>ERZ887849.223-NODE-223-length-63219-cov-56.970300_pt1 | contig 63219 bp, 47 predicted proteins | sample MGYA00521267_ERZ887849 | MGnify/ENA primary metagenome ERZ887849 (study PRJEB32303, sample SAMEA104408601) | aquatic metagenome | biome: Brackish water; feature: Pelagic; material: water | place: Baltic Sea | collected 2014-06-06T16:11:00 | depth 2,863 m ... | reverse complement strand
GCTTCTGATACTCTTTGAATGACTGCTCTCATTTTGGCTCGTAGTTATCCGTTCGATAATGTTCGTCATCCCCTTCCAAAATTTGTGTGTAACTTTTGTAGCGCGAGGCCGCTATTTGGTTATTTTCGAGGGCTAATTTAACCGCACATTGGGGTTCGTGTAAATGCAGACAGTTATTAAATTTACAGGATTGTTTTAAAGCAAACAACTCTGGAAAATAATGATCGACTTCAGCGGGTTCCATATCCACAACACCAAATCCTTTGATACCCGGGGTATCAATGATTCGAGCATCAAAGCTCAAATCAAACATTTCTGCAAAGGTTGTGGTGTGCTGTCCTTGTTTGTGCTGATCTGAAATTTCTTTTGTTTTTATATTCAATCCAGGTTCAATGGCATTGACTGAGGTCGATTTTCCAACGCCTGAATGTCCCGCAAACATGCTAGATTTTCCGGTCATTAAGGTTTTTACGGCTTCAATATTCTCACCTGTTTTAGCAGAAATACTCAAACATTGGTAGCCTATACCTTCATAGAGTGCTGATAATTCTTGAACGATTTTTTGAGTGGGTTCATCATTAACATCAACCTTATTAAAGAGTAAAATAGCTTTTATAGCATAGGCTTCGGTGGTTGCTAAAAAACGATCGATAAAGCTTGTAAATGTAGGGGGGTTATCAATTGTGATTAACAAAAACACTTGATCAATATTACTCGCAATAATATGGGTCTGTTTAGAAAGGTTGACTGATTTCCGAACGATATAATTAGTCCGAGGGTGAATCGTTGTAATGACCCCTGTTTCAGTATTGTTACTTGTTTCTAAATCAAAATCTACACGATCTCCAACGGCTAATGGGTTGGTACTTTTAATTCCTTTGATACGGAATTTACCTTTGATACGGCACTCATAGAACACTCCTTCTTGAGATTTAACAGAGTACCAACTCCCTGTAGATTTATAGACAGTTCCTATCATTAGTGTGTTTAAATATATAGACAAAGAAACACATTTCTTTTTAATATATTTTGTTCCATCCTTGAAATCCAATTTAACTTAAGATATGAAAAAAATTACACTGTTTGTTTTGTTACTTACTGTAACACTACAATTTACTAAGGCGCAAGAGGTTGTTACAAATGAATCTATTATTCAAATGAAAGAATTAGGTTTTGATGAAACCATAATTTTGAGTAAGATCAACTCTTCAGATGTTGATTTTGACTCTTCCATTTCTGCATTGTCAAAATTAAAAGAATCTGGCGTATCTTCCGAGGTGATTGCCTTGGTTATGCAAAAAGCTCAGTTTAGCACAAAATCCAAAACAGGGATTTATTATTTAGGAGATGACGATACGCTTAAACCAATCTTGGCTTCTGTTTTTTCGGGAACAAACCAAAATGCAGCTGCACAACAATTAGTTTCTGGATTGATTAACGCGAAGGTAAAATCGCAGTTGCCAAAAAGAACTTCTAATAATGTGATTAGTTCAAGGTCTCCAGAATTTACATTTATTTTTGATCCCGATACAGGGGATTGTTTAATTGGTGGTTTCGAGTTGCATCCTCTCCGAATGAGTTTGTATTGGTTAAAATGAGAGTAAAAAAGTCAAAAAACTTAAGAGAAGTGATTACTTCAAAATCAAATATGTTTACAAGCAGTAATGGAATCGATCCAAAAGCATCCCTTCCATTTACGATTGAAACTATCGGAAATAACAAATTTACGGTAGTTCCTGAAAGTTTAGAGCCTGGTGAATATTGTTTTATTTACCAAGGAAATGTCCCTCAAGGGCGTACAAATCAGTCTGTATTTGATTTTTCTATCAAATAACAGAACAATAGTCTTATAAAAAAAGCCTCGCAATGCGAGGCTTTTTTTTGTTTTATCTATTCAGAATTTGTTCTTGGTGGTTAATCGATTCTTGGTGCACTGCTTTAAACAGTTTGAGAATAAACTCTTCACTCAAGTTGTGTTGTTCACCTTCGAGAACCATCTTCCCTAAAATCTCATTCCAACGTTTGCTTTGTAGCACCGCAACGTTTTCTTGTTTTTTAAGAGTTCCAATGCTTTCAGCAACTTTCATTCGCTTTCCTAAGGTTTCAAGCAATTGGTTGTCCATCACATCTATTTGTGCACGCAAATTTGTAAGCTGATCGTTATACGCCACTTCTGGAGTCGATTCTTTTCTAATTTTTAAATCTTTCATAATTTGAATCAAAGACGTTGGTGTTACTTGTTGTGCTGCATCACTCCAGGCATTATCAGGGTCAAAATGTGTTTCAATCATCAATCCATCAAAGTTTAAGTCCAATGCGGTTTGAGACACATCAAAAATCATATCCCGTTTTCCTGTAATATGAGAAGGGTCATTGATTAATGGAAGGTCTGGAAACTTTGTTTGCAGTTCAATCGCCATTTGCCACTCTGGTGTATTTCTATATTTTGTTTTTTCATAGGATGAAAATCCTCTATGGATAACGCCTAAGTTTTTGATGTCAGCTGTTGCCAAACGCTCAATTGCTCCTAGCCATAACGCTAAATCTGGGTTTACTGGATTTTTAACCAAAACTACTTTATCAGTTCCTTGTAAAGCATCAGCAATTTCTTGTACAATAAATGGACTTACTGTAGATCGAGCACCGATCCATAATAAATCAATATCGTGCTCTAAAGCCAATTCTACGTGGGCTCTGTTGGCAACTTCTGTTGCTGTTTTTAAACCGGTTTCCTCCTTTACTTTTTGAAGCCATTTTAGACCCAATGCTCCCACACCTTCAAAGTTTCCAGGGCGTGTTCGAGGTTTCCAAATTCCAGCACGATAATAGCTTACATCCGTGTCTTTTAGCTCATGCGCAATTCTTAATACTTGTTCTTCGGTCTCGGCACTACAAGGGCCAGCGATTACTAAAGGGTGATCGAGATTTAATTCATTCAACCAATTTCCTAGTTCTTTTTTGTTTTCCATTTTTTGTTATTATTAAGCAATTCCTTTTAATATTTGTTTTATATGATTTGTGTTTTTCATTTCATTATGTACCGCTTCAAAATCGTCTTTCTCCATAAAGGCTTTAAATTGATTTAAATTTTGAATATACTCTGTGAGCGTTTCTATAACATTGTCTTTATTTTGTTCAAAAATAGGCGTCCACATATCAGGCGAACTTTTAGCCAATCGTACTGTGGATTCAAATCCACTGCCTGCCATATCAAAAATATTACGTTCATTTTTCTCTTTCTCAATCACTGTTTTACCTAACATAAAAGAGCTAATATGTGACAAGTGAGACACATACGCAATGTGTTTATCATGATCCTTTGCCGCCATAAACCGCAAATGCATTCCCATGGTTTTGAATACTGACAAAACTGACTCCCCTAAGTTGGGTAAGGTTTTTTCGACCTCACAAATAATATTTGTTTTATTTTTAAACAAGCCATTGATTGCTGCGGAAGGTCCAGAGAATTCAGTTCCCGCAATAGGATGTGTTGCTAAAAATTGAGCCCGTCTTGGATGTGTTGAAACGGCTTTACAAATCGCTTCTTTGGTAGAGCCCATATCTATCACTACCGCTTGGTCTGAAATTAAATTTAAAACCTGAGGCAATATTGTTAGTGCTGCATTAACAGGAATTGCCAATACAACTAAATCTGCGGTCTTGAGGGAATTCATACTCCCTATTTGATCCACAATCCCTAGGGATATAGCTTCTGTTAAATGCGTTTCATTTTGATCAATTCCTGTGATATGAACTTCTGGAATAAAGTGTTTTAAATCCAAAGCAAAACTCCCGCCAATTAATCCAACCCCTATAATGCTTACCTGTTTCATAACACGCGATTTATGGCAGATTGAATACTTTCTTTTGGTGCACATAATGAAAACCGAATATAGCCTTCGCCATTGCTCCCAAAAATAGTCCCTGGGGCAATAAATATGTGATGCTGATGCAATATAGAATCGATGTATGCTTCTGATTTTACTGCTGATGGTAATTTAGCCCATACAAACATTCCTGAAGTCGTTGTTTCAAACGTACAATTTAGTGCGGTGGCCAATTCCCATACAAGCGCACGACGTTCCGCATAGATTTTATTTAAATCATTGAACCAGTTTTTGGAACTGTTAAGTGCTTCAATCGCTCCTTTTTGAATTCCATAAAACATTCCCGAATCCATATTACTTTTAACTTTAATTACATTCTGTAAATGTTCTGCCGAACCCGTTAACATTCCTACACGCCATCCGGCCATGTTAAAGGTTTTACTTAAAGAATTTAGTTCTAAACAAACCTCTTTTGCACCTTCAATATTAAAAATACTAGAGGGTTGCTCATTTAAAATAAAACTGTAAGGGTTGTCATTAACAAGTAAAATAGCATGTTTTTTAGCAAACGCAACCAGTGATTTTAATGCGGTTTGATTTCCTAAAGTCCCAGTTGGCATGTGTGGATAATTGACCCACATTAGCTTAACCTTAGAAAGGTCTATAGCTTCTAAAGCTGCTAAATCTGGTTGCCAGTTGGAACTTGCTTTTAAGTCATAAAAAATAGGATCTGCCCCTACTAATTTCGTGACGGAGGTATAGGTTGGATAGCCTGGATTTGGAATTAAAACAGCATCGCCTTCGTTAAGATATGCCATTGAAATATGCATAATTCCTTCTTTACTCCCAATTAGAGGTAAGACTTCGTTGTCAGAATTCAGACTGACGTTATAATGGGTTTTATAAAAGTCTGCCATAGCAGAACGAAGTTCTGGCAGCCCTTGATAGCTTTGATATTTATGGGCTGAGGCATCCGTCAAACTATCGGTAATGGCAGAAATGACGTTTTTTGGCGGTGCCAAATCAGGGCTTCCAATACCCAAATTGATGATAGGCGCACCTGTCGCTTTCATTGCATGGACCTCTCTTAATTTTTTAGAGAAGTAGTATTCTTCAACGGTATGTAATCGATTGGCGGTAACCATTATTTTTTTGCGTTTTTATATTCCCCTAAGATTTTAAATTCTTCAGCCATGAGTTTCATAATGGCTTTTCCTTTTTCGTAATCGGAGTACGTTTCAAAAGTAATATCCACAAAAAAGGCATATTTCCAAGGAGTATCAATCTTTGGTAAGGATTGTATTTTGGTTAAATTCAAATTACAATCACTTATCACATTGAGCATTGCTGCTAAACTCCCGCGTTTGTGATCCAATAAAAATTTGACAGAGGCTTTATTTATTATTGTCGCGTTTTGTGAAGATGGGGCTCGTTCTACAACGACAAATCGAGTTTCATTGTGTTTAATTGTTTGAATACTATTTGCGAGTATTTCCAACTCAAATAGCTGTGCAGCTTCTACGCTCGCAATCGCAGCAATGCCTTGAAGTTGGTGTTTATAAATACGTTTAGCTACCTCTGCAGTATCGGTATCTTCGATTAATTTTATGTGAGGATATTGTTTAAAAAATTCTTTACACTGCAATAATGCCATCGGATGCGAAAAAACTTCTTTAATATCTTGAATAGATTGTCCTTTGAGCGCCATCAAGTTATGTTGAATTTCTAAAAAACACTCCCCAGTAATATGTAAATCCTGATCGTTGATATGTGCATAGTTTGGAATAATCGAACCTGCAATAGAGTTTTCTAATGCCATAATTGCCACATCCGAAGTTTTGGATATTAAGCTCTCCACAACTTCGCTGAATGATAGGTAAGGTTGCACCTCAACTGCTTCCTCAAAATAGGTTTGAGAAACAATGTGATGGAATGATCCTTCTATTCCTTGTATGGCTACTTTTTTTGTCATAAAAAAAAATCCCGATATTTACATCGAGACTTATATTTAAAATTTATATTGATAAATTACATACACACTGCCTCGGTTTCTTTTCTAAAAAAGAAATAATAAAAGCTATAAAAAATGTAATTTACGGATGTCATAGTATTATAATAAGGAGCTAAAGTATATATATTTTGTACAAAAAAAAACTTAATTTCTTTTTTTCGTGACTTACGTAGGAAATTTATAGATAATTCAATGAAAATAGGCCTGAAGTCGATAAATTATATTTTAAAGGGCTTTTTTTGGTGAATTACTTTAGGAGATTGATTCTTAGAATGCGTTTAAAATGTGCTGCTAAGTGGATTATAATCAATCTAAAAGCAGTAATTGACCTGAATAATATTCTTCAACCTCAACTACGGGCGGTGTATGAACACTAATCACATCCCCTACGCTTCTGATTTCACCCTCTAAAGATTGTTGCGGATTCACTATGATATCATGACTACTTCTTTGAAATATAGTGACGTCTTGGGCAATAAGATCCGCACCATTAAAGGCACACAAGCCAGCATAAAAACCTATAAAAAGTGCATCTGTAGAGCCTGAAATTGTGAATCCTGATAAGTTATTGGCTACCACGCTAAGACTTTGTGTATTGACAGTCATTTTAAAATCCCCTGAGCTTATGTAATTCGAATTAAAATCCTCTGAAATAAGCTGTAGATCTTCAAAAGTTAAAACGCCTTCAGAAGACGTTAAATATTGAGTGCTACTCCTAATTGCTTTAAGGACTGGAGTGGTTACGATTATTTTGGTTTGCCCATAAGCTCTTACAAAGTTACAAGTATTAGGGTTGGTTAATTGAAGTTCATTTCCTAGAACGATGACTTCAATTGAATCCATTAAGTTTTCTCCGGTTTGAATTTCAACTTTATAATCCTGACCTTGTTTAACGACCAGTTCGATATCTCTATTAACGAGTATTTTTTCAAAAGGATCAACTCTCAATTCTAGTGTTGCTGGAGTTCCTGAGGTTTGAATGCAGTCCCAGGCATCTTTTTGGTCGCAAGAAAGGGTTGAAAACAATACAAGTATGTAAACTAATTTCTTCATGTTATAATCGAATTCCTATTCCAAATTCAACAGATTCTGCATTCGCAATGTGCGATTTAACAGAAACTGTCCCAAACCATTTTTCACTAAAATAATATTTAAAACCAAGTCTATTATAGACGCGTCCTTCAAAATCATAGGGGTAATACAAATAATATCCTAGTTGAGCGACCACTGACCAATTATTGATAAATAATTCATAGCCTAAAAAACCTCCTACACGTTTATAATCGGCTTCTGGGTCTGATGGCATTTCAGGGAATGCAACACTTCGGTAGTGTATTTCTTCTTCTAAAGCTTTTGAGAAAAATGCCTCCACACCCAATTGAAGAGCACTAAAAAAATTAATGCGCTTGTCCGCATAAGCTGAAAGTGTATAAAAAGGAAACTGTTCACTGCCGACCACGTCTGTTTGATTGAATCCAGAACGCAGTACAAAATTGTATTTGACTTTTTTGGAAACAGGAGTATATTCTGCGGGTGCTTCGTAAATAGCTTCCTTCCCATCTAAATCATAATTTAATCCAAAATTTAATGCAATGGTATTCACACTGGTATTGGGCGCTTTAAAATTCCCATTAGAGGCATGAAAAAATACCAGTCCTGTTTGAACCCCTAAAGGGCCTAACAATCTCGGTTTATTATAATTTAACATTAGATAAGAACTCGCTAATAGTTTTGAACCAAATGCGTTGTTTTTGGGGTTTGAATTTTTATCATACGGGTTTGATGCTGCTACAACACCTGACCCAACTCGGAACATCAATCGGCGTTTGAAAAAATAAAAATTAAAGTGTCCATAAAACCCAAACGTATTCCCTAGAGTCTCATTTTTTAAATCTTGATACATAAAAGAGGCTCCATAATCTGGATAATTATAGCGCTGCTGCCACTCTTTTTTTCCAGTGGTTCGACGGTTCCAACCAATAATAGTACCTTCTGGATGTCCTTGAATTAAATGAAGAATATCTTTGTTATGAAGGGGTATGTATCCTTTGAAATAATTAACATCGATAAAGCTGCTGCTAGGATTTTCTTGCGAAAACCCAAAGAAGACCATACATCCAAAAAGACACCCTAAAATCCGATTCATTCTAAAATAATAGACCGTAAAAGTAACCTAAATATTTAAAAATCTATTATGGAGATATGGAATATAACTTTTTTATTCGTTCTATATTTAGTAAGTTTGCAGCATAATACCGAGGACAAATTTGATCTGATTGCAACCTCATTAAAAAAAGCTAAAGCAGTACATACTACTCCACCAGCCCTGCAATCCTCATTTTGTTCTCATAAAAAACTGTTTATGAGTTATTTATTTACATCCGAAAGTGTTTCAGAAGGTCATCCAGATAAAGTCGCGGACCAAATTAGTGATGCTTTAATCGATCATTTTTTGGCTTTTGATCCAGACTCAAAAGTGGCTTGCGAAACCTTGGTAACCACCGGTCAAGTGATATTAGCAGGGGAAGTTAAGTCTAAAACCTATCTAGATGTGCAAAAAATTGCACGTGATACCATCAATAAAATTGGTTATACCAAAGGAGAGTATATGTTTGACGGGAATTCTTGTGGGGTACTTTCAGCAATTCATGAGCAATCCGAAGATATCAATCGTGGGGTGGACAGAGGCGATGAAGAGCAAGGTGCTGGCGATCAAGGAATGATGTTTGGCTATGCCACAAACGAAACCGAAAACTATATGCCTTTGGCATTAGACCTGTCGCACCGTATATTAATTGAACTCGCAGCGATGCGCCGCGAAGGTACTGACATTACTTATATAAGACCCGATTCCAAGAGTCAGATGACGATTGAATATGACGATGACAATACCCCAAAACGAATTGATTCGATTGTCATCTCTACGCAACACGACGATTTTGATGAAGAAACTGCTATGTTAGCAAAAATCCGAGAGGATTTAAAAACAAAATTAATCCCTAGAGTGGTTGCAAAACTGCCGTCTCATATTCAGGATTTATTTAATGACGAAATCAAATATCATATCAATCCAACAGGAAAGTTTGTGATTGGAGGACCTCACGGTGATACGGGCCTCACGGGACGAAAAATTATTGTAGATACCTATGGTGGAAAAGGGGCACATGGTGGTGGTGCATTTTCTGGAAAAGACCCAAGTAAGGTGGATCGTAGTGCAGCATATGCAACACGTCACATCGCAAAAAATATGGTAGCAGCCGGACTTTGTTCAGAGGTTTTGGTGCAGGTTAGTTATGCCATTGGTATGGCCGAACCTATGGGAGTCTTTGTGGACACTTATGGCACAAGTCCTTTTAATTTAACCGATGGTGAAATTGCTGATAAAATTGCAACATTATTTGATTTACGTCCTGCAGCCATCGAAAAACGCTTAAAACTGCGCAGTCCTATTTACAGCGAAACGGCTGCATACGGACATATGGGTCGTGAACCTAAATCCGTAACAAAGATATTTCATCAACCAAATGGCGAAAGTTTAACCTTAGATGTTGAGCTATTCACATGGGAAAAACTGGATTATGTAGATGCAATTAAAGATGCTTTTGGAATTTAAACTACATAGATCCTATAACTCATAACGCACTCGAAAGGTTACATAACGGGGTTGAATAAAATATTCTGTTGCACTTACCGAAATGTTTGAAGCACTACTCTGATTTTGTGAGCGGGTATCCAACAGGTTTGTTGCTCTGATTTCATATTCAAATTTAGCGTCTTCATCTTTTCTGTAAGATAAGGATGCATTCCAAAATTCGTAGGTATTAATCGTGCGGTCTTCATCACTGAAGTCGTTATAGGAATAATCGGTTTTAAATGTAAACGATTTTAAGATCAAAGCATCCACTTCGATTGAAGGGCTTTTTGTAAAAAACTTAGTGCTGTTTGGCCCCAAATTATTATCCTGAATGGAGTATCTGTAACTTAAATCGACATTGGGTGCTGTTCTAAAATTTGTGCGTAATTGCGCTCTGTAGGTTTGCGAAAAACTTTCGTTAACCGAAGGGCGGTCTTGTATGAATTGATTGAATTTAGAGTAATTCAAATTTGCTCTCACTGAGGCGCGTAACTTTCCAAACGTACGCTGGAAACGTCCATTAGCTGAGAGGCTTTCATCGGCAAAATTAGAATTAAATGGTGTGGATACACGAATGACACTTCCAGGTACAAACTGAGATACCGTTCGGACATTGTCAATGCTTTTATTGTAATTAATATTTGCAAATACGTTGGTGTAATTAAACATATTAAAACTGTAATAGGATAAGTTTACGTTGTGTGAAAGTGCACTTTGCAAATCAGGAGAACCCGAGAATAAGGAGTTGTAGTTGTTAAGAACCAAGCCACTCGCAAATTGGGATACATCTGTAAATTGTGTTTGCATGCGGTAATTCAAATTCAAAGTTTCACTCTTTTTGATTTGAAAAATCACATTCATATCGGGTAAAAATCTAAAAAAGTTATCCGTAGTTTTTACGCCTGTTTGTCGGTTGGAAATCGCATACGCATGCGCAGAAACGCCGGGCGTAAAGGTAAATTTTCCTGATTTTAAACGGTAATGAACTCCTAAGTACATATCCGAAAAGTTATAAGCAATGTCGTTAGTTGCCGCCCCGTTTGCAATGACAGGAGTTGGTCTCACTTCTGTTTGATTATCTAAAAATTGAAAAATATGAGAGTCAAATTGTTGGTGGCTCAAAATGGTTCCAAGCGTTAGGTTGATATTGCTTTTTTTATTTAAGATGTTCCAATAATCCAATTTCGCATCCAATTGGTTGGACTGTACGCGTTTTTCTTGACCCAAGTTATAATCCAATTGCGCCCCGTCTAATCCAAGACTGTTTGCTGTCCCTTCATAGTTGGCTTTATCTTCAAGAATTGCGTTATAAAACGGGTCTTCGTCTTTTATGAGGTGTTGGGCTTCAAATGCAAAAATATTGGTTTCGTTCAAGGTGTAATAATAGTTTAAACTTTGATTAAAACTATACGGATTTGTCGTTTCTAGCTGGTCTATACTTCCATTTAAAGACGAGTTGAAACGTTGGTCTTGTGTGCTTTTTGATAAATTTCCTAGAGCTTCATACTCAAGTTGGTTGTTGGCGTTTGGCTGATATTTTGTGGTCAGCTTTAACATCCCCAAATCATTATTTTGCGAAGTATTACTTTGTGTGTCTTCATCAGCTAGCCCAGCAGGTGCATCTGTGTACTGAACACTTCGGTTTTCTTGCAGTTCATTTTTACTGTTAGAAAAAATTGCGAATCCACCGATATCCAAGGTCTTTTTTGGGGACCAACTAAAATTGGCGGCACCAAACTTTGTATTAATATCTTTAGCACGATTGTTTTGGAGTAATAAAAATCCAATGTCATTATTTCCTAAACTCAAATTGGTTCCGCTGCTTCGACTTGGCGATTGGAACCCCCCCGAAAAATTAAAATAATCGCGACGCGAGAAAGCAACTTCTCCTATATTATTGATGTCTCCAATAAAATTAACACTGTATTCAGGACTGTAATAGAATAATTTGGGTTGGACTAAATACAACGAATTCGCCTTGGAGTCCCCTGCTCCCGCAGTAATATTTCCAAACCAGAAATTTTTCTTACCCTCTTTTAATTTAATGTTTATGGCAATATTATCTTGGTTGTTGGTAACGCCTCCCAATTGCGATACTTCAGAATAGTTTTTTAATACCTGTACTTTATCCACCGCATTAGAGGGAATATTTTTGGTGGCTAATTTGGTGTCGCCATCAAAGAAATCTTTGCCTTCAACCATTAATTTATTTACAACCTTACCTTCGACCTCGACTTGACCATCGTCATTGATTTCAACTCCAGGAAGGTTTTTCAATACATCTTCTAATTTTCTTTCAGTTCCAGTATTAAAAGAATCGGCGTTATAAACTAGGGTGTCTCCACTAATGGTAACAGGCATTTCATACACCAATTCTACTTCATCCAATGAATTGTCTGCGAAAAGCGTAAAGTCTTGATTAATGTTTTCTTCGCTAGTTTCTAAAACTTCATTTAAGGATTTCATTCCAATATAACTGGCTTGGATGGTATAGGTGGTGTTCTTTTTTAGATCCAAACGAAACCGCCCTTTATCATTAGTAATGCCATAAGAGTCTAAGGATTTCGTTGCCTTATTTATGGCGATCACATTTGCGAGCTCTAGCGGACTTCCTAAACTATCTTTTATGACACCTTCTAGTTTGACTTGAGAAAACCCAGCAATACCCATTGCCAAGGCTATGATTGTGATAAAATTTTTCATGAACTAATTGGTTAATTTGAATCTGTTTAATTTCGGCGGTTGTTTCTACGACCTCCGTACATAGTGCGCATTTCTTCCATTTTTTTCTTGACCGTTTCGTTGTATTCTTTACGCGAAACCACAGTACCCTTTTCTGGGGCTTTGATTTGTACTTTCTCTTGAGGGTTCATTATAATTTTTGAACACAAAATAGTGGTCTTATCTGTGTTTACTTCTAGTATTAGACCTGGAAGTCCCCAAAAGTCTCCAGGACCTTGGCTCACAGGAATCTGAGGCGTGTACCAAGCAGTAACTTCCGTTTCTTTTGGAATTTCGATATCCTCTGTAACTGTAGTTAGTGTTGAATCTTTTTTGACTTCCCCTTCTTTGGTTTCTTTAGACTTTGGTTTTCTTCGCATGCTACGCCAGTCAAATTCATCGATTTGTTTCGTAGCCGTCGCTTTCATACAAAGATACTGACCGATTTGTTTGATTTCGGTTCCTAACTTCCAATCGAGTTTCGCCAAAGAGTCCGATATTAAAAATTGTTTTCCAAAAAATTCTTGATCTTGCAAAAATTGTTGAGACTTAATATTTTTGTATTGCAATCCAGCTGAAAAACTATTGCCCCAACTACCAAATCCACGTTGTCCACCAGGTGCTTCTAAGACCTCTTCTTCTTTGTAGGTTGAAGCTTCTCTATCAAAATTTAAAATATAGGTTTTTTCAAACATACTGCGCATACGATCTGCTATTTGTTTTTTTTGATCTTCACTCATTTGACGACCTCCCCAACTATCCATATCAACAGATGTTTTGGAAAAATAATAGGCTTTGCCTTGAAAATTCTGGGCAGAACTTGCTGTTAAAAACAACAATAGAAACCCAAGGAGTATGGTTTTGCGACTAAATTGCATAGCTAAATATTAGTTTAATGTCTTATTTTCTTTCACGAAAGTACTTATTGTTTAATCATATACCGTTAAATTACTCATAAATCTAGTTCCCAATTTGGATCTTTATGCTGTTGTTATCTCTATCATTTTCACGTTCATGTTGAGATTCCATTTCTTTCATTTTTGTGAGCATAATTAAAAAGTTGAGTGTTAGTAACAATACTGTTTTAGACGAGTTTAATCGTAAAATGTTACAAATAAATAATGAAAAATTGTACTTTTAAAGCGAAATGAAACACGCAGTCTATTTAATATTGTTTATTAACTGTCTAGGGTTTAGTCAAACGTCCTTGACTGCTAAACTTGTTAAATCAACTCCTGTCGAATGGGATCGTTTTGTTGGTATTGATTCTTTTGAATCTATTTATTTCCTAAAATCAAATGCTCTTTTTAAAAAAAATAACCAAGGGATTCAAAATTTCAGCGACTTAAGCAAAGGAGAGGTTCATAAGGTTTCTGTGTTTAATGCACTTAAACTTGCCTTGTTTTATAAAGATTTTAATAGCGTCACTCTCTTGGATAACCGCTTAGCAGATTTGATTAGTATTGACTTTAACATGTTAAGTCCTTTGCGAACGTTGTCACATATATCGTACGGAAATGACACTACCTTTTGGTTATTTGATTCTAATAGTTTAGAGCTAGAATTATTTGATTATAACACTTCTAAGACACGCATTAAAACGGCACCGTTTCAAAATGAAATTCTTGGTTTAGACAGTGACTATAATTATTGCTGGGTACTAACAGAAAAAGAGGTGCAGTGTTATAGTTATACAGGAAGTTTAATTTCGAAACTTCCGCATGATGGATTTACAGATATAAAACTATGGAATGGCATCTTATTTTTAAAAAATAATAACACTATTTACTATAAATTAAAAAACAGTAATGAGTTTTTAATGTTTAACCTACCTAAAATTTTAGTTAAACAGTTTTTTGTAACCAACCAAACCTTGTATATTTATGACGAAGAATTTCTTCATCACTACCAACTAATAAACAATTGATATTATGCATGTTGCTATTGCCGGAAATATTGGGGCAGGTAAAACAACCTTAACCCAATTACTAGCGAAACACTACAAATGGGAAGCCCAACTAGAAGATGTTGTGGACAACCCCTATTTAGATGATTTTTATAACCAAATGGAACGTTGGAGTTTTAACCTCCAAGTATATTTTTTAAACAGTAGATTCCGTCAGGTGTTACAAATTCGCGAAAGTGGGAAAAATATTATTCAGGATCGAACGATCTATGAAGATGCTAATATTTTTGCGCCTAACTTACACGCAATGGGCTTAATGACCAATCGCGATTTTGAAAATTATTCGTCGCTTTTTGGACTTATGGAATCGTTGGTACAAAGCCCAGACCTTATTATTTATTTGAGAAGCTCTATTCCAAACCTTGTGTCTCAAATTCACAAGCGTGGTCGCGACTATGAGAATTCTATAAGTATCGATTACCTCAGTCGTTTAAACGAGCGCTACGAAGCGTGGATTCATGGCTATAATAAAGGTAAGTTACTGATTATAGATGTGGATGATTTAGATTTTGTTGAAAACGAAGAAGATCTTGGTTTTATCATTAACAAAATTGATGCTGAAATAAACGGTTTGTTCTAAAAATATTACTTTACAAACAAAAAAATCCCGCTATTGCGGGATTTTTTATGACATAATCTGTTGTTCTATTTTGTTCTATTCTCGTTTAAAAATGCATCAACTGCATCTTCAACTTCTTGTTCTGTCCCTTTAAATGTTTTCTCCACAACAACTACAGAGTCACTACTCACCACTTTACTATAGGTAATGAATGCTTTTGCTGAATCTTCTGAATTATAGATAACTTCTACATTCACGTCTTGAGTTTGTTCTGCTTCAAAAGAGTGTCCTCCTAAGATTGGCGCAATTACCAATCCAATAAGACAGGTTAATTTAATAAGGATGTTCATTGAAGGTCCAGACGTATCTTTAAATGGATCTCCTACAGTATCACCAGTGACGGCTGCCTTGTGAGCTTCCGACCCTTTGTAAGTCATAACACCGTTGATTTCAACACCTGCTTCAAAAGACTTTTTAGCGTTGTCCCAAGCACCTCCTGCATTGTTTTGGAAAATTGCCCAAAGTACACCGCTTACGGTAACTCCAGCCATATACCCTCCAAGCATTTCTGCAACCAAGGTGTTGTTGTCTTGATAGACTAATATCCCTACTAATACAATAACTATTGGAAATCCAATGGTTAAAATTCCAGGGACCATCATTTCTTTCAAAGAAGCTTTGGTTGAAATATCAACACATTTATCATATTCTGGTTTTCCAGTTCCTTCCATTATTCCTGGAATATCTTTAAACTGTCTTACCACTTCATTTACCATTTCCATAGCTGCTTTACCCACTGCATTCATGGCAAGTGCAGAAAATACTACAGGTACCATTCCCCCTACAAATAACATGGCTAATACGGGTGCTTTAAAAATGTTAATTCCATCAATTCCTGTAAAAGTTACGTAGGCCGCAAATAGAGCTAAAGAGGTTAAGGCCGCAGAAGCAATAGCAAATCCTTTACCAGTTGCAGCAGTTGTGTTCCCTACAGCATCTAAAATATCTGTACGTTCTCTAACGATTGGATCTTGCTCACTCATTTCAGCAATACCCCCTGCGTTATCAGCAATTGGACCAAAAGCATCGATCGCTAACTGCATCGCTGTAGTTGCCATCATTGCGGAAGCTGCTAATGCAACTCCGTAAAATCCAGCTAAAGCATAGGATGCCCATATCGCCGCTGCGAATAATAATACAGAAGAGAATGTAGAAATCATTCCAGTTGCTAAACCAGCAATAATGTTGGTTCCAGCACCTGTACTAGATTGCTGTACAATTTTTAAAACCGGCTTAGAGCCTAACCCTGTGTAATACTCCGTAAATGCTGAGATTCCAGCACCCACTACTAAACCTACTAAACAGGCATAAAATACGCGTATTGAAGAAATTTCTTGAAGACCTTCTCCAAAGAATTCCATTTGCATTGTTTCTGGCAACATCCAAGTTGTTAATCCAAAACATGCTGCAGCAACTAAGGCTATAGAAGACCAGTTTCCAATATTTAATGCTTTTTGAACCTCTGCTTCTTTTGCATCGTTCGATGAAATTTTAACTAATAAGGTTCCTATAAGTGAAATGATAATTCCAACCCCTGCAATTGACATTGGTAATAAAATTGGTCCGATACCACCAAAAGCATCTGAAATGCTTCCACCCATGTCTTTAATGACGTAGTTTCCTAGAACCATAGCTGCTAACACGGTTGCCACGTAAGAACCAAATAAATCGGCTCCCATTCCTGCAACATCACCAACGTTATCACCAACATTATCAGCAATTGTTGCTGGGTTTCTTGGATCATCTTCTGGAATATCCGCTTGTACTTTTCCTGCTAAATCAGCGCCAACATCGGCCGCTTTTGTGTAGATTCCTCCACCAACTCTTGCAAATAAGGCAATAGATTCAGCTCCTAAAGAGAACCCAGCTAATGCTTCTAAAACAATTGTCATTTGATCGGTGTTTGTCCATTCACCACCCATAAATAAATGGAAAAATATAATAAAGAACATTGTTAAACCCAACACCGCTAAACCAGCAACACCAAGTCCCATCACGGTTCCACCACCAAAAGAAACTTTTAATGCATTTGGTAAACTTGTTTTTGCAGCTTGTGTCGTTCTAACATTTGTTTTGGTTGCAATTTTCATTCCCATATTTCCAGCATAGGCAGAGAAAATAGCTCCAATAATAAATGCAACTACAATTAAATACGTAGTATCCATGTAAAAAGCGATTGCTGTTAAAATAAGACTGGCTCCGATTACAAAAAATGTAAGCAATCGGTACTCTGCTTTTAAAAATGCCAAAGCACCTTCATAGATGTGATCCGATATTTCTTTCATTTTACCATCACCTGCATCTTGCTTCATTACCCAAGATTTTTTAACTAACATGTATGCTAATCCTAATAGTGCCATTGCAATAGGCATCCAAATCATCATTGATTCCATAGTGTAATTTTGTTTATTTTTTACGGGCGTAAATGTAGTAAAATGATAAGGAACTAAAAAACCTAATTTAACATTATTATATCAGGTAAATTTTAACTTTTTATCAAGCCAATAAAAAACGCGTCATTTTGATTGTGTTTCTTCTTAAAAGTCAGGGGATATTTTTAATCGAAGCCCAAAATTTGGAGTGGAACTATTTAGGTTGACAAATTCAGAGCGCCATACACAGTCCACTCGAAATATTCTCAGGTTTCCAAATCCTATGTTTTCAATTCCAAATCCGTATTCATAATACATTTCCGAAGGCGTATTATACACAATAGAGGAACGATTGATGCTTATATTTCTATCTGAAATATTCCCAACAACTCCTCTAAAGGTGATGACACTTCGCAGCTTGAGTTTTTGAATTAAGGGAATTCTATTTAAAATAAAACCATTAAAATGATGCTCAAAATGTCCTACCAAAAATTGATCTACGACAAAATCATAATAATTTAAGAGCGAAAAAGTATTGGCTACAAGGGAGTAGGTTTGATTGGCTGGTACGGGACTCAACACGGAAAGTGGTGCATCTCCAAATATTTTTCCTGCAGCAAGAGTATTGTCAAAAACGCCAAACTTTCCAAGTTTTATAGGTTGATTATAGGAAAATAAAAGTTTGGAATAGTCCATATTTCCATTGCCAATTTTGAAGCTTTTTTGATAACTTAATAAGAATGTTGGAAAAAGGTTGAGTCCAAATTTTCTTTCAACCCCATATCCAAAAATATTTCGTTTTGGAGTAAATGACAGATAAAGTTCTGCACTATTATCCACTAAACTCGATTTTACTTTTTGATCTGCTTCATCAAAATAATCGATTGAAAATTGATCTGGTGCTGCAGATTTAATTTGGTTGTTGGAGTAATTAACCCCAATTATAAAATTTCTATAAACCTCCACATTTATATTGGCGGATATTTCATTAATACGAGATAAAAAATAATTATCACCTCTACTAAAAAGCGAAGAACTTCCAAACCTCCCTGATGTACTTCCATAACTGTCTATAATCTTGGAACCTAACTGTTCTGTATCATTCAAATATCTAAGTCCTACCGAAATTCTTGGATTGTAACTTAACAAATATTTCGTATCTAAAAAATACTTGAACTGTTGGTCCTTAAATCCATAAGCAAGTTTTCCTTTAACTCTAAAGCGATCGTCCAAACTTTTAAACGATCTAAAACCTGCTGACAACTTAATCCCTTCAACATCATTAAACGCGAATGTGTTCCAAATAGACCCAAATTCAATGTGATTAGAAACTTTAAAATAGCCGCTTGACAAGGTTCTTATCAAGCCTGTAATATTTTTAATTTTCTTGTTGTCTTTTAGGTTTGAAAGTACCGACTCTGAATCGCTATTATCTATGTTTTTTGGTAAATTCTCCTCCCAAAATTCATCACTTTTTTCAAACTGATCTTGTCTGTATTTTACAACTTTAGTGTTGTAAAAATCTGGAGGTCTGTTTTTTGTGAAATCATAATTTTCAAAGGTTTCTGTACGCTTCACGTAGAGCCCTTTTTCTTTATCGTTTTTAGTCAACAAAGTAATATCCGCTTCATATACATTATTTTGAGGCAGAAAGACGCTGTCATTTTCAATTGAAAAACTTTTTTCGAAATACAAATTCCGGACGAGGTTCAAATTGATCTTAGGGTTCACATGCATGCTGATGGAATTCACAGCAAAAATACTATCCGTGACTACAAAATTTCCTTCAAATACTAAATCGCCTTCCTTACGTGGGAAAAAATAAATTCGATATTTGGTTCTTGAGTTTGATACAATACTGTCTTGAAGAACATAATCATAAGAACCAAAACCTTCAGTGGACAAAGGACTCACAAACGTTCTGTTTAGGAGTGTTATATTGTTATCATAAATATTAATCTCTTTGAAAATATTACTGATGCGATCAAAAACAAATCCGTCTTGTTGGATTCCAATTTGTTTTTCTGCCTGTATGAGTTCAAGTGTTTTATTTATAGTGTTATCTCCATAAACCGTTTGAATCTTTTCTTCTAAGAAGACGGGTACAAAGAATTTTTTATTCCGCTTGTCTTGTTTTATGATTGAAACTACGGAGTCATAATCCGCTCTCAGAAGTGTTTTTAAAAATTTCTGATCAATATTATTAAGTCCAATTTCTGTAGAAGCATATTTTTTGTATTCGTATTGTTCAACAAGACTGAGTCCGTTCTTTTTTTTATGCGCCCAAATACCTCTCATTATTTTGTAGGCAGGGTTTTCTTTCTTTTTTAAACGTTTTTTAGGTTTTTTAACAATCAAAACCTCATCCAACTCAAAGCCAGTTTGCAAAACAACCTTAACTCCTTTACTAAATTTAGTTTTTAGTTTTAATTCGGTTGTTTCAAACCCTACAAAAGACACCACTATTGTTGAATAGTTATTATCAGACTCTAAGACAAAGTTACCGTCAAAATCGGAGATTACACCTTCGGAAGAATTCTTAAAAAGCACGTTTGCAAATGCAACAGGTTGATTATCTTGATCATAAACTGTACCACTAACTTTCGTTTGTGCAGAAATATGTATTGAAAGCATCAATACTATTGATAATAAGTAATATCTCATATTTTGTACTTAATCAACAATCAAACCAATAAAGAGTGCTAAAAGATTTATTTATATAAAACTTTTTTTACTGCCTTTACAACATCTTCGCTGTTAGGCAGCCATTCTTCTAATAATACTGGTGAATATGGGGCCGGAGTATCGGCTGTGTTGATTTTTATAATTGGAGCATCTAAAAAATCAAATGCTTTTTCTTGAACTTGATATGTAATTTCTGTTGATACATTTCCAAAAGGCCACGCTTCTTCAAGAATTACTAAGCGATTTGTTTTTTTAACAGAATCCAAAATCGTATTGATATCTAAAGGACGAACAGTTCTTAAGTCGATCACCTCGCATGAGACTCCTTCATTAGCTAAGGCATCCGCAGCGGCATAAGCTTCTTTTATGATTTTTCCAAAAGACACAATCGTAACATCGCTTCCTTCACGTTTGATCTCAGCAACTCCAATTGGTAAAATATATTCCCCTTCCGGTACTTCGCCTTTATCGCCATACATTTGCTCACTCTCCATAAAAATTACTGGATCGTCATCGCGGATAGCCGCTTTTAATAATCCTTTTGCATCGTACGGATTAGACGGTACAATCACTTTTAGACCTGGACAATTAGCAAACCAATTTTCAAACGCTTGTGAATGGGTAGCCCCTAACTGACCCGCAGACCCTGTTGGCCCTCTAAAGACAATAGGACACTTGAACTGTCCTCCAGACATTTGTCTGATTTTGGCGGCATTATTTATAATTTGATCAATTCCTACCAATGAGAAATTAAACGTCATAAATTCAACAATAGGTCGATTTCCTGTCATGGTTGATCCCACAGCTATTCCTGAAAATCCTAACTCTGCAATGGGCGTATCAATAACACGCTTGGCTCCGAACTCATCCAGCATTCCTTTAGATGCTTTGTAAGCGCCATTATACTCGGCAACTTCTTCACCCATTAAATAAATGCTCTCATCGCGACGCATTTCTTCACTCATCGCTTCACATATTGCCTCTCTAAATTGAATTGTTTTCATTAATTGAATTTTATGAGGGACAAAAATAAGAATAATACTCAATTATAATTACAAGATTCTACTAAAATTTCCTATGCATGCATAGGAAATTAAAAGTTTTTTATTTACTTTCGTACACTCTAATTATAAGAATAAAAAATGAAACTATTAGTCTGTATTAGTCATGTTCCCGACACAACTTCTAAAATTAATTTTACTGAAGGAGATACTAAATTTGACACCAATGGGGTGCAATACGTCATTAATCCAAATGACGAGTTTGGATTAACCCGCGCAATGTGGTTTAAAGAAAAACAAAACGCCACAGTAGATGTGATCAGTGTTGGCGGTCCAGAAACCGAGCCAACGCTTCGAAAAGCACTTGCTATTGGAGCAGATGCAGCCATCCGTGTAAATGCAGAAGCGATAGACGGACATACGGTTGCTACTTATTTAGCCGCTGCCGCAAAAGAAGGTACTTATGACCTTATTATTGCAGGTCGTGAATCTATTGATTACAATGGCGGTATGGTTCCTGGGATGTTGGCGGCAATGCTCGATGCCAATTTTGTAACCAATTGCATTAGCTTGGAAATTGAGGGCACAAACGCCACAGCTGTTCGTGAAATTGATGGCGGGAAAGAAACCGTCTCAACGGTTCTACCACTCGTTATTGGAGGACAAAAAGGATTGGTAGAAGAAAGCGACCTAAGAATTCCAAATATGAGAGGAATTATGATGGCACGAAAAAAGCCACTCATTGTCGTTGAGCCCACTACTGAAACTTCAGAGACACATTCTGTTTCTTTTGAAAAACCAGCCCCTCGTGGTGCTGTTAAATTAGTAGAAGCCGATAATATTGATGAACTCATCAACCTTCTTCATAACGAAGCTAAAGTTATTTAATTTTAAAAAAAGAATTATGTCCGTTTTAGTATATACAGAATCCGATCAAGGAAAATTCAAAAAAGCAGCTTTAGAAGCTGCATCATATGGCAAGGCCGTAGCAGAAGCTATGGGCACAAACCTAGTGGCACTAACTTTTAACGCAAACGATGCTTCTGAGTTAGGAACTTACGGCGTAGAAAAGGTGTTAAACGTAAACACAGTGAGTGTATTTAATGCCAAAATATATGCAGATATCATCAGACAAGCTTCAGAAAAAGAAGCCGCAAAAATTGTCATTTTAAGTGCAAGTGCCGACAGTCGTTATATTGCACCTCTTTTAGCGGTTGGACTGAAGGCTGGCTACGCATCCAATGTCGTTGCAGCTCCCTCGAGCTTAAGCCCTTTTGTTGTAAAACGCACTGCCTTTACAAATAAAGCGTTTTGCAATACTGAAATTTCAACTGCAGTAAAAATCATAGGGGTCTCTAATAATTCGTTTGGTTTGGTAGAAAATATGACTACGACACAACTAGAAGATTTTTCTCCTAACTTGGTAAACTCTTCAACAAAAGTAACCTCGGTTGATAAAGCAAGTGACAAAGTCAGTATTGCAGATGCAGAAGTCGTAGTGTCGGCAGGTCGTGGATTAAAAGGTCCTGAAAATTGGGGGATGGTCGAAGAATTGGCAGACGTTCTTGGAGCTGCAACCGCTTGTTCGAAACCTGTGTCTGATTTGGGATGGAGACCCCACAGTGAACATGTAGGACAAACAGGGAAACCTGTGGCAACAAACTTATACATTGCCATTGGAATTTCGGGGGCTATTCAGCATTTGGCAGGAATTAATTCTTCTAAAGTAAAAGTCGTTATTAATACCGATCCTGAGGCTCCTTTTTTCAAAGCTGCCGATTATGGAATTGTAGGAGATGCTTTTGAAGTAGTGCCTCAATTGATTGAAAAATTAAAAGTATTCAAAGCTCAAAATTAATGGAGTTTAAAACTTGTAGTTCGATTTGAACCCCTGTTTTTTACTGCACTTTAATTGCAAACTAATTTGTCAAGGGTTTGGTACTTTACGAATTAAAACTGTTCTTTGTGTTATAACTTATGAGTTTAGTTCGTCTTAACATAAAAGGTATTTCATACAGTCAAACTCAAAGCGGTGCTTATGCTTTGATATTGAGTGAAGTAGATGGGCAACGAAAACTTCCAATTGTTATTGGAGCTTTCGAAGCACAATCTATCGCAATCGCTTTAGAAAAAGACATCCAACCCCCAAGACCTTTAACGCACGATTTATTTAAAAACTTTTCCGATCGATTTGACATCGTTGTAAAACAAGTCATCATTCACAAATTAGTGGATGGTGTTTTTTACGCCTCTCTTATTTGCGAACGCGACACGTTGGAAGAAATTATCGATGCGCGAACTAGTGATGCAATTGCACTCGCATTGCGTTTTTCTGCACCCATATTTACCTATAAAAACATTTTAGAAAAAGCTGGAATCATATTAAAAACAGATTCCAAAAAAGAAGATGAGGAAAATCAGCCTGAAGAGGTGTTGTTATTTGACGATTTAGAGTTGGAAACCGAAGAAATAGAAGTTTCCGACGACGGCTATTCCTCTAAATCGATTAAAAAATTACAAGAGTTACTAACAAAGGCCGTTGCGGATGAAGATTATGAAACGGCTGCAAAGTTAAGAGACGAAATCTCTAAACGCTAATAACAAGCAGAATGAAAAAATTAATGCTAATTGTATTTGTATTGTTTACAAATATCCAGTCGGTTGCCGCACAGGAATCCTCCGAAATCGTATCAAGTCAAGGGTTTACACTAAACAGTCTTTTTAGAGGACTTCTAGGAATGTTTGTGTTGATTTTGATCTCATACCTCTTGAGTTCCAACAGAAAAGCAATCAACTGGAGAACCGTTGGATTGGGTTTAGGAGCTCAGATCATTTTAGCCATTGGAGTTTTAAAAGTCCCGATTGTTCAATCATTTTTTGAGTGGGTTGGAAGTTTATTTATTGCGGTATTAGATTTTACAATGGAAGGAACTAAGTTTCTATTCGCTGCGTTTTCTACGGGGAAAATTGAAGCTCCTTTAGTAACGTTCGCTATTTCAATTTTACCAACGGTTATTTTCTTTTCGGCGCTGACGTCTGTTTTATTTTATTTAGGCATTATTCAGCGCGTTGTAAAAGGATTGGCTTTGCTGCTTAGTAAACTTCTTCAGGTTTCTGGAGCAGAGAGCTTGAGTGTTGCAGGAAATATATTTTTAGGTCAAACAGAATCGCCCTTAATGATTAAGGCGTATTTAGAAAAAATGAATCGTTCCGAAATATTATTAGTCATGATTGGCGGTATGGCAACAGTCGCCGGAGGTGTTTTGGCAGCTTATATTGGGTTTCTTGGTGGGGAAGATGAAGTCTTGCGTTTGTTTTATGCAAAACACTTACTAACCGCCTCTGTAATGGCAGCACCTGGTGCGATTGTCATCTCAAAAATGCTCTATCCACAAGTGGAAAAGATTGATAATGAAATTCATATCTCACAAGAAAAAATTGGCTCAAACATTTTAGAGTCCATTGCAAACGGTACTACAGAAGGCCTTAAACTCGCGTTGAATATTGGCGCAATGCTTTTGGTGTTTTTAGCATTTATTGCCATGATCAATGGTGTCCTTGGATGGGTTGGAGATTTGACGACGCTAAACGACTGGGTGGCATCAAATACATCTTATGAAGCATTCTCATTGGAGTTTATTCTAGGCTATGCTTTTGCTCCCCTAATGTGGTTGATAGGAATCGCAAAAGAAGATATCGCTCTAATGGGGCAGCTCTTAGGGATCAAACTTGCAGCAAGTGAATTTGTAGGTTATATTCAGTTAGCGGATCTTAAAAACCCCTTAAACTTATTGCATTTAAAATATGAAAAGTCCATCATTATGGCAACGTATATGCTTTGTGGGTTTGCTAATTTTGCTTCTATTGGGATTCAAATTGGAGGAATAGGGTCGTTAGCGCCAGGGCAACGAAAAACACTTTCTGAGTTTGGAATTAAAGCACTCATTGGGGGAACCATTGCCTCTCTTTTATCCGCAACGATTGCTGGTGCGATAATCGGCTAAATAGTTAATAACTTTTAAAATTATTACAAGCTTCAATTTCTTTAAGATTGAAGCTTTTTTTATTTTTAACTTTACAAAAAAGCACTGAAATGAAACAATATCTAGACCTTGTATCCCACGTACTAAACACTGGAAATGAAAAAGGAGACCGTACCGGAACAGGCACTAAAAGTGTATTTGGACATCAAATGCGTTTCGATCTCAGTGAAGGATTTCCAATGGTGACTACCAAAAAATTGCATCTTAAATCTATTATTTATGAACTGCTTTGGTTTTTAAAAGGCGATACAAATACAGATTATCTAACCGAAAATGGTGTTAAAATCTGGAATGCTTGGGCGGATGAAAATGGCGATCTTGGCCCTGTTTATGGACACCAATGGCGCAACTGGAATAGTGATGAAATTGATCAAATTACAGAAGTTATTGAAACCTTAAAAACAAATCCCAATAGCCGACGTATGTTGGTGTCTGCTTGGAATCCATCCGTACTTCCAGACACTTCAAAATCGTTTGGCGAAAATGTGGCAAATAATAAGGCCGCACTTCCTCCTTGTCATGCATTTTTTCAGTTTTATGTGAGCAATGGAAAATTATCTTGCCAATTGTATCAACGGAGTGCCGACATTTTTCTAGGAGTTCCGTTTAACATTGCTTCTTACGCACTACTTACCATGATGATGGCACAAGTTTGTGGTTATGAAGCTGGTGAGTTCATTCATACTTTTGGAGATGCTCATATTTATAGTAATCACATTGAGCAACTGGAAACACAACTCTCCAGAGAGTTACGCCCGCTTCCTAAAATGACTCTAAATCCAGAGATTACAGATATTTTTGACTTTACATTTGATGACTTCACTTTAGAAGGTTATGACCCTCACCCACACATCAAAGGGGCCGTTGCCGTTTAATTTAACGGAAACCCTTACTTTTGTGCTCTAAGTTTATTCAATTGAAAACAACAAACCATCCTTCAAACCTCTCACTTATTGTCGCCGTCTCTGAAAACGATGTGATTGGCAAAGACAATGATTTGATATGGCATTTAAAAAATGATTTGAAACGCTTCAAAGAACTTACTTCTGGGCATTGCATTATCATGGGACGAAAAACCTTTGAGAGTTTTCCAAAGCCCTTACCCAACAGAACACACATTGTTATTACAAGACAACAAAATTATAAAACTCCCGAGGGTGTCATCGTCGTAAACTCTTTAGAATCGGCTATTAAAAAAGCGGAATTAGATCCCAATCCATTTATTATTGGTGGCGGCGAAATTTACAAACAAGCTTTAAAAGTCGTGGATACAATCGAATTTACAAGAGTACACCACAACTTTGAAGGGGATACTTTTTTTCCTGTTATCAACGAAACGATTTGGAAAGAAACCAATCGTATCTTTAATAAAAAAGATGATTTGCATAAATTTGATTTTTCATACATCACATATAAAAGACGTTAAAAAAAACATATAACATTATGAAGGCATATATATTTCCAGGACAAGGCGCTCAATTTTCGGGGATGGGATTACCGCTCTATGAAAATTCAGCTGCAGCAAAATCACTTTTTGAACAAGCCAATGACATTTTAGGGTTTGACATTACATCCATTATGTTTGAAGGAAGTGTTGACGATTTAAAAGAAACGAAGGTGACACAGCCGGCGATTTTTTTGCATTCTGTTATTTTAGCAAAAAGCTTAGGGGAGAGCTTTCAACCGGATATGGTTGCAGGGCATTCCCTTGGTGAGTTTTCAGCCTTGGTCGCAAATGGCACACTTCGTTTTGAAGATGGTTTAAGACTTGTTTCTCAACGTGCGCAGGCGATGCAAAAAGCATGTGATTTAACAAAAGGAACGATGGCAGCCGTATTGGGGTTAGAAAATGAAATTGTTGAGAATACTTGCCAATCAATTGATGGAGTTGTAGTTGCTGCAAACTATAACTGTCCTGGGCAATTGGTAATTTCTGGTGCGGTTGATGCCATTCATTTGGCTTGTGATGCACTAAAAGAAAAAGGTGCACGACGTGCACTTGTACTCCCTGTGGGAGGAGCTTTTCATTCGCCTTTAATGGCACCCGCAAAAGAACACTTGGCAGCGGCTATAGAAAATACAACATTTCATACACCTACTTGCCCTATTTACCAAAATGTGACAGCGATGCCGGTTCTAAATGAAACGGAGATTAAATCGAATTTAATTTCCCAACTGACAGCGCCTGTTAAATGGACTCAATCGGTTCAGCAAATGATTCAGGATGGTGCAAATGAATTTATTGAAGTAGGGCCAGGCAATGTACTTCAAGGCTTAGTTAAAAAAATAGATAGAGAAATGAATACAAAAGCAGCGACTTTTGAAAACGAAACGGCATGAACACTAAAAAAATCTTAATACTAATTCTCATCCTATTTAATATTGGTTTGGATCAAGTTTCAAAAGAATATGTCCGCAAAAATGTAGTTCCAGGCTCAAGAACAGAGCTTTTAGGTTCACAGTTACAATTGATGAATGTAGAAAATTCAGGTGCATTTTTAAGCATGGGCAGCAACTCAAATCCAACGGTGAAGCTCATTTTTTTACTCATCCTGCCTGTAATTGTTTTGGGGGCTGTATTATATTATGTCTTTACCAGTAAAGCGCTTGACAACTTGTCGATTATAGGGATGTGTTGTATTGCAGGGGGTGGAATAGCCAATCTTTACGATCGATTTTTGTACGGCTCGGTGACCGATTTTTTGTATATATATCTTGGTGGTGTGTTCAAAACGGGCATCTTTAACAGTGCCGATTTATCGGTGACTACAGGAATGATTTTGTTATTGACATCGTCTTTCTTAAGCCGACCCTCAAATACTATCGAATCGTCTAACTAATATTATTTAGACAAAAAATCAAGAACAGACGAAGCAATAAAATCGATTTGATCGTCGTCCAATTCGGTGTGCATTGGTAATGAGATAACTTGATCGATTAGAGCGTTTGTGACTTTAAAATCTGCATCATCATAACGTTCGTCTTGATAGGCTTTTTGCTTGTGTAATGGAATAGGATAATAAACTCCACAAGGAATATCTTTTGATTGCAAATGTGCCACCAAAGCATCGCGATCTGCATTTTGTATTTTTAACGTATATTGATGAAATACGTGGCAATCACAGTTGTCACAAATTGTTTCACATCCGTTACCCGCTTTTGGTGTGATAATATTATCATGGTTTTTGAAGGCGGCGTTGTATTTTCGAGCGGCAGATTGACGGGCTTTATTGTAAGCATCTAATTTTGGAAGTTTCGCGTCTAATACGGCTGCTTGGATCGAATCTAATCTAGAATTTACGCCTACGACATCGTGGTGATAGCGTTTGTACATTCCATGATTAACAATTCCTCTTATAGTGTGTGCTAAGTCATCATCATTCGTAAAAATTGCCCCACCATCTCCATAACATCCTAAGTTTTTTGAAGGAAAAAAGGAGGTAGATGCTACGTGGCCAATCGTTCCTGCTTTGGCTTTTGAGCCATTTTCTGAAGTGTATGTTGCACCGATCGCTTGCGCATTATCTTCGATTACATATAAATTATGAGCTTTTGCCAGTTCCATTATGGCATCCATATTGGCACACTGACCAAATAAATGTACGGGTACAATTGCTTTTGTTTTTGGGGTGATTGCTTTTTTGATTGCAGCAACATCAATATTGAATTTATCGGGATCCACATCCACTAAAACGGGAGTAAGTCCTAACAAAGCGATCACTTCAACAGTTGCGGCAAAGGTAAAATCGGCGGTGATAACTTCATCACCCGGTTTTAAACCCAATCCCATCATCGCAATTTGTAAGGCATCGGTTCCATTGGCACATGGAATCACATGTTTGATCCCTAAGTAGGCTTCTAAATTTGCTTGAAATTCTTTAACTTTTGGGCCGTTGATAAAAGATGCGTTATCAATAACTTCTTGAATAGAAGTATTTACAACCTCTTTTATTGATGCATACTGACCTTTTAGGTCAACCATTTGAATTTTGTTCATATATTTAAATTAGGTTATGAAGCATTACATTTTGCCCCAACAAAAATACAAAATTAGCATTGCTTAGTCATAAAATTAATATAAAGAATGTATTTTAGCTTTAAATAATCACTATTGGGACTTTTTTATAACATCATCGTTGGATTCGCAGCAATTACTGTACGTCTTTTTGGAGGCTTTCACAAAAAAATTCAAAAAGGGCAAGAAGGACGTAGCGAAAGTTATCAAATTTTAGCACAAGAACTAAAACAAACAGATAAAGTGATCTGGATGCATTGTGCGTCTTTAGGCGAATATGAACAGGGACTACCCGTCTTTGAAGCTTTAAAAAACCACTATAAAGACCACAAGTTTGTGCTGACTTTTTTCTCTCCTTCGGGGTATGAAATTAGAAAAAATAATCCGATTTCAGATGTTGTAGTGTATCTCCCTTTAGATCAAAAATCTGAAGTGAAAAAATTTTTAGATCTCACTCATCCTGATTTGGTGGTGTTTGTAAAATATGATCTTTGGCCGAATTATTTACTAGAATTAAAACGTAGAAACATCACTTCTATATTAATTTCTGCACTGTTTAGACCCTCTCAAGCGTACTTTAAATTTTATGGTGGATGGTTTAAAAAATTACTCTTTTCCTTTGATCACATATTCACACAAGACAGCGGATCAAAAGTGTTATTAAATTCTATTGGCTACGATGCCGTTACCATTTCAGGCGACACACGTTTTGATCGTGTTGGCAATCAAACAACCACAGATAATTCATTGGATTTTATTGCAGAATTCAAAAATAATCAAACCTGTATTGTTGCTGGAAGTACTTGGCCAGAGGATGAATTGCTCCTTGTTGAGTATATAAATAATTGTAAGGACGATGTTAAGTTTGTAATTGCGCCTCACAATATGGATTTGAATCAGATTAAATCCCTAACAAAACGGATTCAAAAACCAACAGTACTTTACTCTAATTATAAGAACGAAACTCTGAATGACAAGTCTGTTTTTGTAGTTGACACCATTGGCTTGTTAACCAAAATATATAACTATGCTGACATTGCTTATGTGGGTGGCGCCATGGGTAGTACGGGGCTTCATAATACGCTAGAGGCAGCCACCTTTGGTGTTCCAATTGTGATTGGTAAAAATTATAAAAAATTTCCTGAAGCAAAAGCCATGTTATCCAAAGGAGGCTTGTTTAGTATTCGTACTTTTGCGTCTCTTGAGTCAACGATAAACATGCTTGTTAATGACCCAAAAAAACGAGTGGAATGTGGTCAAAAAAACAAGGATTTTATAGAAGACAACAAAGGGGCTTCTGAGCTTATAATGACGGAATTAAAAAGCCGCTTCTAACAGAATATTATTGATATACTTTTACGTAATCTATAATAAATTTTTCTGGGAAGATTGAATTGTCCACTTCAGGACCACCAAAGTTACCACCAATTGCCAAATTTAGAATGATGTAAAATGGTTTATTGAAAGGCCACGTTTTGTCGTCTTTTTGTTGTGGTGAAAACGTATATACGAGTGCATCATCAATATAAAATTGAATTTGATTAGCATCCCATTTGGTCTTATAAATATGAAAACCCTCCTCAATAGTTTCTATACTCGTGACTTTAGTATTGAAAGACTTGCCAAAACTCTCTGGTGTGTGTAATGTGGTGTGAATTTCTCCAGGAGTTTTTCCAACATACTCCATAATGTCAATTTCGCCACAGGCTGGCCATCCCTTTACATTAATGTCGTGACCTAACATCCATATCGCTGGCCATAGACCTTTGCCTTTTGGAAGCTGGGCTTTGACTTCAATAGTGCCATATTTAAATTCAAATTTATCTTTGCTTGAGATACGGCCGGAATAATAGTTATCTCCTTGTTTAGTTGCAGAAATAACAAGTTGATTATTAACTGTAGATACATTTTTTTTGGTATATACTTGTAATTCATTATTGCCCCATCCACAGAGGTTTGGACAGCCATTTCCGAGTTCATAGGACCAGCTACTCAAGTCTAACTTGCCTTCGTTAAATTCATCCGAGAACACAAGGTTAGTGTGTGAAGTGTTCTGAGGTTTCAAATATAAAACCATAAACAGTGTAAGTAGTACTCGTGTAATCATTATAATGTAATTTTAGATTGAAGGTTGGTGGTTGAATCACCACCAACAAAGATTGAAAAGTCACCTGGTTCTAGAACAAAATCGCCGGCATTATTATAAAAGCCAAGTTCTTTTTCTGTGAGCTTAAAAGAGATTTTTTTATGTTCATTTGGCTCAAGACTGACCAATTCAAAGCCTTTAAGTTCTCTTACTGGGCGCGTAACACTTGCATAGTGGTCTTTGAGATAGAGTTGTACAACTTCCTTCCCTGTAAATGTTCCGGTGTTTCTAAGTGTGACTGAAACGTTTACTTCATTAGTAGAAACCACTTGAGCTTGAAGATCGCTGTATTCAAATGTCGTATAGCTTAATCCAAATCCGAAGGGATACAGAGGTGTATTCTCTACATCTTGATAGTGTGACCAAAACACGGTGCTAGGAGTTGGCATTATAGGGCGACCAGTATTTTTGTGGTTATAATAGATCGGAATTTGCCCCACGGCTCTTGGAAAACTCATTGGTAATTTTCCACTTGGGTTATAATCCCCATAAAGTACTTGTGCAATTGCATTTCCACTTTGAGTACCTAACTGCCAGGCTTCCACAATTGCGGGGAGATGTTCTTGATGCCAGTTTAAGACTAAGGGTCTTCCGTTGTTTAAAACTAAAACAATGTTTTTATTAACCTTATAAACAGCTTCTAAAAGCTCTTGTTGCACACCTGGCAAACCGAGTTCTGTACGGCTTCTACCTTCTCCACTTTGATAGCCAATTTCTCCTAATACCATCACCACAACATCGGCTTTTTTAGCCACAGCAATGGCTTGTGTGAATTCGCTTTTATCGGTTGTATTTATTTTAACTTCTTCAGTAAATTTTGTTTTACCTAGGCTTACATCGGTGCCTTTGGCATAGGTTAATTGGTTTCCGGTATAGGCTTGCATTCCTTCTAAAACAGATACTGCCGAGTTGTCTTTAGCGCCAATTCTCCAACTTCCTAGAGGGCTTGTTTTATCTGATGCTAAGGCTCCAATTAAAGCGATTTTTTGCCCTTGTTTTTTGAGTGGCAATAGTTGGTCTTCATTCTTTAAAAGGACTATCGATTTTTTGACCATATCCAAAGATGCCTCATGAAAGGCTTGTTGTCCTATGACTTCCTTCTCGCGTTGTGCATCGCAATATTTATAGGGGTCATCAAACAGACCGAGTTCAAATTTTACACGTAAAATTCGTTTGGCAGCATCGTCAATATAAGCTTCTTTAACGGTTCCTTCTCGAACTAAGTCTGCTAATTCATTGACATATAAGTAGGATTCCATATCCATATCAGAGCCTGCGTTGACTGCCATTTGAGCGGCATGCTTATTATCTTTTGCATATCCGTGGGGAATCATCTCTTCAATAGAGCCCCAATCGGAAACGACGAATCCGTCAAACTCCCATTTGCCTTTGAGAATATCTCTTTGTAGATAGGTTTTTCCTGTAGCTGGAATCCCGTTGAGTTCATTAAAGGAGTTCATAAAGGTTCTTACTCCTGCATCTACAGTGGCTTGAAAGGGTGGAAAAACACTATTGTTTAAGGTTGATGTTCCTATATCAGCAGTTTTGTACTCTCTTCCTGATTCTGCAAAGCCATAGGCCGCAAAATGCTTGGCACAGGCTGCAAGTGTGCTGTGGTGGGATAAATCTGATCCTTGAAATCCTTGCACTCTCGCAAACGCAATTTTAGAACCTAAATAGGGGTCTTCACCGGCACCTTCCATGACACGTCCCCAGCGCGCATCGCGGGAAATATCGACCATGGGTGCAAACGTCCAGTTTATTCCTGCCGCCGCTGCTTCTTCTGCTGCTACTTCTGCTGATTTTTTAATGGCTTCTAAATCCCAACTTGCGGATTCTGCTAAAGGAATTGGGCTGAGGGTTTCATAACCATGAATGACATCAAATCCAATAATTAAAGGAATTCCTAAGCGGGTTTCTTCGACTGCAATTTTTTGAATTTTGCGAACATTTTCAACGCCTCTAAGATTGAGCATAGATCCTACATAGCCTTTTCGAAGGTGTTCGTATTTTTTGGCGGCATCCCCATTACTTGGTGCAGGTCCTGTAAGATCCCAAAAGCCATTGTATTGGTTCATCTGACCGATCTTTTCTTCAAGGGTCATTTGATTTAATAAGCGAGTCACCTTTTGCTCTATATGTTCAACTGAAGATAGAGACGATGATCGTTCTTTTGTAGTAGTGGAGTCAACTTTTTTACAAGATTGTATTCCAAATAAACAAAATATTAATCCAATTATTAAACTCTGATTAATCATTTTATTGATAGACACGTATATAATCTACTTCCATTGAGTCGGATGTGAAATTTGGATCAATAGTCCCTCCGTTAGTACCTCCCATGGCAACATTAAATATAAAAAAGAAGTTCGCATCAAAAGGCATTGTGTTATTTGTTGACATTTCAAAATATTTAACATTATCAACATACGCTTTGATACTGCCTTGTCTCCAATCTATAGAGTAGGTATGAAACGCTGTTGGCGTACTTAAATTTGTTGGGAGTCCATAGCTGGCGGTTGATCCGTTATGTTCCCAATGGCAGGTCGCTTGCACATACGTTTTGTCTGCGAATTGCTCCATGATATCAATCTCGCCACATTTAGGCCATCCTACGGAGCTGTTAGAAAAGTTGTCACCTAACATCCACAGCGCTGGCCAAGTCCCCGCTAGAGAAGGAAGTTTTGCACGAATGTCAATGCGGGCATATTTAAAATCGACTTTATTTTGAGTTGTAATACGCGCTGAAGTATAGGTTCCGTTCGGTTTTTTCAAAGCTGTTATTTTCAAAATGCCATTTTCTTTCACGATATTAGCACTACTAGTGGAGTAAACTTGTACTTCTTGGTTCCCCCAACCACCGCCGCCGGTTTCATAGTTCCAAAATTGGCTGTTAATGGCTCCATTACCATCAAATTCATCAGACCAGACTAGTACGTCATTATTTCCAGACCCTTCAATTACAACTGGATTAGAAGGTGTGTTGTTTTGATTTTCATCACTAGAAGAACAGCCTCCTGAAGCTAACCCTATTAAAATTGTAAAAAAAAGAGTGAAAGTATTTGAGTTTTTCATAGTTACGAATTTAAGGAAATTTAAAAAAAAGATGAAATTTCGTTTTATTTTTTTAATTAATTTCAATTTAATTAATTTGATACTTTAAATTTAGGACACTCTGTAAGTTTACCATCTTCTTGTATGGATTTCACATTCCGTTTTGTAGTACTAATTGAAATACTACGCTGCCTACGTCCCAGCCTATAAAAAAGCTACTGAGGGTTGAAATATGCTCATTCTGTAAGAAGTTGATGTGAATTTCACCACACTGTTTTGGAGTCCCTTTATAAAATTAAACATCCCCCATAAAATATATGGAGGATGTTCATTTATAAAATCAATAGAGTTTTAAATACCTATTGTCTTGCTAGTTTGAACGACCAGTGTCCTCCATCTTCAAATTCGATATCTAATTCTAAGGTGTTTCCATCTTCAGAAAGTGCCGCCATATACGTAACTGAATCGGGTGCATCTGCTGGACTTGTGAGCTGTGTGCCATTGACTGCTTTAGCCAAACCTAAATAAGCGCCAGTTCCATTAATTGTAATGGTTCCTGCTGCTTCATCATACGAATAGGTAGCTGATGCTGTTCCATCGTGTGGAGCAACCGGTGTGCCGCACCCTTCTGCTGCTGCACCTTGCCAAGTTTCAATCCAAGTTTCTGATCCGACAACATTTTGGAACGAACCGTCTGTATTAAATATATATTCATCATCAAATAAACATGCTCTTGTAGTCACATCATCTGAAGTGTTTGACCACCAAGAAATATTGTCCAATTCTGGACCTACTCCAAGTGCACCTGCTTCTGGAGCTAATTTCCAAGTACCTTCAACACCTTCTGGGATTACATCTTTTACAAGTTTAAACGACCAGTGACCTCCATCTTCAAATTCGATGTCTAATTCTAAGGTGTTTCCATCTTCAGAAAGTGCCGCCATATACGTAACTGAGTCTGGGGCATCTGCTGGACTTGTAAGCTGTGTGCCATTGACTGCTTTAGCCAAACCTAAATAAGCGCCAGTTCCATTAAGAGTAATGGTTCCTGCTGCTTCATCATACGAATAGGTCGCTGATGCTGTTCCATCGTGTGGAGCAACCGGTGTGCCACACCCTTCTGCTGCTGCACCTTGCCAAGTTTCAACCCAAGTTTCTGATCCGACAACATTTTGGAACGAACCGTCTGTATTAAATACATAGGTATCATCAAATAAACATGCTCTTGTTGTCACATCATCTGAAGTGTTTGACCACCAAGAAATATTGTCTAATTCTGGACCTACTCCAAGTGCACCTGCTTCAGGCGCTAATCTCCATGTTCCATCAAGTGCTGAAGGTGCTGGAGGGGCATCTTTTACAAGTTTAAACGACCAGTGTCCTCCATCTTCAAATTCAATGTCTAACTCTAAGGTAAGCCCATCAGCTGAAAGTGCCGCCATATATGTAACTGAGTCTGGTGCATTTGCTGGACTTGTGAGCTGTGTGCCATTGACTGCTTTTGCCAAGCCTAAATAAGCTCCAACTCCATTAATTGTAACGGTTGATCCGCTGTATTCGTAAGTAGCTGTCGAAGTTCCATCATGAGGAGCCACTGGTGTTCCACACCCTTCTGCTGCTGCACCTTGCCAAGTTTCAACCCAAGTATCTGCTCCAAGAACATTCTGGAACGAACCGTCTGCACCAAATATATATTCATCATCAAATAAACACGCTCTTGTTGTCAAATCGTCGGTTGTGTTTGACCACCAAGAAATATTGTCCAATTCTGGACCAACTCCAATTGCACCTGCTTCAGGCGCTAATCTCCATGTTCCTGTTAAAGCATCTCCAGTTGGTGGTGCTTCTACTATGGTTACTGTATGTTCTTTACTAATAGACACGTCTTCTTGTCCTGGAAAAGAGGCCGTAACAGTAATCGTATAAGTGGCTGTCTCATTTGGATAATTATGAATTACCATTGGACCGCTTGTTTGATATACATCTGTGTCGTCATCGGCAGTTGCTCCAAAATCAACCGTATATACTACTCTGTTGTCACCTGGAACTGTTGAGGCAAGTACCCCTGTTCTATTTCCGTCAGCGTTTAGAGTTGCAATTACAAAATCTAAACCTCCAATGGTGTTTGTCATATCGTCATCTTCATGACAAGAGATCGTCGTGCTTAATAAAAGCACTAATATCAGATACATTCCGTTTTTTAATAATTTCATTTTTTTAATTTTTTGAGTTAATAATTTTTAATATCCTTGGTTTTGTCCCCATCTTTCTACTGCGTTGGCTAGTTCTAGCTCGATCAAAGGAATCGGGAATACTTCATTTTTGTTGGCTGTAAATCCAGGAATTGCAGCCGCGGCTTGACCAGTTCTAACAAGGTCAAAGAAACGGTGTCCTTCTCCTGCTAGCTCTTTACGTCTTTCTGAATAAATAGCTTCCAGTATATCACCTTCAGCTGCTGTATAGTCATGACTGTTGTCTCCGTAAGCTCTGGCTCTGACTTGGTTTAAATAGGTTTCAGCATTGGCGCCTCCACTTTGGGCATCTGCTTCCGCCGCCATTAATAAGACATCGGCATAACGAATAGAACGGTAATTGTTTGCAAAATTTAAAGGATCTGATCCTGCTCTATCATCGGCTTTACGTGGGATGTATTTTTTATTGAATAGTCCTGTATCGTCTCTTCCTTGAGAATAGGAGTCTTGCTGATCTCTTAAATCGTAAATCGTAACATCTCTTCTGGCGTCGTCCTCATCGTAGAGGTCGTATAATTCTTGTGATGGCAAGCAAAAGCCCCACCCTGTTACAAATTCTGAATTATCATAAGGCGATCTTGGACCACAAAATTTAGGGAAATAACTTCCTTCACTACATATGATACAATTCCATCCTGCTGGCTCTACTCCGGTATATTGGATTTCAAAGACAGATTCTGAACCATTTTCAGCACTGGTTTCAAATAGGTTTAGATAATCGTCCCCGGTTTTTAAACTGTACTGCGAGCTTCCAATAACGTCTGAGAATGCAGATGCTGCATCTGCAAACTTATCATCGTCGAAGGTTCCATGGTATAAATATACTTTTCCTAATAGGGCTTGTGCAGCGCCTTTTGTTACCTTATAAACATCACTTTGTACGACTGGCAAATTAGGAATGGCTTCTTTTAAGTCTTCTTCAATTAAACTGTAAACGGCCGAAATACTACCAACTCTGTTGATGTCGTATTGCTCACCAATAATTATACGTTGATCTACAATTCTATTGACTCCGCCACGCGTTTCTACCTTTAAAGGAATGTCTCCAAAATGCTTGGCTAACTCAAACGCATAATAGGCTCTTAAAAAGTATGCTTGTGCAATGATTTGCTCCCTCCCACTAAAATCTGTTTTGTCTTTAAATTCTAATAAGTAGTTTGCTCTGTTTAGACCTGCATACATTAAGTTCCAAATGTCTCTTAATTGATTGTTGTCAGAAGGTGTATGAATCATTTGATTCACATTTTGTATGGTGGGTTGATCGTAGTTAAACGAATCTCCACCCGCAGCGTAATCATCGGATGCTGCGACTCCAAGTAATACATTCCAAAAAGAGGATTGTAACATGTCGTAAGCTCCAATTAACGCGCTTTCATATTCTTGCTCATTGTTGAAGTAGTTGTCCGCATCTGGACCAATCGGTTCTACTTCAATATAATCGTCACATGCTGTAAAAAACACAAGTGAGAATACCATTACTGTTTTGAATATTTTTTTCATAGTATAATTATTAAAAGTTTAAATTAATACCTAAAAGGTATGAGCTTGCTACAGGGTAGAAGCCTTTATCGATACCAGAACCTATTGGGGCTCCGTTGCTTGCTGAAGGATCGTAACCTAAATAATCTGTAAGGGTATATAGATTGTTTCCTGAAAGATAAATTCTGAATTTATCTAATCCGAGGCTGGATAATACTTTAGCATTGAAAGAATAGCCTATTTGAACGTTTTGTAAACGTAAGAACGATGCGTCTTCTACATAAAAATCTGAGAATAAATCAGTATTTACAGATGCACCAGCCACAGCTCTTGGCACTGTATTGCTTGTTCCTGTTCCTTGCCATCTGTCTAGCATATAGGTTCCTCTGTTGGCGTATAAATCTTTACGCTCGTAATCTCTTACCATGTCATTTCCGATAGAAGCAAATGCATTGGCACTGAAATCAATATTCTTATACGTAAAACCGATGTTAAAGCCCATCGTAATGTCCGCTAAAGGATCGCCAAGGTTTGTTCTATCATCTGGATCTATATAACCGTTGCCATTTGTATCTACGAATTTTAAATCTCCTGGTGCGACACCATCATGATATTGTCCATCTATGGCAGCTGCAGGAGCATTCGCGTTTAAAGCGTCAATTTCTGCTTGTGTTTGGTATATCCCGTTTGTTTGGTAGCCATAGAAATACCCCATTGGCATCCCTGCTTGCATACGAGAGGTTGTTTGGCTAATACCAACTCCAAATTCTCCGCCATTTACAATTCCGTTTCCTCCGACATCAACAGACAAAACTTCGTTTTGTAGCGTTGTGAAATTAAACCCAACATTAAAATTAAAGTCTTCGCTAAGGTTGTCGTTGTAGTTGATGCTAAACTCTACTCCTTTGTTTTCAACCGAACCAGCATTGACGATTGGTAGGGCTGAACCTGGAGCTGCTGCTCCTAATAACCCAGAACCGTCTGGGGCAATGAGTAGATCTTCTGTTACTTTGGAATACATATCAGCAGAGATGGATAGTTTATTGTTGAATAAAGAAGTATCAAAACCAAGGTTTTTAGATACTTGCTCTTCCCATTTAATGTTTGGGTTTCCAATCAGACCAATGGCAACACCATTTAGTAAGTCAGAAATTCCATTTGCATTTCCTGGATCGTAAGTTGCTTCTCCTGTTAAAAGAGAGGTATATCCAAACAATCGGATTTTATCATTTCCAATAACTCCGTAACTTGCTCTTACTTTTAAATTATTGATCCAAGAACTATCTTTTAAGAATTCCTCTTCAGAAACATTCCACCCCACAGATCCTGATGGGAAATATCCGTATTTATTATTTGGTCCAAATGCAGATGAACCATCTCTTCTCATGACTGCTGAGAGTAAATATTTTTCTTTGTAGTTATACTGCACTCTTGTAAATATTGATGAAAGATTTTTTTCAAAAACATTGTTACCAATGGCTATTTCAGAAGGAATAAAACGTGGGTTTATAACCTCCATGTCTGCAATAGTTTGGTCTGGATTGTTGGTTGCTATCGTAGTTGATCCTTGATAGCCATAAAACTCTCCTTCTTCATGCGAAAGAGAGGCTCCTAATAAAACAGTTAGATTGTGTTTTTCGTTAAACGTATTTTCATACGTTATATAGTTATCCCAAATGTAATCGTCATAATCTGCACCATGGTCCACAACTTCATTTCCTGTTAAATTCGCACCTCTACTAGGTCCATAATTCACTTCAGGTCTAAAGATATCATCTCTTACATTGGCATGATTCATTTGATATTTAGAACTTACTGTGAATTTATCTAAGAACGTATAATCGACTCCTAAGCTTGCACTTATTTTATCAACACGAGCCGTATTGTAAGAGTTTTCTACTTGTGCTAAAGGGTTGATAATTTCTATCTGTCTGATGTCTTCAACTAAGGAATAGTTTCCGTCAGCATCCGTTGTTGCTAAGTTTGGATTGATATTGACTGCGTTGTATAAGACTGCTCCAATACCTCCTTCTGGGAGGTTGTTTTTTTCTGATACTGTATGCAGTGCTGTTGCTGTTAGTTTTAAATTATCTAAGATGTTGTATTGATAATTTAATCGTGCAGTGAGTCTGCTAAAATTAGATTTTCCTAAACCTACAATACCGTCCTGATCTAAATAAGACACTCCAAAAGAGTAGGCTGATTTTTCTGTACCACCACTGGCACTCAAGTTCACATTTGATATGATTGCAGTTTCAAAAACCTCATCTTGCCAATCCGTACCCGTTTGTGGGTAAACATAAAACTCTGGGTTTAAAGGATCGTCAACGGCATCATTTACGTAAATCGCAAAATCTGTTGGGCTTAATAAGTCCAATTTTTTACTCGTCTGTTGAATCCCTGTGTAAGAATCAAATTGAAATTTTAGTTCAGCATTTTTTCTTCCTGATTTGGTTGTAATTAAGATGACCCCATTTGCGGCTTGAACCCCATAAATACCTGCGGTTGCATCTTTTAATACATTAATGCTTTTAATGTCGCCTGGGTTGATAGCAGATAAATCTCCTACTCTAATCCCGTCAACTAAAATTAAAGGTGCACTGTCTCCGTTTGTAGAGACTCCACGAATTCGAATGTTTGAACCGGCACCAGGCGAACCTGAACCAGAGGTTACATTGACACCCGCCACTTGGCCTTGTAAGGCTTGTTCAACTCTTACAGGATTTAGTTTCTCAATTGCTTTGGATCCTAAAACTGTAACAGCTCCTGTGACTTCCTTTTTCTTTTGTGTGCCATACCCAATCACAACAATTTCGTCTAGAGTTTCGTTGTCTTCATCTAGTGAAACATTCATGTTTGCCGATGCTGATAATTCTTTAGTTTGAAACCCTATGTAGGTGAAAACTAAAGTCGCATTTGGTTGAACGTTTGTGATGGTAAAATTTCCATCAAAATCAGATACAGCGCCATTGCTTGTATCCTTGACAATAACGTTAACTCCTATAAGAGGGAGCCCGTCAGCGCTTGATTTTACTGTCCCGCTTACTGTTGTATTTTGAGCAGATGCTGTAAAAGCAAACGCCAAAGTCACCAGTACGGAATAACATATTTTTTTCATAAATATTGGTTTGTATTAGTTTTTATAAACTTACGATAACTAATTGCTAATTCCGTAAAATTAACCGCTACAAATAATATACAACTCAAAAAAAGTGTATGAAATTTATTGAAAAATTACTTTTATAGGTTGTAATTGATGATTTTGAAATCTATAATAGATGTAAGAATACAACAAAAACTACATTGATGTAGGGGATATGTATAGGTAAAAAAGAGAGTTGTAGGGGTTGTTATATTTCTAAAATATAATTTGTTAAGCTAGATTCGTGTGGTAAATCCATTTTTTTTCGCAATCTGTATCGTTTGACTTCAACACTTCGCGGAGAGATATTTAGTAGTGGTGCTATCTCTTTGGAGGATAGGTTTAGACGCAGATAAGCACACAAACGAAGGTCGTTAGGGGTGAGTACTGGATGTTTTTCTTTAATAAGTTTGAGGAAGTCTTTATCGGCATTATTAAACGCTTCTTCAAATAGTTTCCAATCATCTGTATTGTTTAAATTCTTGTCGATAATTCGAATCACTTTTTTAATATCCTGTTGATTATCTTTCTCTTTCAGTTCAGTTTTGATACTGTTTAAGAACTCATTCTTTTTAATCAAACTCATTGTAGAAACGGCTAGTTCTCTGTTTTTACTTTCAATATCGAGTTTTAGTTTCTCGTTTGCCAACTGCATGAATTTTTGAGAGGTTTCAAGCTCTTTGAGTGCGAGTTGTTCCTGAGATTTTTGAAGAAGTTGTTGTTGTTGTTTTCTGTAATAACTTCTGTATAGGTTATGAATTAGAATCCACAAAACAATAAAGATAATTACATAGATTGTTATTGCCGTATTTGAAAGGTACCAAGGCCGATCAATTACAAAGGAGTAGGAGGCGGCATTGAGTGTTTCGGAGTTGCCTATTTTGCCTTTAACTTTAAATTCATAGCTTCCATAAGGAAGGTTTTCAAATACTTGATATGAATCTGATTGCCAATCAGACCAAGAGTCGGACCATCCTATTAATTTGTAAGAATATTTTTTACTAACAATGTTGTCGTAGTGTGGAATACTGTAGTTTATATAAATATTGTTACTTTCAGAGTCTAGCATTATTGGGTTTGTAGAATCGAGTTGGAATTTATCTTCATTAATTTTACTAGCCTGAACAGAATTTATTTTTAAATTATAAAGATGATTCGGTTTTGGAGTATCTGAGTTGAAAATAAAATAACCATAGGCAGATCCTAAAAGGTATTCATTTGTGCCAATTTTTGTAAGGTTTTCAAAACCAGAGACAACTTTTTTAAAGTTTGATATTGCAACTGGAATTATTTCAACTTTTGGTGTTTGTGTTACGCTCCCCGCACTAATTATTAATATGTTATCATCGGCAAAGCACCACTTAAGACCTTCAGAGTCCTTGACATCCATAATGGTTGTTATTGTTGAAAAATCCTTTAAAACTTCTTTGAAAGGTTTTGATTCTGCAAATGATTTATCTGTAGAGTTAAATTTATAAACGTCTTCAGAAGATGTGTAGTAATAGTTTTTAGAGAATTTAATGAAGTTTGAGCCATTCCCCTCGGTCATCGGCGTCTTGATTGAAACTTTCGAAACTGCTGTTATATCATTGTTTAAGGTGAGTTCGTATAAGCCTCTTAATTCATGGTTAACGTATATATGTTTTCCTATGTATTGATAAAAACGACTTGATATATCAAACCCTTTAATTTTGTTTTTAAAACGCCACTTCCCTTGTTTCTTCTCCAAAAGACTTAATCCGTTATAATTTCCTTGTAATATGATATTTGGATTCTCTTTTAGAGGTTTAAAGTCCCATGAACCAAGCGATTGATTTATACTGTACTGTAATTTTTTATTTTTAATTAGTAAGGTTCCGCGATCGTGTCCACAAAAAATCTGGTTATCAATGACTTTAAGGTTCCACACCTGACCATTTGTGCCTTCAATAAAAGTAAAGTCAGACTTTGTATCTCTACGTTTATAAAACAGTCCTTGGTTAGTGCCTAGGTACAAATGATCTTCGAATAATACAGAAGTATAAACTGTTCCAATGGCACCTTTTGTATCATTATAAACAACAAATTGAGAGGAAAGATTTATGTGGCTGATCCCAATATCGAGTCCTAACCATAAGTTATTTTGATAATCTTCAAAAACCGATAATACCGTATTATTACTGAGGCCTTTCTCAAAATTAAGGTCGTATTTAAGTATGCCTTGTGGGTCTAAATGATAAAGTCCATTTGACACAGTTCCAATCACAATACTGTTGTCACTTAACTTGGTAGCACTATAAATTGTAAGTGAATTCAAATTTACTTTAGGATCTATTATCCATGGTGTTAGTTTCTTGTTTTTCAAGAAATAAAAACCATTAGATGCTGTCATTACTAGGAGTTGATCTTTATGTTCAATTAAGCCAGCAATATTACCAGATTTCAACCTTGGGTCATCGCTAACAAGCTCTACAGTCCCGTCAAGTATTTTGTATATTCCTTTGTTTAACTGGTTGAAAAATAATACGCCTTCCACCTCAAATATATTTGAGATGACATAATCGGATTCTATAAACGTTGTTTCTTTTGTTAGTTCATTAACTAAATAAATTCTAGAAAGAGATTGAAATATTAACCAATTATCAAGTTTAATAATATCCCAAAACTGTTCGTCTTCGGCAAGTTCAATCTCAAACTGATCTACTAAAGAGGTGTACTCTAAGATGCTTTTATTATTTCGTTTCCAGACTCCAAAATCCATGTAACTTCCTGTGTAAATTAGGTCGCCAATTGCCTTTACAGATCTTACAATAGAATTATCTGGCACGGGATAACTGTTCCAATTCATGCCATCATACTCCAATAATCCGGAGTTATTGGCAAAATACATGGTTTGATCAGAGGTCTGAGAAATACTCCAGTTTTGATTTTGAGCACCATAGGCGTCTGGATTATAGGCCATTACAGGGGGATGCTCTTGAGCAGAGATCACGAAAGTGACTAATAAAACTAAAATATACTTAATTATCCTCATAGTAAAAAGAAAGGCTCAAGATAATGAAAATTTGAAGTTTGAGCTAATCGAAAGGATGGATAACTATTAGGGCTGGATATATAGAGTGTTTCGAAAATAAAAATTATCTGATATTTAAATTTGTGAGTGTCATTTATTGAATGTGTTGATGTTCGATCTTGAGCTTGCATTGACACAAGCCCTCCAATAAAAAATAAAAATAATGTAAATTTTTTCATTCGAATTAGAAGCACTTTAAATTAATTAGGATAAAGTGTTTTCATTTCATGTATTTCCCAACAAAGAAAGGTAGCTTTGAGGTAATACACTAGCTCAATGTAACGAAAGGCTAATTGATGTAATAAAAGGCTTGTTGACGTAATAAACGGTCAAGTCAGCTTGTGGGAAAATAGCCTTTAATTTATTTTTTTTACCTTTAGGATGTGAAAGACTTAAAATACCTTTTTGCCTATACCGTACCACTTTCAGCATTCATTTCATTTGAATCCGTGGGCTTAGGAACGTACACTTCCATTATTTACGCTTTTATAATACTTCCTTTTCTAGACCTTATAACTGGAAGTCAATCTAAAAATCTATCCAAAGATGAAGTGAATAACAAAAAATCCAAATGGATTTTCGATATCATGCTATATTTAAATTTACCCATCGTATTTGGTCTTTTGTGGCTTGTTTTTTCAAAAGTTCAAACACAAGAATACGCTGCTTATGAGCTGATTGGACTCGGTCTTTCAGCAGGAATTTTATTAGCAACGAACGCCATTAATGTAGCGCACGAACTAGGACATAGAACCCCTTACTTCGAAAGATTTATGAGTAAATGCCTGTATATGCCCTGCCTGTATATGCATTTTTATATAGAGCACAACTTTGGCCACCACATGAATGTTGCGACTCCAGATGATGGTGCAACAGCTAAATACAACCAAACAGTATTTTCGTTTTGGATTAGCTCTGTTACAAAACAATATATAGATGCTTGGAAGCGTCAAATGAACCTCTTAAAATCTAAAAACTGCTCATTTATTTCTGTGAAAAATGACATGCTATGGTATCATTTAATACAACCCATCTATCTATTTGGAGTGTTATATTTCTTTTCACTTGATGTCATGCTATTTGCCGTCGGTATTGGGGTGGTGTCTTTTCTGTTTTTAGAAAGCATCAATTATATCGAGCATTATGGATTGAGACGATTTAAAACGCCCTCAGGAAGGTACGAACGTGTCCAACCGCATCATTCTTGGAATTCTAATTTTAATATTGGGAGAATTGTTTTGTATGAGCTCACAAGACATAGCGATCACCACTTTAAATCCTCTAAAAAATACCAACTTCTAAACAGTTATGAACAAAGCCCTACCTTACCTTTGGGATACCCCGCTTCTATTCTCTTGAGTTTCATTCCGCCACTTTGGTTTAAAATTATGAATCCATTAGTGCCTAAAGAAATGAAAACTAGCTAAAAGCTGTTCAATACTCTTTAAAAAATTAATTGAACTGTGTTCGAAACATATTACAAATTTTGTAGGGTGATTATTCAGGAATGTCTAAAAAAGAAACCTGTTTAATTCTTTTATCATTTTTGTTCTTTGAAAAAACTAAAACTTTTCTTTTTGCGTACTTACTACTAACCTCGTCTATTCTTGTTAGTGTTAATCTGAGTTTTTTTATCCTTGATTCGTAAGATAGCGAAGGTTCATAAAAGTTAATAATATTGGGAAATATTACTGGTTGAGGATGTTGATCTAAAATGAATTTATGATAAACTTCTACCTAAACTCGGAAAGACTGAACCACACCATAGATAACGATCAAATATAATTTAAGAAATACATAAAGTCAATTCTATACACACTAGGTAACTCAAGTTAATGCGACAGAACCTCATTTATTAGGCTACATATACATTCCACAACCAAACCTCAAAAAAGAAACCGACTTTAAAAGTAATAGTGGGGGTGTAGTTTTGTGTGCTTAGGCTAGATTTTTTGGCGTTTAAAAAACATGGAAGAAACAAACATAAAAAAATATATGATCAACTACTGAAGGATAAAGATTTCGACAAGATGGATTTGGGATTAAAAAACCCTAATATTTTTAAAATTCTACGTATATCAGAAGGTTATTAATAATAAATAAAAACAATAATTTATTCAACCAGACTCCAAGTTTGAGTAATATTACCATCCTCAAAAGGAGTCTGCATTTGATTATTACCAATAAAAGTTACTGGAAATGGTTCACCATTAATTTCATACATATTTGACCCAACATTTACCCAATTCCCAGGTCCAAGCACATCTAAATCTGTACACAAACTACCATCACTTGGATAACATTCCCATACGCTTTTTGTTACTTCAGTTAAAGTAAAAACAAAAGTGTCAGGAGATCCAGCATCATTTTCCATAAAACAACCTCTACAAGAATCTCCCCAATCTCCTCCAACAATTTCTTCATTTACTAAAACCCATGTTCCAATAATTGGATCATTAGAATTATTGTTGCTGTTGTTATTAGAATTTGAATTATCATCATCCCCTCCACTACAAGCAAAAAGAGTAAAAACAAAAGTTAATATAAGTAATTTTTTCATATTGGTTAATTTTTAAATTTTGTTTAAAGGTATGTAAATTTGTGCAAACTATGTGCAAACTATGTGCAAACTATGTGCAAACTTTTGGTGATAATTGACTAATAAAGAGAAAAAACATAACCCTGCTAAAACAAAATAACCCTTGAACATCAGAAGGTTATTAATGATTGTGAAGATAAAGTGCTGAATTTAAAGAAGAAGATATGCCTATGGTTTATTAAAAAAATATAGTGTTTTTATCTCGATTGCTATTCTTTAATTATTTTATGTGATGAGGTATTTAAACCATCCAAAATTTTAAGAAAATAGATGCCTTTTTTTAAATAAGATACGTCAATTTTACCTTTGAAAAACCCTCTATTAATTTCTTTTCCAAGAAGGTCAAATATTATTACTTCTAATTGATCATCGTAACTAATATGGATGTAGGAAGAGGTTGGGTTGGGGAATATCTTTAAATTATTTAAATCGTTTTCTGCATTAAAATTTGTAGCTGATAAATTATATGCATCAACAGCAAAAGAAAAATTATCTACTTGAAGCTCATAAAAATAATTATCATTACTAATTGCAGTTGACGCAATGATATTTGAATTGTAAACGCTTACCAGCTTTAAATAATTACCTGTTTCGTTTTGCACTCTAACTATGTAAGTTTGAGTTTGCTGATCAAAGCATAATCCACCAATAGCATATCCAGGAAGGTAACCGCTTATTACTGAGATTTGAGGATTAACAATTAAAGAATTTCCCGTTTCTAAATCAATTTCTGCTAGACGTAAGTCTGTATAATATGCTCCATAGACTGGGTTATAATTATCATAATTAATATCTCTAAATAGACCGTAGAGCTTGCCTCCATTTTGGTTGTTAAACTCCAATGCAGAATATGTAACACCATCTTCCCAAATAGTAGGGGAATTGATTATTGCTCCTGTTTCAGAATCAATGGTATACAATTTATACTGATTTGCTTCTTGACCTATAAAAATATAATTTCCTGAGTTTGAGTCGAATGTAGAATTTCCAATTGCAACTGCTTCTACACCTTGTAAAATCGATATTGAAGAAACCAATCCTGTTGACAAATCAATTTCCCCAAAATGTTCTGCAGCTCCATCCCACCACAGACCATACGCTTTCTGAGAACGTAAGTCATATTCCATTTCAATAGCTTGGACAGAGCTAAAAAGATTACTTTCCGTTTGACTATTATCCAAATCCATCACATATAGATTTTCATTATTTTGATTATCTATGCCCCAACAAATATATCTGCTGTTTTGTTGGTCATAAGTAGACGCTCCAGCAGCTACTGCAATCAAAGAATTAGTGCTTAAGGCAAATGTAGTAGATCCGGTGAATGGGTTAATATTAACAACATCAAAGGGAATAGTTGAAGATCCATTTACTGTTTTTTTTAACCCGTAGAGTGTTTGGCTAAATGACACAATTGGGGCGAACATAAATAGGATTACTTTGTACATACTTCAAAAATAATAAATGTGATTGGCTATAACAAATTATTGGGCTACATATACATTCTACAGACAAACCTCAAAAAAGAATCCGACTTTAAAATCAATAGTGGGGTGTAGTTTTGTATGCTTAGGCTGGATTTTTTGGCGTTTTTTTACTGGCAGACTATAATTACTGCCAGTTTTACTGCCAGTAAATGGGCTTATTCTGCCAAAATTGTTACTTTTGAGTTATTATTAACTATGGTAGTTGAGGGGCTAAAGTAAGTCTCTAAAGGGAGAGTTTTAACCATAAAAAACCCTCTCATTTCTGAAAGGGTTGCACGAAGTCGCTATTGAGTTTTTTTTACAGCTAATTTAAAAGTTTAATTACACCATCTTATATTCTAATTAAATTTGTAGAGGGATGATGTCTAAGATATCGTTTGGAAGACTACCAACGTTTATTAATTTAACAGCCGCTACGTTCAGGGCATAATTAATACTCTGATTGGTGTTTTGGTTTTTTACAAAAGCCGTTAAAAAACCTGCCCAAAAAGCATCACCAGCTCCAGTAGAATCAGCTATTTTATCAATTTTTACGGCCTCAAAATATGCTATTTCTTTTCCTTTTTGAGAAACCTCAACACCATTTTTTCCTTTTGTGAAGCACACAAAATCAACGCCTAAACTGTGGAAAAAATCAAACATTTCCATTTTAGAAACATGCTTACCAAAAAGCCTTTCACAATCATCAGAACTAATTTTTATTAACGGGTTATATTGGCAGTATGATTTTAAAACACTAATTGCAGTTTCACGGCTGTGCCATATTTTTTGTGAAAAATTGACATCTAAACTAAGTTTTAATCCCAGATCGAATGCAATTTTGGCATTTTCAAGAATAACAGATTGTGATGGGTTTTTGCTTAAAGCAAAACAAGTGGTATGAAAAATTTTAGCTCTAGCAATTTCGCTTTTTGATATTTGCGAGGTGTTTATGTAAAAATCTGCTTCTCTTTCAGGTTTGAAATCTGGAGTACTTAAAGATCTTGATATGTATATTTTGGAAGTTTTTTTGTTTTTTACTTGTTTTATAGCAGAAGTATTTACACCCGTTAAATTTATTGTATCAATGATATGCTGTCCGAATTCATCATCTCCAACGGATGCAATCAATTGTGTACTCACTCCTAATTTTGCACAATTAAGAGCTAGATTTGTTGCAGACCCCCCAATATGCTTAGAAAATGATTGAGTCTTATTTAACGAATCTGAAATATCGTCTCCTATAAAATCTATTAGAGCTTCTCCAATACTTAAAATTTGCAACTCTGTTTTGTACATTATTATTTTAATAAATAGTTATTATTTAAAGATTGTTCGAGTATTACCTCTCCTGCAGCACTCCAGCCACAGTGTTTGACACCAGATGGTAGACATGTTTTTGAGTCAAAGTTTTCATAAAAACCATAATCTCGTTTAGCGTTCATGTTTTTTATTTCTTTCAAAATTTCAATAGAAACACTTGGGTTTGTAGATTGCACTGCCATGCCATAAAACCCATTAACCATTTGCCATGTTCCACCATTGTGAAATTGAAAAGGATAATTCCTAAACTCGTATTTACAGTTGTTTTCTAATACTTCCCAATCCTTATCGTTTGGAGTTATGGGCGGCCAAAATGCTGGCAATAAACCAAGTGGCAACTTTTGTCGTAACGATTCTGAATACTCAAATACTTTTTGTTTAAATATCGAGTCACCAATGTTTAAAAAAATCGCCAATGAATTTGCAAAAGCATCATACATGGTTTGATATCCAGATGGTGAAATTGAAGCCATCCAATATGTTGACTCTTTTAATTTTGCGTAAGCTTTTGGATGATAGGGTTGCTGTGTTTTTGTTTTACGAAAATTATCTTCGAGCTTCTTTGTGATTTTATTTATTTTTTGTTCGATTTCAATTTTAGGTTTCAATTGATGTAAACATCTTAATGCCCAAAGCCGTAGAAGCTGATCGTAAAAAATATGACCCTCAGTAATGTATTCATCTGCCCAATTGCCAGATCTTGGCACATAAAGAAGATCGTTGTTATTGAATTCCCATGCTTGTAGCAGGCTCAAAGCGCTATTTACTTTTTCTTCATTTTGATTCAACAAGGTCATGTCATTTGTAGCATAGCAGTAATTACATATTCCAATAATATACCATGATACGGTATCCACTCTACCTGCTAAGCCCCCAAAACTAACCTCGGTATTCCCATTTTCTTTAAAATAGACATTTGATGGAATATGGCCTAAATGATGTTGGTGTTGAGAAAGTGTAATCAAAGTTGATTTAAAGGTATCTAACAAAGCACTATTACCATCAAGTATTGCGGCCAAACCACAAATGACGCCGTCTCTAGCCCAAACTCTGTTGTAATTAGTTGATTGCTCTGCACTGGCCAAAAATCCATTTTTGGTGCTTAATTGAACTAATAGCTCTATCGCTTTTTTATAGGATTCGTTATGAGGCATGAGAAGTAGGTTTGGGTGTGGAGATAAAAAGTGTAAAAATTGCAGCTAAGATTAGGAAAAAAGCGGCAAGCTTAAGAACATTTACTGGGTTCTGGTTGAGTAAATCATAAACGAATGTTTGCATACTCACAATTTGTATAATCATAGGTATAACAATACACATATTAAAAATACCCATATATACACCTGTTTTTTGGCTTGGTATTGAACTGGCCAAAAGTTGATATGGCATAGACATCATGGAGGCCCATGCGAGTCCTAAACCAATTGTCGATACATACATTGTAGCAATATCTACATCACCATCAGCAAACGGGTTTGGAAAAGAAAATAATATATCACTATGACTCAATTCGGGTAATATAAAAATTGAAATTCCACCAAGAATTAGACAAATAAAATGGACACTTTTTGCACCATAGCGATAGGCTAATGGAACTAATGCAAAAGCAACAAGAAAACAAACGATATTATAAGACCCATTTATTTGACCTGTATAAACTTGAGCTTGTTTAAACCCTTCAGAGTTTTCGTCTAAAGTATTAAAAAAGGACAGAGATAGTGCTGAGGTTAAATATTGCCAATAACAAAACATAGCATACCATGTGAAAAATTTTACTGGTATAAGTTGTTTCATCATTAAAGGCATCTCTTTAATGGCAACAACAATTCCAATGATAGCATTTTTAAAGAACCCTCCTTTTTCTTTTTCTTTTCTAATTTCTTCAAGCTGTTCGTCAGTTGGCGGGTATTCTTTTGTTGTAAAAACAGAATATAAAATTGTAAATATTGAAGCAAATGATCCAATAAAAAATGCCCAATATGTAGAAACCGGGATACCATTTTCCATGGTATCTGTGAGACTAAAGAATCCTATAGAAATTAATATGGCTGGAGTAAAATTTGCTAGAGTAGTACCCAAACCAGTAAAAAAACTTTGCATTAAAAACCCCAATGATAATTGATTGTCTTGAAGTTTGTCTGAAACAAATGCTCTGTAGGGTTCCATGGCGATATTATTCCCTGCATCTAGTATCCACAACAAACTGGCGGCCATCCAAATAGATTGAGAATAAGGCATTAGAATCAATGCTATACTAGCGCAAATTGCACCAATTAGGAAATAAGGTTTTCTTCGGCCAAATTTTGGAGACCATGTCCCATCACTCATTGCTCCTATAATTGGCTGGATAATCAAACCTGTAACTGGACCTGCAAGCCACAAAATTGGTATTTCACTTTCATTAGCCCCTAAGTACTTATAAATTGCACTCATATTACTTTGTTGCAATCCGAAGCTAAATTGAATTCCAAAAAATCCAAAATTCATATTCCATATTTGCCAAAAACTAAGCTTAGGTTTCTTATAATACATTTTCAAACTTAAAAATTTCAGTAAAGTTAATTAAAAAGAGTTGGTGCTAGCACCAACTCTTTTGACCAAATAAAATATCTGATTAATAATTAATCACAAACAAAACACAGATTGTTAAAAGGTATATCTTAGCGCTAATGACATTGATCTTCCAGGCAATGGTCTAGCTCTTAAATAGTTGACTTGCCCCTCAGTAATACTTCCCTCTTCAGATTCAGTAACTCCAATAGAGTCAAATAAATTGTTTACAGAAAGATTAGCTGTTAAGGACTTTGTAATTGCTACATCAATAAAACTGTTAACCATAACAAATCCTGGCATTACTAATTCATTGGAATCTTGAGCATAGGCTTTAGATTGTCCAATTAAACTTAATCCAATACTGTTTTGGCTTTCTTGACCGAAGCTATAAGAAGGGATGATGTTGTATATAAAATCAGGCTGTCTACGAGGAGTATTTCCTTCATTATCTCCAGAATCAACTTCTGAATCGGTCCAAGTGACAGCACCTCTTAAGTTGAAGTTATCACTAAAGTTGTAAGACCCTTCAAGTTCGATACCCATAGATTTATAATCATTTTCTATGATACTATTAGAAGTGGCTTCAAATCCGCCCTCTTCGTTTGTTGTTGCTTGGAAGAAGGTAGCGTAAAGAACACCACGATCAAACTTTTGTTTGTATCCAACTTCCGCTTGAGAGATAAAGTCCAAAGCATTGATGCGATCTCCATCTGTGTAATCTAACCCAGAAAATAAAATTCGATCCGCTTTTGCCGAAGCACCTTTACTGATTCTTGCAAAGATGGCTTTATTGTCTTGCAACTTATAATTAACACCAAGAGAGTATGAGAAATAATCGTAATCATAATCTACTGCTGTTGCGTTTGCGTGATCTATTGAATTAACATTTTGTTCTGGAGCTGAAATAATTCCATCATTGTTCATGTCAATTGAAGAAGAAGTTCCTCCAGCAAATGATCCACTTACTTGTCCATTGTCGTGACGAATACTAGCATCAATAGTTAAATCTTCTGTAGCATCTAAAGTCATACTCAAATAAGGAGCACTAACATTATATTGTGTATCATAATTTCTGTGGAGATTCCCCCAGAATGGAGTTCCGTATGCATACAATCCGTTTTCACTAAGTGCGCTACCGGCAGCATCAAAAACATCAATAAGCTGTCCATTATCCCCATTGACTTCTAATAAATATGAATTCCATAACCAAGACATGGATACATTTTGTATGGATTTAAAGTATCCTAAAGTAAGGTTTAGGTTGTCGAAAGATTTTGATATTTTAAAATCATTCATAAAGTTGTTAAAATCATTAAGTTCAGTATCAAACATGTGAATTCTTGCAACTAAACTATTGTCTGAAACCGATGTTCCATTAGCGTACTGCAAAGTAGAACCTGCTCCAAATGAACTTGCCATATCAGCAGCTGTTCCAAGTTGAGCTGGGAATGGCGAAACAAAACGGCCAGAGTTAAAAGAGAAACGACCATTGTTTCTAATAGACCAATCGTTATCTAACTCAAAAAATGCTTCAAATCCAACTGAGCTAGATACAGGGTGCATTCCATCACTAACTTTCGAGCGTCTTCGTTCTCCATTTACACCAGTTCCATAATTTTGACTCAAAAATGCACTTTGAATTGCACCAGTAGTAGCATCAAAATTTGGTGCATTATCCCATGATGGGTCTGCATTAGTGCCACTTACAGCCATAGGCATTGGTAAGTAACCCGCAGCTCTATCATTTAGATATTTAGTATAGAGTCTTACATATCCATTATCAAACTCTTTAGTTAAATTAAACTTGAATTGACCCCCATTGTTAGCAGTATATCCTGCTTTACGAACTCCTTCACCAGCTCTATAAAATCCTCCCATGTGGAAATATAAACCTTCACCTATTTTTGTTCCGTAATCAAAATCAGTTCTAAAAGAGTTATAATCTAATCCAAAGGTTGTTGAAAGAGATCCGCCTTGTTTTTTTCCTGTTTTGCTAATAATATTGATGATACCACCTGGTGAGTTTGAACTCATTGTTGAAGCAGAACCTCCTCGAATTGCTTCGATTTTTGCGACGTTAGCATCAAATCTTGTAAAAATATCCGCAGTTCCAAATGAGATGTCTCCGTATAACAATACAGGAAGACCATCCTCTTGAATCTGTACATACTTTGATCCTCCAGATGAAATTGGAACACCACGTACAGCTATATTTGAATTTCCTTCTCCACCAGAAGATTCTGAACGAATTCCTGGAATTGTTCTAAAAATTTCAGCTGTTGATCTTGGAGCTGACTGGTTAATTTTAGAAGGTTGCAAAGTAGTAACTGAAACACTAGATTCAATTTTTGCTCGTGGATTTGCAACCCCAGTTACAATAACTTCACTTAAAGACTCTTCGTCTTCTTCGAGTTGGATATTAACAACCACATTAGATCCATCAAGCTCGACTTTAGAAGAGAAGTTTGAATACCCTAACGACGAAGCTGTTAATGTGTAAGAACCATTTTCTACTCCAGAGATTGTGTAGTTCCCATCAAAGTCAGATATTGACCCTTTGGAAGTTCCTTCGAGTACAATATTTACTCCTGAAAGAGGACCATTGTTTGAGTCCACTACCTTTCCGGAAATTGTAGTCTGAGCCATTATTAGACTAGTGGACAATAATGCCAATGCTAATAAAGCTTGTTTAAAATTCATTAATTTTTTCATTTTTTACAATTTAGTTTGATTAATTAATTATTGATAGAAAAAAACTATCATTAACAAATCTATAATAACAACTGGAAATTTAGAGTTTTTTTAAATCGAAATCGTTTTCGGAATTAACGAAAAGCATTTCGTTAATTAAAATTTGTCTATATTTGGACATGAAACCAGCCACATTAAAGGACATAGCGAATACCTTGGGACTTTCTATACCTACTGTATCTAAAGCGCTAAAAGATTATCCTGATGTTAGTCAGAAAACCAAAATTTTGGTCAAAGATCTTGCTAAAACACTAAATTATCAACCGAATGCTTTTGCAGTTAGTTTAAGAAAAAGTGAGTCTAAAACCATAGGAGTTATAATTCCAGAAACAGTTCATCATTTTTTTTCGAGTGTTTTAAAAGGAATTATTCATAAAGCCGAAAAAAAAGGATATTTAGTGATCATTCTACAATCTAATGAATCCTATACTTTAGAAAAAAAGCAAATTGATTTGTTACTTAGAAGTAAAGTGGATGGTATTTTAATATCAATTGCCAATTCAACTTCAGAATTTAAACACTTGACCTCTGTAATTTCAAAAAACATTCCGCTTGTCATGTTTGATAAAATTGCTAAGGTTGTCAGTTGTTCAAAAGTCATTATAAACGACAGAGAAGCAGCTTACAGAGCAACCACACATCTTATCAAAACAGGGTGTCGAAAGATAGCTCATTTTAGAGGACCATTGATGCCCCAAAACTCAATTGATCGTTTTTTGGGTTATAAAAAGGCACTTGAAGATCATGAGTTGGCTTACGATCCAAAGCTCGTTTATATATGTAAAGACATGAGCTTCGATGAAGGAAAAAAATATGCCAAGCAACTCATAAATGAGCACCAAGACGTTGACGGTATTTTTGTGAACACCGATCTCGTTGCTATTGGAGCAATCTCTGAATTGAACGAACAAAACATCAAAATTCCTGAAGAAATTTCTATTATCGGATTTAGTAATTGGTTCATGTCTTCTGTTATTTCACCATCTCTATCTACCATAGATCAACCAGGCTTTGAAATGGGAAAAAATGCTTGTAAACTTTTATTGAAACAAATAAAAAATGAAAAGAAAAATCAAGTTTTTGAAAATAAGATTGTTGAGCTAAAAACAAAACTAATTTTAAGGAACTCTACATTGTGATGTAATTAATCAAAAATAATCTTACAATTATACTATTACTAGCACTTAGTAAAATAGTAAAACAAAAAAACCCTTTCATTTCTGAAAGGGTTGCTAGTAGATAACTCTATTGAAATATCGAACTTAAGTTTTACTCCAAGAGAATTGATTGACACTCATCATATAATGACTCTTATTATGAAAGGTTCAGGTGTTTGAATTTTGATTACCTATTCACAGACGAAAAAATTACTTTGAAACTTTCAGGGTTACTTTAGAGGAATTAAAGTTAAGTTCATCGATATGTCCTAATACTTGACGATCGTCGGAGATAAAATGCGCATGGAAAAAACTATCATGATGCGTAAAAACAGCCTTATGATGGCGAGAAAAGAAACCTATTAAAGATCCGCTAATACCATTCAACTCATATTGAGTTAATCCTTGGTGAGCTTCATCTGGCGATGACACTTGCTCACCCTCAGGTAAATTAACACTATGAAGTTTCATTTTATTAAAAACCCCATCAATACGTATCAACAACGGTTGGTCATAATTTTTATAAATAGAATCAATATGTTCTTCTATTTCTTTTAGCGAGTAATTTTCAAGAGTTACTTCAAAAACGTTTAACTCACTATTTGTACTATATACAAAAAAGGGAGCCTTGACTGAGGGGATTTTAGTTACCTTATGAGAAACACTGTCAATAACCTTCGACACAAAGGTTTGTCCTTCAAATACTACTATTTCTCCTTTCAAAAACTCAACAGGTCCTATTCCATAGGTTTCTTTGTTATTTAATGAATCTGTTGCAATCTTACCTTTCAAATCTCCTTTCCACATCACATCTCTCATTTCACCAACAACCTTGATAGAAGAAGTGTTTGTTGATTTGGTACATGAGGCTAACAAAACCAGGGAAAAGATGTAAATAATATTTTTTAACATGCTGTAAAAATACAAAAACGGCCACACTATAATAGTATAACCGTTTTATTGTTTTAGTAGTCCCTATTGACTTGTTTTCGAAGCAGAACCTCTGTTTGTTAAACAAGATTTTAGAATCTTTTTAAAAACAAAAACCCGCAAAAGGTTGCGGGTTCGACTGTAGCCCCGATTGACTTGTTTTCGAAAAAAACGCAAAAACTTATAAACAGATTTATTTAAAATTCTAAAAAATCAACCGAAATAGAAGCAATATTCGAAACAAAACTACATGTTAGTAGTTAACATAAACCCAGCCTGTAAATGTGTCATTACTTAAATTATTTAATACCAAATAATAAAAATAAGTCCCTACTGGAACGATATCCCCAGAGCTTTCTGAATAACCTTCCCACTTTTTTGAATTATCCCCTTCAAAAATAAGTGTTCCATAACGATTGAAGATTTTTAGTTTATGTTCTGTGTAAACATCATACAAATTCTGAATATTAAAATAATCATTAAGGCCATCTCCGTTTGGAGAAAACCCATTTGGGATATTTGGAAAACAGCTCATATAAACATCAATTATGTCTACACTTTCACAGCCGAATTGGTTAAGTTGAGATATATAATAAGTACCAACATTTAAAGTAGTGCTTGGGTTTAAAGGTTGAATGGAATTAAGAGAGTTGTAAATATTAATGTCAGGGTAATCAAAAAGAAGATCACTAACATTTATATAACCACAGATATTAATTTCTTGAGTCTGAAAATTTTCAGGAATAGGTGAAATAACCAAATCTAATGGTGCCACAGCACGGCATTGTGTAAAATTATCAGAAAGACTTACCCAAATCGTTTCTGTACCACTGCTAATATAGGCTGAAGGTGTTGCTATAGAATTTGTATCTGCATTCGCATCGGCCTCGGTATTGTAAAAAGCAAGTGTAATGTCTGTTTGTGTATTTACAATCTCGTCATATTTGGAAGTTAAGTCAAAAGTTTCAGAGCCATCACCATCGTTATCACACAGTCGATAATCACTTATAGGGGATGTAATCGAGGGTGCCGGATTTACTTGAAGTACTAATTGAGTCACGTCGTAACATCCTAGAACGTCCTCTTCTAATCTTGCAAATATGGTTTGTATGTTAGGGACTGTATTGGTGTATGGACTTATCAAAGGGTTTGTTCCTGCCTCGGCTTGAGCCAGTGTTTCATGATAGGTTACAAAATTATTTGTCTGCCCATTGATAATATTGATATCGGCTTCGTTTATATTAAAGTCGGCTATTCCGTCGTATGGAGTAAGGTCGCATTCTGTCAGAGGAGTTGGAGTTCCTGCAATAGGTGAAATCACATTTAGCTCTATTGCAAAGGTTCCAAAGCATCCAGTTATATCATCTTGTATACGTGCCCAAATAAATTCAGAGTTTGTGGTATTAGTGCGAGGACTTGATAAAGGTGATACTATTCCCGCTTCTGCATCTACTTCAGTTAAGTAATAGCTTACAACAAGGTTAGAAGCTCCAGCGACAATAGTTGGATACAGGCTGTCTAAATTAAATCCTGTAAAACCATCAGGTGTATTATCATCACAGATTTGAAATAAAGAAACCTCGGTATATGAAGGTACTGTGTCAATAATTAAATTAAAAAAACCTACACTAGTACAACCCTCTGTATTGATATCGCGTACCCAAATCGTTTCTGTACCACTGCTAATATAGGCTGAAGGTGTTGCTATAGAATTTGTATCTGCATTCGCATCGGCCTCGGTATTGTAAAAAGTAAGTGTAATATCTGTTAGCGTAATTACAATCTCGTCATATTTAGAAGTTAAGTCAAAAGTTTCAAAGCCATCACCATCGTTATCACACAGCCGATAATCACTTATAAGGGATGAAATTGAGGGTGCTCCTAAAAAAGTTACAGTAACTTCATCTGTTTCTGTGATTACATCTCCATTACAATTTGTATAAATTGCCTGAGCGGTGTAGGTGGTTACTTCGTTAGTTGGACACACATTAACAATTGGATCTGTTCCAATGATTTCGTTATTTTCATTTAACCATGAAAAATTTACATTACTCTCGCCATTTGGAGTAAATCTCCAAGCTTCGTTAGAAGCTGACCAGTTACCTGTATTTCTTTCTGGCGGAGTAATTCCGTTAGTCCCATTTTGATTTTGTAGTCCTATTACAGCATTCCCGTTATTCCAGGTTGGACAAGCATCTGTTCTATCTTCAAGATATATTTCAATAACATTAGTTGTTTCATACATAACAATTTGAGTTGTAAAAGTGTATTGATTACAACTTGTACTAAAATAGGGTATATCAGGAAAATTAACTACCATTGTTCTACAAGGTGCATCTCCAAAAATTGTATAGTTGATAGTACCAGTACCCTCAATAGAGGGGTCTATATCCATGTATGGACCAAAAATAGTGCTATTAAATAAATTAGTACTTGGAATAGAATCACTAAAAAGCCATTCACACCATCCGTCCGGCTGATTATTTAAAGTATCAAAAGTAATTACACTATTTGATCCAATCAACATTTCTGAATAAGTCCCTCCGTAAAAACAAAAATCAAATGGCAGGGGAATTATACTCGACCACTTATCATCTATAAATACAGATACTTCTGTCCCACCTGTTGTGGGAAAAGGAGGCTGGTAATCTATAGGTGAAACATCATACGAAGTTGTTACTCCGGTTTGAAGGAAAGTTGCAGAGATATTTGTACAAGACTGTTCACAATCTAATTCAATATCTTCTCCAGCATTTACATTTGGACACCCAGGTCCTTGCGCATAGGAACAAAATCCTAACAGTAAAAAAGCTAGTGTTAAGTAACGCATAATTAAATTGGTTTATAATTCAAAGATAGGGAATTAAAAAAAATTTAAACAAAAGGCTATGAAACAAAAAAGCCAAAACTTTCGTTTCGGCTTTCTATGTACTCCCCATTGAGCTATTTTCGAAACAAAACCTCTGTTTTTTAAACAAAATTTTAGAAACTTTTTGAAAAAACAAAACCCACAACCTAGGTTGAGGGTCCGACTATACACCCGATTGCATTATTTTTGAAACCGAGTTTAAGTTTTTAGCTTGAAACGTTAAAACGCTATCTATCTTTTAATCATCCTTTTCATGATCGTATTATTGATTTGTAACATATAAACACCTGTTTTCAAGTTGCTAGCATCTATACTTACTTTGGTATTATTAGCTGTTTGCTCTAATACTTTTTGTCCTAATAAATTAAAAAGAGTAAGCGTATTAATCACTCTTGAGGATTCAATCGTCCATTTGGATGTTGTTGGGTTAGGGAATACTCTTATTGAAGGTATTATATTTGATAATTCATTAGTGCTCAAAACTGAATTTAATTTTACAATCCAAGCGTCAGCACCACCTTGATTTCCTGAAACATCACCATCATTTGACCCTGTATTATTCGCTAAAATAAGACCTCCATCGGGTGTTTCACATATAGAGTATGCCCAATCAGAATTACTGCCGCCTAAACACTTTTGCCATACGATATCGCCATTAGTTGAAAGGTTAGCTGCCCAAACGTCATTCCCAGAATTATTTCCAGAATTGCCATGATGACCCGTTATATCGCCATCATCCGAATTTACAGTTGAGGTTAAAACATAACTTCCATCCGTTATTTGGATTATTGAATATCCATAATCCCAACTACTCCCTCCAAAACATTTTTGCCATACAATGGCGCCAGAATCTGTTAACTCCAATGCCCAAATATCATAACTCCCATGATTTCCAAGTACATCTCCATTGTTAGAATTAGAGTACCCAATAGTAATATAATTGCCATTTGAGGTTTGTTTGGCAGCGTTTAGCATATCTGTTCCGGATCCACCAAATGTTTTTTGCCATTCTATAGTTCCGTTATTAGAAAGTTTTACTACCCAGCCATCAGATGAACCCTTGTTTTCTAAAACATCTCCATCATTTGAATGTGACCATCCAGAAACAAAATAGCCTCCACTCTGGGTTTCAATTACTGAACTAGCTCCATCTCCAGCACTACCTCCAAGGCAATTCTGCCACAGAATAGTTCCATTAGGAGAGAGCTTGAGTATCCACGCATCCTTAGTGCCATTAAAACCGCTAACATCTCCATCGTTTGAATTGGTTTCTCCGACCAGAACATAATCTCCGTTTGATGTTTGAATAACTGAAGAAATATCTTCTATATTAGATCCTCCTAAGCATTTTTGCCATTCTATATTGCCACTCGTTGACAATTTAACAACCCACCCATCTCTGAAGCCATGATTTCCTGAAACATCTCCGTCGTTTGACTCAGTAGCTCCAACTACAAGATATCCATTATCATTGGTTTGAATCATTAAACCTGATCTTCCAAACCCCAGTGGGCTATCACTTTGCGACCCCCCTAAGCATTTTTGCCATTCTATATCGCCACTCGTTGACAATTTAACAACCCATGTATCTCTATCTCCATTATTACCCGTAACATCTCCATCTACGGAAGTTGTAGTGCCACTAAAAATATATCCTCCGTCAATTGTTTGAATAATTGTATTTGGATAATCAATACCACTACCACCCAAGCATTTTTGCCAATCTATTTCAGGTTGGGCATTCAAGAATATAAAATTACAAACTAATAAAACTAAAAAGTATGCGTTTTTCATTAAGTTTAAATTGGTTTTTTAACTCAAATATAAGATTTATTTATGTAAAAAAAATTATCGCTTATAAGCAAAACCTAAGGCTATATATCAATTTCACAGCCAAACCTCAAAAAAGAAACCGACTTTAAATCAATAGTGGGGGTGTAGTTTTGTATGCTTAGGCTGGATTTTTTGGCGTTTTATTCTAATTTACCGTACAAGTACCGTACAAAAAAGAAACCGCAAAACCTTTTTTAAGAAGGTAATGCGGTTCTCTATGTACACCCTATTGAGTTATTTTCGAAACAATCGCTCAAACTTTTAAACAGCTTTTTAGAAATCTCTTAAAAAATCAAACCCAAATTGCGTTTGATTTTTAAGCGCCTTACGGCGCTGTTGTAAAAGACGGGGCTGCTTTTAGCAGCCCCTTAAAGAGTCAAGAGTCAAGATTTTTAATCCCTAACAAAACGCACTGAATAGCCGTCCTGCCTTAGGTTGCCGCTCCTGTACAGGCTACTGTAATCGTTGAACAGGTAGCGGCTCCATGCGTCAGGGGGACCGTTCTCAGTGGAACTCCAAAAGACTGCAACGTAACCCTCATAGTCGAACGAACCATTGCTGAAACGGTAACCCTCAGGGAAGGCATTAAAGCCGCTGCTGTTGTTTAGGCTTTGGTCGTTGCCTGGTTCTCCTGTGCTTGTGGAACTGTTCCAGCCTGTAGTGGATGCCATCGCTTTGGCTATTATGTTGCCAGTGGTTGTTCCATCATAATTATACCCATTAGCTATGAGGTAATTTTCAAGGGTTGTCCACTCGCCATCGCTTGGCACATGCCAGCCCTCTGGGGCAAATTCTTTATTATGGGTATTTGGGTCGTTGTCGTGGATCCCCATTACAGCAAACCAATTATAAAGCCTTGGCTTTGTAGGGTCGTTGTTAAAATAAGCCCAAGCGCCTGTGGTAAGGTTTTCCCATTCTGTGTTATCTGTGACTTGTGGTATTGGGGTTCCGTCTCTATACGTCACCATCTCAGCGTTATCCACTGTCCAAACCTGGTCTCCATAAGTAAGATAATCATAGGTGTTGCCGTCTTGGTCCGTAATCGAGCCTGAACTATTATCAGTATCCAAGTCATCTATCTGGCTTTGAAGATTAGCAATTAAGGCATCAACCTCACTTTGGGAATAAAATTGTGTTTCTGCATAATTTTTTGTCACTGCATCCTGCGCCTCTGTGGGGTCTTGTAAATCTTTTATCTGTTGATTATTGGCTGAGTTGTTTTCAGCGAGTACTGCTTCTAAATTAGGTGTTGTTGGGGTGCTGTTGCCACTGTTCTCTGCATATAGTGCGTAAGGAACGCTCAGTAGTTGTGTGGTTCCCATAGCCACATAGCCACTGCCTGTATCGAGTTCTATACCCAAGTAAAAACTCCCCAATGACCAATCTAATTCTGAAAAGACGCCTGTATTGGCTGTGCCTTGTCCTATTATGAGGTTTACCTGTCCCAAGTCATCCGTTGGGACATAGTGCGTTTCTGTGAAAATTGGGACAGCTGTATTAGAACCCTGTATCACATTAAACTTAAAATACACATTGGTATTTACAATTAAATCTCCTGAGTTATTTCTAACTGTTGCCTGGTAGTTAAACCCTTGTGGGGCTTGGGCATGTAGTTGTGTCAGTGATGCTATGGCTAAACATAGTATGGCGTAGAACTTTTTCATTTTTTGATAATTTTATAGGTATTGGTTTGTTTTGAATCTCTTGTCGTTACTGTTATAA
>ERZ887849.221-NODE-221-length-63635-cov-70.268323_pt1 | contig 63635 bp, 72 predicted proteins | sample MGYA00521267_ERZ887849 | MGnify/ENA primary metagenome ERZ887849 (study PRJEB32303, sample SAMEA104408601) | aquatic metagenome | biome: Brackish water; feature: Pelagic; material: water | place: Baltic Sea | collected 2014-06-06T16:11:00 | depth 2,863 m ... | reverse complement strand
AGGTTATTGCTAAACCAGCAGCGAAAAAGGTTATTGCTAAACCAGCAGCGAAAAAGGTTATTGCTAAACCAGCAGCGAAAAAATCATCTTCCTCTGGTCTAAAACAGTTTAAATCCTACGCGCCTAAATCGGGTGAGAAATACATGAGTAAAGCCCAGTTAAAGCATTTTATAAAAATACTAAATGACTGGAAAATTGAATTAAGCCATGATATCGACAGAACAGTATCGCATATGCAAGATGATGTCACTTCATATGCTGACCCTAATGACAGAGCAAGCCAAGAGTCTGATATGGCTCTAGAATTAAGAAACCGTGATAGAGAAAGGAAGTTAATAAAAAAGATTAATGACACTCTAAAAAATATTGATAATGATGACTATGGATATTGCAATCAATGTGGTGAGGAAATTGGTTTAAATAGATTGCAAGCGCGGCCAACTGCAACCCTTTGTATTGACTGCAAAACCTTAGATGAGATTAGAGAAAAACAAATGGCTAAATAAAAAAAACCCGGTTTCCCGGGTTTTTTTTTATTCCTGATCTTCTTCTTTCTTTTCTTCTGGCGGAGGTGCCTCAAGCAAAGCTTTCGCACTCACTCTTACTCGACCCTTATCATCAACTTCAATGACCTTAACCTTAACTTCATCTCCTTCTGACAAATGATCTTTAACTGCTTTTATTCTTTCATGAGCAATTTGAGAGATGTGCAACAGGCCATCTTTTCCCGGTAATAATGAAACAATCGCACCGAAATCTAGAATTTTAATCACTTTACCGTCGTAAACCTGATCCACCTCAACGTCTGCCGTAATTTCTTTAATTCTATCAATCGCAGCTTGACCTGATTCACCATTGGTACATGCAACCTTAACTAATCCGTCGTCATCAATATCAATCGTTGCGCCTGTCTCTGCAGCAAGACCTTTAATAACTGCTCCACCCTTACCAATTACATCACGTATCTTGTCTGGATGAATTTTTATAGTAAGAATCTGTGGTGCAAACTGAGACATTTCTGCTCTTGGAGCCTTCAGGGTTTTTTTCATAATTTTTAAAATATGATCAATACCTTCTCGAGCTTGGGATAGAGCAACTTGCATTATTTCAGACGTAATGCCGGTTATTTTTATGTCCATTTGCAGAGCAGTAATGCCGTTATCTGTTCCTGCTACCTTAAAGTCCATATCGCCCAAATGATCCTCATCACCTAAGATATCCGTTAGCACCGCTACACGATTATCTTCTTTGATTAATCCCATTGCAATTCCCGCTACGTGGTCTGTCATAGGAACTCCTGCATCCATCATAGCCATAGTGCCTCCACATATTGACGCCATAGAGCTAGAACCATTAGACTCGGTAATCTCAGATACAAGACGAATAGTGTAATCAAAGTCTTCTTTGCTTGGAAGTGCTGCTGATAATCCTCTCTTTGCTAATTTACCATGACCAATTTCTCTCCTTTTTGGCGTCCCAACTCTTCCTGTTTCACCTGTTGCATAAGGAGGAAAATTATAATGCAGCATAAATCTGTCCTTGAACTCGCCTTGCAGCGCATCAATGATCTGTTCATCCCTACCAGTGCCTAATGTTGCTACTACAATAGCCTGGGTCTCACCCCTAGTAAAGAGCGCTGATCCATGAGCTCTCGGAAGAACTCCAGTTCTTATTTCAATCGGTCTCACCGTTCTTGTATCTCTGCCATCAATTCTTGGCTCTCCATCTAAAATTTTATTTCTAACAATTTTTGATTCAAGATTAAAGAACTCATTCTTTATCGCATTCATTTCATTTGGTGTGGTATTTTCATTCGCAACTTCAGCCAATACCTTGTCTTTAATTTCAGATAACTTTTCAGAGCGCTCACCTTTTGACTTAATCGCAAATGCTTTTTCAAGATCTTTAGCAGCAATTTTTTCGATCTGGGATACCAAATCTTTGTTTGTTTCTTGTGCTGTCCAGTCCCATGGATCTTTTGCTGCTTCTTTTGCAAATTCATTGATCATTTTAATCACTGGCTGCATAGCTTTATGGCCAGCAAGTACTGCATCAAGCATTACCTTCTCGGGAAGCTCTTTAGCTTCAGATTCCACCATAAGAACTGCTGCATCACTTCCAGCAACCACTAAATCTAATTCGCTTTCAATGAGCTGTGTTTTTGTTGGATTAATAACAAATTTCTCATCAATATAACCTACCCGTGAAGCTCCGACAGGGCCGTAGAATGGAATCCCCGATATTGCTAAAGCTGCAGAAGCTCCAATAATAGCTGGTATATCTGAATCAATTTCACTATCAGATGACATTACTGTAGCTACTATCTGTATTTCATTATAGAAATTTTTTGGGAATAACGGTCTGAGTGGTCTATCGATTAATCTGCAGGTTAACGTTTCTTTTTCGCTTGGGCGACCCTCTCTTTTAAAAAATCCTCCAGGTATTTTCCCCGCTGCATAGGTTTTTTCTTGGTAGTCCACTGTTAATGGGAAAAAATCTTGCCCTTCCCTTGCGTTCTTGTTTCCAACAGCTGTTACCAAAACAACTGTATCACCATACGTTACCATTACAGCACCGTCAGCCTGACGTCCAATTTCGCCTGTTTCTATCGTTAATGTATTGTCTCCAAACTTCACACTTTTCTTTACTATATTAAACATTTATTTTCCTTTTATTTTTATCATTATTCACTTCCCAATAATGACTAACACCATAATAAAAAAAGCCGACTCAAGCTTATATAGCAAGGAATCGGCTTAAATAATTTACAACTTCTTTACTTTCTAATACCTAAACGTTTGATAAGCCCTTGATATCTCTCAATGCTTTCTCTTTTTAGATAATCTAATAACTTACGTCTTTGGCTAACTAGTGCTAACAAACCTCTTCTTGAATGATGGTCCTTAGCGTTAACTTTAAAATGTTCGGTAAGATAATTTATTCTATCCGTCAGCAGTGCGACCTGAACTTCAGGTGACCCGGTATCATTTTTTGCTAGCTGATAATCTGCTACGATCTTTGCTTTTTCTACAGCAGTACTTGTCATGCATTTCTCCTATTTCAGAACCGCACATTTTACTATATTTATGCGAATTTAACAAAATTTTTCTTATTCTACGCAACTTAAGGATAAAAGTCTTCTTACCTTCAAATATCCATGGCTATCCATGGTCCCTAGACCTAAAAATTGGTTGCCTTGATCGTACAACCTATATATCCCCTCTTTCATTTCCTTAAAAAGCAAGGTTTTACCATCTTTGATTGCCCCTTCTTCATTAGGAGCTAGCTTGATTTCATTTAAATAGTTTAAAAATTTATCAACGGGAAATATAAGCGCATCCCTTTCCTCGTTCTCAGTTGCCTCAATCAGGTCTAATGTTTTTGCTTGTACTACATTGACGGATCCTATGGCAGTTCTTCGCAGGCCAATCAAATAACCTCCAGTATTTAGGTTATCTCCTATATCACTTGCTAGAGTTCTAATATAGGTTCCTTTTGAACACACCACCCTAATTTTTAAGATATTGTCTGAGTAGTCAATTAAATCAAGGGAGGTAATGTTAATACTTCTTTTCTTTCGGGCAATCTCCTCCCCTCTTCGAGCATACTCATACAAAGGCTTACCTTCAAACTTTAATGCTGAATACATCGGCGGGAGTTGTTCTTGATATCCTAAAAATTGCTGTAATGTTTCTTCAATTTCTTTTAATGAAGGCAGTTGTTCAATGTTAAGAGACTCTATAATGCCCTCTGAGTCACCTGTATTGCTTTTAAAGCCCAGTTTAATGGATGCTTCGTATGTTTTGTCTGATTCTAAAAGAAAACTGGAAAACTTAGTGGCCTCTCCTAAGCATATTGGAAGTAATCCGGTTGCCAATGGATCAAGTGTCCCCGTATGGCCGGCTTTCTTTGGATTAAAAAGCCATTTAATTTTTGACAATGCTTGATTGGATGAATAGCCCAATGGCTTATCGACCATTATCACACCACTGATATCTAATTTAATTCGTTTGGGCTGCATAATTTCTAGACTTAAATACCATCAAGTAGTTTTGAAATTTTAATGCTCTCATCGATTGATTTATCATAAACGAAATGTAGCTTAGGGATACCTCGAGTTGTCATTCTTTTTGCAAGTTGCGATCGAAGAAAGGGCATGGACCTTGTCAATCCTTTCATCACATCCTCACTTGCCTCTTCCTGAGACACAAAAAATACTTTGGCATGCTTAAGACAGGGAGACACCTCGACATCAAGGATAGTTATTTGATTTAATGCAGGATCTTTTACTTCTCTTTGAAGAAGGTTCGCCAGTTCTTTTTTTATTTGTTGCCTTATACGATCACTTCTTGGGTAATCTTTAGCCAAGGTTATAGCTTCCTAGCAACTTCAACTATCTCATAGACTTCTATTTGATCGCCTGGCTGCATGTCATTAAAGTTTTTAATTGATAGCCCACATTCAAAGTTTGATTTAACTTCTTTTATGTCATCCTTGAATCTTTTTAACGAATCCAGCTCGCCGTCGTAAATTACCACACTATCTCTTAGGAGCCTTATCTTAGCATTCTTTTTAATTAGCCCTTCAAGCACGTAACATCCAGCAATAGTACCAATCTTTGAGGCTTTAAATATTTCTCTAATTTCAACAAGCCCGAGTGTATTCTCCCTTTTCTCTGGAGATAACATGCCGCTTAGCGCCGCTTTAACTTCGTCTACTGCTTCATAAATAATGCTGTAATAGCGTACGTCAACCTCTAAGCTATCAGCAAGCTTTCTTGCTCCGCCATCTGCCCTAACATTAAAGGCAAGCACTACCGCGTTAGATGCTGTGGCTAAATTAATATCTGATTCATTAACTGGTCCAACAGCAGAATGAATGACATTGACCTTCACTTCATTGGTGGATAGCTTCTCTAGTGAGCCTGCTAATGCTTCATAGGATCCCTGAACGTCCGACTTAATTATCAAAGGTAATACCTTTATTTCGCCCTCTGCCATTTGATCAAATATATTTTCTAATTTTGATGCTTGTTGTTTTGCAAATTTTACGTCCCTAAACTTGCCTTGCCTAAACAAAGCAACTTCTCTGGCTTTTTTCTCATCATTAATGACGATAAATTCTTCGCCGGCTTTTGGAACGTCAGAAAGACCGATCACCTCAACAGGTATTGATGGTCCCGCTTCTTCAACTTTCTTTCCACTCTCGTCAATCATCGCTCTGACTCTTCCAAAAGCCGATCCAGCAAGAATAGTATCGCCGGGGCTTAGCACTCCTGATTGCACCAGCAAAGTAGTAACAGGGCCACGGCCCTTATCAAGCCTTCCTTCTACAACAATACCTCTTGCCGGAGTATTTCTCGCTGCCTTCAATTCGAGTACTTCCGCCTGCAATAAAATTGAATCCAATAAATCATCAATACCCTGACCAGTTTTTGCTGAAACCTCCACAAAAATAGCATCGCCACCAAGTTCTTCCGGAATGACCTCGTGAGCCAGCAATTCACTTTTAACTTTCTTAGAATTTGCTTCAGGTTTATCGATTTTATTGATCGCTACAATGATTGGAACTTCTGCAGCCTTAGAGTGATTAATTGCTTCGATCGTTTGGGGCATAACGCCATCATCAGCAGCAACCGCCAAAACAACGATATCCGTTGCCTTTGCTCCTCTTGCTCGCATAGCTGAGAATGCTTCGTGCCCTGGTGTATCTAAAAAAGTTATCATGCCTTTTGATGTTTCGACATGATATGCACCTATATGCTGAGTAATCCCACCAGCCTCTGCTGACGCAACTTTGGATGTTCTAATATAATCTAATAGTGATGTTTTCCCGTGATCGACATGACCCATAACAGTCACTACAGGAGGTCTTGCTTCCAATATGGGCTCTACTAAATCTTCTATATTTATAAGTGACTCAGGGTCATTGTCCTTAGCCGCTTCTGGTTTATGGCCCATTTCCTCAACTGCAATCATTGCTGTATCTTGGTCAAGGATTTGATTAATAGTCACCATCATGCCCATACCCATTAAGACTTTAATGACTTCGCCAGCTTTTACTGACATCTTATGTGCTAAATCAGCCACAGAAATAGTCTCAGGCACTAAAATCTCCTTAGAAACAAATTCTGCAGGAGCAACAAAACTAGATTCTGGATCAGCATTCTTATGCCTATTTCTTGATTTAGGAGATCGCCATCCACCCGCGCCCGCATCTTGTCTTGTCTTTGTCGGCCTCTTCTTAATGCTTCGATCAACCCAAGCATCTTTTGTTGGCTTCTTCTCTTTGTCTACTTTCACCCCGATTTTTGAAGCGGGTCTATGCAAGGTACTGTCTTTTTCTTCACTTTTTGGCTTTTCCGCAGCTTCTTTCTTACTCTTAGCCTCAGCTGCTTGAGCATCCGCAAGAGCTGAATGTCTTTTTTCTTCATCCTGACGAATATTTTTTTGATTTTCATCAATAATTTGGGTTGGCTTTTCTGGAGTTTTAGCCTTGCTCTCAGTTGGTGGCTCTATCTTAGTTTCTTCTGGTTTAACAATCGTTCTTTTTTTTCGCACTTCGACCTGAATAGTTCTTGCTCGCCCCTCACTATCCGTCTTTCTGATCTCGGTATTCTGTTTTCGGGTAAGGGTAATTTTAGACTTTGGCTTTGGAGTTCCGCCATGCTCATTTCGTAAATAATTCAAAAGTGCAGCTTTGTCTTCCTCAGATACGTCATCGTCTGCATTTTGCTTGGTAACTCCTGCACTTTTTAATTGCTCTAGCACGAGTGCTGCAGGAAGCCCTAACTCATTAGCAAATTTTTCTACAGTAAATGTTCCCATCAAAACTCCAGTATATTTAATTTATGCAAACCATGGTGCGCGTGCAGTCATAATTAATGTTTTTGCTGTCTCTTCATCAATCTTTATCAATTCTAAAAGCTCATCAACTGAAAGTTCAGCCAAATCTTCCATAGTTACAATACCTTTAGATGCCATTAATTTTGCCATATCAATATCCATACCCTCCATTGCCTTAAGATCATCGGCCGGATCAACCACACTTTCTTCTTTGGCAATAGCGGCTGTTAAGATCGCTGCACTTGCTCTTGATCTTAGCTCTTTTACAGTATCCTCATCAAAGGCTTCAATCTGAATCATCTCTTCCAGAGGAACATAAGCCACCTCTTCTATGGAAGAAAAGCCCTCTTGAACAAGAATGTCTGCAACATCTTCATCAACATCAAGCTTCTCAATAAATAATTGGCTCGATGAGGTATATTCCTCTTTATTCTTTTGCTCCGACTCTTCTTCGGTCAATATGTTTAGTTCCCACCCCGTCAGCTCTGAGGCTAATCGAATATTTTGACCATTTCTTCCAATAGCCTGCGCCAACTGATCTTCCACTACCACTAAATCCATGCTGTGCTTATCTTCATCAACAACAATGCTAGAAACTTCTGCGGGAGCCATAGCATTAATTACAAACTGTGCTGGCTCTATGGACCAAAGGACTATGTCTACCCTTTCACCTGCTAACTCACCTGTGACAGCCTGAACTCTTGAGCCCCTCATACCAACACATGTGCCTACTGGATCTAATCTTTGATCATTTGCTTTTACTGCAATTTTTGACCTAAGTCCAGGATCACGTGATGCTGACATTATTTCTAATAGGCCCTCTTCAATTTCAGGCACCTCTAACTCAAAAAGTCTAATTAAGAATTCAGGCGCTGTTCTGGATAAAATTAACTGTGGCCCTCTCATGCCTGTTTCAATTTTGCTTAGAATTGCACGGACTCGATCACCTACTCTTAAGTTTTCTTTTGGGATCATGTGATCACGAGGGAGCACTGCATCTAATCGTCCTACTTCAATAATGGCATTTCCTCGCTCCATTCTTCTAATCTGCCCTGAAACTAACTTCTCATCTCTTGCAAGAAAGTCATTAAGGATCTGCTCCCTTTCTGCTTCTCTTACTTTTTGTAAAATTACTTGTTTCGCCGCCTGAGCACCAATTCGTCCAAACTCTACAGAATCAATAGCCTCCTTTATTACATCGCCGACTTCCATAGCTTTTGCTCGATCATCGGCTGGGGACACTTCTGCTTCTGGAGTCTCTAACAACTCTTCTTCAACAATAGTCCAGCATCTAAAAGACTGGTACTCGCCGGATTCTTTATCTATTTCGACACGGATATCTACATCAGGCTCATATTTTTTCTTTGTAGCTGAGGCAAGAGCGAGCTCTAGTGCAGTAAAAATTACATCTCTAGCAACATTTTTTTCATGTGCTAGCGCATCAACAAGTAACAAAATTTCACGACTCATTTCTTTCTCCGTTAAATCATTTCATCTTTATAAAACTGGGTCTAAACGTGCTCTATCTAAATTTTCAAAATCTATTTCAATAATAGACTCTTCAAACTCTAACAAAATAAAGCCGGCTTTTATGCCTCTTAAAATCCCGCTAAAATTTCTTCTATTCGAAATTGGTGACCTTGTCTTAATTTTGACTTTTTCTCCATTAAAACGACCAAAATCTTCTAATTTTTTTATTACTCTATCAACCCCAGGAGAAGAGACCTCTAGTCTTCCAAAGTCAAAATCCTCTTCAACACTCAAAGCATGGTTTAATTGGTTGCTTACCAAAACACAGTCATCTATGTTGACTGTGTCAGGCTTTTCGATAAAAACTCTTAATAATTGACCGTGATTAATTATCTCAAGATCAACTAATTCATATCCTAGTTGAGTAACCATCTTTTCAATAAAACTTTCAACATCAAATGCCATAAAAATCCTAAACCCTAGCCCAAATAAAAAATGGGCCATTGGCCCATCTTCAGATTGCGAATTATATCAATTTATTGGATTGAATGAAAGAATATTCTTAGTAATCAATGCATTATTTTCTATGTGAAAGTGATATGTGCGAACTTCCTTTTACCTACCTGAATTGTGAAGGTAGTTAAATTTTCAATCAGATGCTGTGTATCTTCTATTCTTTCTCCGTTTACTTTCACTCCTCCGCCTTTGATTAGCCTCATAGCTTCTGACGTACTATCTACAAATTGAATTTGCTTTAATAGCTGGGGCACAGTGACCTTGTTATCAGCATACTGAATGTCTATGTTCGGAATATCATCGGGAATTTTTCCTTGTGCTCTAGTATTAAAATCATGCTCAGCATTTTCTGCTTGCTTCGCATCGTGGAACCTTGTAACGATTTCTTTTGCAAATTCGACCTTAATATTTCTAGGGTTTTCTCCTGTATCGAGCCGTGTCTTCCATGCCGCAATCTCGTCCATGGTTTTTAGTGAGAGTAATTCTACGTATCGCCACATCAAGCTATCAGAAATAGATAAAATCTTTGCGAAAATAATCGCTGCAGGCTCGTCAACTCCGATGTAATTATCAAGTGATTTTGACATTTTATTCACACCGTCCAACCCCTCTAATAAAGGCATGGTAATGATGCATTGTGGTTTCTGGTCGAACTGCTTTTGAAGCTCACGACCCATAAGTAAATTAAATTTCTGGTCGGTTCCACCGAGCTCAATGTCTGCATTCAATGCTACGGAATCATAACCCTGAAGAAGTGGGTACATAAATTCGTGGATCGCTATAGGTTGATTCGACTTAAATCTTTTTGAAAAGTCATCTCTTTCTAGCATTCTTGCAACCGTATGCATAGAGGAAAGCTTTAGCATTCCACTGGCCCCCAAAGGCTCTAACCACTTTGAATTAAATACTACTTTAGTTTTATTTTTATCTAAAATTTTGAAGACTTGTTTTGCGTAACTTTGTGCATTTACTTCGACCTCCTCTTTAGACAGAGGAGGTCTTGTTGTATTTTTCCCTGTCGGATCTCCTATCATTCCTGTGAAATCACCTATTAAAAATAGTACTTCATGACCAAGATCTTGAAGCTGTCTAAGTTTATTCAAAAGCACCGTATGTCCTAAGTGCAGATCTGGTGCAGTAGGGTCAAAACCGGCCTTAATCCTCAGCGGTCTATTTTCTTTTAATTTTTCTTTTAATTCGGCTTCGACAAGAATCTCATCTGTACCTCGTTTGATAATATTAAGAGTTTCTTGAAGGCTCATTGATTGATCTTTATTTAAATTTTTATTAAACCTAATTTTATATCAACTCTCAGCTTTTAAAAAATTACTTATTTTTTATCGATTGCTTGTATAAAAATAAAAAGGCGTCACAATTTACCTTATGAAGGATAAAAAAAATCTTTTTTTAGGGGTAATGTCAGGGACAAGCCTTGATGGGATAGACATTATTATGCTTGAATTGTCTTCACAAGCTATTAATGCATGGGGTTCGGAGCATGTTCCCTACACCAAGCTCACGCGAGATAAGATCTTAAAATTATCTTCCCCCTCCCTAAATGAGCTTGAAGAAAGCCAAAGCTTTGCTTTAGAGCATGCACTAATGGCGGCGCAGGGTATAAATAAATTATTGAAAAAAACCCATATTTCATCCAAAGAAATTGAGGGTATAGGTTATCACGGTCAAACTATACGCCACAGGCCAGATAAAGGCTTCTCTGTACAAATTGGTAATGCACATCTTTTGGCTGAAAAAACTAATATTAAGGTTATTAATGATTTCCGAAATAGAGATATTGTTGCCGGTGGGCAAGGAGCTCCCTTGGTTCCTTTGTTTCATCAATCGTTTTTTTCCTCAAAAGAAAAGAAAAGAATAATTCTTAATATTGGCGGGATAAGCAACATATCATTCCTCGCAAACGATCAAGTTCTTTTAGGTTTTGATTGTGGTCCAGGAAATATTCTATTAGATCAATGGATATATAGTAATAAAAACCTTACTTTTGATAAAGATGGTCAGTGGGCAAGGAAAGGTAAAGTTGTACCCGAATTACTTAATGCTTTTTTTCAAGAACCTTATTTCAAGATGGGGCTACCCAAAAGTACTGGGCGCGAAAAATTTAATTCAAACTGGCTAGATGCTCATAGAATTGACTTATATGATGCAAAGGATGTTCAAAGAACATTGCTTGAGCTTACAGTTCTCTCAATAAAGGATGCCATAAATAATTTTTGTGATGGCGCTGATGAAGTGTTTGTTTGTGGTGGTGGTTCAGAAAATAATTTTTTAATGGAAAGGTTAGTTAAAATAATAGACATCCCGGTCAACAAAACTGATGTGATTGGGGTTCCATCTCAACATGTCGAAGCGATGGCTTTTGCTTGGCTAGCATCTAAAACATTGAGGGGTGAAGCTAATAATTCACCCAACATTACCGGGTCAAAAGGGCCACGCATCCTTGGTATCATATATTACCCTTAAATCTTCTATTAAATTTCAGATATAATGCTCAATCAATTTAAAAATATATAAATTAATATGAGTGAAAAGTCAGCAAAAATATCGATTGGTTCAAACTCCTTCGAACTACCTATTATTGAAGGCTCTATGGGGCACCCTGCAATAGATGCAAGACTCTTAAACAATAAGGGTATTTTCTCCTATGATCCAGGCTTCACATCAACGGCCTCTTGCACATCTAGCATCACCTATGTAGATGGGGACAAAGGAGAGCTTCTATACAGGGGTTTCCCGATTGAACAGCTAGCAGAAAAATCCGACTTTTTAGATGTCGCCTATTTGCTTTTCAACGGCAATCTGCCTAACATCAAGGAAAAGCAAATTTTTTCGTCTACCATTAACGGGCAAAGCCTTCTTCATGATCAGTTAAATAATGTGTTTCGAGGTTTCAGAAGAGATGCCCATCCAATGGCAGTGATGATTGGTGTGGTTGGTTCAATGGCGGCATTTTATTTTGATGATATGAATATTAATAATCGCAATCATCGTAAGTTATCAGCTAATAGACTGCTTGCAAAAATACCGACAATTGCTGCATGGAGCCATAACTACAATCTGGGTTTACCTTTTGTTTACCCAACCCACGAGCTAAGTTATGTTGAGAATATTTTAAATATGATGTTTTCTAGTCCTAACAAGCCATACCAACTAAATCCAGTTATTACGCGTGCATTTGAAAGAATTTTAATTCTTCATGCCGATCATGAACAAAACGCGTCAACCTCTACTGTGCGTTTAGTGGGTTCGTCTGGTGCAAATCCTTATGCGTGCATTGCATCAGGAATTGCATCATTGTGGGGACCTGCTCATGGAGGGGCAAATGAGGCAACGCTAAAGATGCTTAACGAAATCAAAACCGAATCGCGTATTAATGAATATATTAAAAGAGCCAAAGACAAGGACGATGATTTTAGGTTAATGGGATTTGGACATCGCGTTTACAAAAACAAGGACCCGCGGGCAGAGATTATGAAAATCACTTGCCATGAAGTGTTGGACGAATTAGATCTCAATAACGAACCTTTATTTAAGCTTGCTAGAAAATTAGAGAAAATTGCTTTAGAAGATGAATACTTTATTGAGAAAAAGTTATATCCAAATGTCGATTTCTATTCTGGCATTGTAATGAAAGCAATGGGTATACCTAACTCTATGTTTACAGCAGTATTTGCCCTGGCCCGGACTGCTGGGTGGATAGCTCATTGGGATGAAATGATGGCAAGTTCAGAAAATAAAATTGGGAGGCCACGCCAAATTTATAACGGCAAAACGAGAAGAGACGTCCCTTAGTTATTTAAACCGAAAAAGATGACCCACATCCACAGGTAGTTTCTGCATTTGGGTTCTTAATAACAAATTGAGAACCCTGAACGTTGTCCTGGTAATCAATCTCTGCACCCGTTAAGTACTGCAGACTCATTGGGTCTATAAGCAATGTAACCGTATCTTTGGTCACCTGCGTATCATCATCATTGACAGATTCCTCAAAAGTAAATCCGTACTGGAAGCCTGAGCATCCCCCGCCACTAACGAATACTCTGAGCTTAAGGTCTGGTGTACCTTCCTCCTCAATCAACGCCTTCACTTTGTTTACCGCATTATCAGTGAAGTTTACTGGTGTTGGCATTTTTAGTTCAGCTGTTGTCATTTTTACTTTTCCTCTTTATTAATCTTACTTATTGTTTGAGTTTCTTTCTTAATCTCACTTTTAGTCATTATTTTAAGTCTTGAGTTTATTTTAGCACCTGCATGAAGCTCAATTAGATTATATTGAATATCTCCGTTAATCACTGCGTTGGAATGGACTTCCAAATAATCTAGGCACTTAATATTGCCCGTGATCTTTCCTCCAATTATTGCAGTAGGCACAATAACGTTTCCTTTAATAACGCTATTTTCTCCCATGATTAAAGTGCCGTCCTGACCATCTAAAACAGTTAGATTGCCATATATTTTTCCGTCAAGTCTAATGCCCCCAGTCAAAGTCGTATTACCTCGAATAATCATATCTGCGTCAATCAAGGTGTCTAATTGAAACTTTTTTTTTCGCTTAAAGGCCATTATTTTTTTCGCTTACCAACAATTTTTTCATAGAATAGAACTTCTTCTTTTAACTCGTTATTTTCTTTTTTCGCTGCAGCTAATTCCTCTGCAATTTTATCATATGTGATAGTCCGCACTTTAATATCTAATTCCTTATTCACCAGATTGTTTTCTAGTTCTTTATTTCTTGAATCAAGCTCTACAATTTCCATAAGAAAGCTCGTTGCGCCCCCACCATCAAATAAGCTATAACCGGCGCCAAAGCCAATTGACATAGCCAATATACTAATCAATATATAATTCAACCAGGAGCTTCCTAGTTTGATGCTTGCTTTACTCCTTGTTACCCTCTGTTTTCTTTTTTTAGATATCATTGTTATGGAGTTATAGGTCCTAAAACTAAACCAGCCACCTCTTCAAATCCCATCATAATATTCATGTTCTGAACAGCTTGTCCTGCTGCGCCTTTCATTAAATTATCTATTACAGAAAGAATGATGATTCTGCTAGTTCCTATTTCCTTATGTGGAGCAATGCGGCAAATATTTGATGCCCTTACTGATTTTGTATCAGGGCATGTACTTTCGGGCATAATATCGACAAAAGGCTCTTTGCTGTAAAAGTTTTCATATAAGGCTGATAAATCAAATTCCTCGGTAGCATCTACATACAAAGTTGCATGAATTCCTCTTACCATAGGCAATAAATGGGGGACAAAAGTCAGCTTTACTCTCTCACCATTTGCACACGCACTTAAATTTTCTTCCATCTCTGGTAAGTGTCTGTGTCCTTCTATTCCATAGGCCTTAAAGCTCTCGGATGCTTCTGCCATTAAAAATGATGGTTCTAACTTCTTCCCAGCTCCACTAATCCCAGATTTAGCATCCGCGATGATATTATTTTTGTTGATTAAATTATTTTTAATTAACGGCAATAAACCAAGCTGAATAGCTGTAGGATAACACCCGGGATTTGCAACCAATCTAGCCTTTTTAATTTTTTCTCTATTGATTTCTGGCAGACCATAAACAGCCTCACCCAGCAAATCTTTGCTTGTATGAGCCATACCATACCACTTCTCCCAAACAGCAACGTCTTTTATCCTAAAATCTGCTGCTAAATCAATAATCTTAACCCCTTCACTGAGAAGGTTTTTTGCATAATTCATAGCAATGCCATTTGGGGTAGCAAAAAAAACAAGGTCCGAATTTTTTAAGTCAGCTTTGTCTGGATTAATAAATTGATTGGAAATAATCCCCCTCATAGATGGGTAAATATCTGCGACAAGCTTTCCCTCATCACCTCTGGAGGTGATATGATGAATTTCTACATAGGGGTGCTGCGAAAGCAGTCTCAGCAACTCTACCCCAGTATATCCAGTTCCTCCGACCACACTAACTTTTATCTTATTTTTCATTAATCTTATTTTAGTCTTATATAAAAATAAATGTTGAGAAAAAAAAAGCCGCTATAAGCGGCTTTTTTTATTGAAATCTTAACGTTTCGAGAATTGCTTCTTACGTCTAGCTTTTCTAAAACCTACTTTCTTACGCTCAACCTCACGGCTATCTCTTGTAACATAACCTGCTTTTGAAAGATCTGGCTTAAGCGACAAATCATAGTCCATAAGTGCGCGTGTAATTCCGTGTCTTACGGCACCAGCTTGACCAGACTCACCACCACCGACAACATTAACTTTTATATCAAATGTTGAGGTGTTATCAGTCAGCTCTAATGGTTGCTTTAAAATCATCTGGGATGTGTATCTTGAAAAATACTCATCTACAGGCTTATTGTTTATAACAATTGCGCCTTTACCTGGCTGAATGAATACCCTAGCCACTGAGCTTTTTCTTCTTCCTGTGCCGTAATAATATTTACCTATCATAAGTATCCTGAATTAAAATGTTGTTAGTTGAGGCTGTTGGGCTTCATGTCCATGTTGCTCACCAGCATAAACTTTCAATTTCTTTACCATTGCATAGCCTAGAGGGCCTTTAGGTAACATACCTTTTACTGCTTTCTCTAATGCTCTTCCTGGAAATCGGTCTTGCATTTTTTTAAAATTGGTTGAGTACAGTCCACCAGGGTAACCTGAATGTCGATAATATATTTTACCTTCAGATTTGTCACCTGTAACTTTAAGCTTATCTGCATTAATCACTACAATATAATCACCTGTATCAACATGAGGGGTATAAATAGCCTTATGTTTACCTCTAAGGCGATGTGCTATAGCACTTGCTAGGCGACCCAGTGTCGCATCTGTTGCATCTACAAGCAACCAATCGCGCTTTACTTCATGTGACTTTGCTGAAAATGTTTTCATTGTGTATTTCTTACCATGCATTTAAAAAATTAAGAGGCGAATTTTATTCTATTAGTATGCTATTTGTCAATCATTTAGGCTTTATCCGTTCATATTTATTGAATTTGAGAAACAAATGCTAAAAATACAAAAAATCCTACGTAATTATTAGCTATAAAGGCTTTGTAATTATTTGTTGGTTTCTTGCCGCATCCAATCAGAACTCCATAGCTGCTAATAAAAACAGCCAATAACATTGACGCATAATAAGCATAAGAATACGTGAATTTAAGCCCAATATAGAGATAAATTAAATACATTGCTATAAAACTTATGATGATAAAGAAAGTAGTGAGACTCCCTAATGTTTTAGCAGAAGAATACACAGCAAGCTTTTTATCATCCTCTACATCCATCAATGCATAATGAGAGTCATACCCCATGACCCATAATAAATTAGCAGCAAAGAGAAGCCATCCTTCAGCTGGAATACTATTTTGTGTTACCGCAAAAGTCATTAAGATGCCAAAACCGAATGCAACCCCTAAAAAGAACTGAGGAATTTTAAAAAACCTTTTAGAAAACGGATAAATGAGGGCCGAAATTAATGCAAGGAATGATAAAAATACGGCAAAAGGATTAAGCTGCGATACAAGGATAAAGCTTATAACAACCAATATTAGTAAAAATGCAAAAGCGGCTAGTAGGCTTATGTCACCAAGAGCTAAAGGCCTATTTTTTGTTCTTTTCACCTTTGCATCAATATTTCTGTCTGCTATGTCATTTGCAATACAGCCAGCTGAGCGCATTAAAACAGTGCCCAAAGTAAAAATAACGATTAATTTTACTTCTGGTAATTGACCTGAAGAAAACCATAGGGCTGTCAATGTTGGCCACAACAATAAAAAAATTCCTATAGGCTTGTTTAACCTAGCCAGCAATAATAAGTCATAGTAATTTTTAAAATTAGTAATCAAATTTATTCAAAGCCTTAAAAAAGAACTCAGATAGTAAAATTGATTTTTGTTTGTATGTAAAAGACGATTGTCTCGCAATTACAAAATCTTTCTCTAATGAACCGTAAGGCATAACTTTTTTTACACCATTGCATGTTGCTGACGTTGCATAAGTAAAGCTAGAGCGTTTGATGGAAGCTCGCTCATAAACAACGCTGGACAAAGGGCTGGTTTTTAACTTTTTTATATCTTTCCAATGTCCTCGCAAATATTTATAAGGAAGCACCGTGCGTGCATACATAACTGGGAAATTGTTAGCATAAATGAGCACTTCTCTTAGATAAAGAGACTCAGCTCTAAAAGGTTTAAAATAATACTTTTCAGACAGTGAAAAATTTTTATTATTGGATGTAATTTGTTCAATTCTCAAATCAGCAAGATTTTTTAAATGATTAGTAAGCGATTTTCTATTCTTAAGCCAACAACTTAAATTCTTATAGCTGATATTGGGCTCGTTAGTTAAAGCGCTGTATTTTTTTTGCCAATGCATTTTAAGTCCGAGTAATCTCTTGGTAGTTGCTAATCCATCTTTGAAGATGTGATTGTATGCCATTATGTTTTGTCTTCAAAAGATATTCCGCATCACTTTTAGCTAAAGCTAATATCTCTTCATCTTTATTGATATCAGCAATTTTCAAAGAAGGTAATCCGCTTTGCCTCACCCCTAAGAATTCCCCAGGTCCCCGTAATTTAAGGTCTGATTCAGATACTTTGAATCCATCCGTATTTTCATAAATTATTCTCAATCTTTCTTTTGCAATATCAGTCAATTTCTTTCCATACAATAAAATACAGGTACTTTCCTTTGAGCCTCTTCCGACTCTTCCTCTTAACTGATGAAGCTGAGAAAGACCCATTCTTTCTGCATTTTCTATGATCATCATAGTCGCATTTGGCACATCCACTCCGACCTCAATAACTGTTGTAGCCACCAAAATATGAATATCGCCGGACTTAAATCTTTGCATAATAGTTTCTTTTTCTTTTTGCTTCATCCTTCCATGAATTAAAGCTATTTTCTGAGATTGAAAAAAATTTGATACTTGCTGAAATGTTGTTTCTACCGTTTCTAGCTGCAATGTTTCACTTTCCTCTATGAGCGGACAAACCCAATAGACCTGGTTGCCCTCATTACAATGTTTTTGAATAACTGCTAATAGCTCCCCTCTTCTTGTATCAGATATTATTTTAGTTTTTATAGGCTGTCTTCCAGGAGGGAGCTCACTAATGGTTGAGATATCCATATCAGCAAAATAACTCATTGATAATGTTCTGGGTATTGGCGTAGCACTCATCATTAATTGGTGGGCTTCCACATGAGTGCTGGTTATATTGTTGCTTCTAATTTGAAGTCTTTGTTCTACTCCAAAACGGTGTTGCTCATCAATAATATAAAGGGCGAGTGATTTAAATTTCACTTTGTCTTGTATTAATGCATGCGTACCCACTAGTAAATCGATGTCCCCTTTAATTAACTTGGCATATATAATTTTTTTTTCCGCTAATGAAATGCTCCCTGATAAGAATGCTACCGAAATATGTAACGGATTTAACCATTCCTTCAGCTTAATAAAATGCTGTTCTGCTAATATCTCTGTAGGCGCCATGAATCCTACCTGCCCACCATTCTTTATGGCTTGCAATGCTGCCATCGTAGCTACAATTGTTTTGCCACTGCCCACATCCCCCTGAAGCAATCGATTCATGGGAAAAGAACGGCTAAGATCGCTCATAATTTCATTAAAACAATTTGTTTGGTGTGTAGTTAATGTAAACCCTAATGATGAAACAAGAGCCTCATGAAAGTCGTTATCAAATTTTATTGATTTGGCTACATAATTTTTTTGTTGGTGATATAGTCCTCGAAAAAAAAGTTGGTGGGCCAATAACTCATCATAAACGAGCTTCTTACGATACGCTTCAAGATCAGAAGATTGATTACTGATAGGCATATGCAATTTTTTTAATGAAACCATCAGGTCGGGTAAGTTTCTTTTGATATTTAGCTCAGGAAAGTGGTCAGGAAAAATATTTTTTTTAGCTATGTGATCAAAACCTCTTTTTACAAAACTCAATATTGATTTCTGCCCGAGCCCACTTGTTAATGGATATATAGGGGTTAGATGTTCCGGTAAAGGTTTGTTTGTTTTAAGAATCTCATACTCAGGGTGAATGATTTCTGTTACAAAAGATTTAGGGTTGATTTCACCATAAACCCGGACCATAACGTCTTTCTCAAATTGATGAATTTGACTTGAGTAAAAATTAAGAAATCTGAGCTGTAATGGTCCGGTTTCATCTTCTATTACAACGATTAAATTTTTTCTTGGCTGATAAGAAGTTTTTACATAGGTTACTTTACCTTCTATCTGATAGCTCCTTCCAAGAGCAACATCAGCAATCCGGTTGACCTTAGTTTTATCTAAATACTTTAATGGCAGATGAAGCAAAAGATCAAAAATGCTTTTAATGCCTAATTTTTTTAGTTTAGATATTTGTTTTTCTGTAAATAGTGAAGCAAGCAATATTAAGATTTACTCGCCTATTACGAGAAATCCATCTGCTTCAACTAAGGCGCCTTTCGGGAGAGAAGCAACCCCTATCGCTGCTCTAGCTGGATAAGGTTCAGAAAAGTATTGAGCCATAATTTCGTTTACTAATGCGAAATGGGTTAAATCAGTAAGATAAATATTTAGCTTTACCACATCATCTACTGAAGCTTCGGCTGCTTCTATGACCGCTAAAATGTTTTGAAAAACTTGATGTATTTGTGTTTCTATGCCATCAACTAATTCCATCGTTTCTGGATGTAACGGTATTTGTCCAGACAGGAAAATTAGATTATTTTTTTTAACTGCTTGTGAATAAGTACCTATAGCTTTTGGCGCTTTATTAGTGCTAACTATTTCTTTTGTCATTTTTGCTCCATGATTTATTTAATTGTCTTCAATCGATTAATCCGACTAACTTTAGAAATTCTTCTTAAGCTACGAATAACTTCAGCGAGGTGTATACGGTCCTTAACCTGCACTACAAAATTAATACTAACAAAATTACTGCCGTCTGATTCATCAAAACTGACGTTTTCTATGTTGGACGACGCTTGTGCGATTGCACTTGCCATTTTAGCAAGCATTCCAGTCTCATTTGCCACGAGAACAGACAAGCTTACTTTATACAATTTGTCGGCGTTAGGCTCCCACTCTACATCGACCCATCTTTCTGGGTCTAAATTATATTTTTTAATAGTAGGGCAGTCATGCGTATGAATAATTAACCCTCGATCTTTATTGATATAACCTAAAATAGGATCTCCTGGTATGGGGTGACAGCAACTTGCAAGTTCAATTGCCATGTCATCAGAGCCTTTAATGGTAATAATATCCAAAAACTTCGATTGGCTTTTTGTTTTTTTTACACCATCCATAATATTAGTCAACTGATGTGCAACCATTACGTTTACTTTTTTTCCTAATGCAATCTCAACCAGTACATCTTCTTTTGATTTAAGGTGATAATCGAGAATTAATTTATCCCAATGTTTCTTTTTGATCAAATCTGGATCGATACGAAAAGCTTTTAATGCATTATTAAGCATACTGTAGCCCAGGATAACTAAATCATTTGACTCCGCAGACCTTAAATAGCTCCTAATCTGAGATCGTGCTTTACCTGTAATAACAAAATTCATCCAAGCAGGATTAGGTTTTGCTAATGGGGCTGTAATAATTTCTATATGGTCCCCCGTCTTTATCTCTTCTCTTAAAGGAACAAGCTCTTGATTTATCTTAACCGCAACAGCATGATTTCCTACATCGCTATGCACAGCATAAGCAAAATCAACAGTAGACGACCCCTTGGGTAAAGCCAGAATCTTGCCCTTGGGAGTAAATACATAAACCTCGTCGGGAAATAAATCTATCTTTAAATGCTCAAGGAACTCAAGAGAATCTAATTCGTCCGATTGCATTTCTAGTAATTTTTTTAACCATTGATTGGTTTGTTGTTGAAGCTGAGTCACATGGGAATCTTTTGTTTTATACAGCCAATGGGCCGCTACTCCTGCTTCGGCTAAATTATGCATTGACTCTGTTCTTATTTGGACTTCTACTGGGGTTCCAAATGGGCCGAACAACGTTGTATGGAGAGATTGGTAGCCGTTAGCTTTTGGTATGGCGATGTAATCTTTAAATTTACCGGCTATAGGCTTATAAAGAGAATGGAGTGCACCTAAGGCAGTATAACAACTGCCTTGATCTTCAACAATTATCCTAAATGCATAGATATCGTTAATCTGAGAAAAGGACGTATGTTTTTTAAGCATTTTTCGATGAATGCTAGATTCGTTTTTCTCTCTTCCTGTGGCTTGAGCTTTTAACTGATATGTTTGAAGCTTGCTATTTATATCATCAAGAATTTTTCCGACAACTTCCTTACGATTTCCGCGAGCCGCTAAAATGGCTTTGTGTATTGTTTTATATCTTAATGGATGAATATATCTAAATGCTAGGTCTTCAAGCTCCTGATATAGATTATTAAGCCCCAATCGATTAGCTATAGGAGAATAAATATCCAAGGTTTCCTGGGCGATTCGTAATCTTTTTTCCGGTTTTAAATGCTCAAGAGTCTGCATGTTGTGCAATCGATCTGCCAACTTTACCAGAATCACTCTTACATCTTGAGACATTGCTAAAAGCATTTTTCTAAAGTTTTCTGCCTGTGCATGACTGGCATCATCAAAATGAATTTTATCGAGTTTTGATAGGCCCTCTACAAGCTTAGCTACTTGCGGCGTAAATTGTTTTGCTATACTTTCTAACGATACGTTGGTGTCTTCAACAACGTCGTGCAATAGAGCTGCTTGAATCGATGCAGCATCTAAATGAAATCTTGCTGCTATGCATGCAACAGAAACAGGGTGCGTAATGTAGTCTTCCCCGCTACTTCTTTTTTGTCCTTCGTGGGCTTTTTTACTTAAACGGTAGGCTTTCCAAACTAATGCTATTTCGTCTGGCTGAAGATATTCTTTAATAATCAGGGTTAGTCTTGAATTGTGCCTGTCAGCAGGTAAGAGCGGGGGCAGCTCTACTTGTGTTGTTTCCGCCGAATGAGATTTAGCGGTTTTAGCCATTTATCCCCCCAATAGAAATTAAGTTTCTAAGTGATGTTTTTGATTAAAATATCTTCGCCAATTAGACCTGCAGCGATTTCACGCAAAGCAATTACTGATGGCTTGTCATTTGAACCTTCTACATCAAGCAAAGGCTCAGCTCCATTAGATAGCTGTCTACATCTTAGTGATGCTACTAATGTTAATTGAAATCGATTTGGTATTTGTTCCAAACAATCGTCTATAGTTATTCGTGCCATTTTATTTATTCCTAGGGTTGTTTCGTGAGTTGATTAATTAATTGATAATGCGTTTTCATTTGACTGTTAGTTTTTAATCTTTCAGCCAATATGATTGCTTGTAACTGCTTTAATGCATCATCGAAATCATCGTTGATTGTAACATAATCAAATTTTTCAATATGACTCATTTCACTCCTCGCTGCTGCCAATCTTTTAATGATTGTTTGCTCCGAATCTTGGCCTCTAGCTCTTAATCTTTCCTCTAACTTTTCCATGCTAGGAGGTAATATAAATATACTTACCGCTTCAGGAAATATTGCCTTTATACTCACGGCACCTTGCCAGTCTATTTCTAGAATAATGTCTTTACCCGCTTCACGTATTTGATTAATAGATTCTTTGGATGTCCCGTAAAAAGATCCGTGACATTCTGCGCTCTCAAAGAACGCTTCGTCTGCTTGCATTTCTTTGAACTTTCTTTCTGTAACAAAAAAATAGTCTTTCCCCTCAATTTCAGCCAGTCTTGCAAGTCGTGTTGTATGAGAAATTGAAATGGCTATATCTTTGTTATGGGCTAATATTTCTTTGACTAAAGATGTTTTACCCGTGCCTGATGCCGCAGATATAATAAATAAATTGCCGAGAAATTGATTGGTCATTATTCTATATTCTGTATTTGTTCTCTAATCTGTTCAATATACACTTTTAATTCAATTGATATATTAGAGATATCAACCGAAATTGCTTTGGAGCCTATAGTATTTGCTTCTCTGTTAAACTCTTGCATTAAAAAATCCATTTTTTTTCCGGATGGGATCGACCCATTAATTAACCTTTTAAGCTCAATTATATGCGATTCAATTCGATCTATCTCTTCAGTAATGTCGCTTTTTTGAATAAAAAGTAAAAATTCCTGTTTTAACCTTGAGTCATCAATATCTAAAAGAGCCTCTTTGAATTTTTTGGTAATTTTACTTTGATGTTTTTTAATGACTTTCGGCATAATCTTTTTTGCCCTGCCAACTAATAACTCCACCAATTTGATATTTTTTAAAATGACAGTTCTGATCTTACTACCCTCTCTTTGTCTATCATTAACTAACATTCCAAGAGAATCGTCTAAAAAATCCAAAACGTCTTTTCGTATATTTTTATCCAGAGAAACCTTTGTCTGATTAGAGAGAAGACCTAGAATATCAATAGGATTAATGGGTGCCGGGTTTTTTAGCGATTTTGCAATTTTTTCCGTGGCATTTACTATTGTCTTTAGTTCGGCTGGATTTACTGAATAAGCAGTAGCTTGGTTCTCTTCTATTTTTAAGAAGATCCTACAGTCAACTTTGCCCCTCGAAATTTTAGCTGAAATCATCTCCCGAACTTTAGATTCATAAATTTTCAATTGGTCTGCAAGCCTAAGATTCAGCTCGAAATATCTACTATTCAATGTCTTAAGCTCAATAATTAAACTAGCACCTTTAATCTGTTTTTCTTTAAAACAAAATCCCGTCATACTCGAAGTCATGATTTACCTTTAGCCCTATTGAATTACGATTTTACTTATTCCTTAATTATAACTAGAAACAATGTAAAGAGTTTAATTTAGAGGTTTTTGATAGACTATAATCACATAACTACAACATAAAAAATAAAGGTTAACAAAATGCGAGCGTTAAAAAGAAGTGCTGATGAACTAAGGCCTATAGAATTTATAAGAAATTATACTAAACATGCTGAAGGATCAGTGTTGGTTAAATGTGGCGACACTCACGTTATTTGTAATGCGAGTATTGAAGAAAATGTTCCGTCATTTTTAAAAGGTAAAGGCCAGGGATGGGTTACTGCTGAGTATGGCATGCTTCCTCGGTCTACATCATCCAGAATGGGTAGAGAATCTGCTAGAGGGAAGCAATCCGGGAGGACTCAAGAAATTCAACGCTTAATTGGAAGGAGTTTGCGGGCTATTATCGACTTAAAAAAGCTGGGGGAAAGAACAATTTTCATAGACTGTGATGTTATTCAGGCAGATGGTGGAACAAGAACAGCAAGTATTTCTGGTTCTTATGTGGCCCTTCATGACGCAATTGACCATTTGCTTAAAAATAAAAAACTCACCGAGTCTCCGATTATCGACTCGATTGCAGCAATATCAGCAGGCATCAAAGGTGCTGATATTTTATTAGATTTAGATTATTCGGAGGACTCAGAGTGTGATACGGACATGAATTTTGTTATGACAGGAAAAGGGTGCTTTGTTGAAATTCAGGGTACTGCTGAAGGTATGCCCTTTACCAAAGATGAGATGGATCAATTGATTCTTGTAGCATCAAAAGGCATTCAATCGATCATACAGATGCAATCAGAAGCATTAAACAAATAACTCTCATGCAAAAAATTATTATCGCAACCAATAATCCTAAAAAACTGGCTGAAATAACAGATTTAATGGGCATGAGTAATGTACAGTTCTGTTCACTATCAGATCTTAATATTGAATCCTGCCCGGAACCGTTTGACACATTCATAGAAAATGCTTTGGCTAAAGCTAGGCATGCTTCAAAAAAAACCGGCTTGCCAGCTATTGCTGATGATTCCGGTATTTGTGTTGACATCCTTGAGGGGGGGCCTGGTATTCATTCAGCAAGGTATGCTGGTCCGGCAGCTACTGACAAAGAAAATATTATCAAACTCCTTGACACTTTAAGCAATGAGGCTAATCGTAAGGCTCATTTTCACTGTTCTATGGTATTTATTCGGCATTACTTAGATCCTGAGCCATTAATTACAGAGGGTATTTGGGCGGGTGAAATATTGAAAAACCCAAGAGGGGCTAATGGTTTCGGCTACGACCCTATATTCCTTGATTATAAAACCGAAAAATCGTCAGCTGAACTAGAGTTTGATATAAAAAACCGAATCAGTCACAGGGCACAAGCTTTGCAAAAATTAACACATAAACTTAAAATGATTTATGACTAAGAAAAATAAAAATAAAAATTGGCCTGTATGGAAACGTGATGATGACACCATCGTTTCGTGTACTGAAAAAATCAAAGTTATGGGAGATAACTTTGATGAAATACAACAAATAGTTCAAGATGCTTTTGAGGACGGCTTGCTTATGGAAGTTCAAGACGGGCAAATGCGCGAAACACTTCGCTATATAATTAATAACCTTCACAACCCTATCAAAAAGAAATAAAATTCTTGGCAAAAAACCTTATCGACAACAATTTGGATAATAAGCCTCTTTCTATTTATGTACACATACCTTGGTGCATTCATAAATGTCCTTATTGTGACTTCAATTCGCACGAACTGCGTAACAGTTCAATTGAAGATCAAGAAAAAATATATACAGATGCATTGTTGAGCCAAATTGCGATATCAAATGATTATTCTAGACGAACAATACATTCAATATTTTTTGGCGGGGGCACACCAAGTCTATTTTCACCCGATTCAATAAATAGAATCATTTTGGCTATATCTCATCAATTTAAATTGATGAATGATTGTGAGATTACCCTCGAGGCAAATCCTGGAACTATGGATAAAAGCTATTTTGAAGGCTATAAGCAGGTGGGTGTTAATAGAGTGTCCTTAGGTATTCAAAGCTTTAACAACGGACATCTAAAGATTTTAGAGCGCATACATGATAAAGAGCAAGCCTTCGAAGCAGCTCAATGGGCAAGAAAGTTGTTTAGCAATATCAACCTTGACCTGATGTTTGCCTTACCTAATCAAACTCAAACGGACTTATTAGAGGATATCAACACAGCATTAGCGATTAAACCCGATCATATTTCTTACTATCATCTCACTATTGAGCCCAATACTATTTTTCACAAATTTCCTCCGTCACTCCCGAGCGAAGATGATAGCGCAGATATGGGAGACATTATTATCCAGACATTGGCAGAACATAATTTTCATCATTATGAGACTTCAGCTTTTGCTAAGGAATTTAAGCATTGTAGGCACAATATGAATTACTGGGAATTTGGAGATTATTTGGGCTTTGGGGCAGGAGCACACAGTAAAATTACATTGGAAGACAATCATCAAAAACGGTTTTCTTGTTATAAGAATCCTAGCCAATATATTGATAGCATTAAAAAAAATAGTCCCTTTATTGAAGAAAAGTTACTGACACAGAATGAATTAATTTTTGAGTTTATGATGAATGCTCTTAGATTAAATCAAGGATTCAAGAAAAAACTGTTCTCATCAAATACTGGAATCTCTCTAGATCAAATTAAAAAAGAATTAGATGAGGCTAAAGATAAAAAGCTGCTGGTTGAAACCAGTGATATGATAAAACCTACCATATTAGGTCAACAATTTTTGAATGAATTATTACAAATTTTTATGAGGGATCATTAGAAATGAAGCTAAATAAAATTATCGAAGATTACGTAGTATCAGATCAAATTCAAGCCGATGACATTGCATTGTTAAAACAGCATGGGTTTCAAACTATTTTTTGCAATCGTCCAGATTCAGAAGAACCTAATCAACCAAGTGCAACCGAACTTGAAAAGATAGCCAAAGCTTTGGAGATAAACTTTATTCACCAGCCTGTCATAGGTAATGCCATTACCCAAAAAGATGTATCAGATTTTAAGTCCCACTATGTTAATGCTCAAAAACCTATTTTTGCATATTGTAGAACGGGAACAAGGTCATCTATGTTGTGGGCGCTTTCTGAATCTAGCGATAGATCTTCAAAGGAAATTCTAGAGCTTACTGCAAGCGCTGGGTACGACCTTAGCACGCTGCTAAGGTAGAGATCACTTTAATTTTATTTTAGCTTTTGCAATAGCCTTTTTAACGGCACTAAAAGCTGTACCTCCAACATGCTTCCTTGATTGAATTGATCCTTCAAGCGTTAAGTATTTGTATACATCCTTATCAATCACAGAGGAAAATTTCTGTAGTGCACTTAACTGAAATTCACTAATGTCGCAATTTTTGCTAACTGCCTCTTTTACCACCCTAGCCACAATGCCATGCGACTCTCTAAACGGTAGCCCCTTATTCACTAGATAATCCGCAAGATCTGTAGCTGTTGCATAGCCTTTCATTGCAGCAACCTGCATATTTTCAGGGAATACCTTGAGTTCAGCTATCATCTCAGGAAATATTTCCAATGTATCTTGAAGTGTATCAATCACATCAAATATTGGCTCTTTATCTTCTTGATTGTCTTTATTATAAGCGAGTGGTTGAGACTTCATAAGCGTTAGCAGCGACATCAAATGCCCATAAACTCTCCCGGTTTTTCCTCTCACAAGCTCAGGAACATCCGGATTTTTTTTCTGAGGCATTATGCTTGATCCTGTACAAAAACTGTCTGATATCTCAATATAACCAAAGAACGGGCTAGACCACATGATTAGCTCCTCTGACCATCTGGACAAATGCATCATAAGGATGGCTGCGGCGGAGTTAAACTCAATCAAAAAATCTCTATCAGAAACAGCATCCATTGAGTTCTCGATTATTCCATCGAAACCAAGTTTTTTTGCGACAAAATTTCTATTAATTGGATAAGACGTTCCTGCAAGAGCTGCGGCGCCTAAAGGTAAAAGATTCATCCTCTTTCTTGCATCTACAAGCCTGGATTTATCTCTGTCTAGCATCTCGACATATGCTAACAAATGATGGGCGAAACTTACCGGTTGAGCGACCTGTAAATGCGTAAGGCCAGGCATAATCGTTGTAATATGATCTTCTGCCAAAACAAGCGTTGCTTTCTGCAAATGATTGATCTGATCAATAATGCTATCAACAGCACCTCTAAGGTACAGTCTCATATCGGTAGCTACTTGATCATTTCTTGACCTTCCGGTGTGCAATTTCTTGCCCGAATCACCAATAATATCCGTTAACCTTTTTTCTATATTTAAGTGAACATCTTCAAAATCTAACGACCATTCAAACTTATTATTGATAACCTCTTTTCTAATTTGATTAAGCCCTTTCTCAATAGCCTTATAATCTTTAATTAGAATAATTTTTTGCTTCATTAGCATTTCAGCATGCGCGAGAGATCCTTGGATATCCACCAATGCGAGTCTTTTGTCAAAATTAACGGATCCTGTGAACCTTTTTACTACTTCTTTTGTAGGCTCTGAAAATCTTTCTGACCATTTTGTTTGTTTTTTATTCATTAATTTAAATATCACTTTAAGTCTTTATTTACCTGAATTATATATGAAATTGCAATGTCGGGTCTGTGCTAAAATTCTATTTAATTATGATTGAAAAAATTACCATTGCATCTAGAGAGAGTCCGCTTGCTATGTGGCAAGCTGAACATATAAAATCACAACTGAAAAAACTTTACCCCCATCTGACTATCGAAATAAAAGGCTTCAAAACACAAGGCGATATCATTCTAGATCAATCCCTTGCCACCATTGGCGGTAAGGGCCTATTCATTAAAGAGCTAGAACAAGCTCTGCTGCAAAAAGAAGCGGATTTAGCTGTACATTCGATGAAAGATTTGCCTATGGACATCTATGAAGATTTTCAGTTATCGGCCATTACTGCAAGAGAAGATCCGAGAGATGCCTTCATCTCTCTCCAATTTAAATCTCTTGATGAAATGCCGTCAGGCGCTGTAGTTGGAACCTCAAGCTTAAGGCGACAAAGTCAAATAAAAGCAAAATATCCTAATCTCATGATAAAGCCGCTGAGAGGTAATCTTCAAACTCGGCTTTCTAAACTAAAACATGGCCAATATGGAGCGATCATATTGGCTGCCGCAGGACTTATTAGGCTTAACCTTAAAGATCAAATTACCATGTATTTAGAAAAAAATATTAGTATCCCGGCTGTTGGTCAAGGAGCCTTAGGTATTGAGATATTGTCAGGTAATGAAGAGCTTGATTTACTCCTTAAGCCACTCAATGACGAAGATACTTCTCGTTGTGTGTTAGCAGAGAGAATGGTCAGCCGCTCGCTCGCAGGAAGTTGTACGGTGCCTCTGGGAGCACATGCCTCTATTACTGGGAATGATATGGTAATTAATGGCTTTGTCGCCTCTCCTAATGGGGAAAAAATTATTCATGCTGAAATTAAGGGCAGTAAAATAGACTTTTATAAACTGGGCGAGTCGTTAAGCAAGCTTCTCATTGATCAAGGCGCAAAAGAACTATTATCTGAACTATGAAAAATGTTGCATTCATATCAACAAGGCCCGTAAAGACTAACTTGGTTGATCAAACATTTTACGAAAAAAATAACGTAACGTTTTTACATCATCCATTAACAGAAATAGTCTCGTTAAACGAGTATGCCGAATTTGATTTAATTCTTCAGGATTTGTCTAGCTATCATCATCTCATTTTTATTAGCACAAATGCGGTAAATTTTTTTGTAGCTCGCATGAATTTTCATCATTTAACGCTTCCTAATAGTTTGATAATTTCCTGTATCGGCCCATCAACTAAAAAACTGCTCCAAGAAACCTTTGATAGTAAGGTATTTTGCCCACGCGACTCTTTTGACTCTGAACATCTACTTAAAAGTGATATTTTTTCTGGCATAAAGAATCATAAAATATTAATTATTCGTGGCAAGGGTGGGCGTGAAACACTGAGAAAAGGCTTAGAAAAAAAAGGGGGCCTTGTAACTTATGGTGAATGTTACTCAAGAAACTATTTACGACTGAATTTAGAAAAAATTAAGGAAAGTATTGATCGATTTGATAATATTTTTATGTTGGTTACCAGCTATGAAAGTGCAAAAAAATTGATGCAGCATAAATTAACTGATCATTTATCCTGGTTATCTTCCGTACATGTCATTGCTAACCATATAAGAATAAAAAATGAGTTAAGCATTTTTGCGAGTATAACTATTACCGATGATCTCAGTCATGAGTCTATAGTTCGAATAATAAATAAAAATTAAATTTTATTTTTTGGTGGGGCAAAAGTAAAAGCATCAGCAAAAAACTCATCTTCCAACAAACCTTTTTCTACTAATGCATTAAATGCTGTTTGAACTACTATAGGTGCACCACAGCTATAAGCTTGGTAATTTTCAAATGACTGAAAGTCATCAAGCACTGCTTGATGCACTAAGCCAGTTCTAATAGATTGATTGTCGGTTTTTTCTGGTTCTGAAAAAACTGGTATGTAGTGAATATGTTGGTGTTCTTTTTGCCAGCCTAAACATAACTCATGCATATAAAGATCTTTTTCGGCACGAACGCCCTGATACAGATATGTCGTACGTTTTATATCACGATGAATCATGTCTTCTATGACTGATTTTATTGGGGCAAAGCCTGTACCTCCCGAAATAAAAATAATCGGCTTCTCGCTGTCCCTTAAATAAAATTGGCCTATTGGAGCTTCAATTCGATGGATAGACTTTTCCTGCATTTCTTCAAAGACGAAGTTTGTAAACTTACCACCATCAATTAATCTTAAATGAAGCTCTATTAATTCCTGATGCGGCGGGCTTGCAATTGAAAAGGCCCTTCTGCTTCCATCAGCCATAATAAACTCTAGGTACTGGCCAGCAGTAAATTTTAGAGTGCTGTTCCCTGGCAATTTCAATAACATTTTCATGACATCATGACTAAGCTTCGTTAAAGCCTCTACCCTCACAGGCGTAATTTTAGATTCATGCAACGGGTCATTTGCCTTATTTAGTTTTATTTCTAAGCGCACATCTGATGAAACATAGGATTGGCAACATAAGGTTGATCCATTGGCCTTTTCTTCATCTGTCATTGCAGATTGTTGGTACTCCTCACAAAATACCTCTCCAGAAAGAACCTTTCCTTTACAGGAGCCACACCCGCCGTTCCTGCAACCAAACGGAATATTAATGCCTGCTGCTATAGCAGCCTCTAAAATAGTTTGGCTTGGCTTAATATCAAAGCTGATACTTTCAGATTGTATGAATACTTTGTGGCTCATTTTAGTCTTCTTCCCTTCGATACTCACCCTCTATTGCATCATCTTTAGTTGTTGGTTTATTTGATTTGAAGTCCTGGAAGTTATTATTTATTGAAGTTTGAATTGGAATGATCAATAAAATAAAACCAATCATATCGGTAAAAATTCCAGGAAATATAAATAACGCGCCAGCAAGCAAGTTTTTAGCACTCCCTAGTATGGCCGCAGCCAAGTTCCCGCCTTGCGCAATCATACCCATCAACTTACCTAGGACAAGCGCTTTTTCATCTTGAATGAGTTGCCAACCTAGGATGGCCATAACAACTATATAAAGAAAAAACCACCAGCCATACATTGAACCAAATTTGAAGAGGCCCCATATCTCAATGAAAGGTAATAAAAATAACGCTGAAATAAATATTAGTCTCATAGTTTTTTAATTAAAATAGTTTGTTGTTTTAATTCAAGATAAAATAAGGTTAAGGTAGTTTTTTCGAACTTAAAGCACGTAAAGTAACTCTCATTCACTTATTATAGACTGTAATTAACTAATAAAAGATGCCCAAGCTTATAAAATCATTGTTTTTTTTACTATGCATTAGCATTTTTGTTGGTAACGTCCAGGCAGAGAATACTTTTGTTAAGGGCGCAGCTAAATTTTTACCGGCTGACGAGGCTTTTAAATTAGTTAAGGCTGAATTTGATGGGGAAAAAAATCTTCGCATCACCCTTGATATAGCTGAGGGTTATTATCTATACAAATCCAAATTTGAAATTATTTCGACCCAGCCATTAGCCTACGAAATCAATTACCCGTCAGGAACCATCAAGGAAGATGAGTATTTTGGCAAACAAGAGGTTTTTTATGGCGGTATTGTGCTTTCAGCCAAATTTAGAAAAAAACCTGACGGTATCGCACAGGCCAGTCTAAAATTTCAAGGATGCAGCGATAGTGGCTTATGCTATCCCCCGACCACTATCCCTTTGACTATTAAGCTTAATAAAGGCTCAAATAATCATGACATATCCGAAATTTCTTCCATTAAAAATAAAATGCTTAATGATAATTTAGTGCTAGTAATCTTAGGCTTTTTAGTCTCCGGTATATTGTTATCAGTAACGCCTTGTGTCCTCCCTATGGTTCCAATATTATCTGGCATTATTATATCCTCAGGTAAGAGGAAGGCCCGGTCACTCACCTTTGCTTATGTTTTAGGTGTTTGCTTTACTTACACAAGTCTTGGGGTTTTTGCGGGGTTTACAGGTACATTACTATCAAGCAGCATACAAAACACAAATTTTTTATACTTTAGTAGCGCTATGTTCTTGTTGTTTGCATTGATGATGTTAGATGTAATTAGAATTAACATACCTTTGGGCACCAATAATACTATTTCTAGCTTTACTGAGCGCTTTATGGGTGGAGGAATTACTAGCGTTTTTCTGATGGGCCTTTTTTCTGCATTAATTCTTAGTCCTTGCGTAGCACCCCCTTTAGCTGCAGCTATATTATTCATAGGTCAAAGTGGAGATGTATTTGTTGGTGGCCTCTCTTTATTGTTCTTGGCATTAGGTATGAGCTTGCCACTCTTATTGATAGGGTTTACTTCCAAGTCATTTCTTCCAAAACCTGGGTTATGGATGGACTATATTAAGAAAATAATTGGTTTTATTTTGCTTGCAATGTCAGCTTATATCTTAAGACCTCTTATGCCAGACTTATTATTTTTTTCTTTGCTTCTGGCTATCTTAGCTGTTGCTGTCTTTTTTAGTATTAGGAAAAAGCGAACTTTTATCTACACTAAGCGAAAAAATATTTTTGCTTTATTAGTACTTTTTATTATTGCGGGCTCACTTTTAATCTCAAATATATCCAACGAGTTAAAGAAAAATAACCAAATATCAAATATTGTATTTAACCATGTTAGTAGTCTTGATGAGCTTAAACTTAAACTACAATCCACAAACGAACTCCCAACAATGTTAGATTTTTATGCCGACTGGTGTGTGGCTTGTCTAGAATATGAAAAACATACCTTTACCAATCCAGAGGTAATCATGTCGATGAAGAAATTTAGTTTGATAAAGGCTGATGTAACAGACAATAGTATTAACGATAAGGCTCTTTTAACGGCATTTAATCTTTTTGGCCCTCCTGCTATTCTGTTTTTTGACAAGAAGGGCCGCCATTTAAAACAATTTGATGTGATAGGCTTTAAAAATGCTGAAGAGTTTAATATGCTCTTAGAGAAAATAATAGATTATGAGCATTAAGAAAACTTTTTTGATTGTCATGCTTTCATGTGTCTCATTAGGTGCTGGATTTTTATTTCATACACAATCATTAGAGGGCTCAAACCCAGAAAGCAAAGCATTGTTTAGTATGCAGCTAATGAGCACGCAAAAAGAAATGTTACCTATAAATAAATATGAAGGTGAATGGTTGGTTGTTAATTTTTGGGCAACATGGTGTGCTCCCTGCAGAGAAGAGATACCGGAGTTAAATGATTTTTACAAAAAAACCCGCGTACAACTAATTGGTATAGCTATTGACGGCATCGATGACGTTATTAAATTTCAGGAGGAGGTGCCCATTCATTACCCATCTCTTGTATCAAATGATATGGAGGGCGTAAATTTGGCAAAATCTCTAGGCAATGAGAGGGGCGTTCTTCCCTTTACGGTTATCATATCTCCAGATGGGTCAATAAATAATAGGTTTTATGGTAAAGTTAAAATAAGCGATTTAAATCAATCACTAAGCCAGCGCACTCGATAAAAAATCCTCAAAATCTTTTAAAATTAATCTAATTGTAGACAAATAACACCATAATCGTCTAAAATGTCATTTCAGTTTTTTTAATAAAGTGTGTGATATGGCGATAAAAAGTGTTGCAGTGATTCATGGGCCCAATCTTAATCTCTTGGGAGAAAGAGAGCCTGAGCATTATGGAAGCACTACCTTAGAAGGCATTAATTCTCAAATTGAAGCCGAAGCATTAAAATTAAATATTGCTATTGAGACGTTTCAAAGTAACAGTGAAGCAGAAATTCTTCATAAAATTCATAGCATAAAAGTAGATTTTATTATTATCAACCCTGCCGCTTTTACGCATACGTCAGTGTCAATCCGTGATGCTCTTGCAGCGATTAACATTCCTTTCATTGAAGTTCACCTTTCAAATGTATTCGCCAGAGAATCCTTTAGAAAAGAGTCCTTCTTCTCCGATATAGCTGTTGGAGTCATAAGCGGTTTTGGTGCCGAGGGCTATCTTGCAGCGTTAAGATACGCCGCTCAACAAAAATAATTTAAAGAGGTAAATATGGATCTTAGAAAATTAAAAAAATTAATTGATTTGGTTGAAGAATCTGGAATAGCAGAAATAGAGCTAACTGAGGGAGAGGAAAAGGTAAGAATAAGCCGCCAACCCAATAATACCCAACAACCTATGCAATATATGCAAATGCCGCAAATGCAAGCGCCAATGAACCAGCCGGCATCGCACATTCCAACCAGCGCGACTGAAACCATAGCTCCTATCCCTCTGCAACAAGGACATCAAGTAACATCCCCTATGGTGGGTACTTTTTATAGAGCATCATCGCCTGATGCAGGTTCGTTTGTAGAAGTGGGTTCATCGGTTAAAAAAGGAGATACGCTTTGTATCATCGAAGCCATGAAAATATTAAATGAAATAGAAAGTGATGCAGACGGCGTAATAAAAAATATTCTTATAGAAAATGGGCAGCCAGTTGAATTTGGTGAACCTCTTTTTATTATTGAATAGTCTGGACAATTAAACTATGTTTGAGAAAATTTTAATTGCCAATCGTGGCGAAATAGCTTTAAGAATATTAAGGGCATGTCGTGAAATGGGCATTAAAACAGTTGCCGTTTACTCACAAGCAGATGCCGATGCAAAGTATGTAAAATTATCAGATGAATCGGTTTGTATAGGCCCTGCCCCTTCTAACTTAAGTTACCTTAATGTCCCAGCAATTATAAGTGCAGCCGAAGTGACTGATGCGCAGGCAATACATCCTGGCTATGGCTTTCTATCGGAAAATGCAGACTTTGCTGAGCGGGTAGAAAAAAGTGGCTTTACTTTCATCGGGCCCCGAGCAGAAACTATTAGGCTTATGGGTGACAAGGTAAGTGCGAAGGTTGCTATGAAAAAAGCAGGGGTTCCTTGTGTGCCAGGGTCTGAGGGAGCATTAGCGGATGACCCAGATGAAATTAAAGAAATTGCACGTAAAATTGGTTACCCCGTCATAGTAAAAGCAGCAGGTGGTGGGGGTGGTCGTGGAATGCGCGTCGTTCATACTGAAGCGGCTATCTTAAATTCGGTTGCTATGACCAAAGCCGAGGCTGAAGCAGCGTTTGGAAACGCTACCGTTTATATGGAAAAGTATTTAGAAACCCCTCGTCATGTTGAATTTCAAGTCCTTGCCGATGGGCAGGGGAATGCTATTCATTTATGGGACCGAGACTGTTCTTTGCAACGAAGAAATCAAAAAGTTATTGAAGAGGCTCCCGCTCCTGGTATTCCTCAAAGATTAAGAGAGAAAATGGGCCAAAGATGCGCTGATGCCTGTAAGAAAATTGGTTACCGGGGTGCGGGAACATTTGAATTTTTATATGAAAATGAAGAGTTCTTTTTTATTGAAATGAATACCCGACTTCAGGTTGAACATACGGTTACTGAAATGATTACGGGCTTAGATTTAGTTCAAGAGCAAATTAAAATTGCCTTTGGTGAAAAATTAAAAATTAAACAAAGAAACGTGCAATCAAATGGCCACGCTATAGAATGTCGACTAAATGCTGAAGACCCTTATACTTTTATGCCTTCCCCAGGGACTATTTCACGCTTTCATCTTCCAGGAGGTCCTGGTGTAAGAATAGATACTCATGCTTATGGAGGGTACAAAGTACCATCAAATTATGACTCTATGATAGGAAAATTAATTTGTTATGGTTCAAGCAGGGAGCAAGCTATTGCAAGAATGCAAATAGCTTTATCAGAAATTTTAATTGAAGGTATAAAAACCAACATAGCATTGCATAGAGACTTGTTGGATGATTTAGCCTTTAAGGAAGGTGGAGTTAATATTCATTACCTAGAAAATAAGTTAGCGAAAAAATTATAGGATGTCATGGATAAATCTATCCATTGTTTCCACAAGAGACCAAGCAGAGGAATTTAGTGACTTTCTTTTAGAGCATGGAGCATTATCTTCTTCGATTCAAGACAAAAACTTAAACAACAATGATGAAGAGATGATTTTTGGTGAACCGCATAATGGGCCTCAGCAATTTTGGCAACATACCCAAATAGATGCAATGTTCAATAACGATAGAGAAGCCAAAAAAGCTCTTGCGGCATTAGAAAATTTATTTAATGTGAAGTTAAGGTCAGAATTCAAAAATATTGAAGATCAGGATTGGGTAAAACTTACGCAAGCTCAATTTCATCCTATTTCTATTAGGGATCAAGTTTGGATTATTCCGTCGTGGCATAGCGTTCAAAACGAAAAAGCCATTAATCTTATTCTAGATCCAGGCCTTGCATTTGGCACAGGGTCACATCCAACAACTCATTTATGCATTGAATGGATTCTAGACAATCTAGGGAAAGGTGATGATGTTTTAGATTATGGTTGTGGATCTGGTATTTTAGCTATTTGCGCTAAAAAATTAGGTGCCAATAAGGTGCTGGCTGTAGACATTGATCCCCAAGCAATTATCGCGAGCAATCAAAATGCCGCCATTAATAATGTTTCAATTGATGTTAACGATACTAAAGAAAAGTTTTCATTCAAGGCCAATATTATTGTTGCCAATATCTTGTCTAGTGCACTTACCGTCTTGGCTCCTGCAATAGCATCCTCATGCTTACCAAAAGGAAAAATTGCTCTTTCTGGGGTGTTAAAAAGTCAAGAAAATGAAATAAAAGAGATATACAGTACTTGGTTTTCAATGAATGAATCAAGTTATAAAGATGGTTGGGTATGTCTTTCAGGTGAAAAAAATTAAAGTTTGTCCAGGTTATTAGTATAGTTTTTTGCCTGCTTTATAATTGCATCCTTATCTGTGGCATTCATTTTTTTTAGTTGGCTATTCACAATACCTAGTCTCGGATTTGTTGATAATTTCTCTTTGTGTCTTTCAAAAAAATTCCAATACATTGAATTGAATGGGCATGCATTTTCTCCAATCCGTTCCTTAAAATTGTAAGAGCAACTAGAGCAATAATTGCTCATCTTATTTATGTAAGCGGCTGAAGATACATAAGGCTTGCTTGCAAGGAACCCTCCGTCTGCATATTGACTCATGCCTATTGTGTTTGGTAACTCAACCCATTCGAATGCATCAATATATATTCCCAAATACCAATGGTGGACCTTTTCTGGATTAACGCCAGCAAGCAAACTAAAGTTGCCAATCACCATAAGCCTTTGTATATGGTGTGCATAAGAATGAGTTAATGATTGAGTAATGCTTCTAGCGAGGCAATTCATTTTAGTTTTACCTGTCCAAAACCATTTAGGTAAATCATTATTGTGGTTAAAATAATTCAAATGATTATACCCAGGCATTTTTGCCCAGTAGATTCCTCTTATGTATTCTCGCCAGCCCAAAATTTGCCTTATAAATCCTTCAACCGCATTAAGGGGGAGCGAATTCTTATGGTAGGAGTCTTCAACCATTTTTATTACTTCTAATGGTGCCAACATTTTTGTATTTAATGAAAATGAAAGGAAGGAATGAAATAATCGCCAACTATCACTATGCATAGCATCTTGATAATCGCCAAAATGCCTTAAATCGTTTTTTATGAATTGTTCCAACATAGCAAACGACTCTTGTCTGTCTATGGGCCATCTAAAATTCTCTGCATTAGCCTCCCCAAAATGCTGAATATTTACACTATTAATCTCTTCAAGAATTTTTCTGTGATTATGTATAGGCCGAAAATCTTCAGGTTCTGGTGGCATGCCATCCCATCTCTTTCTATTAGAAGCATCATAATTCCACTTACCTCCAATAGGAGAACCACCCTCCATTAAAACATCATATTTAATACGTATATATCGATAAAAATTTTCCATTCTCCATTGTTTTTTATCCAAAAAAAATTGGCCTACCTCATCTCTAGATGTTAGAAAGTGCTCTGTACTTACGCTTTCCACAGGAATATTTAAGGAGTGATTGAGTTCACCTAATAACAAATCTAAACGATGCTCATCAGGATCCTGGAACTCTAAAACATCAATTTTATTTTGGTGAATAATAGTTCTTAAATTGTCTAGGAAATTGTGTTGGTTTTCTTGGTCACTTATTTTTATATAAAAAACCTGGAATTTTTTCTTCTCAAGTAAGGCACAAAATGCCCTCATTGCAGAAAATATTGCCAGTATTTTTTGGATATGATGTAACACATAGCTTGTTTCCTGCTTTATTTCCATCATTACATAGATACAATCATCATCGGGATAGTCAAACCATGAATGGTTAATATTTAGTTGGTCTCCTAAAATTAGTCTTAACTTTCTCATAGTTTTTTCCATACTTTTTCATATGATCCGTCCGGATCATATGTGTTTTTTTGTTTATCTACATTAAAATGTCTGCCACCACGTGGGTCAGTCCCTACCCCTGCAATATATGACCAATTCGCATAGTTGCTATAAACATCATAATCAATCAACTGATGCTCAAACCATGCTGCTCCAGCTCGCCAATCACAGGCAAGCTCATTCACTAAATAACTTGCGAGTATTTGTCTCATTCTATTTGATATAAAGCCCGTTTGATTCAACTCACATATTCCGGCATTGATAAAGCTGCTAGGCGTTTTTCCGTTTCTCCAGGCATTAAATTTTTTTTCGTCGTGCTGACAATTATTGTTTGAAAGTCCTAGTCCTTTTTTATAAAAGAGTTTTTTCCCGTATTTCATAAACAAAAATCTAAAATAATCTCGCCATAATAATTCGAAAAAAATCCAATATGTACTTTCGTTTGCAGTATTTTTTCTTTCGTATTCTTTTAGTGCTTTATATATCTGGTTAGGGGATATAAAACCTAATGAGAGCCAAGGTGAAAATTTTGTTGAGCATTCGATACCCATCAGATTATTTCTAGTCAACTTATAAGTTTCGGGATATTTACTTTTAAAATAATGGTATATATATAAATTTGCATTTCGTTCACCCCCTTTAAATTTTTTATCAGAAATGGGAAAGGAGCTATTGACATAGGCCTCTGTAAATATGGGTAGGAAGAGATTCTCCTTGACTATAGAAATAGGAAGTATCTCTTTGATGCGCTCAGAAAGCACAACAGGTTCTTCGGGAACAATGCCTTCTGCTTCAATTTTATTTCGAAACTGAGTAAATACGTCGGGCAGGTCTTTTAATTCAAAAGGTAAATGTTCCGGCATATATAACGATGATTGGAAGTGCGCATGTATTGTTACCCCTAACTCCTTAATGGACTTTTCTTTCTCTTGCTCTTCAGGTGCAAAGATAGCTTCGCAAAAAACCGAGTTAATTTTATATTGTTTAATAAGGCCTTCAAAAATATTTCTGGGGTCCCCCACGAATCTGTTAAGCGTGTGTGCGTAAGCATTTAAATCCTTTTGCAGATCCTCTAACCCCTGAAGCATAAATATGTTTCTATGCTTTCCTCTGCGCTTAAATCCCCATGAAGAATTTTTGTCATTTTGAGTATCATCAATATGTATAAACAAGATATGTTCAGAATTATTTAACGCGTAATTTAACGCTAGATTATCTTTCAATCGTAGGTCATTTCTAAACCAATAGATACTTTTCATATCGTGCTAGACCTTTTATTTTGACAGCGCTTTGAACAATATTTAACAGAGTCCCAGCATAATTTCCACTTTTTCCTCCACTTGAATGGTCTCTCACACGCAGAACATTTTTTAGTAGGTAAGTTTTCTTTAAGCATAGTTAAAAATTAATCATCGTAAGCTTGAAGTGCTTCGTAATAAAGTGAATAATTGTGGGATGCATAAGTGTTCTTATTTTATATTACTCATTTTATCTTATTCTTCTGTTCACAGTCTTCCGATGGGCTACAAAAATAGTACTATGATGATGGGCTCTATAAATGATAGCCAAATAACTACAGATGTAAATTATGCTCTAACGTCATCCTCCGCACTAGGGGTTAGGCTATTATATGTTGATATAGACAATCAAAGCCCACAATTACTTAAAGAGGCATCATTCACTCATCGCCTCATAAGGGCAAACGAACCAAACTCACAAAGTAATTTATGGTTTTTTGGGGGAATAGGAAATTTAGCATCTACAGACTCTGCATCTGAGTCAACTACAACCTATTCACCTGGCTTTCAATTGGATTACGAGACAAGAAGAATCTATATGTCAATTTACAATCGAATGTTGAGAGGAAAACATGTTAATTATGACGTTGCAAGGATCAAGGGCGGTTTTTCTTTCTATAAAACTGGATATAACCGAACGCAGCCGTGGTTTATTATGGAGATAAGTCATATGAATGGAGTAAAGGAAACTACACAGTTCGTTCCTACGCTTAGACTTATTAACAAAAATTTATACGTTGAACTTGGAATAAATCAAAAAGCAAAGCCTAATATTGGATTAATGTATCTTTTTTAAGATAAAATTAAAATTATGATGTTAAAAATACTAATCCTAATCACTGCTCTATTGATTGGTAGCTGTGCAACCCTTCAAACTGAGGGACAACAATATCCTGCACCACATAATGACTACACTGGGATTGTTGTTCAGGAGCATTTTTCTAGTGAAGAGCCAAATGACTTTATGATTAGGACATGCAAGATGTATGGTGGGCTAAATCAAGCCAGTGTTAAAAATATGGGCCAGGACCGATTATTTCAATACATCATACAGTTCAAATGTAACTATAATGGCAAACTAAAAAATGAGGTTAGCATCGATGGGAAATCATCTGTTAGACTCAATGGCGCTGCTGCGAAAAATAAATGTGAAAATTTAGGCTTTCAAGTTGGTACTGTAAAATTTCGAAAGTGTATGGAGGAACTTACAAGGTAACTTGCACTCAAATTGATATGAATAAACTATTAATAGTATTGTTTTTTTTGATGCCTTCTCATCCTCTTTGGGCTGAAACCAAAATCATGAAGGTCAACGGTATGGTATGTGCTTTTTGTGCCCAAGGAATTGAAGCATCACTTAAAGGGCTTTCCGCAACTGAAGATGTATATATTAACTTAGACCAACATATCGTAGCTGTTGATCTCAAGGGCACTGATTCGGTAAGTAATATCAAGCTTAAAGAAATTATTGTCGATGCTGGCTATGATGTTATCAGCATTGATATGAGTGATCATCCAGTTGAACATATACGCATGATGTATGAGCCAAGCTAGAAAAGAACCTATCGTTAATTTACGCAAGGTTAATCTTTTCTCAGGTCTTACTGCAATTGCAAGCATGAGTACGCTGATATGTTGTGCGCTCCCTGCTTTTTTGGTCTTTATTGGCGCTGGGAGCCTTCTCAGTGTTTTTATTAGCTTTTTCCCCCAATTCCCTATGATCTCGCAATATAAAATAGAGATTTTTGTTACGAGTCTTATTATTATTTTGCTTGCCGGTATAGCTCAACTATATACAAAAAAATTACCCTGCCCAGCTGATGAAACTCAAGCATTATCATGTAGAAAAATTAGAGAAAGAAGCCTTCAGCTTTTTATTGCTTCAATATTTTTGTATGTAACAGGTTTTTATTTTGCATTCCTTATTTAAAAAATACCGTGCTACCTTTTTTCTTATGTTATTTGGCGCCCTGACTACGCAGGCACAAACAGACACCATAAGCTTCGACTGCAAAGGGATTAGCCGTTTTGAGCTGATTGGCTCATCGGGAGCTAAGGAAGAGATGAAGAACATTACCTTTAAATTTGAAGGGGGTGTCTTACAAGATTTAAATAATATACCGTGCCATTGGGCTGAAAATATTATTACCTGTGAGTCTAATTTTCTGAATATTCGAAAGTTAGTTATTAACCAGAATTCTATGGATGTTTCAGATTTCATTTCAGGCAACAAAGGTTTTGGGCAATATGCTGAGTCATTTAGTGGAAGCTGTGAGTAACGATTGCATTCCATAGAAGTACAGAAAATTTCAGCTACTGCATTTATTGTTACAATTAATGCAAAGTTGCAAACAACTCACAGTGTTACAATGAGCAAAGAATTTTTTAATCAATATACAACCTTTACAGTTTCAGATTTAGATTTTATCAAACATTCTTTTGAATTTTTATTGGATAGGGAGCCTAACACCTCGATCCTAAAAGGTTTTAATATAGCAACTATTGGCAATTACTTTCCAGACTACCTCAAGCTTATACCTACATATTTCTGAAACTACTTAAGCTTCAATTAGTCATTAATATGATTTATAACTTTGGCGGCCTATATGATATTCCGAATTGTTTTTTTATTGTTTTTCACTCATTTATCTTTGGCGGACAACATTACCAACGGAACTTACAAAGAAATGTTTGAAAATGAATTGCCAAAATATGAAATAACTTATAAAAATTCTAAAAAACATGGGAAAGAAATTTTTTGGTTTGATTCTGGTGTTAAAAAAATGGAAAGCCATTACATCGATGGTGTTGAGAACGGATATTGGCGGCAATGGCATAAAAACGGGAGCATTAAGTTAGAAGTTAATTATACGAATGGCAAAAAAAACGGATTATGGCAGCAATGGTTTACAAATAAAAAACTGCGCTCATCAGTTCAATTTGTAGATGGGGCTAAGCACGGAAAAGAGCTTATGTTCAGCCCCAATGGTTCTATTATTTCTGAGGAATACTATATCAATGGTAAAGTTGTTGAATAACAGAAAAAAGAGACTTTAAATGATCAAATCATATGCGGCTATGGAAGCTGGAAAAAATCTTGTTGAATACCAATTCGAGAAAAAATCTTTAACTTTAAAAGAAGTCCGTATTAAGGTACATTCATGCGGAATTTGCCACAGCGATGTCAGCGCAATAGATAATGCATGGGGTGCTTCAACTTTTCCGATGGTTGCTGGGCATGAAATCATTGGGGAAATAATTGAAATTGGATCAAATGTTATGCTTCACAGTGTTGGTGATCACGTTGGCTTGGGCTGGCATTCAGGATACTGTGATGTTTGTGAGCACTGTGAAAATGGAGATCATAATTTCTGTAGCAAAACTAATAAAACCGTTTTCAGTCAGCATGGAGGCTTTGCTGAAGAGGTTTGTGCTGACGAGGTAAGTGTAATACCTTTGCCAAAAAATCTAAAACCTGAAAATGCTGGGCCTTTGTTATGTGGTGGCATTACGGTTTTTACACCCATTGTTGAGTTTAATATTAACAAAAATCATAAAATAGGTATTATTGGGATAGGAGGTCTTGGGCATCTTGCTATCAAATTCTATAAAGCCTTGGGCTGTCACGTAACGGCGTTTACTAGCTCTGAAGGTAAAGATAATTTATTACTCTCTATGGGAGCAGATGATGTTGTATCTTCAGTAGATAAAGATGCAATCAGGAGTTATGGATCTAAATTTGATTTTCTAATTTCAACCGTCAATGTAAAGCTAGATTGGAATTTATTTTTAAGTATCATTAGGCCTCGAGGAAGGCTGCATTTCGTTGGCGCAGTTCTTGATCCTATTGATGCTTCAGTATTTTCTCTTATGGGAGGCCGACGTTCTATATCAGGGTCCCCAGTTGGTAGTCCAAAAAATATTAAAAAAATGTTAGCTTTTTGTTCTAAACACGATATCTATCCTGAAGTTGAACACTTTAAATTTAAAAATATTAACGAGGCCATAAAAAAAGTCAGAGAAAACAAGGTGCGCTTTCGTGCTGTTTTATCATGGTAAATGCTAATGGCTAATTATAATGTAAGCGGGTTAATAACATTGGCAGAGCTTGCTAAGAGTAATCAGGAAAACTGGTTTGTTTATATTCTAAAATGCTCCGATGATACTTTATATACAGGCATAACGAATAATGTTTCAAAAAGAATTGAAGACCATGAAAAAGGTGTAGGTGCAAAATATACGAAAGGTCGATCACCATTCCAATTACTGTTTACAGAGCAACATCCTAATAGAAGTTCAGCAAGCAAGAGAGAAATTGAAATAAAATCTTTCAGTAAAATTGAAAAATTAGCTTTAACAAAAACTTAATTAATATTTAAAAGGTAATAAAGCGTAATGTTTCAATGGTTCGAAAATCTAATTAATCCATTTCCTAAAGACTTAATAGAAACACCTCCTAACTCATTAATTAAGTTTGCTTTGTCATGCATTAAGGATATTAAAATATTTATTAGTCTAATGGCCCTATTAACTGCCTGTATAGCAAGCTTCGAAGCTATTCTGTATGCTGTTTTAGGAAAGTTAATTGACTTAATGATTGCTGATGGTCCAGTCGACTTTATCCAAAACCATGCTAGCTTTCTTTACATAATGGTCGCTTTATTAATTGGCAGTACGTTATTTGTTAGCATACAAACTATGGTGAAACATCAATCTTTAGCTGGTTCATTTCCTATGAGGATGAGATGGGACTTCCATCGATTACTTCTCAATCAAAGCATGGATTTTTATAGCAATGAATTTTCTGGTCGCATTGCCGCCAAGGTCATGCAAAGTGCTCTTGCCTTAAGGGATATGTGGTTTATTTTGTCAGATATTCTAGTGTACGTAATCGTTTATATCTCTACTATGGTGTTTCTTGTAGGAAGTCTAAACACCCTCCTAATATTGCCTTTTCTTGCTTGGCTAACTGCCTACATATTAACCCTTTTTTATTTTATTCCTAAGCTTGCTAAGCTTTCTAGGAGTCAGGCTGATGCAAGATCATTAATGACAGGGCGAATCACCGATGCTTATACTAATATCAATACCATTAAACTATTTTCTCATGCTGGAAGAGAATCAAAATATGCAAAAAATGCTATGAACGAGTTTTTGAAAACCGTTCACTTACAAATGCGTAAGGTTTCCGTTATTCAAATCATTAACCATTTTTTAAGTATGCTTTTAATATTATCTACTGTTGGAATGGCATTATGGCTATGGGCTAATAATAATATTGCTATTGGGGTTCTAGCTGCGGCATCGGCAATGTCATTAAGATTAAATGGAATATCTCATTGGGTTATGTGGGAAATGACTTCTTTATATGAGCAAATTGGTATTGCCCAAGACGGCTTAAATATGTTGTCCAAAAGCCAAACAATAAAAGACAGTCCCAGAGCTTTAATCCTAAAGGCAAATCAAGCACCTATTTGCTTTAAAGACATATCTTTCTCCTACGATGCAAGCCATAGTTTTTTTTCTAACTTTAGCCTAGAAATCAAACATGGTGAGAGAGTTGGCATAGTAGGTAGGTCTGGGTCGGGTAAGTCATCATTGATTAATCTCTTATTGAGATTTTATGAGGTTGATAAAGGTGAAATAACTATTGCTCACACTAATATCAATTTAATTACTCAGGATAGCTTAAGATCACATATAGCAATGGTTACACAGGATACCTCCTTACTTCATCGAACCATTAAAGAGAATATTGCCTACAGTAAGCCAAGTGCATCGAATAAAGAAATTATTTTGGCCGCTAAAAAAGCCCAAGCTCATAAATTTATTATAGAGCTTAGAGATCAGTTTGGTAACTCTGGGTACGACTCCATGGTAGGTGAGAGGGGAGTTAAACTCTCAGGAGGGCAAAAACAGCGGGTAGCGATTGCAAGGGTTATTCTAAAAAATGCTCCCATATTGTTGCTAGATGAGGCTACGAGTGCTCTTGATTCTGAAGTTGAAACAATTATTCAAGAAAGTTTAGATAGCCTTATGCATGGTAAAACTGTAATTGCTATAGCACATCGCTTATCTACTATTGCAGCCATGGATAGATTAATTGTAATAGATAACGGAAAAATTATAGAAGAGGGGAATCATAAGGCATTAATCAAAAAAAGGGGTTTATATTTCCAATTGTGGCAGCATCAAAGCGGTGGTTTTATTGGAGATTAATTGATAAGACTATCGCTTCGTTTTTTACAGTTATAAATACCAAACTGCACACTGTTTAATTGGTTGGTGTCTGCAAAGGTATCAACCGTTAACTTGCCCTGTATTGTATTAAAAGAAACGGAATCGTAAGCCTTCTTACATGTAATAGAAATGTCGTTAGTCTGGCAATCAGGCCAACCATAATCGCCTATTGTTTTCTTCATCCCAAAAAAATAGCTCTTAATTGTAATAATCTTTGAGTCATCTACTTTGATTGCTTTGTTTTTTGTACCAAAAATTAACATCTCAAAAATTTGATAAATCTCTGATAAGCCTGAATCATCTTTATGGTCTAATTCACTATCATTAGCTTGGGCCTCTGAAGTGCTCATCAACTTTCCATCACATTCGAAATAAATTTTTTGCGGATTTGTATAGCAATAAACCCCGAAAATAATTACGGCGAAAAGTGAAATAAACAGTTTTTTACCCAACAAAATTAATCTCTCTCACCACAAACCGTAAGCATTAAATCATAGGCCGAAGATTTTTTATTACTGATAGGTTCCCATGCTTGGTTTGAACTGGCCTGTGAAAGTATCTTGCCCTCACCCTGGTTGCCTGAATAAGAAATTACATGGACTACACGCCTTCTTTTTTCATCACAATCATATTCAGTTAAAATTTTTGCAGACAACATATTGTTAGCAATTGGTTCTTTAAAATCCATTAATGACCATGATCTAAATAACGGGTAGTTCACCTGAACAGTTTCACTGTCAAAATACAGGGTCATCTTGCCATCATCGCTCTCATAACCACCTTCCCACTTAGTAAGACCTTCTCCTGCAAACATTATCAAAACCATAGCAATAATTTTTTTCATTTTTAAATCCTTTGTTTTTATTAACTACATCATAACTAAAATATTGGAAAAGTTTGTAAATATAATAAATTTGCTTATTTTTCAATTACCTATATACTTCGCACTCGCAAGATTGTCATTAATGCCTTTGTTTTATTGCCAGTCTTACCATGCAATATATACAAGGAAAATAATGTCATTTAATACATTTAATCTTGATGCTTCTATATTAAAAGCGATTCAAGAAGCTGGTTACGACCAGCCTACACCAATTCAAACCAAATCTATCCCTGAAATAATGCTTAATAAGCATGTGTTGGCTTCAGCTCAAACGGGAACTGGTAAAACTGCCGCATTTGTATTGCCCATACTTGATAAACTAACAAAGACCAGGTCCGAAGGTCGAGGGCCACGAGTTTTAATTGTCAGTCCAACCCGAGAGCTAGCAACCCAAATTACTGATAGCATCAAAAAGTATTCACGCTATTTGAGGATTAATTCAATCACTATAACTGGCGGAATATCGTATGGATTACAAAACAGGATGTTTAGCAAGCCTATTGATATTTTAGTTGCTACTCCAGGGCGTCTACTAGACCTATATCAACAGAAAAAAATCAATTTTAAAGATCTAGAGGCAATGATTCTGGACGAGGCTGACCGTATGCTAGATATGGGATTTGTTCCCGACATTAGGAAAATTTATAATGCCACTTCAAAAAAACAACAAATGCTCATGTTTTCAGCCACTTTTGATGCGCCGATTCAAAAAATTGCTCAGGAATTCTTAACCGAACCTGTAACCATTTCAATTAAGCCAGATGTTTCCGGTCATAAGAATATTAAACAATTAGTTTATTTTTCTGATAACCAGACACACAAACAACAACTGCTTAATCATTTCATTAAAAATGACGAGGTAACACAAGCTATAATATTTACTGCCACTAAGAGAATGGCTGATCAGCTTTCTGATCAACTTTATCATTCAGACATAAAAACATCAGCACTGCATGGTGATATGTCTCAAGGTTCCAGAACAAAAACTATAAATCGCTTCAAAAGGAACGAGACAAAAATTTTAGTTGCAACCGATCTAGCTTCACGTGGTATTGATGTTCAAAATATTTCACACGTGTTCAACTACGATATGCCTCGCTTTGCTGAGGATTATATTCATCGAATTGGAAGAACAGGAAGAGCTAACAATAAAGGTATTGCTATTAGCTTGGTCAGCCCAACAGACAGAGAGTTTTTAAGAAAAATTGAAAGGTTTACAAACCTTAAAATTGATATTGCCTCAGTTGAAGGTCTTGAACCTACTATTCTGACTGAGTCGAAAGCTCCAAAAAGAAAAAGTAGGGGCCGGTCGTTCGTTAAAAAAGGTAAGGTGTTTAAAAATGAAGCGAATGCTCAAAAAAGGATACGGAGTAAACCTGCTTTTGGTAAATCTAGTAAACCTGCTTTTGGTAAATCTAGTCTGTCAGCGCCAAATCGTTAATTGAGTAAACCCCTGTTGGCCTATCCTTATCAGCTTTCCAGGTTTTTTGTTTTACAACGCAGCACCTATCTCTATTAATATCCGACACGCCAAACTTTAGTTTGGCATTAGGTATAATCCGATAAATGTGTCTCTCGATCCCATCAATTGTTTCAGGTGCATCATCATGCGCGCAGAATATAAGTACATTTTCTTGTCTTGATGATGGCTGTCGAATAGCAACTAAATCTTCTCTACCTAATTCCTTTAAATGTTTTTTTATTTTAGTAAGTTCTTCGTTAGTTATTGGCTCCGACTTCAATAAACTTACTCTTCTCATTAAGGAAATTGCATTAGCATTAATCTTCTCTTTACTTAGTATTTGTGGAATAAACCTTACGACCCACACATCTTTCTCTTTGGAAGCCTTGAGGTTAGAAATAATTTGATCGATCGGATATTTTGTTAGTATTGGTGGCCGCATAATTTATTTTAATTATATTATTAGATAGCTATTATAGTCTTTTTTACTTCTGCTGACTTATATGATAATTTTATAACAAATTTTTTAACTATTGTAGGCTACCATGAACCGTTTTGATAGAATCCTTCTGACCTCTACATTAATCACAGCAATAACTACATTTTTGTTATTTGTTGTCTTTAAACTTTATAAATTTTTTAGTTTGGGGGTGTGGGTTGAGTCAAAATCTACTTGCGAAGTATTTTCAATTCTTTGCTTTGATAATATAATTTTTTCCTGGGTAAGCAACATGGAGGCTTTTCTTTTTATTCCTCTTTTTTTCATTAGCTACTTTATGTTACACAAAACATTTACCAGTAATAGACAATAATGCCCCTGTTCTGGTTTGACGTCCTCATTTTTGTTTGTCTTATAATAATAATAGGCTTTATTATTCTTCTCGCATTTAAAAATAAAGATGGTTAAGGATCAATAAAGCTTCCAGAAAAATCAAAACACTTTCCTGTGTCCTCAGAAACTAACTCTTTAATAACCTTTCCCATTAATTCAACACTTTTCTTTGGTTCAAAGATTTCATGTTTGACATGCCCTAAAAAAGGTTGTGATAATTTTGATCTTACTGTTCCTGGATGAATACCTATTACGATATGTTTTTTACTTATTCTTTTTAACTCTATAGATAGGTTTTTAATCATCATATTTAGTGCAGATTTTGAGCTGCGATAGCCATACCACCCACCTAATTCGTTATCAGCTATACTGGCAACTCTTGCTGTTAAAAAAATAATTTTTACCGCATCAGATTTTTTTATAAGGGGAAGTAATTTTTTTATTAGTAGCATAGGTCCAAAAACATTAATCTTATATAGCTTACTTAACGAATTTATATTTATATCATATATTGATTTTTCAGGTTTTATATCAGATTCATGCAGCATTCCTGTTGCTATAATAATCTTATCGATAGATTCTAATTGTAATATTTCGTCTATATTTACATATGTCTTTTCATCATTGTAATCAAACGATATTGAATGAATCTTTTTGTCGGTTATTAGTGTTGGGCCTCTAGATAATGTAACAATACGTTCGACATTTGGATCAAGGCTGTAATATTTAGTAAAAGCCAAACCAATTGATCCGCTTGAGCCAACAATTAATATTTTTCGATTCATTTTGTTTTTCTTATAAGAATTGTTTTAAAATAACGATATGTCTTTTATCATCATAAAGCTAGTCATTACAGCATCACTTATTGTGCTAATTACGGAATTAGCTAAAGAATCTGATAAATTAGGTGCCTTTATAGCATCGTTACCACTTGTTACTCTCATTACTCTTTTTTGGCTTTATTTCGAAGGTCAAGGAAATGAAAAAATTTCAAATCATGCGTACTACACTTTTTGGTATGTGATTCCTACACTTCCTATGTTTATTTTTCTTCCTTGGGCAATTAAATCCTTTGGTTTTTGGTTATCTTTTACTTTTTCAGTTATCTTAACTGTCCTATGTTTTTTTCTTTTAGCACTATTCCTAAAAAAGTTTAACATCCATCTAATTTAAAAAAATCTAATAGGCTCATAATTTACAATGTTTTATCTTACCAAAATCATTATTGCCGTAATAATAATCGTCGCTGCATCCGAGCTCAGCAAACGAAACGTTACGTGGGCAGCTATTCTTCTTGCCATGCCTATTGTATTATTTGCTTCCTTCACTATCATCTGGGAGGAAACGCATAACCCTGAACTAATTGCTAAACTGACACAAGAAACCCTGTTTTTTATAATCCCTGTAATTCCTTTTCTATTTCTTTTTAGCTGGATGCTTAAGAGTAATATGAATTATTATCTCTCTTTATCTATTTCATGTATCGGTATTGCAGTAGTAATTTTTCTAATTCAAAAGTTTTTTACTTAGCCTTCTTAACCATTTGAATTAAATGGTTCAAAGACATATGCGAAATAGTTAGGCAAGCAATAACTGGAAATACTATTAGTAGATCTTTGATCTCTACCTCTAAAGTGCTACCAGCCAAGAAATAGATAGTTATAATAATAGGGATAGAGAATCCTAGTAGCCAAAAAATATCAGTAGCCCAACTAAATTCAATATTTAACATTGCTCTAATGCCATGCGCCCCACAAAAATAAACCGCAAACCAGGCAAGTGGATGTAAAAAGATTGAAATGACCATTAGCGAAATCATTTCTAGTAAAATTAATCCCTTCTTCACTGAAAAGCTTGTAAGCATAGTATAAAAGAATATTCCACCCGAAATTGCAGTTATCGCCTGAATTATGTTCATTACAGTTGTTGGGGCATTGTAATTAGTAAGTATCAAAAAAATTTGGGCAACATCATTTTTAAAAAATAATACGGGCATAAATGTCACCGTAATACCCCAGGATAATTTTGGTATGGCCCCTAGAAAATCAAAAGAGTAGAGGTCGGACTCTGCAAAATGAAATACTGACATTGTAAGCAAGATCATTAAACCAGCTAATGGGATGAGATACCAAATCACTGCCCCTAAAATGCATAGCAACATATAAAGTAAATATATTCTGGCTCTTACCAAAGCATCATTGCTAGCCTCCCAAATGACTTTACCGTCCATTGCGCCGTGACTTAGGCCAACTGACCCAATTAGGACCAATGCTATTAGAATCAGCCCTTTATTTCCATTGTCTAAAATAAGAATATCTAAGTCGAGTGCACTTATGGTGAGGAGGCTTAAGGAAAACAGAATTACACACAACTGATGAATAGTAATTTTATTCATTAATTTATTTTATTAAGTATTTAATCATAATTTTTTTTGGTAAAGCTTGAATAACCGCAATAACGTCATTTATCGTCGGCTTGTCCGCCATAAAACGCACTACTGAACCAATCTTCGCTTTAGAAAATAGGCTCATAAATAACTCTGGAGCCATTTCAGGCCTATAGAAACAAACTTTTAGGAATTGTTTATCAAGCCAATTTAACAACCAAGGTGATTTGAAACGAAATTTGCTTAAATTTTGTTGATTCAACTCAGTGTCTTCTATCTGATTAATCCAATTAGCAATTCTAATCATTGAATAGCCGCTAGACGGCCTTATCATCCCAGCGCTTATACCAATTTTCAAATAGCTACCTTCCTTATCAGTCTTAATATTTCCCATTGGCAATATCCCCTCCTCAGACCTAAGTAAAGTGTATTTTCCATATTGTTTTAATTTCTCTTCGTGTTTAAGTTTAATATCATTAATATTCGGATTTTTAGCAAAAAAAGTTGTCTCTATTAATGCTATTTTCTTTGTGTACGGTAAGATATATGTAAACTCAATATCATTTTTATTTTCCTTAAAGCTCATAAGTGTTACTGTAGTTTCATCAAAAGTGTTGGTTGGCATTTCTACTTCACTCCCATAAAAAGCCTGGTAAAGCATTTCTTTTGAATCATATGTATTATGATAATGTCGGCTGTCGACCAACGTTTGTGATGAATAAACAGAGCTGTCTTTAGTGATTACATAAAAGAGTCCATTTTTTTTCACCTGGACCACCTCACAATTATTTTTGTAGGTTATATTTTTTTTACAACTTCTCAATAAACTGCTTAACGTTTTTTTCCCATCATATGCTTTGTAATTATATGGTGACATCACTTTTTTGATAGATCTATTTTGAAAGTCTAACATTATCTTTCCCCATACTTTCTTCGGCTGTATATCGAACTCTTCAGTTAAATTGATAATATCTGGGCCTTGCCAAACACAAAAAGTTTGATCATTTTTCTTGTCATGATCTTTATCTAATAATAATATTTTTTGTTGGGGGTGCTTCTTCACGTATTTCACTAAAAACATTAAACTTGATAAACCGGCGCCAATTACAATAATATCAAATTTTTCTTTCATAGCCTGTGAGCTCCTGGCATCTCTTTTATTGCATAATGAAGCAAGTGATTATGTTCGGGAGGCTGTTTTATGTTCATCTTATTATTTTTTAGAGTGCATATAGTGTGAAATAGCTTCTCAAAACTGTTTAAATAGACACGATCGCTGTCATAGGATACTTTCTTTTTCTTAATTTTTATTCCTATGCATTGATATAATGTGGCCGCCACTCTTACAGCTCTTTGTGATTGCTTGGGTAAACAATTGATTCCTTTATATCCACTCTCATAATACAGCTCTGCTTTATTAATTAATTGGTCCCTAGCCTTATTAATTAATAATTTTTCATCTATATTGCTTCCTAATAAAACTTTAGTTTTTTTCTGCCCTACCAATGATATAGGCAAATAGATTCTATTATTTCTAGCGTCCTCATATATGTCTCTAGCGATATTAGTTAATTGCATTGCAATTCCCAAATCTATAGCAAAGTAACGCAACCCTTGATCTTTTATGCCAAAAGTATCACATATCATTAACCCAACAACGCCTGCTACTCTATAGCAATATATTAATAGGTCTGTCATGTTGGCTGGTTGTTTTTGCGTAATATCGGACTCCTGCCCTTTAAAAAACTCATTAAATAGATTTTTTCCTGGAATAAACTCTTTTTCAAAGTCATTAAATGGCTGAAAAATTAAATTATGTTTATTCGAACGCCATGTCAAAATATTTTTTTTTAGTTGCTCTTCATGTTTTATGCCTTGTTTTTTTTGGTCAATTACATCATCCACTTCACGACAAAACTCATATATTGCAAAAAGCCTAGCGGCTACTTTTTTATCTAGAAAATGTGAGGCCCAAAAAAATGTTTTTCCATGCTTCCGCATTACTTGTGAATTGTTGCTCATGAATAAATTATATTTTCAACAACTTTTGCTGAGTTAAGCACTCCAGGTAAACCAGCGCCCGGATGTGTTCCTGCTCCAACATAAAATAAGTTCTTATATAGATCGTCTTGATTATGAGTTCTAAACCATGCAGACTGAAGAAGCTTGGGTGCTATAGAAAATCCAGAGCCGAATGGTGTTCTATAATCTTTTTTAAAATCTTTTGGTGTCATCGAAAAAATATCAACAACATTTGTATTTAGTCCAGGTAGTATTGTTTCACTAAGCGCATCTATGATCTTTAACGAAAATTCCGGCTTTATATCATCCCAATTATGATTTCCCTTAAGGTTTGGGACAGGGACTAAAGCATAAAAGCTATCACTGTTTGTAGGTGCAAAAGATTTGTCTGTGCATGTTGGTCGATGAAGATAGATTGAAAAATCTTCAGCTAACACATGCTTATCGAAAATGTCTTCTAATAGCCCTTTGTATCTTGGTCCCATCCATATAGTATGGTGTGCAATTGCTGGGTATTTCTTTTTTGCTCCAAAAAAAACAACAAATAATCCCATCGAATGCTTAGCAAATCTCTGTATAAGTCTGTTATGGATAGATACTTTATTCTCACCTAGCAATTCTGATGTTACTTGAAGGGGATCAGCATTGCATATCAACTTATCAAAGTTGTATGATTTACCATTAGTAAATTCTATTGATTTTGCTTGGTTACCACTTGTAATAATTCGTTCTGCATCATGGTTATAGTAAATATTTATGCCATGGCGCCTCATAAGGCCTTCTAATTCAGAAACTATTTTTCCAGTTCCGCCCATGCAAAAATAAACGCCCCATTTTTTTTCTAATGCATGAATCAACGAATATATTGATGATGTTGTAAATGGATTTCCGCCTACCAATAAGGGCTGAATAGAAAATGCTTGTCTTAAATTGTCATCTTTTATATATCGTGATACAAATGTGTAAACTGATTGGTATCCCTTTAAACGTAATATATCTGGCGCGTACCTTATCATTTTAGATAGCTTGTGAAAGGGTTGGCTAGCTAGTTTTTCATACCCTAGCTCAAAAATTTTTGTTGATTCCCTCAACATCCTGCAATACCCATCTACGTCTTTTGGGGAAACCTGCTGAATTTGATCCATCATCTTGTCTTGATTGGGCCCATAATCAAAATTGGTTTTATTATTACTAAAATAAAATCGATACCAAGGATCCAATGGTTTGAGCTCCAAATGCTCATCTAAGTTCTCTCCCAGTATTTCAAATAGTTCGTATAAAAGATTTGGGGCTGTAATAACCGTTGGTCCTGCATCATGAACGAAGCCATTTTTTTCAAAAACTTGAGCCCGTCCACCTAAATTCGGCAGCCTTTCATACAACGAAACATCATTACCCCGCGCCCTCAATCTTATTGCAGATGCAATGCCTCCAAAACCCCCACCTAGAACACTAATTTTTTCCATATTTACCTACCCGCTTCAACATCTCTTCTTTAAGGGTTATTACAATTGGCTGGACTACAATCGGTAAGCGGTGAACAGGCAGCATACTTTTGTCGAGTATCAATCTTATTTCCTTGATCTCTTTATCTAGATTGAGGCCTGAAAGCGCTATACTTAACCTTTCAATATTCTCATAGACCTTACGATCTTCTCTTGTGCACCTTTCTAGGAACCTAATAACGAGAGCATTGGGATGCCCATATATTATGTCTGATAATCTTTCCTGCTCAGACCCAATAACATTTTCTATATCATTAACCCATTGGTATGCTAATCCTAAATGCTGAGATATTTCATTTAATGCCAAACACTCATCACTCTCAAACTCTTTACACTTAAACATACCCTTCATTGGCATTAGTATTAATGGTCCTGTTTTTTTTATTGCAATTTTTTTATAATCTGACCACTTAAGATCTTTAGAGTTTATGCTCACGTCAACGGACTGTCCAAAGACAATATCTTTTACAGAACATGACAGTAATTTAAGCAGAATTGTTTGGTGCCATCCTTGTGTAATTTCTGTTAACTTTCTAAATGCTTCTGCGATTAAATAGTCTCCCGTACAAATTGCAGCAGGGATTCCAAATTCCTTCCATACCGTTACTTGACCTCGCCTTAATGAGTCTTCATCACATACATCATCATGCAACAATGATGCGCTGTGGATTAATTCACAGACTACAGCCCATTTAATGTAGGTATCTGACGACAGCCCTAGTAATGAACCAGTCGCTAAAGCTAGTTTAGCTCTTATCCATTTACCTTCTGTCTCTCCGTGGTGTTTTAGCCATTTTGATAAATATTTGCCTTCAACACTAAGCGACTCAGAAAACTCTTTTTTAACAATGTCTAAGAACTCTTCTGCTTCTGGAGGCATAAAAAATTCAGAGTAACCTATTTGATTTAATTTCATATAAAAAAAACGCGCCATATAATGACGCGTTTTATCTCAAGTTAATTACTGCTTATAGTTAAGCGCCTGCATCCGATTTACGCTGTGCAATCATATAAATCATAACGCCGAACAATGCTTTAGCTATTATGTCTGCAATTGTATAACCTACTTGTACAGCAGCGTTAACTTCACCTGCAACAAGACCACCAACGCCAAGCATCGGAAGAATAAATACAATAGGATAAAACATCCATGACACGATTGTTAGCGTCCTTGCATTGCTTACTAAACCTTGAACAGCTTTTGGTTGCTTAGATATAGAAGCGCCTAGGCCAGATACCAAATCTTTTACAATGTATAAAAATGGGATCATAGCTAATATCCACCACATCCAACGTGTTCCAACATCACCAGAAATTTCACCTGGATATCCTAGAACCACCATTAATGCTGCTGCGAATGCTAGTTTTGTTCCTCTTGAATATGTTTCTTCTTTACTTAATCTCATTACCAGAACAAGCTCAAGTAGTAACAATGGAACAGTCAATAGCCAATCAACATAACGATATGCATCATTAAATGCAGCTCCAGTTGCTTCAACCGTACCGCTCGTTAATACATATGCGTGATTAAAGCTATCAAACATTCTTAAATAATGATAAAAAGCTATCAGACAAACAAGACCTGATAATGTTAATGCTGTTTTGTATGCCGGTGCGACTTGAGAGCGCTGAGCAAAAAAGAAAACTGTCCCTGCACCAAATGTTGCAATGGCAAAAGAAAGCGAATTAAATACTAAATTATAATCTGCTAATTCCATACATCCTCCCTAATTTAATCCATACACATCAAACTTTCTTCTCTTCGACGGCTTATGAATTTTTAAAAAAATTTGTTTGGTCTCTTAAATAACTCATAGCACAAACAAATGACTATATGATCAAATTGATTTATTTCTAATCATTCACTAAGTGTACTTATAAAACACAAAGTTGCAATAAATTGTTACAATTTAGTTACACTTATCGAGAATATATTTTATACAATATGTATATAAATACAATTGCAGTGGAGCTATTTGATAAAGAGAGTTGATTAGTGATAAAGATTATTTGTTCAGAAACATTGAATGTACTAATAAATTCTATAAACGCCTTCCCTAATAACAATTCTAATAAAAATATTAGTAAGATTATTGATCCTAGCGTCTCTGTGATAGCATTTGACCAATTTTTAATTTCTTTTAATATAATCATGTATTCACCTTTTTTAAAAAAAGGGTCTCATTCGAGACCCTTTTTTAAGATATAAAATTTTAAACAAATTTTATATTACTTACGGGCTTTCCATATTGAATATAGCACCCAAACTGCGACTAACCCAACAATGCCCTGACTACCAAGGCTATTAATCAATCCTGTTACAGTTCCGATTACGTCAGGTGTCCCGAAGAATGGAACCGCTGCGCCGCCCATTAATATCTCAAGAACGATTGATAATGCTAAAAGACTAACAACTGTTTCCGAAAGTCCACCAGCCCACTTTCTTACTGTAGCTAATACATCCATACCATTTCTCCTGTTGTAATATAAAATAAGTTTAAACTTCCATTCTTTAAACTTGAAGAAAAGTTTACATCATTTTTTTAGAGAAAATACTATATATAGTTTTTTTTTTATAATTTTAACTAAATGTAGTTTTTTTGATGTAAGATCGAAGGTTCCCACCAAGTTTAGCCTTTTACTCTACCGTGACTGATTTGGCCAAGTTTCTTGGTTTGTCTACATCTGTTTTCTTAATTAATGCTACATGATAAGCAAGCAATTGTACTGGTATCGCATGCACGATTGGAGATAGTACCCCTGTATGTCTTGGGGTTCTTATAACCTTTATATCTTTCTGTTGATGGAAATGACTGTCGCCATCAGCGAAGACATACAATATACCTCCTCGGGCCTTTACTTCCTGCATATTTGACTTTACTTTCTCTAGGAGTGAATCATTTGGAGCGATAACAACAACAGGCATATCTTTATCCACCAATGCAAGGGGCCCATGTTTTAACTCCCCAGCAGGATAAGCCTCTGCATGAATGTAAGATATTTCTTTTAATTTTAACGCCCCCTCTAATGCTATAGGGTAATGAATCCCTCTTCCTAAAAATAACGCGTTATTTTTTTCTGCAAAATGTTTTGCCCATTCTTTTATTTGTGGTTCTAGATTCAACGCATGCTGAATATTTCCAGATAACAATCTTAGTTCGGCCAGATACTCCTTCTCCTGTTTTTTTGTAATACGGTTATTAATCTTGCCTAATATTATTGTTAGCACAAATAATGAGGCGAGTTGTGTTGTAAATGCTTTGGTTGAAGCTACGCCAATCTCCATCCCCGCCCGGGTATAAAGAACCAACTTAGACTCTCTCACAATGGCGCTATCTTGAACATTGCATATTGTTAGTGTTTTTTTATGCCCCATACTCTTTGCATGTTTTAAGGATTCGATGGTATCAAGCGTTTCGCCAGACTGAGATATAGTAATAACTAATTGGTTTACATTAGGCACAGAAGACCTATATCGGTATTCGCTGGCAATCTCAACGCTGACGTTTATTTTTGCAATGCTCTCAATCCAATATTTTGCCGTCAGACCTGCATAATAACTAGTTCCTGCTGCCAATATTAAGATGCTGTCTACGTCGACCAGAACTTTCTCTGCATTATTTCCTAAAAGCGCAACATCAAAGGAATTATTATCAATGACAGCTTCAATCGTATCTCCCAGCGCCCTTGGTTGTTCGTAAATTTCTTTCTGCATAAAATGGTCGTACGGGCCAAGCTCCATACTTCCTTCATCTAACGTACTTTTATGTAATTTTCTTTTCGTTGCCTTTAGCGATTTATCATATATCTCTAACCCACTAATCGTTAAATTCGCAATATCCCCATCTTCTAAATAAATAATATTTTTTGTAGAGGCAATAATCGCGGACGCGTCTGATGCAATAAAGTTTTCTCCTTCTCCAACGCCAATTAGCAAAGGGCAACCTTTTCTAGCACAAACTAATTGATCTTTTTTGTCGGCGGCAATTACTGCTATTGCAAACGCTCCTTCTAGATCTTTAATTGCCAAAAAAGTAGCCTTCAGTAGATCTTTTGTTTCTTCATAATAATAATGAATGAGGTGAGCTATCACTTCCGTGTCTGTTTCAGAAGTAAATGCATATCCTTGTTTTTTTAGCCGCTCACTTTGGGCTTCATGGTTTTCAATAATGCCGTTGTGAACTACAGCGATTGTATTTTTAGATATATGGGGATGTGCATTGCCTACAGTCACGCCTCCATGGGTTGCCCATCTTGTGTGTCCTATTCCCAGTAACCCACTCAGCTTTAGATTTTTTAACTTAGCTCTAATCGCCGAGACTCTTCCCGTTGATCGCACCCTATTAATCTTGTCAGAAAGCAAGGCAATACCAGCCGAATCATAGCCACGATATTCTAGTCGCTCTAAGCCATTAACTAAAAAGTCACTAACATTCTTATGTGATATGGCACCTACAATTCCGCACATATTATTTTTTTTCTGGCTTGCGCCAACCTAAAATAGTCTTCTGTTTTGATCTAGATAAGGTTAGCTCATCTTGAGGGGCGTCTTTGCTGATAGTTGATCCTGCGCCTATAGTTGCACCTTTGCCAACTTTTACTGGAGCAATTAACTGCGTGTTAGATCCTATAAATACATTATCTTCAATTATGGTTTTATGTTTTGTAACCCCGTCATAATTACAAGTAATTGTTCCTGCACCAATATTAACGTTCATACCTATCTCACTATCTCCAATATAACTCAGATGATTAATTTTTGATCCTTGGCTAACAGTTGAGTTTTTAATTTCAACAAAATTACCGATATGTACATTTTCCGCCAGCGTTGTTCCTGGCCTTAACCGCGCATAAGGGCCTATGCGACTTGATGATCCAACAATACTGGAGTCAATATGTGAGTAGGCTTCAACAATTGTTCCTTCATTAATTTCACAATCTTTTAGAACACAATAGGGTTTTACATGAACTCTGTCTCTTAGAGTAACTGATCCTTCAAAAATACAACCTACATCAATTGTTACATCTTTTCCGCATTTTAATTCTCCTCTAATATCAATTCGTCCAGGATCTAAAAGAGTCACCCCTTGATGCATCAATTGTTGTGCTTTTCTCATTTGTAATCCTCTCTCTAGCTGCGCTAACTCTTCTTTTGAATTGACCCCACTTATTGATATTTCCTCTGTTGCCAGATGGGAACGTACTGACAATCCATCATCTACTGCAAATTCTACTATATCAGTAAGGTAATACTCTTTTTGAGAATTATTATTGGTTAATCGCCCAAGCCAATTAATTAAGCTCTTTGTGTTACATGCCATTATTCCGGTATTTATTTCTGTAATTTTCTTTTCTTCATTATTACAGTCTTTCTCTTCTACAATTCTTGTAATCTCTTTCTCATTTCTTACAATTCTTCCATAACCAGCTGGACTATTGTTTTCAAATGTTAAAATTGCTAGCCCTAGATCTGCTTTCTTTATCAATGCCTGAAGGTCTGATTCATCAATTAACGGGACATCGCCGTAAAGAATTAAGGTCTTATTAGCGAATAAATCAGGTATTGCTTGCTGAACGGCATGTCCAGTACCTAATTGCTCTTCTTGAAGGCGCCAAGAAACATTACGGCTAGTGACTGAGCTCTTAACTAGCTCAGTTTTATATCCTGTAATTACTGTTATTGTTGTGGGTTTTAGTCGTTGCGAAGCATCTAATACATACTGTAAAAGTGGCTTATTAGATAATGGCTGAAGGACTTTCGGCAACTCCGAATGCATTCGAGTGCCTTTTCCCGCAGCAAGAATAACTACATTCAGTGACATTTTAACCCTCGATTAAATAATTAGTATAAACAAAAAAAGCAGCCCAAAGCTGCTTTTTTATAGGTCAAAAAAAACTAATGCTTAATCTTTCTTAACTTTTCTATTGCCTGTATCTGCGCCATTGCCTCGGCAAGCTCTGCTTGTGCCTTAGCGTAATCCATATCAGAACTTTTATTTTTCATTGCTTCTTCTGCAGCCTTCTTGGCTGCAGCAGCTTTACTTTCATCTAGGTCTTTTGCCCTAATTGCTGTATCGGATAGCACAGTAATCATCCCCGGTTGTACTTCTAAAATACCACCCGAAACATAGATCAACTGTTCTTCTTTTTTATCAGCCAACTTGATTTTTAACGAGCCTGACTTCAATGTAGTAATCATAGGTGCATGGTTAGGATATATACCAACCTCCCCCATTTTTGCTGGGGCAACAACAAACTCTGCTTCACCAGAGAATATTGATTCTTCTGCACTTACAACATCAATTTGAACCGTATTAGCCATATTTACCTTAATTTATTAAATTGTCTTAGCTTTTTCAACTGCCTCTTCAATACTTCCAACCATATAAAATGCTTGTTCAGGAAGGTCATCATACTCACCGTCAACAATTGCTTTAAATCCTTTAATAGTGTCTTTTAGTGACACATATTTTCCTGGTGAACCCGTGAATACTTCGGCGACATGGAAAGGTTGCGATAAAAATCTTTGGATTCTTCGCGCTCTACCAACTGCCAATTTATCTTCCGGTGACAGTTCATCCATCCCAAGAATTGCAATAATATCTCTTAGTTCTTTATATCTTTGTAGTGTTGACTGAACTGCACGCGCTACAGAATAATGTTCTTCACCAACTACCTGAGGGTCTAATTGTCTGGATGTTGAATCTAGCGGATCAACAGCCGGGTAAATCCCTAGCGACGCAATGTCTCTTGATAAAACAACCGTTGAGTCCAAATGCTGGAAAGTTGTTGCTGGAGATGGATCAGTTAAATCATCTGCGGGAACATACACGGCTTGAATAGAAGTAATCGATCCTGTTTTGGTTGAAGTAATGCGCTCTTGTAACCTTCCCATTTCGTCGGCTAGAGTTGGCTGATAACCAACTGCTGAAGGCATACGGCCTAACAATGCAGAAACCTCGGTTCCTGCTAATGTATATCGGTAAATATTATCAACAAAAAATAGAACATCGCGGCCTTCATCTCTAAACTTTTCAGCCATTGTTAAGCCAGATAATGCGACTCTTAAACGGTTTCCTGGGGGCTCATTCATCTGACCAAACACCATGGCTACTTTAGATTCTTTCATATTCTTTAGCTGAATAACTCCAGCTTCTGCCATTTCATGATAGAAGTCATTACCCTCACGAGTTCTTTCTCCAACTCCGGCAAAAACTGAAAGGCCTGAATGCTGCTTAGCAATGTTATTAATGAGCTCAAGCATATTAACCGTTTTTCCAACGCCCGCTCCACCAAACAAACCTACTTTACCGCCTTTAGCAAAAGGGCACATAAGGTCAATAACCTTGATGCCTGTTTCAAGCAGTTCAATAGATGGAGATAGGTCATTAAATGCTGGGGCTTTTTGGTGGATAGATCTAAATTCTTTTGAATCAATTTCTCCCACTTCATCAATAGGCCTTCCTAATACATCCATAATTCTTCCGAGGGTTCCTTCACCAACTGGCACCTGAATCGGCGCTCCCGTAGAGCTAAACTGGGTACCCCTTGATAATCCGTCTGATGATCCCATTGCAATTGTTCTAACAATGCCATCTCCTAATTGCTGCTGAACCTCAAGAGTCAAGCCTGCTTCTGCAGTAGAATCCTTATCATCAATGATTAGTGCATCGTATACTTTTGGTAATTGATCTCTTGGGAACTCAACATCCACAACAGCCCCGATACATTGAACTACTTTTCCGATTTGTTTAGCACTCATTATTTATCCTTACTCGTCATTATGTATATAATTAAAAAAATTTACGCTACTGCTGCAGCACCACCAACAATTTCTGATATTTCTTTAGTAATAGCTGCCTGTCTTGCTTTGTTATAAACCAACTTAAGTTCATCAATCACTGTATTTGCGTTGTCAGATGCAGATTTCATTGCGACCATTCTGGCCGACTGTTCCGACGCCATATTTTCTGTTACTGCATGATAAATATATGACTCTATATACCTTGAAAGCAGCTCATCAATTACAACCTTGGAGTCCGGTTCATATAAATAATCCCAAGAGCTAGCTGGACTACCAAGCTTATCTCCCTGTAATGGAAGAACTTGATCCATAATAGGTTCTTGCTTCATGGTGTTAATAAATTTTGTATAACATATATATAGTTGATCAATTTCACCGTTAACATAGGCATCTAACATTACTTTTATGGACCCCAAGAGATGATCTAGTTCTGGCTGATCTCCAAGACCAATAATATTAGACTTTAAATTAGCGCCTACTCGTGTCATAAAACCAAGGCCTTTGTTTCCTATAGTGCTGACTAGAATTTTTTTTCCTTCCGTCTCCCAGGACTTCATTTGTGTTATTGAAGCTCTTAATACATTTGTATTTAGTCCCCCGCACAATCCTTTGTCTGATGTAACCACTATCAAAC
>ERZ887849.219-NODE-219-length-63751-cov-19.201959_pt1 | contig 63751 bp, 56 predicted proteins | sample MGYA00521267_ERZ887849 | MGnify/ENA primary metagenome ERZ887849 (study PRJEB32303, sample SAMEA104408601) | aquatic metagenome | biome: Brackish water; feature: Pelagic; material: water | place: Baltic Sea | collected 2014-06-06T16:11:00 | depth 2,863 m ... | reverse complement strand
TAGACCAGCGTGCACATAGACCAGCGTGCACATAGACCGGCGTGCACAGGGAGCGAGTGAAGCTGGCACATTCTGCGAACCCCAGTATCTGACTGATTGATGTGGCGGTCAGGTCGGAGTCGCCCAGATGGGCTCGCGCAAGACGCCAATTCAACTTATCCAGCAGTTCGCCATGGGCGGTATTTTCGGTTGTTAGTGTACGGTATCGCGTGACTGGAGACTAATAAGCCGTTGCGCAAGGGCGATACCTAGTGGAGCGACTATGCGGTTGGATATTGCGGGCTCATTGATCTTGGGCTGAGCATTTTATGTCTTCGACTCCGCAAAACGTTTGCCTGACTACGCTTAACGGGTGTCCTTAAAGCAGCATTCACAGGCGCTCCGTTGCAGTCCCGCAGGCCTCGTTTGTTAGCGTTCGCTTTCAAGTGGGAGATTGCGCGCCGAAATAAACCAAAAAATGCCATCTAGACGGGCTCTGCAGCGACATCTGCGCATCAAAAAACGACACTTTTTGAGGGGTGGCGATTTTGCGCTTTTTTGCGTTTGCCATGCCCACAGAATCTCACAATAATGGCGCGCGCCGAGGGTATGACCACAAGGGTCTACTCGGGCAGCGCGCACAGGTGCCCCCGGCCTTTATTTCGGCAGGGCGCATTGTAGATGTATTGGCAATGGGAGGGTTAATAATGACACAGCAGTATCGGACTTGTGACAGTCGCGACGGCCGCCCATCAGCTGACTTCATTGCCACGGTGCACATTGCTGGTCAGCAGAGATCGCTCAGGGAAAAGATCCATCAGGGATAGGCCCACACGCTCGCTAAATCGCCAGTTCAAGTTAATTAACATAGCCCTAGAAATCGACCTACTCCACTGGAGCACACGCACATGGCATCGGATATTGAAATCGCTCAAGCGGCAACCCCTCAACCTATTACACAGATCGCGGATAAGCTGCAGATACCCGATGAGGCGCTCGAGCCTTATGGCCGGATAAAGGGCAAGGTGAATTTAAATTGGTTGCTCGAGCAGCCAGTGCGCGAGAGCGCCAGGATGATTCTAGTGACAGCGGTCAGCCCAACGCCGGCAGGTGAAGGCAAGACCACCACCACGGTGGGGTTGGGCGATGCGCTGCGTCACATTGGCAAAGACGCTGTCATCTGCCTGCGTGAGCCCTCTCTCGGTCCTGTCTTTGGTATGAAGGGCGGTGCAGCGGGCGGTGGTTACGCGCAGGTGATTCCGATGGAGGATATTAACCTTCACTTCAATGGTGATCTGCACGCCATCGGGGTGGCTAACAATTTACTGGCCGCGTTACTCGACAATCATGTGCACCACGGCAACGCGTTGGGTATTGATGTTCGCCGGGTCACGTGGAAGCGGGTGCTCGACATGAATGATCGAGCGCTGCGAGACATTACCGTCTCACTGGGCGGACCGGGCAACGGCTACCCTCGACAGGATGGTTTTGACATTGTGGTGGCTTCCGAAATCATGGCGATCTTTTGTCTGGCAACTGATCTTGATGACCTGAAAGAACGGCTAGGTCGCATTGTTGTGGGCTACACACGCGAGCGTGAGCCGATTACGGCACAAGATCTCAAGGCAGCAGGCGCCCTGACCGCGATTCTGAAAGACGCGCTGTCGCCGAACTTAGTGCAAACCCTAGAGGGCACGCCAGCCTTTGTTCACGGAGGGCCTTTTGCCAACATTGCACACGGTTGCAACACCGTGATCGCCACCATGGCGGGGCTGCGTCTGGCCGATTATGTTGTCACCGAGGCGGGATTTGGTGCTGACCTGGGGGCTGAAAAGTTTATTGACATCAAATGTCGATCAGCGGGTATCCGTCCCTCGGCAGGTGTCTTGGTGGCGACGATTCGGGCGCTTAAATTCCACGGTGGTGTTGCCAGAGAAAATCTGACAGATGAAAACCTGTCGGCGCTGCAGGCTGGTCTGGCGAACCTTGATCGCCATATCAGTAATCTACGGGACAATTATGGCGTTCCTGTGGTTGTCTCCATTAACCAGTTTGTCAGCGATACGCAGGCTGAGGTGGACCTTGTGATGGACCACTGTAAGGCGCTAGGCGTGCAAGTGGCACTGTCCAGCCACTGGGCCAATGGCGGTGCAGGTGCCACTGAGCTGGCGCACATGGTCGCAGCATTGTGTGAAGGTGATAGCACGCCGGCCAATTCGCCGCACGCGTCTTTCGTCTATCCCAATGAAGCCTCGCTCTGGGAAAAAATAGAGTTGGTGGCGACGAAGATCTACGGCGCCGCAGAAATTACCGGCAGCTCCAAAGTACGTGATCGTTTGAAAGAGCTGAGCGATGGCGGCTATGGCCATTTGCCCGTTTGCATTGCGAAAACGCCTTACTCTTTTTCGACTGATCCTGCACTCAAGGGGGCTCCCTCGCAGCATGTCATGGACATACGAGAGGTGCGGCTGTCAGTCGGTGCCGGATTCGTTGTCGCCATTTGCGGTGACGTCATGACCATGCCAGGTTTGCCAAAGGTACCTGCTAGCGAGCAGATCGACGTGGTTAATGGACAGGTGGTAGGCCTCTTTTAGTGGTGCTCCACGCGACGGATCAAAGACCGGTTCGGCGCGTGAGCGCTGTAACGGCCGCCGGCGCACAATCTGAAGAAGCGTTCGATCCGGTTGTGGTAGAGGCGCCTTTATCCGTCATGGTGAACGGGGAGGCGGTGGCTACCACAATGCGAACACCGGGGCACGATGAAGAGCTGGCGGTTGGTTGGCTCGCCAGTGAGACAGACCTGACCGCCCGCAGTGATCTGCTCGCCGTTGAGCGGATGGGTGCTGCCGCGGCAGGCGCCGTTGATGCGACAGCGGTTGATACGGTGTCGCTGTCGCTGATTGAGACAGTGGTATCGCCAAGACCGCGCGCCTATCTGACGTCGAGTTCTTGTGGGATCTGCAGCGCGGAGGTCATTGAAACGACCCCCGCACCGCGGGCGCCGCTTCACACGCAGGGCTGGCAGCTCACGCCGCAGCAGGCGCATCAGCTGGTTGCTGCAATGCGGACAGAGCAGAAAATGTTTGATTTGACGGGCGCGTTGCATGCAGCGGCCCTCGTCTCACCCAGTAAGGCGGTAGTAGTGGTACGAGAAGACGTAGGGCGCCATAATGCGGTCGATAAGGTGATTGGCAGCGCCTTCTTGGCAGGCCAATATCCGCTTACTGATCATCTACTTGTGGTGAGTGGGCGGGTGTCTTACGAGATCGTGGCGAAAGCCTTACGAGCCTGTGTAGCAGGGATTGTTGCGGTGTCGGGGCCGACCACGCTGGCTGTTGATCTGGCGCGAGCACATGGGCTGGTGCTGTTGGGGTTTACCCGGGATGACCGGTTAAATGTGTATGCTGGGGGAGATTGCGTCGCGTCATGACTATCACAGGCCACACTGAATGGAATGCCAAGGAAGCTGCAGCCGTGATTGCGCCGATTGTCGCGGCAGAGTCGGGTCCGGTATTGCTGTGTTTGCAAGCCGTGCAGGCACACTTTGGCTATGTCTATGGCGATGCGATTGCGCTGATCGCTGACGCCTGCAATGTGTCTCGCGCCGATGTCCATGGCGTCTTCACTTTCTACGCTGATCTGCGTGAGGCCCCGCCACCTGCCGTACCGGTGCGTCTTTGTGCAGCCGAAGCCTGCCAAGCGGTTGGGGCACGCGCGCTAAAGGCGGAATGGTCTGCCGCCTGCGAGGCTAACCCCGAATTGGCGACGCTCACGGGCGTTGATGAGCCTATTTTTTGCTTAGGTAACTGTGCATTAGGGCCCGCAGCGATGGTGGATGGCGAGCTCATTGGTCGCGCAGATGTAGCGCGCCTGTTTGAGGCCGTCGATGCAGCACAAGTGCGAGAGAGGCAGCTATGAGTATTTGGTTCGTACCGCGTGATGCAGCAGCCCGATCTATGGGCGCTGATGCGGTTGCGGCTGCACTCACCGCTCGCGGTGAAACGGTGGTTCGTAATGGTAGCCGTGGCATGTTGTGGATGGAGCCCCTTGTTGAGCGCGCTGAGACGCGTGACGGTATACGAGTCGGTTGGTGCAATGTGACGGCGGCGCAGATCGAGCGAGCCCTGCCCTCAGAGGACAGTGAGCACTTTGTGGGTCCGGTTGAAGAGATTGATTACCTTGCTCGGCAAAATCGCTGGATCTATGAGCGTGTTGGTGTCACTGACCCATTGGATCCAGATGATTATCTCCGTCACGGGGGTTTAATCGGACTGCAAAACGCGCTTGCTGTGAGCGGCGATGCCGTCGTCGATATGATCACTACCTCGGGTTTGCGCGGCCGCGGTGGAGCGGGATTCCCAGCCGGCATTAAGTGGCGCACGGTAGCCGATCAGTCGGCGCAGCCCCATGCGGGCGAGTCGCGTGACGCGACACCCCACAAGTATATTTGTGTCAATGCTGATGAGGGCGATAGCGGGACCTTCGCTGACCGTATGTTGATGGAAGGTGATCCTTTTTGTTTGTTGGAGGGGATGACGATTGCGGCGCATGCGGTGGGCGCCGATCGAGGTTTGATCTATCTTCGATCAGAATATCCAGACGCTATCGCAACGTTGCAGGCAGCGATCGAGATTGCCCGGGAGCGCAACTGGTTGGGTGACGATATTCTGGGCGCAAAGGTCGCCTTCGATGTCGAGATTCGGATCGGTGCGGGATCGTACGTGTGTGGAGAAGAAACTGCCATGCTCGAGAGCCTTGAAGGGCGCCGCGGCGTGGTTCGTGCCAAGCCACCACTGCCTGCAATCAAGGGTTTGTTTGGCACGCCGACGGTCATTAACAATGTATTGACGATCGCCAGTGTGCCCTCCATTTTGGCGCGCGGTGCAGAGGCTTATGCCGCACTGGGGCAAGAGCGCTCCCTCGGAACACAGGTATTTCAGTTGGCGGGCAATATCGCCCACGGCGGCATTGTTGAGACTGCGTTTGGTATTACAGCACGAGCGTTAGTCAGTGATTTTGGCGGCGGGACTCGCTCGGGCAGACCGGTCAGGGCTGTCCAGCTAGGTGGCCCCCTTGGTGCTTACCTGCCGGATGACAAGCTCGATGTGGCGATGACTTATGAGGCATTGGCTGCTGCGGGAGGCATGATTGGTCACGGCGGGATTGTCGTGTTTGACGAGACGGTGAACATGGCTGAGCAGGCGCGTTTTGCGATGGATTTCTGCGTAGAAGAATCCTGTGGCAAGTGCACGCCCTGTCGAATAGGGGCAGTCAGGGGTGTTGAGACCATTGACAAGATTCGCGCTGGGCAGGACGTCGCAGGTAACACGGCGCTGCTGCGCGATTTGTGCGACGTGATGACGCAGGGCTCTCTGTGCGCCATGGGCGGCTTGACGCCCAATCCAGTCCTCAGCGCGATCAATCAATTTCCGGAAGATTTTCAATCACCCGTGATTGCCACGGGTTGAGGGTGATGCAATGAATATGGTTCAGCAATTTGACCCCGCTCAGCTCGATCTGTCGCAGGATTATGGTACGCCTGCACTGCATTCTGAGGTCGCAGTCACTGTTCACATTGACGGTATGCCCGTTACTGTGCCCGAGGGGACCTCAGTGATGCGCGCGGCCGCCATCGCCGGCGCCAACATACCTAAGCTATGTGCCACCGATAATGTTGAAGCCTTTGGTTCCTGCCGGTTGTGCTTGGTCGAGATCGAAGGACGCAATGGCACCCCTGCTTCCTGCACGACGCCCTGCCAAGAAGGTATGTCGGTCAAGACGCAAACTCCTCGCCTCGACAAATTACGAAAAGGAGTGATGGAACTCTATATTTCAGATCACCCGTTGGACTGTTTAACCTGCCCGGCTAATGGTGACTGCGAACTGCAGGATATGGCCGGTGCAGTCGGGCTACGTGATGTTCGTTACGGTATGGAAGGAGCGAATCATCTCGAGGGTGTTAAGGATGAGTCCAATCCCTACTTCACCTTTGATACCAGTAAGTGCATCGTTTGTAGTCGATGTGTTCGTGCGTGTTCAGAGGTGCAAGGTACGTTTGCGCTGACCATCGCAGGTCGCGGATTTGGCTCGCGCGTATCACCGAGCGAGCAGCAACCCTTTTTAGAGAGCGAGTGTGTGTCTTGTGGCGCTTGCGTTCAGGCTTGTCCTACGGCCACGCTGCAAGAGAAGAGCGTTATTGAGCTGGGTGTGCCCAGTCGCAAGGTCAAAACCACCTGCGCTTACTGTGGTGTGGGGTGTTCGTTTGTTGCCGAGTTGCGTGGTGATGAAGTGGTGCGCATGGTGCCGGATAAGCAAGGCGGCGCCAATGCCGGGCACTCTTGTGTGAAAGGGCGATTCGCTTGGGGCTATGCGCAGCATCAAGATCGCATTACCACACCGATGATTCGCGACAGCATCGACGCAGCGTGGCAAGAGGTCAGTTGGGAGGAGGCGATTGGTTTCGCTGCGGATCGTTTTAATGCCATCAAGGCCAGCCACGGCGTTGATGCCATCGGGGGGATCACGTCCTCGCGCTGCACGAATGAAGAAGTCTATGTGGTGCAGAAAATGGTCCGCGCCGCATTCGGCACCAACAACGTCGACACTTGTGCACGCGTGTGCCACTCACCCACTGGCTATGGCCTAAAACAGACCTTCGGCACCAGTGCGGGCACGCAAGACTTTGCATCAGTGCAGCACGCCGACGTGATGATGGTGATTGGTGCCAACCCCACCGACGCGCACCCAGTATTTGGCTCGCGGATGAAGCGTAGGCTGCGAGAGGGCGCAGATCTTATTGTGATTGATCCCCGCTCCATTGACCTTGTTCGTTCGCCTCACGTGAGTGCGGAGCATCATTTACAGCTATTACCCGGCACTAATGTGGCCGTTCTCAACGCGATTTCCCACGTGGTGGCTAGCGAAGGATTAATCGATGAGGCTTTTGTTGCTGAGCGTTGCGATCGTGCATCGTTTAAAGCCTGGGAAGATTTTATCCGTCTACCTGAAAACAGCCCCGAAGCGTTGGAGGCTGTTACCGGCGTCCCTGCAGCAACCCTGCGTGCGGCAGCGCGGACGTTCGCGACGGCTAACAATGGCGCTATTTATTACGGATTGGGCGTCACTGAACACTCTCAAGGTTCAACGATGGTCATGGCCATGGCGAATTTGGCGATGGCGACGGGCAATATTGGCCGGCTGGGTGTGGGAGTGAATCCGCTCCGTGGCCAAAACAATGTTCAGGGTTCCTGCGATATGGGATCTTTTCCCCATGAGTTTGTCGGGTATCGCCATGTGTCTGATGACACGGTCCGCGAGCAGTTTTCACAGATTTGGGGTGTCGAACTGCGCGAAGATCCCGGTATGCGAATACCCAATATGCTCGATTCTGCGGTGAGTGGAGGGTTCAAGGGGCTCTATATTCAGGGCGAAGATATTGCCCAATCTGATCCCAATACGCAGCATGTTGCGGCAGCGCTCACTGCTATGGATTGCGTCATCGTGCAGGATTTGTTTTTGAACGAGACCGCACAGTTTGCGCATGTGTTCCTCCCCGGTACGTCATTCCTCGAAAAAGACGGGACCTTTACCAACGCTGAGCGGCGTATTAATCGTGTGCGCCCCGTGATGACTTCTCGGACAGGACGTTCAGAGTGGGAGGCAACGTGTGCGCTGAGCGAGGCGATGGGCTATCCCATGCCCTACGACAGCGCGGCAGAGATTATGGATGAGATTGCCGAACTGACGCCCACGTTTGCCGGCGTCTCCTTTGACCTGCTGGATAAATTAGGCAGCGTGCAATGGCCCTGTAACGAGCAGGCACCCACCGGAACCCCGATCATGCATAAGGATCGATTTGTGCGCGGTGAGGGGCAGTTTATGACCACCCCATATGTGCCCACTGATGAGCGATCGACACGCAAGTTTCCGCTTTTGTTAACGACCGGGCGGATTCTGAGTCAATACAATGTCGGTGCACAAACGCGGAGAACCGAGAATATCGTCTGGCATTCTGAGGATCTGCTGGATATTCACGAAGCGGATGCTGAGGCCCGTGGCGTGAAAGAGGGCGATTGGGTAGAGATTGCCAGTCGAGCTGGGCAAACCAAAATGCGTGTGCGCATCAGTGACGATATTCCCGCAGGCGTGGTGTATACCACCTTCCATCATCCGGTGAGCGGGACAAATGTGATTACCACGGACAATTCGGATTGGGCGACCAACTGCCCAGAATATAAAGTGACCGCGGTGCAAATTCGGCCGGTGTCTGCACCAGCGTCAGCGTGAACCAGTGATGGAATATCATCAAGAACACTTGGTCAGGATGGCGAATCAAATTGCCGGTGGCGTGCCCTCACGCGAGGATGTGGCGGGGCAAGTGAGCCATCATATGCGTCAATTTTGGACGCCTGTGATGCTCAAAGAGCTGTCGAATATTGCCGCCGACAAGCCTGATTGTGTCGATGCAGCGGTGCATGCAGCGCTAGCGGCGCTCTAGCGGAAAAAGCGCGTTGAGCGTGACGCTTTTGGTCACACGTGTGTCGGATTTGAGATAGCGCCGTCAGCAAAGAAAGCGCCCAATGCGCAACAGTACTCAGAGAGGATGGAGCATCTCGAGTAGGATGAAAAACAAGTTAAAAATGGCGACTTCCGTGATCTGTTAGCGCCATTTCACGCGAACATCATTAGCACAGAGCACAGGAGATCTTATGGCAGCTTTACCCGAAAAAGCGCGAGTGGTGATCATCGGTCAAGGCGGCATTGTGGGCGCCTCGGTGGCACATCACCTGGTCGAAGCCGGTTGGGATGACATTGTCGGGCTAGAAAAGTCGGCGATACCGACAGACATTGGCTCAACTTCCCATGCCTCTGATTTCTGTTACATGACCTCTCACGACAAGCTAACGGTTTTCACCAGCACCTATAGTCGTGAGTTTTACAAGTCGCGAGGCAACTTTATTGAGATAGGTGGCATGGAAGTCGCGCGCAAGGGTGACGATGCTCAGGTGCAAGAGCTGTTGCGCAAAGTGGCTTCAGGTAAAGCTTTTGGTACCAATGCACACATGATTACCGCAGCGGAAGCCAAAGAGCGCTTTCCGTTATTAGAAGAAGACACCATCGAGTGTGCCATGTGGGACCCCGACGCGGGACTCGTGACGCCCCGGTCGCAGAAAGTCGCGGGCGATCTGGTAGATGAGGCGGTCGCGGCAGGCAAACTGAAAGCCTTCCCCTATACGCCCGCGGAAGAGATTATTGTCGAGAACGGTCGGGCGGTTGGCGTGAAAACCGCCAAAGGCACCATCATGGCCGATCACGTTGTGCTGTGTGCGGGCATTTGGGGTTCACTGGTGTCAGAGACGGCAAAGATTAAATTGCCACTAATGCCAGTCGAACATCCACTGCTATTTTTCGGGCCCTGGGATGCCCTTGAGGATACTGGAAAAGATATCGTTTATCCCTTGTTTCGCGATCAGGGTAACAGCGCTTATGTGCGCGATACCGGCGATCCGACAACGCCAGAGGGCGGTCTATTAGAGTGGGGTTATTACGAGCCTTTTGAGCCTCGCATTGTTGAGGCTAGCGCGATTTCGGAACCTGAGGACGCGCGGATGTCGCCCTCTATGAATGATCTGTCGTTGGATCAAGTCATCGAGGCGTTTGAGCGCTCCGTTGAACTGACCCCAGTCTTGGCGGATCTGCCTTGGGAAGAGCGTCGCTCCTTTAACGGCTTGTTGTCGGTAACAACTGATGGCGGCTCGATTATCGGGGAAGCCCCCGATGTCAGAGGCTTGTGGTTGTGCGAGGCCGTTTGGGTGAAGGATGGACCCGGTGCTGGCAAGTTATTGGCAGATTGGATGACTAAAGGTCGCACCGAGATGGACCCGCATGGGGTTGACCCGGCGCGGCATTACCCGGTGCAACTGACTGACGAATTTATTCGCAACCGCAGTTACGAGGTGGCGCAAAAGATCTATACGCCAGCGGTGCACCCGCGAGAGCCTTACGCGTCGTCACGGCAAATGCGCACCAGCCCGTTTTATGAGCGCGAAGTGGCGCTGGGTGGCTACTTCATGGAAGTCGCTGGCTGGGAGCGGGCCTATGGCTACGCAGCCAATGAGGCAACGCTGCTTGAGACCTACCGCGATCGCGTGCCGACGCGTGCTGCAGAGTGGGATAACCGTCACTTTTGGGAGGTCTCCAATGCGGAGCACCTTGCACTGAGTGACGGCGTGGGCATGATTAACTTGTCTCATTTTGCCATTTTCGATGTGGTGGGTGGGGATGCTGAAGCGCTGCTGGAGTTTTGTTCGGTAGCCAAAGTCGGTACCGATACGCCTGTCGGCAAGGGGGTTTACACCCACTTCCTCGACCAAACCGGTGGCATTCACTCCGACTTAACGATTATTCGCCTCACACAAGACAGTTTTAGGGTCATCTGTGGCGGTGATACGGGGCATCGTGACTATGTTTGGATGAAGCGCATGTGCGACAAGCTCGCGCTGAGTGATGTGACCTTTGTCGATCAGACCGAACAGATTGCGACGCTGGGTCTTTGGGGCCCCGAAGCCCGCATCACGTTGCAAAAACTGATGGATGATCCCGAGAGCGTCTCCCATGAAGCGTTTCCCTATGCCACGGCAAAGGAAATCAACGTTCAGGGCGTGACGATTTGGGCTTTCCGTATCTCTTATGTCGGTGAGCAAGGCTGGGAGCTGTACTTCCCCTTTGGCGAAGGACTTGGCTTGTGGGACGCACTCTTTGCATTGGGTGTCACGCCGGTTGGTATCGAAACTTACGCTAATAGCCGGCGTTTGGAGAAGAGTTTGCGCCTCCAAAACGATGACTTGGAGACCGATTACAACCTTTACGAAGCCGGACTGTCGCGGCCCAAAGTCAAAGCCGCGGATTTCCACGGTAAAGACGCGTACGTTGCCCAGCGTGAATTACCTGAGCAGGCGGCCTATTTGTGTACGTTTGTGCTGGAGGATACAACCGACGAGAACGGGGTGGTCCGCTACCCGGTTGGACACTGGCCTCTGCTCGATCCAGAGACCCACGAGGTGATCATTGACACTCATGGGCGTCGTTCTTACACCACAAGTGTCGCTTTTGGACCGTCTTTAGGCCAGAATATCGCGATGGGGTACCTCCCCACTGATCGCGCTAAAGAAGGCGAGACGGTGCTAATGGAATATTTTGGCTGCTTCTTCCCGGCCAAGATTGTCTCTGTCGGCTATCGAGCCCTGCTCGATCCAGCCAACGAGCGTGTCCGAAGCTGAGGTGCCAGTTATCGCGTAATCTGGAGAGGCAGCATGGAGCAGACGCGGGCGTTCAACTCACCAGCTAAGCGCGTGGGCTTTTTGTTGATGGATCAGTTCACACTGATCTCACTCTCCAGTGCCATCGATCCACTGAGAGTGGCCAATTTGCTCTCTGATACCGCGCTGTATAGCTGGTGTTTAATTGGTTCGGGAGAGCGGGATCAGGTGAGCAGTGACGGTATTCGCGTCGCCCTCGATTACACGCTAACGGATGAAGTCAACCTAGACCTCATCATTGTCGTCGGCGGGATCGATATCGAACAAACCGTGCAACGAGCAGATCTTGTCTGGCTGCGGAAGCAGGCGCAAAAGGGCGTGCAGTTGGGTGCGCTCTGCACGGGGTCCTATGCACTGGCCAGCGCAGGGTTGCTGAACGGTTATCAGTGCAGTGCTCACTGGGACTGTTTAACGTTGCTCACCGAGCAATTTCCTGCCATCGATTTCAACTCCCACCTCTATACGATTGACCGCGATCGATTGACCTGCAGTGGAGGCACTGTTCCCCTGCATATGATGTTAGCGATGATCGCTAAGCGGCATCCCCAGTCTTTGGTTGACGGTGTCGCCGACATGCTGATCTGCGAGCGCCATCGGTCAGACGCTGAGATGCAAGTCATCCCGATGTGGTCGAGAAAGGGCGATGTGCAACCCAAACTCAAAGAGGTTTTGCAGTTAATGGAGGCTAATTTAGAAGAGCCCATTACACTGCAGGAGCTGGCAGACTATGTCAGCCTGTCTCGTCGGCAGCTGGAGAGGCTTTTTTTAAAGCATCTGCACAGTACCCCTTCACGTTACTACTTAAAATTGCGGCTTGATCGAGCGCGGCGTCTGCTCAAGCAAACGTCTCGCTCGATTGTCGAAATTACATCGATGTGCGGATTCGTTTCCACCACCCATTTCAGTCGTTGTTATCGCAAATATATGGGTGTGTCGCCCAGGAGCGATCGCGTGCAGGGGGAGGCGAAGATTTTTAAAATCTTCGAGTCAGAACTGCCAGCTGAAGGAGCAGGGTTTTTGAACTAGGTGTTGGGGAGCTCGGGCGGGCTACTCGCTACTTGCGCTAGCCGACGCTTGTCACCCTGAGGGGGCTCAAGTCTGTCTGGGCAGGCGCACGCCCGCTTCGATCTCAACCCAAGGCAATGATGACTGGCACCAAATCTGAAACCGCGGCGTTAACGCGTGTTTTTGCCGGCACCCGCCGAGTCTCACAGAGAGGGGGCCGGTGCCATCGGTGTTGCTGGTATGAATCATCGTCGCGCAACGTCCACAAAAGCTCATGGCGCGTGACTGACCGCTTTCAGCTGTTTTGATATAAGCGTTAAGCGTGCCGTTGGTCAGGTTAAAATGCTTGCGGCTGATGCGCGCGGCAAACTGGAAGGCTGAGGCGCCCACCGTCTGGCAATCGCCGCAATGGCACACGACCACAAGCTCAGTGTCGAGCGTGGCCTCCCACGTGATGTCGCCGCACAAGCAGGCACCATCGACTGGCATCATTGTGCTCACGAGGCGCCTTACAGCATTTCTTGTGCGAAAAGCGCTAGTACCTCAGGGTCTTGTACGCCGAGTAACATACTGCCCACTTCACCCCGCTTGCCAGCTTCTTTCCATACCTGCAAACGTTCAATAATGCGCCCGCGGGGCCCTATGAGTGAGACGTCGTCCAGCAGTGCGTTGGGCACCTTGGCTTCGGCTTCTTGTTTTTTCCCACTGAGGTAGAGCGCCTGAATCTCATCAGCGGCATCGCCATAGCCCAGTCGCGTGGCATACTCGTGATAGAAGTTTTTATCTTTTGCCCCCATTCCGCCGATGTAGAGTGCCAGCCAAGGTCGCAAGGAGTCATAGGCGGCATCAAGGTCGTCGTTCATCGCCACCGTGACAAAGGGTGCCACATCGAAATCCTTGAGACTCTTGCCGTTGCCTGCTTTCTCAAAGCCTTGTTCAATTGACTCACCGATCACGGCGTATTTTGTGGGATCCATCCAAACGGGAAATACGCCGTCACCCACTTCACCGGCGCAGCGTAATCCGGCGGGCGTGATCGAAGCGGTGTAAATCGGAATATTCTCGCTCGCCGCTAAGATCGACTTAAGTGGTTTGCCTAGCCCGGTAGTCCCTTCTCCAGTGTTGGGCAGCTGGTACATTTTGCCATCGAGTTCGACAGGTCCTTCGCGCTTAAAGATCTTGCGCATGATCTGAATATATTCTTTGGTTCGGGTAACGGGTTTGCCGTAGGGCACGCCATGCCATCCTTCGACGACTTGCGGTCCTGACGCACCCAAACCAACAATAAATCTGCCGCCAGAGAGTTGATCGAGTGACATAGCCGTCATGGCACACATGGCAGGCGTTCTCGCCGGCATTTGCATAATGGCCGTACCCACTCGGATTTTACTGGTGTTGGCGAGAACCCAAGTAGCAGAGGTCACGGCGTCGTTACCATAGGCCTCTGCGGTCCACACGGAGTCATACCCCATAGACTCGGCTGTTTTAATCAGGTCCAACGGAATATGAATCTGTTTACCTGAGTAACCGAGAAGAAATCCGAGTTTCATAGTGACGTGCTCCGTGGCGTAATGTAGTGAATGATACGCGGTAAACGACGCATCAGTTTACGGGGAAGACCCCGAGTCTCAAGCGCCATGACCATCAGTCATTACTGCCCTGCGGCACAAGCGCTTGCGCTAAGTAGTGATCGAGCGTCATGTGAAAGCGGCGAATGCGCGCTTCTTGATAGTTCCCCAGCGTGATGCCCTTGCGACTGGTCTTGAGGCCTTGCTGCTGTAAGTGGAGGTTACTGGTGTCTTGGTCATATACCGCGCCTAGCCAAGCGAGTTCATCAACTTCCGTGTAAGACTGCTCGACGTCGAGATACACCGGCTCGGGTGGGTCTGGGTGGGTCGCACCGTCTGCAAGTGGTTCTAGCATCAGGATCTCGAATAGGCAGCGATCCACATCGTCGTCGAGGGGCCTAAACCGATAGGCCATCGAGATGAGTATTCCGGGAAAGAAAAAGGCGTTGGGAAAGACATGGTATTCAATAGAGTCGAGCATTTCGCTATCGGAGACGGCGGAGAAATCCACGTCGAGTTGGGTGCCAAGCTCTTCGCGGAGCTGCTGGGCGCCAACGGCACGCGCCGTTTCACCCTCTGACAGTGCCCTCTGTGTGATGGGAAGCCCAGCCAACAGTTCCTGCTCAGTCAGCGGTGGCGCACGCCACTTATCGCCGGGGTAATCCGACAGTGCCTCGGGAGAGTAGTGGCCGAGACTGTGAATGAAGCGACTCACGTGGGGGCCAAAAATATCGTACTGGGCATTGGCTCCTGTGGGAGCATCGTGGGTCGTAAAGTTGTGATAAGCCTCCATGAAAGCCTCTTGGGCGGCCTTCCAGTTCGCAGGCAGTTCCTTTTGCACGTGCAGGCGAATACGGCGCTGACTCAGTGGAAAATGGGAAAAATGTTCGGGCATCACATCAAGCTGCTGGCGCAGCGGCTCCGCATGGGGATCAAGGTTGATGAAGATAAAGCCTTGCCACGTTTCACATCCCACAGAGTCAAGCGAATGGGTTGCCTCACAGACATGCGGAAAATCCCACCGTCCCGGCACGTCTTTGAGAGTGCCATCGAGGTGGTAAGACCATCCGTGGAAAGGACAGTTAAAGCCATGTCCGGCGCCCGGCCCCTCTTCACTTAAGAGACGCGTGCCGCGGTGGGTACAGCTGTTAATGAAGGCTTTGATCTCGTCTACTGCCACCCGCGTGATGATCACTGAGTAAGGCCCAATATCGTAGACGTAGTGATCGCCCACCGTGGGAATGTGTTCCTCGCGACAAGCCCACTGCCAGCAGCGCGACCACATACCGGTCATTTCTTGTTGGAAAAAATCTGGGCAGGTATAACGCTCGGCGGATAGGTCTGCATCGCCGAGATACTCATAAGATTGGGTGGTGAGTGGCGTGGGAGCGGGGTGGACATCGGACGCCAACACGTCGGCGATCGACGCACCAGAAGCCCGAGCGCTGCCGGGAGCTGGCCTGTTATCCGCCATAGTGTCGAGGGTACCTGCTGGTCGTCGTCATTTGCATGTCGTTAGTATGCGCAGACCGATAGAGAACGACAAGCCAAATGGCCTAAAGGCTGCCGCGCACCGCCTTGGGTGTTTGTTATAGCGGTTGATCTCAGAATGAATGTGACTGACGATGCAGAAGGCGAATCAATAAAATGTTTAAAGGGGCTCAACCAATGGATCTCGCATTGCAGACATTACTGGATAAACAAGCGATTTATGAGTTGTCGTGTCGGTACATGCGAGGGCTTGATCGCACGGATGCCGACCTTCTGCATTCGGTATTCTGGGGGGATGCTTTTTGTGAATACGGGTTTATCAATAGTGATGCACCCACTTTCATCGACTTTGCGATAACAGCGCTGAGCGATCATGAAGCTAACCAGCACATGATCGGTAATACGCTGATCGAGATCGAGGGCGATGAAGCTTTTGGTGAGGTGTACTTCCATGCCTATCACAAGGTGAAATCCGAGACCGGCTTTGACGATCTGATTGTTGCGGGGCGCTATCTCGACCGGTACGAGCGTCGCGATGGCGTGTGGAAAATGGCGTATCGCTCAGAGCGTGTCGACTGGAGCCGCACCACGCCTACCAACGACCCGTATTACGAAATGATGCCTGATTCGTTATTTGGCAGTCGCTTGGATGACGCGGTGTATGACCGCAAGGCACGATACAAGACAGCGGATACAAGACAGCGATAGAGGGCGTTTAGTCAGTAAACAACACGCCGGTCCGATCACGGAGCGCCTCGTCCGCTTTGATATGCAGGGGTGACCTCTTGTATCGTCGCCCGCGGAGTCGCTGAGACTAGCCGCGCTAACGAGCGCTACGTCGACGCCGTCGTTTAGGCGCATCGTCTGATGTGGCTGCCTTGGTCTTGGGGGGGGCAATACGAGAAAACAAATTCGGAAACGAGTCGCTTTGATGCGGTAACCCCATCGCACCGACAAAATGGCTTTGGAATTCGGGGGCGATTGCTGTCTCGATACGCTCGGCGGTACGAATGGTATCGGCTATTTCTAACCGGGCGTTGCGATCGAGTAGTGCCATACGCGCCCCGGCACCGGCAGCATTGCCTGCTGAGGTGACCTGCTCGAGATCGCAGTCGGGGATCAGCCCGAGCACCATAGCGTGACTCACACTGATATGACTGCCAAAGGCTCCTGCAAGGCGGATCCGATCCACCGAGGCGGTTCCCATTTCATCCATCAGCAATTTAATGCCCGCGTAGAGCGCTGCCTTGGCGAGCTGGATTTGCCTGACGTCATTTTGAGTGACGACCACGTCAGACTCATCTGTCGTGTCGGCGAGATGTAACACATAAGACCACGTCCGACCTTCTTGCCGTATGCGGGAAGTCTGCTCGGCAAGACCCCCATCGACCACGCCCTCTGCGGTAATGATGCCAGCCAGATACATCTCGGCCACCACTTCAATGATGCCGGAACCACAGATACCGGTGACACCATGCCCCGACATCGCCTCGGTAAATCCTGACTCATTGGACCAGAGGTCACTGCCAATACATTTGAAGCGCGGCGCCAATGTGTCGCGATCGATGCGCACGCGCTCGATGGCTCCCATCGTCGCGCGCTGGCCACTGCTGATTTGTGCGCCTTCAAAAGCAGGTCCTGTGGGGCTCGAACACACGAGTAAGCGCTCTTGATTGGCGAGCACGATTTCGGCATTGGTGCCAACATCGACAACCAGCGTCATGCCTTCCTCGCGATGGGGTGCCTCTGCCAGAATGACCCCGGCGGCATCAGCCCCGACGTGACCTGCAATGCAGGGCAGGCAATACAGTCGTGCTTCAGGATGCGCGATTAATCCAACTTCGATGGCGCGCGTATCGATGGCGTCGCTGGTGGTCAGCGCAAAGGGCGCAGTGCCGAGGTTCACCGGGTTAATGCCGAGCAAGATGTGATGCATGATGGGGTTCGCCACCAAGGCAATCTCTAAAATATCGTTGATGTCCCCTGAGACTTGGCCACTCAGCTCCACCAATAGGCCATTGATTGCCTCGCGGATGGCGAGGGTCAGCAGCTCCGCACCCTCAGGATGCATCATGACATAAGACACTCGGCTCATTAAGTCTTCGCCGTAGCGTATTTGCGGGTTCATCACACCCGCAGAGGCAAGCACCTCTCCTGTTTTTAAATCACACAGATGCGCCGCGACAGTAGTGGAACCCACGTCGATGGCGATACCTCGCGGTTGCTCAAAAAGGCCGGGCCACACAGCCGTTATCTCGCGTTCTTGGTAGACCGCCACCGTAATGCCACGATCTTCTCTCGTCAGCGCTGCTTGAATTTGCTGCAGCTGTGAATGTGCCAAGCGAAGATTGGTCACCCCCCAGTCGTTCTCGAGTGCTTCGATCAGTAGTTGTAGTTCACCACGAGGGTCCTCCAGCGTCGGCTCGCCAATCTGCACATAGTAAAGGCGAGTGGCGGGATCGAGACGAATATCGCGAGACTCCATTTCTTTGCGGACAATCTGCCTGTGTACCTGACTCTCGGCAGGCACGTCGATAACGGCATCGTCGAGCAGCGTTGTATGGCAACTGAGTCGACGTCCTTCCTTTAAAGGGCCCTTTCGTTCGACAAACTTCACTTCAGTTGCGCAAAAAGGGGAGAGGTGATCAACATCGGATTCGATTTGGTGTTTGGCAAAAGAGCCTGTCACGCAGCTGATCTGGCAGCGGCCACAGAGGCCCCTGCCACCGCAGACCGAGTCGATATCGACCCCTAAATTGCGAGCTGCTGTTAAAAGGGGTGTGCCACGCGGAAACGATCCGCGCCGACCCGAGGGCATAAAGAGCACTTTGACATTGGTTTCAGCCAAGATTCACGCGCTCCTGAGACGTCCTGATCGTCCCGATCTGCCACCGCGGCCCTCGCCCTCAGCGGCGGGCTCACGATAGGCGCGGATCCAATGAGTACAGTTGGGATCGTGCCCCATCATGACATCGCCACCGCGCACGGCTTGCATGACTTCTGGATGCATGGGGCTGGTAATCGCGGACGTCATGCCGGCACCCATCGCCATGGTGAGAAACGCTGAGTTAATGCCATTGCGGTTGGGCAGGCCAAAGCTCACATTAGAAGCGCCGCAGGTGGTATTCACTTTCAGCTCCTCTCTCAGGCGTCGCACCAGCGCCATGACCTGCAGGCCTGCGGTGTTGATAGCGCCAATAGGCATCACCAGGGGATCCACAACAATATCGTTGTAGGGTATACCGTAGTCAGCTGCGCGTTCGACAATTTTTTTAGCGACCGCGAAGCGCACGTCGGGATCCTCGGAAATACCGGTCTCGTCGTTAGAGATCGCCACGACAGCGGCCTTGTGTTTGGCGACCAGCGGCAACACCCGCTCCAGCACTTCATCCTCTCCCGTGACTGAATTGACCAGTGCTTTTCCTTGGTAAACGGCAAGACCCGCCTCGAGTGCCTCGACAATAGAGGAATCAATGCTCAGTGGTACATCGGTGATCGATTGAACCAGCTGAATGGCTTCCGCCAAAATGCGTGGCTCATCCGCCAGAGGAATCCCCGCGTTGACATCGAGCATGTGAGCGCCCGCCGCTACCTGCGCTAGCGCGTCAGACTCGACTCGGCTGTAGTCGCCATTTTTCATTTCTTCGGCCAAAATTTTACGACCGGTTGGATTGATCCGCTCGCCAATAATCACAAAGCGTTGATCGAAGCCCATATGGACTTCCCGGGTAGCTGAACTAATGGTCGTTATTGTCATGAGAATGGCCTAATAAAGAAAATGATAAGGAAGGGGGAGGGTTTAGTTGGCAGGTTGCCAGGGAGCTCGACTATCGAGGGCATTCGAGCGAGAGACGATCTCGCCGATACGGTCCTCCATGCGGTAGGCCATGATATGAACCCCACTGATGCCCTCGATTTCGCGCACTTGCTCGATGAGATCAATGCAGAGATTGACCCCCTCTTGTTTTTGATCCTCGGCGCCACTGAGCCGGGCAATGACGGCATCAGGGATATGCACACCTGCCACGTTTTTGCGGATCCAGTCGGCGGCTTTCGCTGAGGCTAAAGGCCCGACACCCGCCAACACGAACACTTTTTCAAGTAGCCCCAAATCCCGCGCTTGCGCCATGAAGGTCTTCATTCTATCGATATCAAAACAGTACTGGGTTTGGATGAATTGCGCGCCAGCAGCAATCTTTTTCGCCATTCGGTGGGGACGAAAATCCAGAGGCGGTGCAAAAGGGTTCGCCGCCGCACCCAGAAACAGCCGGGGCGGTGCGCTGATAGATCGCCCGCTGAGAAACTGCTGCTCATCACGCATCGTTCTGACCATGGTGAGTGCAGAAATACTGTCCATATCAAATACGGGTTTTGCTTCGGGATGATCCCCTGATTGCACGCCATCCCCACTGAGGCAGAGCACATTGCAAACGCCCATTGCCGCCGCACCGAGAAGGTCTCCCTGCATGGCAATACGGTTTCGGTCTCGGCAGGATTGCTGCAGGATCATCGCGTAGCCGCGGCGCGTCAGGAGTGAGCAGATGCCCATGCTCGACATGTGGCAGTTGGCACCGGAGCTATCGGTTGCATTGATGGCATCTACATAACCATCGAATAACGCAGCGCGCTCGAAGACGTCATTAGGGTCCGCTGAATCTGGCGGTGCGATCTCGGCGGTGACGGCAAAGTGTCCTGCACGGAGCACGCGCTCGAAACGTCCCGGTGATGTGTGCCCGGGCAATATGGGCAAATTGTCGCCCGGTAACGGCTCGTCGTCGAAGCTCATACCTTGCTTCCTGTGCGCAATCTGAGTGCGCGCAGCCAAGCACTGCGACCTTTGAGTCGATTATCGACAGGCGGTTGAATGACTTTGATGGTCTCTTCAATGTTGCCGATCTGTTGGCTACCTTGCCACGCATTGACCCAGACACAGGTCATCTCAGGCTTAATTTCACAGCCGCCATTTTGACGTACACCACCGCAGGGCCCATTCCGCAGAGTTTTTGGGCAGTTCATTGGGCAGGCCATACCGGTCGATCCCAGCGTGCACTGTCCGCAGGACTGAGAGTCGAATAGAAACCCTTTGACGGTGCGCTCAATGGCCGCGAAAGGCTTGTCGAGACGCTCATACCCAATCCGCTTCAGCAGAGGGTTAAGCAATGTGAGGGTCGCCTCGAGCCCCTCATACAAGAGGTTAAGCCAGCGGGATTGTCGAATCGACCACAGTCTGACTGATTTCATGCGGCAGGCTCAGCGTAGCCATTTTGTTTGGCAAGTCGGGTGATGTCCTCATCAGAATACTGCGCTTCAATCTCTTGACCGAGTTGCGCTGCGATATCTGCCAGTGCGCCTTCGGCCTCGATTGCGGTGGTAACGCGCCGCCATTCATCGAGGTAGGCGTCACTACCGCCTTTGCCGGCTCGCATGGCAGCGCGGTCAATGGCTTCCTGGAAGCGCGCGCTCAGCATGTACTTACCCCGATCTCGACCGCGCTTAATCAGAACCTGCGAGGGGATATCGCGCCACAAAATATCAATGCGTTGCATGCTGAGCCTCACGGTCATGATTAAAGTGGAGTACCTGCGGCGTTAATGCTGCTTGCAGCGATGCCAGTCCGGTGTCGACGACCTCAAAAGCCAGTCCCAATCGGTCTGCTGCTTTTTGCGCCTTGGCGAGCAGTTTTGGATCATCGGTTTGCGCGAGATAGACCATTCGCTGGTAATGACTAAAGAGCATGCCTTGTAATTCTGGGTGAGCATCCAGTTTTAAATCTTCGATGACCAACCGATCAAAGTGTCGCGCCAGAAAATCAGTCAAATAAAAGGTGCCGGGTTCAGCCTCTGATAAGGCATGAAACACGGGTGATGTGGCGAACACTTCATAACAATGAGCGCCGGGGAGGCGGCTGACACCCCATCGCGCCAAAACCCGATCCAGTGCCCCGCCGGTGCCGCAGTCGGCATAAGCGACGAACACCCGTTCGTATTGATGAAAGTGCTTCTCGAGCAATGCTTCGACTTGTGCGGGAATCGCTTTGGGCCGGTTATGCAGGGCTGCGTCGATGCACTGCACCTGCAAACCATCCCAACCATTGGCGCGTTTCAGCGCGTCAATTTCCCGCGCGAGTGCGCCACAGGCGATGATTAGAGTGGCTCCCATCATCGCCAAGAAAGTCAGGCGCTCTGCGCCAGACGACGGTCACTGACCATGCGGATTGCAGTGGTTGCCGCTTCTGCCGCGTCCCGGCAATAGGCGTCAGCACCGACAGCCTGACCAAACTCCTCGTTGAGCGGGGCGCCGCCCACCAGCACGATGTAGTCCTCCCGCAACCCTTTTGCGACTAGCGTATCGATCACCACTTTCATGTAAGGCATGGTGGTGGTGAGGAGGGCAGACATGCCCAAAATATCCGGTTTGTGTTGTTCTAACGCCGCTAAATAATCCTCAACCGAGTTGTTAATGCCGATGTCAAATACGTCAAACCCCGCGCCTTCCAGCATCATCGAGACAAGGTTTTTACCAATATCATGAATGTCGCCTTTGACGGTACCAATGACCATCGTGCCAACTGGCTTGGCGCCGGTCTCTGCAAGCAGTGGGCGCAATATCGCCATGCCGCCCTTCATAGCGTTGGCCGCGAGTAGCACTTCTGGGACAAATAAAATGCCATCACGAAAGTCGATGCCGACAATGGTCATACCGTCGACCAGTGCTTTGCCTAGCACGTCTTCAGGAGACCATTCACGTGCAAGCAGAATCCGGGTGCCTTCTTCAATCTCTTCTGTCAGGCCGTCGTAAAGATCATCATGCATTTGTTGCACGAGATCTTCGTTCGAGAGTTCTGAAAGGACAATATCGTCTTCGTCGTCTGACATGGCAGGGTCTCTCCTCTTTTAGTAATCTCGATCGGCAAAAGATGCTTTCTGAGTTGTCATAAAGGCTTGCAGTGCTTCATCGATAGCGGGATCTAATGCGGGGGGCTCGTACTCCGAAAGCATTTTTTTCCACAGCACGTTGGCTCGCTGGGCCGCGTCTAAACTTCCTTCTGCAGACCATTGTTCATAACTGTTGTTGTCGGCAATGGTTGAACGGTAAAAGGCCGTTTCAAAATTACTGAGCGTGTGCGCTGATCCAAGAAAATGTTTTCCGGGGCCTACTTCTTCAAAGGCTTCCATGGCCTGTGCGTTCTCAGACATATCGACACCCTGTAGCAGCACCGAAATCATACTCGCCTGATCACAGTCCATGATGAATTTTTCGTAACCCATGGCCAGACCGCCCTCGAGCCAGCCCGCCGTATGAAGCATGAAATTCACGCCTGCCAGAGCCGCGGTCTGTAATGTGTTCGCCGCTTCGTAAGCCGCTTGCGCATCGGGCAGCTTTGAGCCACACAGTCCACCACCACTGCGGAAGGGCACGCCGAGCCGACGCGCTAGTGCGGCAGCGGCATAAATCACCATGCTGGGTTCCGGGGTGCCGAAGGTGGGTGCGCCGGTCGCCATTGATACGGCCGCTGCAAACGTGCCGAAAATCACGGGACAGCCTGGGCGAATTAATTGTGTCAGCGCAATGCCGGCTAGGGCTTCAGCTAAAATTTGCGTCAGCGTACCCGTGACTGTGACCGGAGACATTGCGCCGGCAAGAATAAAAGGCGATATGACCGTGGACTGATTATTGCGGGCATAGACTTTGAGGGAGCCGAGCATGGTGCCGTCAAAGACCAAAGGTGAGTTCACGTTGATTAAACTGGTGAGCACACAGTGTTGATCGACAAACTCATCACCAAAGACAATTTTTGCCATGTCAACCGAGTCTTGAGCGCGGCGCCAATGGGTGACCGAACCCATAAGGGGCTTGTCACTGTATTTAAAGTGGCTGTACAACATGTCGTAGTGGCGCTTGTTCACCGGCAGATCAACAGGCTCACAAACGGTGCCACCCGAATGATGAATGCCGGGTGCCATGTACGCGAGTTTGACGAAATTCTCGAAATCTTCGATGGTCGCGTAGCGTCTGCCCTTATCGAGGTCATGGACAAAGGGCGGGCCATACGCAGGCACTAGGACGGTGCGCTTGCCGCCAATGGTGACATTGCGAGCGGGATTCCGTGCGTGTTGCACATATTCACTGGGCGCAGTCGCTTGAATGATTTGTCGGCACATTCCCGCGGGGAAGCGGACGCGCGTGCCGTCGACTTCTGCACCGGCCTCGCGAAACAAATCAAGAACTTCGGGATCGTCGAGAAAATCAATACCAATTTCGCTCAGCAAACGGTCGGCATTGTGTTCGATGAGTGCAAGGTTTTCTTCGCTGAGTATTTCGACGTAGGGAATCTTTCGTTCGATAAACGGGGCAGCGGCTGGGGCAGCGTCGGCGCGAGCCTCACGTCTGCCGGCTCGACCTCCCCCTTTTCGTCTACTCGCTCGCTCGCTCATTTCAACGCTTCCATCATGAGGCCTTATTTGCCTCGTGCTTTACACAGTTCGGGCTCAAAACGGCACCGGCTGCCTGAAACTCAGCGGCCACCGCTAGGCCCAATCTGCACGGCTAATAATAACCGATTCCCTCTTTGCCAACAGCGTCATATCAAGCGCGGCGTTGGCAGGCAAAACCGCTCTGCGATGGGCGCTACTGTGGCGTTGTTAGTCTCGGAAGGCTAGGCCCAAACCGACACCTTAAGCACCAAAAGCGACACCTTGAGCACGAAATTTTGGAGGTGTAAAAAATCGCGAGCTTTGGTGGTTTTTTGAAAGAATGGGGATTGGCGCTGAGTTTCATCAAATGGTCTCCCGCAACCAAAGCGGTCTGCTCATTTCGTCACGCAGGAGTGTCCGCATTGGCCAAGATGTGTGGCGTTTACCGACCGCAAATCTGCACCAGGCTAAGCGCATTGACGGGGTCTAAAATCACACTGTAGCCTCCACCACAGAAGAACAGAGGAAAAGGGTATGTCCATGAATTCACAGGCTCGGATTGTGATAGTTGGTGGTGGCATCATGGGGGTGGCGTTGGCTTACCACCTTGCCGAAGAGGGCGAAACCAATGTCATGTTGATCGAGAAGGGAGAATTAACCTCGGGATCGACTTGGCATGCTGCTGGGCAGTGCCCGAGCTTGGTGAGCAACTACAATCTGGCCAAGATCCATGATTACGGTAATCGGCTGTATCCCACCCTCGAAGAAAAGACCGGACAATATGTGAGTTGGCATGCCTCTGGCGGCATTCGTGTCGCGCGCCAACAAGCTGATCTTGACTGGTTCCATTACATGAAGGGTATCGCTGACAACGTTGGTTTCCACATGGAGATCATCGATGCGGCAAAGATCAAAGCGCTAAATCCTTTTTACGATATCGACGGCGTGATAGCGGGTGCCTGGACATTGGACGACGGCCACGCTGACCCCTCGGGTCTGACTAACGCGATGGCCCGCGGCGCCACCGATATGGGCGTCAAGATTGTGCGCCATAACCGCGTCACCGATATTAATCGTCTGCCCTCTGGCGAGTGGGAGGTCGACACCGAGTTGGGCAAGGTCACGGCAGAGATTGTTGTCAACGCGGCGGGCAGTTTTGCGCGTCAGGTGGCGCAGATGGTCGGAGCTGATGTGCCCATTGCCAACATGGAACACCATTATATTGTCACGGGTGCGATTCAGGAATTTATTGATCGCGATGAAGAATTTCCGGTCATGCGCGATCCTTATGCATCGGCCTATATCCGGCAAGAGCAAAAGTCGGGTCTGATTGGTATTTATGAGTCCACCGGTCTGACCGAGGCGTGGGGTCCCGATGGACTGCCGCCGTGGTCGTCGGACAGTGAGCTATTTCCCGATGATCTAGATCGGTTGATGCCTTGGCTTGAGCGAGCAATGAACTGCATGCCCCCAATGCTAGAGGCGGGTATTAAACGCATCGTCAATGGTGCCATCCCGCATTCGGCAGACGGTCCGCCATTACTGGGTCCCGTCGCCGGTCTTGAGAATTTCTGGCTCTGTTGCGGCTCGTCCTTTGGCATTGCCCAGGGAGCCGGATGTGGCAAGTATCTCGCCCAGTGGATGATCCATGGTGACGCTGAAATTAATATGACAGGTTTTGATCCTAGACGATTTGGCGACTTTGCCGATCGCCACTACATGCGCGAAAAGGGCTTTCAAGATTATGGGCTGACGTATGCCACGCCATTACCGGGAGAAGAATTTTCTGCGGCGCGCAATTGCCGTTTGAGTCCGCTGCATGCCGCCCTGGCAGAAAAAGGCGCGGTGTTCACGCAGACATTTGGTTGGGAGAGACCGCAGTGGTTTTCCCTCGATGGCCGTGAGGAGGAATGCAGTTACCGGCGTAATAACGTTTTCGATGTGGTGCGAGCAGAATGCAAAGCGGTCAGAGAGCGGGTGGGTGTGATCGATATGACCGGATTCGCAAAATATACTGTGCGCGGTGTCGGAGCGGAAGCGTTTTTAAATCGGCTGTTAGCGAATCGCATGCCCAAACGAGACGGAGGCATGGCGTTGGCGCACTTTTTGTCGCGTCAGGGCCGTATTTTAGGTGAGGCCACCGTCACGCGAATCGCGAGCGATCATTTTTACTTGTTATCGGCTGCCAGCGCTGAACTGCGTGATCTCGATCACTTACTGCAGCAGCTAGAGGAGGGCGAAGAGGTAGAGATTACCAATGCCACCGAGCAACGCGGTGTGATAGTCGTGGCCGGTCCACGATCGCGCGAGTTGCTCGGAACGCTGACCGATGCGCCACTCGATAACGCGTCTTTCCCTTGGCGTAGTGCGCAGGAGATTGAATTCGCAGGCGTTAAGACGCTGGCATTACGGATTAACTATGTGGGCGAATTGGGCTGGGAGCTACACCCCATGATGGCGGATCTCGAGTCACTGTATGCGGCTGTCTGGGCGGCTGGAGAGTCGCACGGCATCGCCAACTTTGGTTTGTACGCACTCAACAGCTTGCGCATGGAAAAGGCCTATCGCGGCTGGGGTGCCGAGCTCACTAATGAAGTGACTATGTTCGACGCTGATATGGCGCGCTTCTTCAACAGCAAGAAGGATGACTTTATCGGCAAGCTAGCGACGGAAACAGGCGACACGGGGCCACTGCGGCTCGTCTATTTTTCTGTCGATGCCATCAATGCCGATGTACGGGGCGGGGAACCGATCTTTGTCGGTGATGACTGCGTCGGTGTGACGACCTCAGGCGGCTATGGGTATGCGGTAGAAAAGAGTCTTGGCTTTGGGTATGTCCCGCCGGCGCAAGCGGTGCCGGGGTCGGTGATCGAAGTGGGTTTATTGGATGCGCGATGCCCCGCGACGGTGCTGACTGATCCGGCCTATGACCCTGATAACCAGCGGTTGATGAGCTGATGATGACGTTACCCGATCGTTGTGAGGTCGTTGTGATTGGTGGCGGCGTAATTGGCGTGTCGGTTGCTTATCACCTTGCTGAAGCCGGTATTCAAGATGTGGTTTTGGTAGAACGCAAAGAACTGACCAGTGGCACCACCTGGCATGCGGCCGGCTTAGTCGGACAATTACGCAGCTCAATCAACATGACAAAGTTAGCGCGGTACACGAGTGAATTATATCGCGGGTTAGAGGCGGAGACAGGGCAGGCGACTGGCTACCGTCAGTGCGGCTCGATGTCCATTGCGGCGACGGCGGAACGCTTTGAAGAGCTCAAACGCAGCGCATCGATGGCCAAGGTGTTCGGCCTTGAAGTCAATGTCCTCTCGGTGGAAGAAATCGCTGAACGCTATCCACTGATCCAGACTGATGATTTGTATGGGGGCATTCATATCCCCTCGGATGGTTACGCCAACGCGGTCGACATTACGCAAGCCCTCGCAAAAGGTGCCAAAAGTCGGGGTGTCCGTATTGCGACCCATACCAAGGTCGAAGAGATTCTGCACGAGGGCGGTCAGATAGCCGGTGTGCGCACTGATCGTGGCGAGATACAGGCGAAATACGTGGTGATTTGCGGCGGCATGTGGTCGCGAGATTTAGCCTCTTCAGTCGGGGTGAACTTGCCACTGCACGCCTGCGAACATTATTACGTGCTGTTTGAATCGGTCGAAGGGTTACATCCCGATTTACCCGTGCTGAGAGATTACGATGCTTGCACCTACTATAAGTACGACGCCGGCAAACTGCTGTTAGGCGCCTTTGAGCCCAGCGCGAAGCCTTGGGGTATGGGCGGTATCGCGGAGGATTTTTGCTTTGATGAAATTGCCGGTGATTTTGATCATTTTGAGCCGGTGCTTCTCGATGCCATGAAGCGATTTCCGGCGCTTGAACGCGCCGGCATTCAGAAATTTTTCTGCGGTCCTGAGAGTTTCACGCCCGATGTGCGTTACCACCTTGGCGAGGCACCGGAGTTGAAAAATTGTTTTGTCGCGGCAGGGCTGAATTCCATTGGTTTGCAGTCTGCGGGCGGCGTAGGGAAGGTGACCGCACAATGGATACGCGATGGACGACCGCCGGTAGATTTATGGGAGGTGGATGTCAGACGCAACATGCCCTTCCAGCGGAGCCAGCGCTATTTGCAATCGAGGGTGGGTGAGAGTCTTGGCCTCTTATACGCGACACATTATCCGTATCGCCAGTACGAGACGGCGCGGGGCGTTCGTAAAGCCGCGATCCATGATCGATTGCGCGCAGCGGGTGCCTGCCATGGCGAGGCCTACGGTTGGGAGCGCCCAAACTGGTATGCGCCCGATGGTGTTGAGCCAGTTTATGACTATAGCTATGGCAGACAGAACTGGTTTGATCATTCCGCCGCAGAACATCGCGCGGTGCGCGAAGGCGTTGCGTTATTTGACCAGTCGTCTTTCGCTAAATTTCGCTTCGAGGGTCGCGATGCCATGGCGGTGTTAAATCGGATCTGCGCTAATAATATTGATGTGGTGCCGGGCAGGGTCGTGTACACCCAATGGTTGAACGAGCGCGGCGGTATTGAAGCCGATTTGACGGTGACGCGACTGGCAGAGAACGCTTTTATGATTGTCAGTGCCGCCGAAACAGAGGTGCGCGATTTTTACTGGCTCAAGCGCCACATTCCCGACGACGCCCACTGCGTGTTGACGAACGTCACCTCGGGTATGGGCGTGATATCGATCATGGGTCCGAAGGCGCGCGATCTCCTGCAATCGTTAACGCCTGATGATATGAGCCACAAGGGTTTTCCTTTTGCCACCAGTCGCGAGATTGAATTGGGATATGGCTATGTGCGCGCTTCTCGGATTACGTTTGTCGGTGAGTTGGGATGGGAGCTCTACATCCCGACGGAGTTCATGCAAGACACCTATGACCGTATCGTGGCGGCGGGGGCTGAATGGGGTCTGGTTCATGCCGGTTACCATGCGCTGAATTCTTTGCGCACAGAAAAAGCCTATCGTCATTGGAGTCATGACATTACTGATGAGGATTCGCCGCTGGAGGCGGGCCTCGATTTTGTCGTGAAATGGGATAAAGCAGGCGGGTTTGTAGGTCGAGAAGCGCTACTTGAGCAGCGCGAAAAAGGACTCTCACGCCACTTGCTGCAGCTCCGATTGAAGGACCCTGAGCCACTGATTTACCACAACGAACCCATATGGCGTGACGGCACACTGGTGGGCCATATCACGTCGGGCGCCTACGGGCATACGTTGTGCGGTGCGGTTGGTTTAGGGTACGTCAGGGCCACCCCGGGTGATGCACCCGAGGCCGTGCTTGACGGGCACTACGAGGTCGAAGTGGCCTGCGAAAAAATAACGGCTGAGGTGTCGTTGCGGCCACTTTATGACCCTGAGAACGCAAAAATCCGCAGTTAACAGGGACCGAAATCCGGACTGTAATGCGCCCCGTGATCGGGCGCTCACTCTGCGGCGTCACCGACGCCGCTCATGCAGTGGCTGATCCCGCGATTTTTCCGGCAGTGACGCCAACACTAGCCAGTCCTTATCTCCCCGCTGACGCCAGTGCTAGGCGCTTTGCAATAAGTCTTCGGTGATTAACCGGATAGGAAACTTCGCCCGAATCTCGGCGTCGACTTCTGGGCTGATATGGCTGGGCACATAATTGGCAAGTATGTCATCGCGAGTCCGGATGGCATTGTCTAGCGCCAGCGGCTTGTCGGATTGCTCCCACACGGTCGGACTAAAACGATTGCCCACCTCAGGATACAGGTACTCACTTTGCATCACGGCTAAAGTGTGATCAGACCCTAGATAGTGGCCTTTCTCTCCAAGACAAACCTCGGCAAGATCATTAAACCCCAGGGTGTTTTCATTGACCTCGATCCCTCGTACTGCGCGGAGTGTGGCGCCGAGCACATCGTTATCGAGAATCAGGCTCTCGAGGCAAACCCCCAGCAAGCTCGAGTACATACCCGCTGATTCGTAGATGAGATTAGCGCCGGCCAGTGCCGGTGGCATCAACGTGTGAGCCCGCTCTGCGCCTGCTTGAAAGTCGGGCATGTTGGCGTCGGTCATGCCGCAGGCGGTTCCGAAGGGAAGGTCAAAGTGCAGGCCCAATTGCGCGCAGCCACTAGAGATCAGTCCTTGCTCTGGCGACCCACCGCTCATGGAGCCCGTGCGCAGATCGGAGACAAAAGGCCATGCACCAATGATAGCGGGTGCGCCAGGTTTGATTGCGTTGACATAAACAAGACCGCCCAAGCACTCGGCCCACGCTTGGCTCACCGCACCGGCGAGCGTCGCGGGTGTGGTGGCGCCCGCCTGGCCCGCTGAGAGCAGCAGCACGGGCATGCCGCCCTCTACTGCGACCCGCAAACATTCGAGGGCTTCTTCGGCGAATTTCATCGGCGGCACGACGAAGCAATTTGACTGACTCACAAAGGGGCGCGCGCGCCACTGATCTTCGCCACCGGCGACGATGTGCAGCATCTCAAGTGCTTTGGCGAGATGATCACAATTGCTCCAGCTCGCGCCCACATGCTTGCGCGTGCCGGCAACGCAGCAATACGTGGTGTTGAGGTCCATCTCGTAGGTGTTCTCGAGATCCCGCAGCACACACATCCGCTGAAACATGTGAATGTGCTCGCAGTTATCAGCTATTCGGGCAAGGTCATAGAGATCGCGGGTAGTGGATTCGCGGTACCGATTATTGGCTGAATCGGCAATCATTACCGCTGCGCCAGCCGTCGCGAAGTGCACCCTTGATCCCGATAGGTCAAGATCATAGGCAGGATCCTGCGCATGCAGCGTTAGATTGCGCCTGGCGACATTGAGCGCGTTCTCAACGACGGCTCTGGGCATCCGTAACCGGCCGTCCTCGCCGAGCACGGCGCCAACTGCCTGACACTTTTCGATGCAGTGCGGCGTGGCATCTTTGAAGCCAACCTCACTAAGAATACGGAAAATATTGTCGACAATAGCGGCTAGATCTTTATCAGAAAATGGATGGTAACGACCCCCTCGCTCACCCGGACGGACGGGTTTCATGTCTTGCGCTAGCGGTGCCGCTCGTTGCGCTTTCCGTGCCTGCCTTCCCCCTGCGCGTTTTGCCATGTTTCGCTTCTCCCTAAAGCTGGGTTTTCGACCCCGTATTGCTCGCATTATTAGCCCACACAGCAGACGCAGGCAAGACTTTAAATCGGTGGCAAATCGGGCCGTTATGTCGGCTTACCACCTGGTTGCTAGAGCAGCGTATTGATCGGACGTCACGGCTTGATAAGCTCTGTTTCAACCCATTGCATTGTGCTCGTGGGCGACGTGTCCAGACGTCTTGCAACGCAATGCCTGGTGGCAGCGCCGACCCTGCGAGTGTGCGATGTGATGTGGGTAGTGCCGTCGGGCGTCCTCGTCTGCGTTGGCGTGCCGTTGCCTGGACCAGAACGAGATAAATGATGGGAAAAAGTGGTTTACTGAATGGGAGATGAATGACCTATTTGGCTCGAGAAAAGAAACTTATTGAGCGTGCCCACAACGCTGGCTGAAACGGCCGCGGCGACACGGCTTAGTGAGGTTAGCTCTCCCCAATAATGGTTTCGCGCCCATCGGCGAGCGATGCGTTAATGATGGACACAACTTGTCGAGTCTTCCGCTACACTCTACTGGTATGTTTCCACGTGACAGAGGTGAGCCATGTCAACAGAACAAGCGCTGAAAGAGATTGCCGAACTGCTCCATGAGTTGAAGCTGGAGCTCGTTGCCGAGATGGATTATGCGTCGCTAGAGCTTCAAGTCGAGGCCATTATTGATAAGGTCTACGCACTCTCAGAGGACGCTGAGTAAACGGGACCAACCAATCTGGCAGCGTCCACGTGGCGCCGCTGGGATGTAATCACTATCGAACTAAATCATCGGCAGGAGAGACTGACACGACCTCATAGATTAGCGGATGTCGGCCTGACGTTGTTCGGGGTCAGGCCTGTGGTTAGCTGTTGCAATGAGCAATCACGACCGTATAGCCACACTGTTGTTGCCTAGAGTCCTATCGCTGGTCGCGCTCTGGCGCATCAATACCGCGCAAACGAATACGAGTGCGATCTAACAACACGATGGTGTCACTGTCACTCATTCTTACGGCTTCGACACACTTACCCTCGACTGGGAGACCAGAGGCCCCGTCGTTCAGGGTGCGCAATGGCTAACAATAAAGTAGAGGAGAACCGCTAACGCTCTTGTTAGTGGCGAAATGATTCATTTATTACCCAATACGAGGCATGCAGGGGCGCGCTTTAACGCGTCTCTTGTGTGGCCAAAGATATTCAATGACTTCTTGCTCGGTGGCTTGCGTCATTACTTGGCACTCATGTCTAATCAGACCGCTGTTCCAGCGGTGAAGGCCATCTGCGATGGCAATCCATAATCTTCTCATCGCTTACTCCTCAAGTTGTCATCAAGCTCGGCTTGCGCCTCGTCGAGCCTCTCCTGATAAGCCGCTCCGACGAATATGATGACGATAGCAATGGCGGTGATAGTTACTGACACCCAATTTACGATTTCCATTTTCACTGCCTCCCTGAGTTGGTGCCGTCCGTGGCGGGGATGGTCATCCGTGACATCCACAGTGTTGACGATGAGCGTGCGTAAGGATTGACCGTTTCCGCCATTGGTTTGGCTAAAGGTGACAGGCTGGAGCAGCCCCGTAGGCGCACCGTGGGGCTAGTCGATCCGATTAGGGCAAGGACAACCCCAGAGCACACTGAGGATGCTGCAGCCAGACTTCGGTTGGGCCACCAGATGAGGCTTTTTCAATCGACTTTCTTTTGTTAAGCGAAGTAGCCCTTTTCGTCTAGACGGGAGTGGGGTTCGTTGCGCCATCGCCTACCGCTCTGACCCTCGTGTCTGCGTGGCAAGCATCCTAAGTGACCTGCTGCAGGCGGAGGCGAAATCCAGGGCAAACGCAAGGACGAACAGGCTGCTGGCCGCGCGTTCAAATCTGGCACGCGAAAGCCTGCGAGCAGGTCCATAATAGAGCTACATTTGCCAGTTAACACGTCAAGATCAAAATCAGTACTAGGCCTGAAAGGGCCTAGCGAGGGCTTTGGCGCGGAATGCAGGAGTCGAACCTGCGACCTCCGGTTTCGTAGACCGGCGCTCTATCCAGCTGAGCTAATTCCGCATGTTGGTACTCTCCGGAGTCGTCCTCCCGGCGAGGGAGCGTAGTATACACATTTGCACTTGTCAGACCAGCCAGTTGACAGTAGGTCCTGGGGCATTAGTGCTGGACGTTTCATTCAGATCGTTACAGGTTAAGCGCGTCCAGCGGGCAGGTTGCGGTGTTGGGGTAGATGAGGTTGTCAGATGAATATCTTGGTTGATGCCGATGCATGTCCCGTGGTGATTCGAGATATTCTCTACCGCGCGGCGCAAAAACGACAAATCGCATTGACGCTGTTTGCCAATCAGTCGTTTCACATTCCCCAGTCGAACTTCATTACCCTCTATCAGGTGGCCCAAGGGCCCGATGTGGCAGACCACGAAATCAGTCGCCGAGTGGTAGCGGGCGATCTAGTTATCACAGCCGACATTCCCTTGGCCTACGAGGTGTTGCAACAAGACGCTCATGTGATGACCCCTAGGGGGGAGCGATATACCGCCAATACGATTCGCCAGCGCCTGCAAATGCGTGATTTTATGGAGACAATGCGCGCTGCCGGGCAACATTCGGGGGGGCCGCCGCCGCTGTCTCAGGCAGATCGAAAACTATTTGCCGATCAACTGGATCGATTGTTACGACATGGGTTGCCCAAGCCGTGAAGTTTTCAGCGCCTACAGCGCACTATGGCGCGCTCAGGTGGCCACCCATTCAATGATGTCGGCCTCAAGGTTGTCGAGATCCGCATCGTCTTCGCTAATGGTTCTGTTGGCCACACTCACGCCGGCGCTGAGCACCGATTGCGGATCACCACTCAGCAGCGGATGCCACTGCGGCAATGCCTTTCCCTCACTCAGTCGTCTGTAGGCGCAGCTTCGCGGCATCCAGGCGAGTTCTGAGGCACTCATGTTGCGAACATCGAGGCAGTCACTGACCTCTTCACTCCGCGTATCATAACGCTGGCATCGAGCGGTGTCGGTATCGAGCAGTCGGCAGGCGACGTGTGTGTAGAAGACATCTGCAGTTTCCTCGTTGACGAGCTTATGCAGGCAGCACTGGCCGCAGCCGTCGCAGAGCGATTCCCATTCCCGCAGTGTCATCTCCGTGAGGGTTTTATTTTCCCAGAAACGGGTCATCTTTCCCGAGCACTCCCTTTATCACATGCAACCCATGCTGAGTCGTTAGCCAAACAAAGCATAGCCTATTGCCCGTATACTGGGATTGGCGACGACTGTACAGCGCGGATCAGGGCGGCTGTGAGCGCGAGCAGGGGTCATTGATACGGGCAATCAGCACGCCAGCGTGTTGTACGCGAGGAGTAGATCATGGATCTGGGTATTCGAGGTCGGCGCGCATTGATTTGCGCATCGTCAAAGGGTTTGGGCAAAGGCTGCGCTGAAGCGCTGGCAGGCGAGGGTGTAGACCTTGTGCTCAACGCGCGTGGCGCGGAGGCTTTGGAGGCAACCGCTGGCAGCATTCGCTCAACTTACGGGGTGTCTGTTGTGGTGGTGCCGGCCGATGTCACGACTGAAGGCGGGCAGGCAGCCGTTCTGGAGGCGGCGGGAGACGTCGATATTCTGGTGACCAACGCGGGGGGCCCGCCACCCGGGATGTGGTCTGACTGGGACCGTGATGATTTTATTGCCGCGTTCGACGCCAATTTACTGACCCCGATTGCCCTGATTAAGGCTTTGCTGCCCGGCATGATGGACAGGGGCTGGGGACGGATTGTGAACATCACCAGCGTAGCCGTTAAGGCGCCCATTCCAGTGCTCGGGCTGTCCAACACGGCACGCTCTGGGTTGACCGGGTATGTCGCCGGCGTATCCAGACAAGTGGCCGGCAGCGGCGTCACGATTAACAACTTATTGCCGGGTCTGCACGACACCGATCGGCTCGTGATGCTGGATAAAGTCGATGCAGGCGCCCGCGGTATCAGTGAGGACGACGCGCGCCAAGCTCGCATGCAGACGGTGCCAGCGGGGCGCTTTGGCACGTCTGAAGAGTTTGGTGCGGCCTGTGCTTGGTTGTGTTCCGACAAAGCGGGTTTCGTGATTGGCCAAAATATCTTGCTGGATGGGGGAGCGTTCCCCGGCGCACTCTAGCGCCGCTTTATCCGCGTGGCCGGCGTCACCGTTGGTTCGGAATGCATCACATCAGAAAAAGGCACATAGCATTGTGCGGCGTCATCGGTTAACGGGCTCTGTCGTATAACGAAGGGTGGGCCGTGACTGCCGTGGCCGGATGACAGGGGAGCAACGTGATGACCGATAAGGGTGAGCTGGACATTGTATTTGGTGCCAGTAGCGCCATTGCAGGTGCATTGATTCAGCGCTGGCAGCGAGAAGGGCTGAGACCTATTCTGGCGGTGACGCGATCTGCTGAGGCCCTCAACGACGCTTTGGATCCGAGCAGGGTCCAGGTTGAGACCTCGGATTATAGCGAGGCGGCGTTATCAGCACTCGCTGCGCGATTGGTATCAGCGCAAACCAATGTGGCACGGTTGGTCGTGTGTAATGGTGTTTTACAAGGAGCAGACTATCGGCCTGAGCGCGCGTTGGCTCAGATTGATTCCGCGGCGATGCACACGGTGTTTGAGGTCAATACGTTCCTACCGATGCGGGTACTATCAGCGATGGCGCCCTTGCTGAAAACGAGTGTCGCGCCGATTGTGGCCGCACTATCGGCGCGAGTGGGGAGTCTTGGTGACAATCACCGGGGTGGCTGGTATAGCTACCGAGCCAGCAAGGCTGCTCTTAACATGATGCTGCAGTGCTTGGCCCATGAGTTGGTGCGCGTGAATCCCTCAGCAAAGGTAGTGGCCTATCACCCCGGCACCGTCGATACCCCTCTTTCGAAACCGTTTCAGGCGGGCGTGCGCCCAGAGACTTTGTTGCAGCCTGATCAGGCTGCGGAGGCGCTGGATGCCGTGCTCACCCAGGTCGTCGCTGACGGCACCTTGAGCTATGTGGATTGGCGCGGTGAGCCCATCCCATGGTGATCGCGTGGGACGATAGGTCACCATTAAAGCGTGTCACTTTTTGCACATTTAAGCTGGCGCGGATGCGTTATGGTGCCTTTGCTAAACCAATGTCAAATAACTGACAATAGGACGCTACACCACACCACACCACACCACACCACACAGGAGAGATAGGTATGCAAATTTTGAGAGTCGCATTGCTGAGTTTTTGTGCGTTCATGATGCAGCCAGCCATGGCTGATGAGATCGAGACAACGCTGGATAATTTCCGCACTGCTGGCGCCGGCGACTTTATTGACGAGGCTTATGGCTACGCAATCTTCCCCAGTATCGGTAAAGGCGGCATCGGGATTGGTGGTGCGCACGGCAAGGGCTCTGTTTATCGGGGTGGTGAGCAGACCGGCACAGTTAAAATGAATCAAATCACCTATGGCCTGCAATTAGGCGGGCAGGTTTATAGCCAGATGATTTTCTTTAGAGATGAGCGCTCGTTTGATGACTTCACGTCGGGCAATTTTGAGTTTGGCGCACAGGCCACAGCAGTAGCACTGACTGCGAGCGCAACCGCTTCGACTTCAACTGGTGGTGGCGGTAATGCTTCTGCCGGAACCGACGCGGATTCGAATAGCGCTGCTGCTAGGGATAAGCAGTACGACGGTCGCAGTGGTATGGCGGTCTTTACGATTGCAAAAGGTGGGTTGATGTATGAAGCCACGTTGGGCGGTCAGAAGTTCAAATACGAAGCGCTGTAAAACACCCAGCCTAGTAAGACGAGGCCGCCTGACAGCGGCCTTTTTTTTACCCTGTCATTGGCCGCGAGCATGACATGACGGCGAATTGCTTCTGGCCAGTGCCCAGTGCCCAGTGCTTCTGCGCCACTGCCCATTGCTCGTGGCTTCGGTTGTGCGCGAGGCAAGGCGTGGAGTCAGTCTTCGACGACCTTAAAGTGGATATCAACTCCGGGCAGCCGCTGCAGCATTGCGTCACCCATAGCGCTGGCAGGCGTCCAGATACCACCTCCAACGGCGAGCGAATCTCGAGCGAGGCAGAGAGCTGCTTGCGCTAGCATGCGCGACGTGGCGCCATAACCGGGATCGCGTTGTCCGGTCACCTTAACGCGGAGGTGATCGGAACCATCGCTCCCATGGGTCCAGAACTCGAAAAATCCGTTTTCACGCTTGCGCTCATCGGGACCTTCACCTGGGTCGGGAAGTAGTTTTTTGAGCAGGGCGCGGGTGGGCGCAAAAAAAGTCCCCGCCATGACGGCGCCTAATCCCCCTGCGCTGAGTAAGGCTTTGGCACGGCTATCACAGAGTTGCGATTCGTCGTAGCTAAACTGATCACCATAGGGCAACCCCGCTAGCGCATGAGAGCGCCGCACGACCTTGGTGTTGATCGCTGCCATCACGAAAGGGGCGGTCCAGCTGTCGAAGTCTTCATCCCACTCGACACCGGTTTGATCAGGCTTATCGGATCCCGGAGAGACGCCCGCTGGGTAGAGTGCATAGGGATCCATAATGCGTGCACGGATAACAGGGTCTTGAGACGCCTGCTCGGCAACCAGCATCAGACTGGCGACGGTGCCGCCGCTAACGCCGCCTGAGGCGCGGCCCATGCGTCCGGACACGCGGCTTGCATAGCGTCCAAAACGCTCTTTGAACTGCTTTTGAAGAAAGTACACCGATAGATCCGAAGGAATGGAATCAAATCCACAGCAATGCACCAGTCTGGCACCACTGGCTTTGGCAAGTGGGTCAACTTTGGCATAAATCTCGGCCATCCACTGCGCCTCGCCGGTCAAGTCGCAGTAGTGAGTGCCCTCGCGTGCACAGGTTTCTAAGAGCAGGGAGCCATGCCGTGCATACGGACCCACGGTGCTGATAATCACACAGGCTTGTAGCGCCATCGCTTTGAGCTGGCTGGCATCGTCACTGTCGGCAATGAGTATGGGTAGATCTGGCTTGCCGATATCACGTCGGCAGCGCTCAAGTTTTTGTTGATTGCGGCCTGCAATGGCCCAACGCAGATCGGACTCAGCAGAGGCAAGATACTCGGCCACCAGTTGCCCGGTAAAGCCAGACGCACCATATAGCACGATGTCAAATGGACGTTCAGTCATGTCTCCGCTTCCCGTCAATACAGTGATCCCAAGGGTAGCAAGTCTGCTGGGCAGTCTGACCGATGCAATCTGGTACTTCTTTGCACAACACTGCCGGTCTTGTCACTGTAAATTGCGAGGGTTTCAGGGGTTTAATAAGATCAATTGCGACATTTCCCCATAGAGTGAAAGGGGGTTGCGCAGTATCATCGCCCGCTCTACTGTCATGTAAACGACACCAAAGCGCGGCAATGGACGCTTATCTTTGCGCCGCAGGGAGTCGTAGCAGTGATCGATTATCATCATGGAAGGTGGCGGGTCTGCGAGAGAGACTTGATGGGGTTAGGAAGGTAATCATGATTGAGCTATTGAGGCGAGTAGCGTGGCCCGCTGGTGTGGGTTTAGTGGGTATTGCTGTCTACGCCGTTTTGCAGGTGACTAAGCCTAGTCCGACTCCCAGTATCGAGCCACCGAGCGCTGCGCGTGTGGTCGTCGCGCCGGCCATTCGAACAACCGCTCGTCCTACTGTGTTGGCTTATGGCGAAGTGAGGCCAAGCGTTCGAACGCAGTTAGTGGCGCAAGTGGGTGGGAAAATAACGGGCATTGCGCCGGCTTTTATTGAAGGGGGTCGCTTTTCACCCGGCGAGGTCTTGTTGACCATTGAGGCGACGGATTACCGTGCCGCAGTCGACGAGCGTAGGGCTCGCGTTGCCGCGGCTCGCGTCGATCTCGAACAAGCCCTGGCCGATGCAGACGTCGCCCGCAAACAGCTCTTGGGGCAGGAAAACCCCTCACCGCTGGCACTAAAAAAACCACAGGTTGCGCGTGCTGAAGCGGCACTCAAGGCATCCGAGACGGCACTTGCCTTGGCTGAGACCAATCTGGAGCGTACTCGGTTGAGTTTGCCCTTTACCGGTCGCGTCGAGAGTCAATCAGCGGACCTCGGGCAGTTTGTGAACCCCGGTAAAGTGCTGGGTACGGTGTTTGGCACTGATATGGCAGAGGTGCGCCTTGCGCTCACGCATAACCAGTTATCAGCATTGGGCGTACCCATCGGATTTCATGGTGGTGCAGGAGGCGGTTTGCCCACAACGCTGTCGGCGATGATGGGTGGCACGCAGCATCGCTGGCAAGGATATCTGAATCGACTCGATGCGGCGATCGACCCAACCACTCGGACGGTTTATGGCACGGTCAGCATTGATGACCCCTATGGGACTGCCAACAGCGCGAGCGGTATGCCACTTGCAGCGGGTCTCTATGTTGATGCCGAAATACAGGGCCGTCCCTTCGTCGATACCGTACAGATTGCGGCAGAGGGGCTTCGCGCAGGCAATGAGGTTTTTGTATTGAGTGAGGAGGGACTGCTCGAGGTGCGGCAGATTGAGGTCCTGCATCGAAATCGCGACATCATCATGGTGGGCACGGGCATTGAGGCTGGCGATCAAATCATCGTCTCGGCCATTCGTAATCCGGTGAGCGGTATGCGATTAGAAGCGATCGAGACTGAGGGTGTTTCAGAGGCGACAACTGACCGCCGGCTCGTCGACGATAACGAAGTCTGAGTTCGCTGCGATGGAAGGTTTAATTCGATGGTGGGTCCGCAATCCGGTTGCCGCCAACTTGCTTATGCTCATTATTGTTACCGCAGGATGGTTAGGTCTTCGCGGTATTGAAAAAGAAGCATTCCCCTCCGTACAACCCGACATTATCCAGATCGAGGTTATCTGGCCAGGTGCCTCACCGAAGGAGGTCGAACAACAGGTTGTCCAGCGTGTTGAAGAGTCATTAAAGAATGTCTCCAATGTCTACCGAGTCAACTCGGTGTCTCGAGAGGGTCTCGGTTCCTTATCGGTTCAAACCTTTCCATCGGTAGAGCTCAATACGTTTTTAAACGACGTGAAAAATGCAGTTGACTCGATTACTGCGTTTCCGAGAGATATTGAAAACCCGCGTGTGCGACGACTCGAGTGGCGCCAGGAAATGATTCGCGTCGCTTTGGCGGGTAAGGTGGGTGAGAAGGCGCTAACCCGACTTGCCAATCAGTTGCGCAACGACATGGCGGGGTTGCCTTATATCTCCCAGGTCGAGGTCTTTGGCTCGCGTCGTGAAGAAGTCACGATCGAATTGTCTGAGCGTGCCTTGCGTAATTTTGGATTGCGCTTCTCAGACGTGGCAGCAGCTATTCGCAGTGATTCTATGAACGTATCGGTGGGCGAGGTTCGCACTGAGACCGGTGATATTCAGTTGCGGGCCGAAAACTTAGCCGATAACCAGGATGACTTCGAGCAGATTATTGTCCGTCAGACCCTCGAGGGTGGCATCGTCAGAGTGGGCGATGTGGCAACGGTGCTGGACGACTTTGAGCAAAACGAAATTCTCGCCACGTTGAACGGACAGCCAGCTGTGCTCTTACAGGTGATGTCCACCGATGACATGCAGGTGGTCAAAGCCAGTGCGGCCGTGAAAGAGTGGATTGCACGAACGCAGCCCAGTCTGCCTGCTGGCATTGAGCTGGCTATCTGGTTTGACACGGCTGATATCTATGAAAACCGAATGGACCTCATTGCTGAGTCCTCGATCCTAGGGCTGCTGCTCGTCTTTATTATCTTGATTCTCACTCTTGAGCCGAAAGTGGCGCTATGGGTCACCGTGGGTATCGGTGTGAGTTTTCTGGGCGCCTTTGCGCTGCTGCCAGCGAACGACGTGTCGCTCAATTTATTATCAACCTTCGCGTTTTTGCTAGTCCTGGGCATCGTTGTTGACGATGCGATTGTGGTGGGGGAAAGCATTCATCACCATGTTCACCAAAGAGGTATCTCGGGGGAGGACGCCGCGATACAGGGTGCGTTTGCCGTCAGTCGACCTGTGATTTTCGCGGTCTTGACGACAATCGTCGCCTTTGCGCCGTGGTTGTTCGTGTCAGGTGTGACGGCGCAATTTACACGTCAGCTCTCCGTCGTGATCTCGCTGGCATTGTGTTTCTCGTTGATTGAGGCATTTCTCATTTTGCCGAGTCATCTACGCAATATCGATCGCAACGCGCCCAGTGGTAAGTGGTCGGTGCGTCAAAAACGCATTGCCGATAGCATCGTGTGGTTTTCTGAGCACACTTATCGGCCGTTTCTTGAATGGTGCCTGCAACGTCGCTACACCACGACGATGGTGTTTTTCGCTTTGTTTTTGATTTCGCTGGGCCTATTTACGAGTGGTTGGGTTAAGTTCTTTTTTTCTCCACAGGTCGAAATAGAACAAATCACCATTGATGTCACGTTGCCGCCCGGGGCGCCCTTCAGTCGCTCTATAGAAGTGTTGACACAACTGCAAAACGCGGAAAAAGCACTGGTTGCTGAGGTCAATGCTGAGGCCGCAGGTGGCAAGGGCTCTGGGGAGTTGATCGAGGGCTGGTATACCCGTGCCCGTCGGGGCAGTGTTGTTGCCATTATCCAGCTGGCCCCGCCGGATCAACGAGACTTAAGTAGCCGCCAGGCGGTTGAGCGATTTGCAGAGCTGGTGGGTGATATTCCGGATGCGGACGAGGTGAAGGTCCGCTATACCCTCGGCGACAGTGAGGCCAGTATTACGTTCTTGTTACAGCACGATGACCTTGAAACGCTCAATGCAGCGAGTCGAACCCTACAGCATCACCTCCGTGAGTACGATAAAGCCTATTACATTCGCGATGACCAGTGGGGTGCGCTGCCAGAGATACGCTTTCACTTAAAGCCCGGTGCCGAAAAGCTCGGTGTGACTTTGGGTGATGTCTCCTCGCAAGTGCGACAGGCTTTTTATGGGGAGGAGGTGCAGCGATTACCACGAGAATACGGCGACGTCAGGGTTATGGTCCGCTATCCGAAAGCCGCACGCGACACATTGGCGTCTTTTGAGGAGGTCCGCATTCGAACGCCAGATGGCAGACTGATTCCACTCTTGTCGGTCGCCGAGGTCGAGGTGGGGCAGGCCACTCGGCGAATTACTAGGCGTAACGGCGAGCGCGTGGTGACGGTGAGTGCGACGGTGGAGCCCGAATCCCTCAGCGAGATCAATGCCGCTGTGGAGGACGGCTATCTGCCGACGCTCCGCGGAATGTATCCCGGATTACGCGTCTTAAAGGGGGGGTCGCAAGAGGCAGAGGCTGAGTTCTTTGACGAAATTATTGCGCTGTATACGATTGCGCTCTTTGTCATTTACGCGCTGATTGCTGTCGCCTTTCGCTCCTATAGTCTGCCGATTCTCATTATGACTGCGATGCCATTCGGTTTTATGGGAGCGGTGTTTGGGCACTTGATTTTCAATTTGCCGATGGCGCTGTTTTCCTACTTTGGTATTGGCGCGGCGGCGGGGGTGGTCGTCAACGACAACTTAGTGCTGATCGATTACGTGCGGCGACTAGAACGTGAGGGTCATCCGTCCCCGAAAGCGATCGTGATGGCGGCAGTGAGTCGCTTTAGGCCTATTTTCTTAACAACGCTCACCACGTTTATCGGTTTGATTCCGATTATGGCAGAGCAGTCCACCAGCGCGGAATTTTTGAAGCCTGCGGTCTTGTCGCTGGCGTTTGGTGTTTTCTTTGCTTTGTTTGTCAGCCTACTGCTGGTGCCCGCGATGTATCTCATTGGCCACGATTGGCAACAAATGCTGGCAGCGCGAAAGGCACGAAGCGCCGCATCCACTGCCGCCAGCTAAGTTGTTATCTCACACCATGCATTAATTTTTTCAGCAGCGGCGAGAGAATCAACAGCACTGCGCCACCGGCTAGACCAATCACTAAGAGCTGACTGAACAGTTCGGTGTAGCCGGCCAGTGCGTCAGCGTTGTCTGTCAGTGTTGCACTAGTGGGGCGTGCGGCGATGGTGGCAATTTGCGCGGCAACATACGACGAGTAGGCCGAGGCAAGAAACCAGGTGCCCATCATGACTCCCACCACCGAGGGGACGGCGAGCTTGGTCACTGCAGAGAGGCCCACAGGGCTTAAACAGAGCTCTCCCGTGGTGTGTAGCAAGTAGGCGCAAATTAACCACCATGCCGATACCACGCCGGCCTCATTGGGGAATTGAGCGCCATAGACCAAGGCACCAAACCCTAGGCCTGCCTGCGCAATGCCGAGTGAAAACTTAACCGGCGTGCTCGGTTCGAGCCCGCGTTTGCCGAGACGGGTCCACAGTAGCGCGAATAACGGGGCTAATGAAAAGATGAAGAAAGAATTGGCGGCGCCAAATTGTGCAGCCGTGAGCGAGACGCCAAAGAGCGCTTTGTCCGTCACCCTGTCGGCGTATAGTGTCATCGACCCGGCGGCTTGTTCGAACAGTGCCCAAAAGATGACCGTCGATAACGTCAGCACAATGAGCACAAACATCCGCTCGCGCTCGACTTTGTTGCATCGAGCAAACAAGAACCACGTTAGGCCGACCAAAACAGCCAGTGACATGACATCGAGCAACGTACCCACCGTGTCGGTGAGTTGAACCAGCTGCCAAATCACGGCGACCATGACAAAACTGCCTAAATAAATAGCGCGCTCTAAGGTCAGACCGGGAATGCCCACTAGCTGACTGAGCTGGCCCGGGTTGCGGGGTTCGCCATGGCCCAATAAATAAGGCTGTCCCCACTGAAAGAAAATCAGGCCGATGAGCATGCCGATTCCGGCGGCGCCAAATCCCCAAGCCCAGCCATAGACTTCACCCAGCCATCCACACAAGAGCGTCGCCGCGAATGCGCCGATATTGATGCCCATATAAAAGATGGTGAAGCCCGCGTCTCGTCGGGCGTCGCCCTCTGGGTATAGCTTGCCGACGACCGTCGATATATTGGGTTTGAGGAAGCCAACCCCCACTACAATGAGTGCCAGTGACAGATAAAAAATTGATAGCGCGCCATCATCTCGGACAATGCCAGCAGCGGTTTGCCGAGCGGCTTCTCCCTCGAAGGCCATACCGAGATGCCCGAGTACCAGTAAGACCCCGCCAAAGGTCACCGCTTTTCTCATGCCGATAAATCGATCAGCGACGAGCCCACCTAAAACGGGCATGGCATAGACCAGCGACGCATAACTCCCCAGCACACCTAGACCCGCGGCATCTGAAAATAAGTGGTACTTGGTTAAGTACAGTAACAGCAAGTATTTCATGCCATAAAAGGAGAACCGCTCCCATAACTCTGTGGCGAAACAGATATAGAGGCCCTTTGGATGTCCCCAAAGATCGCCAGATTGAGAGGTGGTTGTAATGCTCATAGTTCGATGCCTTGCTGCATGAGGTTTGATGAGACCCAGTGTAATGTTGCATCGGAGTCGACAGATGTCGAGTCCGTTTTCATCGGCAGTGTGAGCGGTATGTCATGCAGCCCTTGCCCTCGACGGTCCCATGAGCGCCTGTGCCATGTGTGCGGGGTCATTGATGCGCTTGACCTCGCTAAATAATGCGCCAGCTTGCGGGTAGTAAAGTCTGAGATACATCAGCCACTGTTTCACTGGGTTTACGGCGTAGCGGTCGTCGTAGCACTGTCGATTGCGTTCAAGAAACTGGATCAAGAGTTCCTGAGTTTGCTGCCAAGCAAAGGTGGGGGGGGCAACGCCCTGATAATGGCCTTGAATGGCGGCGGCGAGATCGGGACGGCATAGCGCACCGCGCGCTAACATAAACGTGTCACAGCCGCTGATTGTGGCGCACCGTTTCACGTCGGAGGGGCTCCATAGCTCGCCATTAGCGATAACAGGATAGGGCATTTTCTGCGTTGCCTGACGCAGCTGATGCCAGTGAGCGGGAGGGCGATAGCCCTGCCGCCGGGTGCGCGCGTGGACAGTGAGTTCGGTGAGCTCCACTTGCGCCAGGGCATCGAGTATTTCCTCGAACTGATCATCACTGTCATAACCCAGTCGGATCTTTGCGGTCACGGGAACCGTGTTGGGCACGCGTTCACGCACCGCTTGGCAGATGGATCTGATCAGTAGGGGTGATCGTAACAACGCTGCACCACCTTGAGAGCGGTTCACGGTCTTGGCGGGGCAGCCAAAGTTGAGGTCAATGCCGGGCGCACCGAGGTCAGCGGCGCGGGCCGCATTGGCGGCCATTAAGGCGGGGTCAGATCCCAAAAGCTGAACAAAGACCGGCACGCCCGAGGGGGTCACACCGCCTTGTTTGAGTTCTGGCGCATACCGGTAGAATACGCGCCGAGGGAGGAGTGTTTGAGAAACGCGCACAAATTCGGTGACACAGCGCGCGTAGCCGCCAATCGCAGTCAACTGGTCGCGCATGATGGCGTCCAATACCCCCTCCATGGGGGCCAGAATAAGGCGAGGAACAGCGGGTGGAGTCTGCGACATGGTGCGCAGGGTAACGAGATAAACCACCTTTTAACAGTGGGGCACTGCTGATTGCCGCCCCTTTGCAGACTCTCAATGCAATCTATAGAGTAAGCACTACAGTCAGCGATACAGCAATTTTAGGAGCCAAGCGAGCAACATGAATCCGAACTATCTCGACTTTGAGCAGCCGATTGCAGAACTCGAAATGAAAATTGAGGAGTTGCAAGGCGTTAGCGATGATGCCGAACTCAATCTGGGTGATGAAATAAACCGTCTGCGTGAAAAGTCGACCGCACTGACGGCAAAGATTTATACCGATCTCAGCGCGTGGGATACAGTGCGAGTGGCCAGGCATCCACAGCGACCGTACTCCCTCGATTACATCCCGGAAATGTTCACTGAATTCGACGAGCTGCACGGCGATCGGCACTTTGCAGACGATAAGGCGATTGTTGGGGGCATTGCTCGCTTAGAGGGCAGACCCGTGATGGTGATTGGTCAGGAGAAGGGCCGCGCCGTGAAAGACAAGGTGTATCGAAACTTTGGTATGCCAAAGCCTGAGGGTTATCGAAAGGCAATGCGTCTGATGCAGATGGCCGAGCGTTTTAAAATGCCCGTGATCACTTTGATTGATACGCCGGGGGCCTATCCGGGCATCGATTCGGAGGAGCGCGGCATTTCAGAGGCGATTGCGCAGAACTTGGCAGTGATGTCGCGACTCAAGACCCCGCTGGTTTGTATCGTGATCGGAGAGGGCTCCTCGGGCGGCGCCTTGGGGATTGGCGTCGGCGATCACCTCGCGATGCTTCAATATTCAACGTACTTTGTCATCTCACCCGAGGGCTGTGCCAATATCATTTGGAAAAGTTCCGACTATGCGCCAGACGCCGCAGCGGCAATGGGCGTGACCTCCTCTAAGCTCGAAGAGCTGGGTATTGTCGACGCGACCATCCCCGAGCCACTCGGGGGCGCTCACCGGGATCCAGTGGAAATGGCCAGTCGATTAAAGCAGCATTTAATCGCGCAGATCGATCGGCTGTCGGCGATGAATGAGGATGAGATGCTCGAGACGCGCTATCGGCGATTAATGTCTTACGGTAACTGACCGCTAGGGCCACGCCAGTGCGCGAACTACTCGCCACACTGCCAGAGCCGATTGCGACGGCGCCCGGCTGGTGGGTGGCTTTATCGGGCGGCGCAGATAGCGTCGCACTGTTATATGCGCTGGTGGCGTATCGTGGTGATACGAGTTTGCCGCCCATTCGCGCGATTCATATTAATCATGGCCTGCATCCGGATGCGCCGCAATGGGTTGCGGTTTGCGAGCAGCATTGCCGTGCACTTTCTGTCCCATTACAGGTCAGTGAATGCCATGTCGACGCCGCGGGGCGGGGACTTGAGGCCAACGCGCGCTCGGAGCGCTATCGTATTTTTGAGGCGGCCTTGGGTCGAGACGAGGTATTGTTTACCGCGCATCACGCTGATGACATGGTTGAAACCGTATTGCTGCGCCTTTTTCGCGGCGCCGGCCCTAAGGGGCTTGCGGGCATTCCGCGTCAACGAGCGTGCGCTGAGGGTGTCATTTATCGTCCTTTTCTTGATGTCAGTGCGGCGTCCTTGCGGACAGCCCTGGAGGCCGCGGGGCTCGATTATGTGATCGATCCCAGTAACCTCGAATCAGACCAAGACCGCAATTATGTGCGCCGTGAGGTGCTACCGGTGGTGGCTCAGCGCTGGCCTGGTTATCGCGAGACGATTCTTCGTGCGGCAACGCTTCAGGCCATGGCGCAGCAGCGACTCAGCACACTGCCGTTGCGTCACACGCAGACCGTGCTGGGCGAGCCGGCATTGCTGATTGATTCAGCGCTCGACCCGCAAACACTGGCGGGGCAGCTGCATCAATGGTTAAGTGAGACGACCGTCACCATGCCCGATCGACGCCGGCTATTGGAGTTAGCGCGACAGGCTTTGACGGCAGACAGGGATCGGCAGCCAGAATTGGTGTGGGCAGATCGGTATCTGCGCGTATGGAATGGTCTTATCGTGGATAGCACTGCGCCCGAGTCAGCGCAGCGCTTTCCTGAAGCGGTGACGGTGGGTGAGCCACAGCAAGGCGAATGGGGGCGGTTGGACTGGGAGATCAGCGATAACTCAGTAGGCCTGGCACGTGGTGAAGTCATGAGCGCCATCACGACCGATAAATTGACCGTCTTGACGCTGCCAAATCGCCCCGAAAAGCCGGTCAAAAAGTGGCTTCAAGAGTTGAGAATCCCCCCGTGGTGGCGTCGCCATCTTCCTGTTTTAATGAGTAAAAATGTGCCCGTCTGGTTGCTGCCTGTTGGCCCCCTGGGCGGCGATGACCAACCCGATATGCTGTCATCAGAGCAATGCCTTCGACCGATTTGGACGCTGCCCTCGCGCTTTTAAATTGAGCCCGGTGAGGGTTCCTGTTAGACTAATCTTCCATCGGAGAGGCACTCTCAAGAGGCGCTGAACGGGCGTCCGGTTAGTCTTTCGCTTTGGTGGATTCCATGACGAGATATGTGTTCGTTACGGGTGGTGTCGTGTCTTCTTTAGGTAAGGGGATCGCTGCCGCCTCCCTCGCTGCTGTGCTTGAGGCGCGGGGCTTGAGGGTAACGCTGCTAAAACTTGACCCCTACATTAATGTTGACCCTGGCACGATGAGCCCGTTTCAACACGGCGAAGTATTCGTGACCGACGATGGTGCCGAGACCGATCTGGATCTGGGCCATTACGAGCGCTTTACCCGCACCGTGATGAGCCGCGCCAACAACTTCACCGCCGGCAGGGTCTATGATGAGGTGCTGCGAAAAGAGCGCAGAGGTGATTATTTAGGCGGCACTGTTCAAGTGATCCCCCACATTACCGACGAAATTAAACGCCGCGTCATAGAGGGGGCGGGCGATGCTGAGATAGCAGTAGTGGAAGTGGGGGGCACGGCGGGCGATATCGAGAGTCAGCCGTTCTTGGAGGCAGTCCGCCAACTGAAGCTGGAGCTGGGCGCTTCTCACGCGTTGCTCATGCATTTAACGTTAATTCCTTATATTCCCACTGCAGGCGAGATCAAAACTAAGCCCACGCAGCATTCCGTCAAAGATCTACGCTCGATTGGCTTGCAGCCCGAGGTATTGCTGTGTCGATGTTCTGTTGAAGTGGACGACAGCGCCCGTCGGAAAATTTCGCTTTTCACCAACGTTGAACAGCGCGCAGTGATCCCGTTGTTAGATGCAGACTCGATTTATCAGATTCCCGGTCATCTGAATGCCAGTGGGCTTGATGACTTTGTGCTGGAGCGATTTAGTTTAGATCAGCCTGCAGCCGACCTGTCCGAATGGGAGGAAGTGGTGCGTCGGGAGTTCAGTCCAAGACAAGGTAGCGTCACAGTCGGCATGGTAGGCAAATATGTCGATCTGGTGGATGCCTACAAATCGCTGAACGAAGCGCTTGATCATGCCGGCCTGCAGACCGATACCCAAGTCGATATTGAGTATATCGATGCAGAGATCATTGAAACGCAGGGTGTTGGCGTATTGCAGCATTTAGATGCGATTTTAGTGCCGGGCGGGTTTGGTGACCGGGGTATTCAGGGCAAAATTGAGGCGGTCCGCTATGCGCGCGAGCACGACATTCCTTTTTTAGGCATTTGTCTTGGTATGCATATGGCGATGATCGAATACGCGCGCAATGTGTGTGGGCTGGAACATGCTCACTCCACTGAAATGGATCGAGAAACGCCCCACCCCATCATCGCACTGATCACGGAATGGCAAACGGCTGAGGGTGAGATGGAGCAGCGGTCCGAAGCATCCGATTTGGGTGGCACCATGCGCCTTGGCTCGCAGCCTTGCCGACTGGTGGATGACAGTAAAACGGCGGCAATTTATGGCGTGGGTGAAATCGCTGAGCGGCATCGACATCGTTACGAGGTCAACAGTCGTTACGTGGCGCAGCTGGAATCAGCGGGTATGAAAGTCAGTGGCTGGTCCTTGGATGGTGAGCTGGTCGAAATCATTGAGCTGCCAAGCCATTCATGGTTTGTTGCCTGCCAGTTCCATCCAGAATTTAAGTCGCGGCCTCGGGGAGGGCACCCACTCTTTAATAGTTATATTCAATCGGCGCTCACGCTATCGCAGCAGCGCAGTGATGACGCATGACGATCATGAATCAGTCGATTGATGTCGGGGGTTGCCAGTTCGGAAACCAGCATCCTATGGTGCTCATCGGCGGAGTAAATGTCCTTGAGAGTCGCGATTTGGCGCTGTCGGTAGCGGAAGCGTTTGTTCGCGTCTGTCAGAACCTCGGCCTGCCTTATGTTTTTAAAGCGTCTTTTGATAAAGCGAATCGGTCTTCTATCCACTCGTTTCGCGGCCCGGGATTGCAGGAGGGCTTGGCGTTACTCGCTGAGATCAAGGCGACCTTTGGCGTGCCAGTGCTGACCGATATCCATGAGCCTGAACAGGCCGCACCCGTCGCCGAGGTGTGCGATATCTTGCAATTGCCTGCTTTTTTGGCGCGCCAAACTGACTTAGTGGAGGCGATGGCGCGCACGGGCGCGGTGATCAATATCAAAAAGCCGCAATTTTTGAGCCCCGAGCAGATGGGTAACATTGCCGACAAGTTTCGCGAGTGTGGCAATGAGCGCCTGATGGTGTGTGAACGGGGCAGTAACTTCGGTTACGACAATTTAGTGGTCGATATGCTGGGATTCGAAGTCATGCGCCAGGCGACTCACGGTTGTCCGCTCATCTTCGACGTGACGCATTCGTTACAGCGCCGCAATGCCGGCGACGCGGCGTCCGGCGGTCGGCGCGAGCAAGTGTTAAGTCTTGCTAAGGCCGGTGTTGCGGTAGGTGTCGCAGGCCTATTTTTAGAGGCGCATCCAGATCCTGACAAGGCACTGTGCGACGGTCCCAGCGCACTGCCGCTCGATCAACTTGAGCCTTTCTTGAAGCAGGTGAAGGCGATCGATGACCTCGTCAAATCACAACCTGATATCAGTATTCGTTAAATCATCTTTTGAAACAGGAGTGGCAGTGTGAGTGAGATCGTCGATGTGCGTGCCTTTGAGGTGTTGGATTCTCGCGGGAATCCAACCGTCATGGCTGAGGTCACATTGGATGACGAGACCGTCGGCAGTGCGTGTGCGCCATCGGGTGCGAGTACCGGCACGCGCGAAGCACTGGAGCTGCGAGACGCTGACCCCAAGCGCTATCTCGGTAAAGGCGTCCTTACTGCAGTAGGCCATGTTAATGGTGCGATTCGTGACGTGTTGCTCGGCCACGATGCGAATGATCAAGAGACAATAGACCAACGGCTGATCGCGGCGGATGGCACTGATAATAAAGCGCAGTTTGGTGCCAATGCGATATTGGCGGTCTCGCTTGCGACTGCCAAGGCGGCGGCCCAGGCGCAAAAGTTACCGCTTTATCAACATATCGCGCACTTGGCAGACTGCTCTGCGCTGACCATGCCGGTGCCTATGATGAATATCGTCAACGGCGGTGAGCACGCCGATAACAACGTGGATATTCAAGAATTCATGATCCAGCCGGTGTCAGCACCTAATTTTGCTGAAGCACTGCGCATCGGCGCGGAAATCTTCCACCATCTGAAGCAGGTGCTGTCGAGCAGGGGGCTGGCCACCTCGGTGGGGGATGAAGGGGGGTTCGCGCCCAACTTATCGTCTAATGCAGCCGCCCTTGAAGTGATTGCAGAGGCGGTGGAGCGCGCAGGATACCGCCTTGGTGAGGACATCACGCTGGCACTCGACTGCGCAGCGTCTGAATTTTATCGAGAGGGTCGTTATCACCTCGAGGGTGATGGTCGCGATTTCAGCAGTGCTGAATTTGCAGACTACTTGGCGTCTTTGGTTGATCAGCATCCGATTGTCTCAATTGAGGACGGACTGGATGAATCCGATTGGGCGGGTTGGTCCATCCTTACCGAGAAGCTTGGTGCAAAGACTCAGTTGGTGGGCGATGACCTCTTTGTTACCAATACGCAGATACTCAAGCGGGGTATCGACGAGGGCGTCGCTAATTCGATTCTGATTAAATTTAATCAGATCGGCACATTGAGTGAGACCCTAGCCGCGATCGCGATGGCTAAGGCGGCCGGTTACACCGCGGTCATCTCTCACCGATCTGGCGAAACGGAGGATGCCACCATCGCAGATCTTGCTGTGGGTACCGGGGCCGGTCAGATTAAAACGGGTTCACTGTGTCGCTCGGATCGAGTGGCTAAGTACAACCGACTGCTGCGCATCGAGGCCGAGTTAGGACTGACCGCGCCATACCCGGGTCGGGATATTCTGAAGCGCGCATGATGCGTTGGCTGATTGGTACATTGTTGGGGCTTTTTGTGCTCTTGCAGTACCGGTTATGGTTCGCGGAGGGAGGCTTGGCTGAAGCCAATCGCTTGAGTGCTGAGTTAGCTGCTGCCGAGACGGAGAACGCCACGTTAATCGAGAGAAACGATGCGCTAGCGCGCGAGGTGATTGCATTGCAATCCGGGACTGAGGCAGTGGAAAAAAATGCACGAGAAAATCTGGGTCTCATCAAAGAAGGTGAAGTCTATTATCAATTTGTAGAGGAGCCAGAAGCGCCGTGAAGCGACTTTGGGCAGTTGTGCCTGCCGCAGGAATGGGTAGTCGCCTTGGCGGCGATGTCCCAAAACAATATCGCGACGTCGCGGGAATGCCGCTGCTGGAGCACACCCTGCGCTCGCTCCTGCAATCGTCCGCTATTTGCGGCGTTGTCGTTGCCATTGACCCCGCTGATCGACGCGCCGACATGATTGCCAGTCTCTCCGACGGGCGAGTGCAAACGACGCCCGGCGGAGTGACCCGTGCACACTCCGTTTTGGCTGGCCTTGACGCCCTTGAAGAGCATGTTTCCGAGGGTGACTGGGCGCTGGTTCACGATGCGGCCAGACCTTGCCTCACGGTGGATGCCTTAGCGGCCTTAATCGACCGTGCGCGTGCGCTCGGAGAAGGCGTGATCCTAGCCGAGCCCGTTGCCGATACACTGAAGCAGGTCAATGATCGGGGCGAGATCGAGAAAACGGTGGATCGATCGATACTATGGCGCGCGCAAACGCCGCAGCTTTTCCCGCTGTTGCCGCTTCGGGATGCGCTGCGGCACTGTATTGATCAGGGCGTATCGGTGACCGACGAGGCCATGGCGATGGAACGCGCGGGGCGGCCCGTTCACGTTGTTGAGGGAGCGTCGAGTAACATCAAGGTGACGGTGGAGGCTGATCTGATTTTCGCCGACCTGTTTCTCAGAGAAGCCGGGGAGCGCTGAGTATGACGATGCGGATAGGCCATGGTTACGACGTGCATGCTTGTGGAGAGGGCAGCCACATTGTGCTCGGCGGTACCACCATCGATTGCGGCTTTGGTTTGATAGCGCACTCAGACGGTGATGTGGTGCTGCATGCACTGTGCGACGCATTGTTAGGCGCTGCAGGCCTGGGCGATATCGGTCGCCATTTTCCCGACACGGATGAGCAATTTCGGGGCGTGGATAGCCGGGTTTTACTGCAAACCGTTATCGGCAAGTTGGCGCAACAAGGGTGGTCGGTGGGCAATGTTGATATCACCGTCGTCGCGCAGGCACCTCGCCTGAGTGATTATATCGGCTCGATGGAGGCGCACATTGCGTCAGATCTTGGCGTGGGTGTCAGCGCCGTTAATGTCAAAGCAACGACCACTGAACGCCTTGGCTTTGAAGGTCGCAGCGAGGGTATCGCGAGTTATGCGGTAGCACTCATTGTGCAAGGCGGTGATCGTCCGTGAGTCGAATGGGTATTGGCATGACGTCGCAGCGAACGCGAGAGCGTTTGATTCAGCGCTTAATGGATCAAGGCATCACGCGGTTCGAAGTGCTAGAGGCCATTCGGAGTGTGCCGCGTCATCTGTTTGTTGATGAGGCGTTGGCGCACCGATCCTATGAGGACACGGCCCTGCCGATTGGCTACGGGCAGACACTGTCGCAACCCTACATGGTAGCGAGAATGAGTGAGTTGGCGCTGGCGCGTGGTAAGCCGCGTAAAGTCCTGGAGATCGGCAGTGGGTCGGGTTATCAAACTGCTATTTTGGCATCGCTGGTGGATGAAATATGCGCGATTGAACGGATCAAGCCGCTACAAGAACGAGCACGAAAGCAATTGCGTGCCTTACGAGTGCGCAACGTTCGGTTGCGGCATGGAGATGGTCTTGAGGGCTGGCCAAGTGAGGCCCCATTTGACTTAATTCTGGGTGCGGCGGCGCCCGAGAGCGTTCCGAACGCGTTGCTGGAACAGCTCGCTCCGGATGGCTGCATGATTCTGCCAGTGGGGGGGAATCGGCAGCGTTTAATGATGATTACCGCGACGCCTGACGGCTTTGTTGAAGAAGTGATCGAAGAGGTGAATTTTGTGCCAATGATCAGTGGTGTTGCTAGATGAAGCCCAATCCTATCGGCATCTATGCACGCGGTGTGGCGATGGGTGCGGCAGATATTGTGCCCGGTGTGTCGGGCGGCACGGTTGCCTTAATTACGGGCATTTACGCGCGTTTACTGGGCGCCTTGGTCAAGATCGATAAGCAGGCCATCGCGTTTTTCTTCAGTGGCCGTTGGCGCGCACTGTGGCATCGACTGGACGGCCCTTTTTTGGGTTGGCTATTGGCGGGTATTCTCACTGCTATCTTTTCTCTCGCCTCGGTCATTCACTGGTTGCTGTTGCATTATCCTCAGCCCCTGTGGTCTTTTTTTTCAGGCCTCATTCTCATCAGTGGCGCGTTACTGTTGCGCAGCGAGGTCTCGCTGGATCGATGGGGCCGTGTGGGCCTCTTTGCCTTGGGTGTTGCGCTGGCGGTAGCGATCTCGCTGGCGCCGCCGATCCCTTTTTCAGCTAGCCTACTGGGGTTCTTTGTTGCCGGCGCCATTGCGATCTGCGCAATGATCTTGCCGGGTATCTCTGGCAGTTTCATGTTGGTGTTGCTGGGTATGTATGGTCCGGTGCTCGGAGCGGTGAAAAGTCTGCAGATTGCGGAGCTGTCAGTGTTTGCGGTGGGGTGCGCAGTAGGGCTGGTCACCTTCGCGCGGATTCTGAATTTTCTTTTACTGCGGGCGCGCGTCGCGATGATGGCTTTTTTAAGCGGCGTATTGCTGGGCTCTTTGTCATCTGTATGGCCGTGGCAGATTACTGTTTTAGTTGACTCGGTGGGTGGATCTGTTGAGTTGACGCGGCCGGTATTACCGCTCAACCCATTACTGATCGATCCTCAAGTGATGCTGTGCCTTGCCAGTTTTGCGCTGGGACTGACCTTGGTCTGGTCCATTACGGCTTTAGCAAGGCGCGAGGCATCGTGAGCGTGCGATGCAACGAATGAATCGCTGGTTTGTGGCCTGTATGGCGGGCGTGTTGTTGAGTGCTTGCGCAGATCATCCCCCCGCGGTGATCGAGGATCGCTCGGTACAGCGTGTCGATGTCGCGCCTGAAGTGCGGCAATCAGTGCCATCCGAACAAGTGGTTAAACCCACCTTGCCTCAGGGCCCAGATTATCGCGTTCAGCCCGGGGATACGCTGTATTCGGTGGCTTTTAGGTTGGGTATGGATTACCGGACGCTGGCCCAGTTTAACGAGATTGAGCCACCCTTTACGATTGTAGTGGGTGAGCAGTTGCGAACGATTCCTCCGGTATCGCGGCCCGAGCCGGCTCCAGAAGTTGTGGCATCGTTGCCGCTACCGAGTGACGACGTAGCGCGTAATCCGACATCAAAGCCAGCCACTGCCCCTAAAATGCCGGTGGCAGAAAAAAAACCGGTGACCGTGACCGCCGCTAAGCCCGCACTCACGAACGCCCCGGTCAGTCGATGGCTATGGCCTGTATCAGGCACGGTCAGTCGCGGTTTTGCGGGTGATCGCAATAAGGGGTTAGACCTGGTCGGTCAGCGTGGCGATCCGGTGGTGGCAACCGCTGATGGCGTAGTGGTGTATGCCGGGTCGGGTGTGACCGGGTATGGCGTGTTATTGATCGTCAAGCACAACGACACTTACCTAAGTGCTTATGGGCACAATGACGAGCTCCTGGTAAGCGAGGGCGCCTTCGTGGCGGCGGGTGAGACCATCGCCCGGATGGGCAGCACAAGTACTGATTCGGTCAAGTTACATTTTGAGATACGACGTAATGGTAGTCCGATAGACCCCATGACAGTGCTACCGAGTCGGTAAGGCGTGAAGCCGCTCGCGCGGCGCGCCCGTTAGTCAGCGTTCAAGTAGTTCCAGCTTGCCGGATTTGCCCGCCCAGTCTTCCGCATCGGGTAGCGGCTCTTTGCGTTCGGTAATGTTTGGCCACACTTCGGCGAGTTCAGTGTTGAGCGCCAGAAAGTTTTCCTGATCAGCGGGTAGCTCGTCTTCTGAAAAAATGGCGTCCACCGGACACTCAGGCTCGCAGAGCGCGCAATCAATGCACTCGTCCGGATGGATAACCAAGAAATTCGGACCCTCATAAAAACAATCGACCGGGCATACTTCGACACAATCCGTATGCTTGCACTTGATGCAATCTTCACCGACAACGAACGTCATACCAATACCTCACTTAGCTCAGGGCGAAGGATACTGGTTGAGGCCGGTTTTGAAAACTATTCACGGCTTGTCTTCAAGATTTTGTTTCAGCTCATAGAGGCAGGCTAATGCCTCGCGAGCGGTCATATCGTCTGGATTTAACGCCCGTAACTGTTCGATCACCGGCGAGGGCACAGTGGGCCGGGGCGCTGAAAATAAGTCGGTTTGGGCGGGAGGTGGCCCGGCATGCTGGCCGCTTTCGAGTGCCTGAAGTTTGTCACGAGCCGTGGTCAACACGCCAGCCGGCACGCCCGCTAGACGCGCCACTTGCAGGCCGAAGCTGCGGTTCGCTGGCCCTTCTTGGATTTGATGCAAAAACACAACATGGTCCTCATGCTCCGTGGCATCGAGATGCACATTGGCCATGGCCGCGTGTTGCTGTGGCAGCGCAGTCAATTCAAAATAGTGGGTAGCAAAAAAGGTAATGGCTTTGACCTGATTAGCGAGGGCCAGCGCTGTCGCCCAGGCAATGCTCAACCCATCAAATGTGCTGGTGCCTCTGCCTATCTCATCCATCAGCACGAGGCTTCGTTCCGTCGCGTTGTGGAGGATGTTGGCTGTCTCTGTCATTTCCACCATGAACGTGGATCGCCCGCTGGCGAGGTCATCTGATGAGCCAATCCGCGTAAAAATACGATCGAGGCTCGAGAGTGTGACCGATCGAGCGGGCACGAATGCACCGACGTGGGCAAGCAGTGCGATCAGTGCATTTTGGCGCATATAAGTTGATTTACCGCCCATATTGGGTCCGGTAATGAGTAACATGCGGCGCTTTTCGTCGAGCTGCGTATCGTTGGCAATAAAAGGGTGATCGCGGGCGCTCTCGACAACAGGATGTCTACCGCCGTCTATCTGTAACAGGGTGCCATCGGTAAACCGGGGACGACACAGGTGCAGACTGATGGCGCGCTCAGCGAAACAGGCCAATACATCGAGGTCACACAGTGCCGTCGCGGTGGTTTGCAGTGGCAAGAGTGATTCAGCGACGCGCAAGACGATTTGTTCGTAGAGCAATTTTTCTCGCGCCAGCGCGCGACTTTTACTAGAGAGTGCTTTGTCTTCAAAGGTCTTGAGTTCGGGCGTAATAAAACGCTCAACGTTCTTCAGTGTTTGTCGACGTTGATAGGCATCGGGTGCTTGCTCTGACTGCGAGCGACTGATCTCAATATAGTAGCCATGCACGCGGTTGTAGCCCACTTTCAGCGTCGAGAGTCCAGTGGCGTCGCGCTCTCTTTGCTCCAGTTCGAGCAGGTAAGCGCCGGCATTTTCACTAATGCCGCGAAGCTCATCGAGTTCTGCGTCGTAGCCTTCTGCGATCACACCGCCATCGCGGATCAGTACCGGTGGATTCTCAATAATGGCCGCTGCTAGCAGTGTCGTCAGCTCTGGATAATCGGGGAGAGCAGCTGCGAGCTCCGCGAGTTTTGTGGAGGCTTTGGGTAACTGGCTTCGTATGAGTGGCAGTTGGGTGAGGCTGTTACCCAGACGACTGAGGTCCCGCGGCCGGGCCGACCGTAAGGCAACCCGCGACAGAATACGCTCTAAATCTGCGATATTGCGCAGCGTGTCGCGCAGTGGCTCAAACTGATAACCGCCAGCCAACTGTTCAACGGCCTCGAGGCGTTCTTCGATCGTTAGCGCATTGTTGATGGGACGATGCAGCCAGCGGCGAAGATGACGCGCACCCATCGCCGTCACGGTGCTGTCATAAATTGCATACAGCGTGTGTTCTTCGCCACCACTGAGCGTGCGGTCAATTTCGAGATTGCGGCGCGTTGCGGCGTCGAGAATCACTGCATCGGTTTGTGATTCTTGCCGGATCCCTTGGATGTGAGGTAAATCGCTACGCTGCGTATCTTTGACATAGGCCAGTAATGCGCCCGCTGCGGCAATGGCAACTGTGAGCGACTCGCAGCCAAAGCCATCAAGGTCTCGGGTCTGAAATTGTCGCTGCAAATCTTCTCGTGCGCTCATTTCATCGAACTGCCAGTCAGGCTGTTGACGAATTGCCCCGGGCCAAGCGGTCTCAGCCAGATCACTCGACTCAGGCACCAGAATCTCTGCGGGATTCAGTCTCGCAACCTCGGCATCCAAGGCAACGCTGTCAGTCACCTCCGAGACGAGAAATCGCCCGCTACTCATATCGAGCCACGCCAGACCAAAGCCAGTCGAGTGCCTGGCAATGGCGAGTATGAGCGCGTCGTGCTTGGCGTCTAACAGTGACTCGTCTGTGAGTGTGCCGGGGGTGACGATTCTCACGACTTCGCGGTCGACAGGTCCTTTGCTGGTAGCGGGGTCGCCGATTTGCTCGGCGATGGCCACCGATTGGCCCGATCTGACAAGGCGCGCCAGATAATTTTCAGCCGCGTGGTAGGGCACACCCGCCATCGGTATGGGTTCGCCGGCAGACTTACCGCGGCTAGTCAGTGTAATGTCTAGCAGCCGGGATGCCGCCACGGCATCGTCATAGAAGAGCTCATAAAAATCCCCCATCCGATAAAAGAGTAGCGCAGACGGGTGGTCTCGCTTGATCGCAAGATATTGCTGCATCATGGGGGTGTGCGCGGAGGAGGTGGTGTCGCTCATGAGGTAATTGTGACCCGCACTAAGCCACAAAGAAAGCGGTGGGGGCGAAGTAATTCGCCCCCACGACGTTCAAAGCGCGTTACTGAGTTATCTGTTTGGCGACGCAGTACTGCGCATACTCTGCGACTTCCTCGGTAGTCCATTCGCCTTTGGGTGTTTCGTTTAAATTGTCGCACCACGCTTCGCTGCCAATGGTCGTACTTTCTAGCACGCAATGACTGGCGTAGGTTTTGGTTTCGGATCCAGTCCAGTCACTTTTACTTTTCTCGCTCATTGTTTCGCACCAGCCTTCACTGCCCGGTTTGCTACAGGCCGACAGCAGACTGATCGTTGAAACAGCGGCCAGTGTGAGGAGGATTTTTCTGGTTGTATTTGAGGTCATTTTTGCGCACCTAATGATGAGTGGGCCCCCGAGCTTATCACGACGGGGGTGGGCTTGACCGTGCGGATAGTGACAACACAGCGGTAACGATAATAGCGCGTCTTTACAAGGATGAGGCCGACGGATCAGAGGCTGACAGTCATCATGATTTCATGCGATGGTTTGGTTTGCGCCTCCGATCACGACTGAGGTGCTCTGCTAACTATTTTAAATAAGAGGATAGAAGATGATGAGAATAGTCGTTGCCACCCTGTTGCTATTGATTTGGACCCCTTTTGCTTTCGCCCAAGACCTGAACTACGGAGAAGGCGAGTTTGTTGCTGAATTCGAGATTGACGCAGCCCACACAACCGATGGCGTTAACTATCAAATATCGGCGTCTGGTGAGGCAGGCCCCTATGGCCGAGTGTGGTTGTCTTATGAATTCACCGATAGGCAGAGTATCGGCGATAGTGGTGAGTTCACCGGTTTTGCTTGGACACAAAATGGCGAGCAATTCGCCACCGCAACCCTGCAGGGGGTTTACCGACGTAAAGGAGCAATTTTTCAGATGTACTCCCTCGATATGGTATCTGACGGTGTGATCAACATCGTATCCGGTGAGGTGGATTTTGTCGCGAAAACCATGACCTTTAAGGTGTCACCGTTAAATTGATTCTGAGTTCGTCACCGTTGCGCTGTATCGAGCCTGCGGCAAGCGTGCCATAAAAAAAGGGGGCCTTAGCCCCCTTTGTGGTTAACGCTTGCATCGCAATAGGAATGTCCTAGTGTTAGCTGTTATCCCACTTGGCAAATAGAAAGACATAGACAGTCAAGACAAGATTGATCACGACCTGTATCAACGATAGCGCCATCATCCAGCCGGGTGGATTAATAGTCTCTCCAATTGGCATATTGGCTGAACTGAGGAAAGAGGTTGCCATTTCTGAGCCATTGCCCGCCATCTCGCTCAGCGTGCTCAGCATCATAAAAAAGGCGTTCTGCGCTGCCATGGAAAAGAACGTCAGCATAACCACACCAATCAGTGCAGAAATCATGGCAGCGCCGCGGATCACGCCGGAAAAGTGCCTAAACAAGTAAGCAACGACCACGACCGCCAGCGGCATTAATACGCCACACAAAAAGAACGTGGAAAAGATGGAGCGATTCATTCCAATAAAGCCGAACACGTCTAGTTCTGACATAGATTTCCCCAGTAATTTTTTATTTACGTAACGCGCCGAAACGCCCTTTGAACCTAACCGCTGAAGGGCCAACATGCAAGTAATAGCAGAGGCTTCTGTGGACGCTTCATCGCCGACACGCAGCAGCTCCGCTGCCTCGTCCTGAGCCGCTCCTCTGGTGGTTGACGGGTCGCTGAGACAACTGCGGCAATGATCACTGTCGGCTAGCGCAGGCCACACTCACCTCGCGCAGGTCATACCCGATTCGCGCAGGTCATACCCGACTCGCATAGGCAACACCCGGCTGGCGCAGGCTGAGCCGTTTGAATCTTTAGAGCGTGACACGATTACTCGGTGAGTATTTGATTTAGCTCAATGAGGTAGCCATCGGGATCGTAGAAGATACTCACCATAACCTTAATGTCCGGACCCCCGTCGTAGCCAGGATACGTGCGCAACCCCGGCGCTTTAACGACCTTTACCCCTGGTGTAGCGGCGATAGCAGGCCAGCGGGCCGCTAGTGATTGGGTATTGAAGAGCAGAATCGGATTGCCTGGCGTAAACCCCTCGTGTCGAATAGGTTTGCTGTGTGCGGGATGCTCGGGATAGCCATACTCGTAATCGATTAAACCGATCACACCCACATGGTCGTGTGATGCGCGCATAAAAATAAGCCTGAGGCGCTGCTCTCGATCTTCTGATGCGTGGGGCCGGGCGATCTGTTCATCATAGATAATCTCCATGCCCAGCGCCTTCTGATAGAGGGCCAGTGAGGCCTCTAGGTCACGAACAATGAGCGTTGTCCGGCGCAGCAGTAAGGGATATTGGGCTGCTTTCTCGATTGGCGTTAGCGCATCTTCATCTGGCGAGTGATGCGCGGCAAAGGCAAGGGGTGAGAAGACAAAAACGCTGCAAAGCAGCAGAAAACAGTGTTTGAAGATTGGCATACCGGCGTCTCTTGTTATATTTGATATAAACGTACATCAATAGAACAAATTGCGCTAGAGAGGGTTATCTGTGTGCGTAACGTTTTCTCAGGTCACCGGGATCGTAAGTGCCAATCAACGATCCACGTTCTACGTTCCACGTTCCACGACAAGCAACGATCCGCTACAAGCAACGATCCACGACAATTAACGATCGACATACTGCAGCATGATCTCAGCTATTTGCTCTGCAGCCACATCGAAAACACCATAGGTGAGGTCAGGCAGTTCAACCAGCGTGACGTCTTGGATGAGCTGGGCGTAGGCGCGCGTGTGCGTTTTTAAACCGCCGTGCGGGTTGAGCACTAAGACGGGTTGCGTGATTAAAACCGCCCGATCAGCCGCTGCATAGCCATGCAGTGCCCGATAAACCGGTGCCCGAGCCCGCCATGCGGCGGCAGATTCGAGGAAGTTTTCGTAAGCCCTTTCCAACGTCACATCGGGGTGTCGCTCTTCCATCGTAAATCGCCATGAGCTATCGAGTGCTGCGAGTTCCCTAGGCAGTGGACGATCCTGCATCACGCTGAGCAGCTCCGCATCGTTCTCTGCCGCATCGGGAAAGTAAGGCACGCCGATCAAGATCGCATGCCTTACCAGATCCGGTCTGCGAATCGCCACCTCAGCCGCGACCATGGCACCGGTGTGGTACCCGCAGACATCAATGGCTTGATGATGGTCGTCTGTGAGGCGGGCTGCTTCGATTGCGTCGATCATAATCTCAGCCAGATCGCCAACGGTGCGCCATGTTGCCGATGCGTCTGATTGTCCGAGGCCGGGGTAGTCTAGGGCGACGACCCTTCGGTCGGTGGCTAATGACGACATCAGTTGGCGATAATAACTGCCTGAAAACGGGTTGGGTGGGAAGCAAACCAGTGTGCGTTCAGTCATCTGATGAGGCATGGCCTGGAGCAGGTGCATTTGCCCCCACTGCAAGTCAACATAAGCCTTGGAGAAGTGCGGCGGCGCAGATGTCTTGTCGTTAGCATCAGCAAGCGGAGCGGATATCAGGGTGAAGAGCGCAGCGAGCAGCGTGGCCATGCCATTCAGGCACTGTGTGGTTTGCCGCGAGTTAGAACGCGTGGGGTAGGTCATCTAGTGGAAGTTCCCTTGAGTGCCACCCTAAGTTTACACCGGGTTTCCGTGTTGCTGGGTCTTTCGCGCATTGCGCGAAACTCGTGGAATGACGCTGTGCCAATAACACGGATGTCTAAACGGTCGCCGGTAATTGTGATGCGCTGCTCGCTGGGTTATGCATCGCTAATATTGTCGATCGTCAGATGAGGGCTTAGCCAATAAAATAAGACGGCTCGTAGGATTTATCTTCTAACGAGCGATTTTTTCGACTGCGACAGGTTTACTGGGGGGGACAGACTGGCCCAGAACCACTAAAATTGTACCAATCATTTTTTGTGGTCGCTGCGATGAAGGTCCCCGTGGGGTCACCTGATTAAAAAGTTATCATTGTTTTGAACTCCACGCTTAGGTTCTAGCCCAAGGGAGGGCAGGTATTGTGAGTCAAGAAAAGAAGATTGAATGTGTTAATCGGTTTATTGCTTTGGCTAATGAGATGACGGCAGAGGGCGACAGTCCGCCTGCCGTGGTGTCATCGGGCCTGATGATGGCGTGTGCGGTCTACAGCACCTACGTGGTGACGGGTAATGACGGCGCGCTCCGCCAAAGTGGCGTTGAGAAGCTTACCAAGCTGTTTGGTGAAGAGCTCAAGATCTTGCAGGAGCGTAAAATAGAGCAAGCGCAAAGAGACGGAAAGGATGTGTCGGCGGCTCAATAAAATGCAAGTGGCCGATTTTAAAAAGACGCAAGATCATAGACATGTCGTAATCTACAGGTTGACAACGAGAAAAGGAGTGTCGCAGTGAGAGAGTGTGGTGAGTGTACCGCCTGCTGTGAAGGTTGGCTGCCAGATGAGAGCCTTGACATGTACGCAGGTAAATCCTGTGCGCACTGCCGGTCAGGGGGGTGTGCGATTTATGAGACGCGTCCCGAAGAGCCTTGTCGCACTTTTAAATGTGCTTGGTTAACAGATGAAGACGCGTTTCCGGAAGAGATGCGTCCTGATCAATGTGGCGCCATCGTGCTCTCAGCACGATACTGGAAAGAGTGGAATGTTATGCGAGCGGTCCCCGTAGGCCCTAAGGTCCCTGAGGCAACGCTTGAGTGGCTGAGGCTCTACACCAAAAGTAAAGATGTGCCACTCATCTTCTACGAGCGAGGGCAGGCAGACGGTGTTTACACCCATAGTGATCGGCAGCGGGCCTACGGCTCACCCGAGTTTGCTGCGGCAATCAAGGAAACGGTATTGCGCTTCGGCGATGCAAAAGAGACACTCTTTACGGAACATGATGTCGTGAAATTCAGCTGAGTGAATGATGACCCTCGTAGCTGGTTGGGGAACTAAGCGATAAAGGTGTTCGCAGAGAGGACAGGTTAATGATCGACATGGCCGCTAACGCAAGAATCTGCGGTGAATGCACCGCTTGCTGCGAAGGCTGGTTGGTCAGTGACGTATTAGCCATGGAACCCGGCAAGCCCTGTCGTCACCAGCGCGCAGATGGGTGCGCTATTTACGAGACCCGCCCAGAAAAACCCTGCAGAACCTTCTCTTGCGCATGGCTTCTAGACGACCTCGGTTATCCTGAGACCATGCGGCCCGACCAAAGCAAAGTGATTTTATCTGATGTTGGCGA
>ERZ887849.214-NODE-214-length-64537-cov-17.353029_pt1 | contig 64537 bp, 54 predicted proteins | sample MGYA00521267_ERZ887849 | MGnify/ENA primary metagenome ERZ887849 (study PRJEB32303, sample SAMEA104408601) | aquatic metagenome | biome: Brackish water; feature: Pelagic; material: water | place: Baltic Sea | collected 2014-06-06T16:11:00 | depth 2,863 m ... | reverse complement strand
TTTTCCTTGGGCACACCAAGTTCGGGCAAGGTTCTTTGAACCGCGTTAAGGATGGCATAGTCTCCGCATCCCGGACACCAGCGGACATCATTTTCAGTAACAAAATCCTTCTTAGTAAGGCTGCCTTCTTCCGTATTCGTTGTGCTCATTTAAATATTTGCTGGTTAGGACAATTCCTTGTGGAAAGAATCACGAAGCTCAGAGACCTTAAAGGGTTTTCCCTGAACCTTAGTCAAAGGGATAGCATCGACTAAATATTTGGCCCTCAATATTAAACTAAGTTGCCCAAGGTTTAATTCAGGAACAATCACTTTCTTGAATCTTTTAATAATTTCTCCCAAATCCTTGGGTAATGGATTGAGATGGCGTAAATGTAATGATGAAATAGAGAAACCTTCGGCCTGCATCGCCTGGGCAGCGGATGTAATTGCACCATAAGTACCGCCCCAACCGATGACCAACAAATCCCCTTCCGCTTCACCATGAAGTTGGGTAGGAGGTATAGTGTCTGCAATCCGTTCAACTTTTTCCGCACGCAGATGGGTCATCTGTTCATGGTTTTCTGGATCATAATTGACCCCTCCATCTTCAGACTTCTCAAGTCCACCAATACGATGTTCCAATCCAGGTTGACCGGGTATGGCTTGAGTACGTGCAAGGGTATCAGGATTTCTTTTGTAAGAAATGTATTCTTCGTCCGGATCAGCAAACTTTGCCTCTATCGCAGGAAGATCGGCGGCATTGGGAACAAGCCAAGGCTCAGCTCCATTTGCTACATATAAATCGCTGAGGTAAATAACAGGAGTGCAATAGGTAAGTGCAATTCGGCAAGCCTCGATCGAACATTCAAAACAATCAGATGGAGAATGAGCTGCAATCACAGGTAATGGGCAATCCCCATGGCGAGAAAACAAACTTTGCAAAAGATCGCTTTGCTCGGTCTTGGTAGGCAAACCAGTACTCGGACCACCTCTTTGAACATTACAGATAATAACGGGTAATTCGGTAATGCTGGCAAGACCAATGAATTCACTTTTCAAACACATTCCTGGACCGCTAGTTGCCACAACGGACAAATCTCCAGCAAAACTTGCACCAATGGCCACACCCATAGCCGCAATCTCATCCTCAGCCTGTACGGTCTTAATGCCGAATTTTTTTAGAGCAGATAGGCCTTCCAAAACTGGGGATGCTGGGGTAATGGGATATCCAGAATAGAGCAGTTCACGATTGGCGCTCTGAGCACCCGCAACTAGCCCATAAACCAAAGCTTCATTTCCAGAAATTTTTCGATAAACACCAGGGTTTACTACTGCCTTCGCCAACTGGTAGCGATTCCGAGCGGTTTCCATAGTATCACCCAAGTTGTGTCCAGCCTTTAGGGCTGTTGAATTAGCATCTGCAACTTCGGGTAGCCGTTTTCCCCACTTTTGATCAAAAAACTTCAATGTTGGATCAAGTGGCCGTCCGTAGACATAGCACATAAAACCAAGGGCAAAGAAATTTTTACAGCGAGCTTTATCTGATGGTTTTAAGGGACTTTCGGAAAGAGCCTCCTTTGTCAAAGTGGTCAGGTCCAATTCTATTAACTGGTACTTTTTGCGAAACTCTTCGTCCTCTAATGGGTTGGACTCATAACCTGCCTTTTTGAGGTTCATTTTTTTGAATGAGTCCACATTTACCACTAACATTCCCCCCTCGGGCAAATCGCTTATATTTGACTTGAGTGCAGCTGGGTTCATGGCCACCAACGCATCAGGCTCATCACCAGGTGTGAGTATAGAATGACTACCAAATTGTAATTGATAGCCAGATACACCTGCAATGGTGCCTGCAGGAGCTCGAATTTCCGCAGGGAAGTCAGGCAGTGTGGCAATGTCATTGCCAGCAAAGGCGCTCGAGTCGGTAAAGCGTTCCCCGATAGTCTGCATTCCATCGCCGGAATCTCCGGCGAAACGCACGACTGCGGATTCGATTTCTTCAAAAGAATCGGTTGCTTGTGTCATTAATTGCTATAGGTGGAGTGAAACTTGTGTAAAAAACGACTCATTTTATGAGGTTGTAAAGTAATGTGTACAACGAAATTCGAGAAAAAAAAGGATACAATTGGTAACTTTAATATAAATTGATGTAAAAATTACAAATTCTTAATAGGTAAAGGAAAGGGAAATAAGTTGAAGGCCATCGAAAGGCGAGTAATGTTCGAACGATTTTCTCGAACCCCATGACGCATCCAGGGTTCGAAAAGAACGAGTTTTCCAACCTTTGGCATGATTTCCAAATCAACTTCTCCTTCCTTATGAAAAAATAAATTCCCTGAATCATTTTCAGCAGCGAGATAAAATACTCCACACAACTTAGAATTGAGAGCATGGTCATGCAAACCTGTGGATTCTCCAGGTTCTGCCAAGTTAAACCAGAAAGGGGGATAAGCATGATCACACCCCCGTAAAGGTTCGAAAAGAACCACACTTGAAACTTCTAATATTTCCAACCCGAAATCTCTGCCCATACGAATAGGGTTTCGGGCAGTGGGTACTTCATCAATGTCGATGTATAAATTTTCCCACCTTCCACCAATCTTGTGAGATTTTTTTGCCGTAGAACGGGATTTTTCGAACTGTTCGAACAATTCCGGCACCCAATCCTCAAATCCAGGGAGTTCGATCTCGATTATTTTTCCACCGCCCCAAGAAAATATTTTTTGCATACTCGACTAATATTCCACAGGTTTAGACAAATTTCCAAGCAACTATTGATGTGCTTTAAATTTCCTTCGAAGTTCTGCTATGTCCAGCCAGAAAAAACCCTCCTCCTTGAAACCAGGACAGACCGAACAACTAACGAAGGAATAGGTATCCTTTGACTGTCTATTGAGAATTGCCCCCAAAATGGTTCCAACAGGAACCGTAAATTGGAGCGAGCATTCTGCACCAGACGCAAACATGACAAGTTTAACATTATGGTATTGATTTCGATCAAAAATATGCAAATCGAGTGTAGCACCTTGATGAAAGTACCAAGTTTCATCGGCATCGAGGGAGTGCAAGCGAGGAACCTCTCCCTTTTCAACGAGTAATAAATAGATGTGCCCAAGGGCCTGGAAAACTCGGAGGAATGGGTAGAATGACTAGACTCAAATGTACGGCGAAAGTAACCACCTTCTGGATGAGGAGAAAGGGATAAAGCTTTGATTATATATTCTACTGAATGGATCAAAAAACTAAACCAATGCGAGTAATTCTTGCAGGAGGGATGCTGCAGTAAAAGGGGATACTATATCTGTCGGCTTTGGAGAAAGCTCAACCAAGTCCATCCCCACACAGGTTCTGCCCTTGAGTGCAGACTTCACTAAATCGATCGATTGGTAGTAACTTAGTCCACCTGGCACGGGAGTACCCACCGCCAGCATAACTGAGGGATCTAATCCATCTAAATCAAAACTTAGGTAAACAAGTTCAGGAAAATCAGACGGTAACTCCATGGAAGATACATTGCCTCGCACCAATTCCCCGGCATCTTGAAAAAATACAGAATATTTTTCACGAATCTTTTTTTCCTCCTCGCAAATAGCCCGAACTCCAATTGAGGCGAGGCGATGCCCATCTTGAACAAGGAGGTTCATGACACTAGCGTGTGAATGTACCATACCTTGGTAGCTGTCCCGAAGGTCGGCATGTGCATCAATCTGAACGACACCAATTTTTTGGCCAATTGCTTCGGAAACTCCCTTAACTGCTGCCCATGTAAGAGAATGCTCTCCTCCCAGAATAACCGGGAAATGATTTTCAATAACAATCCGTGCACTTCGCTCCTTAAGTTCAAGCAAGCAAGTTTCATGATCAACAGAACAATCAATCGGCGGTTGGGTAAAAAAACCAGACTCACAAGGAGAAGATCTCTCAAGTTCCTGACTGGCATGAAGGATTGCATTGGGACCAAGGCAAGTACCCGATCCATAGGAAACGGTTTTTTCCATTGGACAGGGAACGATTTGAAACTTTGCAGAAGCCTGCAAGTTCTCGTGCTCTTGCAACTCGGAGCCTAAAAACTGCAAACTTTTAATTTCCTTCATGATAGACGATTCACAAATTCTTCATATTCAAACTCTCGAACCATCGATAGATTATCAGTTTGGGAGTTCCAAATTGCAATGGCAGGTAGTTTCACTCCGTTAAAAGTGTTGGTTTTTACCATGGTATAATGAGCTTGATCCAAGAAAGCCACACGATCCCCAATCCGTAATGGATTATTCATCCTGTACTCACCAAAACTATCGGCAGTCAAACAACTCGCTCCGCCCAATAAGTATGGGTGCTGTCCATCCTCAATATCCCCTAATAGTGCAGGACGATATGGAGCCTCAATGACATCCGGTGCATGACAGGTTGCACTAAGATCAAGCAAAGCGTGCATGGCATTGGAATTCATCAAGTCAATTACCTCCCCGACAAGAATACCCGCATCCAAGGTAACGGCTTCCCCAGGCTCCAGGTAGACCTGACAATCATACTTTTGAGAAATTTCATCGATCAATTCGATCAATCCATCCTGGTCATAATCCGAACGAGTGCAATGGTGACCACCCCCAAGATTGATCCATGAGAATTTTTTCAAAGTACTGCCCAGTGCATTCTCGATTTTTTTCCAAGTTTGAAGAAGAGGTGCAAAGTTCTGCTCGCAAAGAGTATGAAAATGCAAGCCTTCAAAGGGGCTAAGATCTGACTCGCTAAGTTTGCTAATTGGCCAGCCAAGCCTTGATTGCTTGGCACAGGGATCGTATTTGGGATCAAGTCCCAGTGATATTTCAGGATTAATCCGCAAACCCAAGGACACTTGCTGAGATGCAGCATACTCAACTCCCGAAGCCTTAGGGTGATTAAAAACTAGGTGATCGGAAAGCTCGCAAATTTCTTCTAATTCAGTTGATCGAAGGGCTGGGCAAAAGGTGGATAGAATTTTCTGTTTTTTTATGCCTGTAAATGCTTTTTCCCTGGCTAACCTTGCCTCCCACAAACCGGAAGCACAACATCCATCCAAGTATTCTTCAATTAGACTGGCAAGCGACCACATCGAGAAAGATTTAAGGGCAAGAAGAACTTTTGCACCTGAAAGCTTTCCAATCTCAGTCAGTATTTTAAGGTTTGACCGAATTTTTTCCTCATCTACCACAAAAGAGGGCGAAGGCACCCGCGATAGATCAAAACGAGCGAAAGCTCCCGGACCCGAGCTTTGGGTGGGCAACATTAGAAAGCAAGCGGAGTTTCTAGGTTGCGTAGCTTCCAGGGCAATCCGTGGGTGTTCAACATATCCATAAATGGATCGGGGTCGAGTTGTTCCATATTAAAAACTCCCCTGCCCTTCCAAATGCCCTGGACCATAAGAGCCGCTCCAATCATTGCGGGTACGCCAGTTGTGTAACTCACAGCCTGACTGCCCACCTCTTTGTAGCATTCTTCATGATCGCAAACATTGAATAAATACTTGGTTGAAAAATTTCCATTTTTTTCTCCCGTCACGATATTGCCAATGCATGTCTTGCCCTTAGTGTGCTCGCCCAAACCGCCAGGATCAGGAAGCACAGCCTTGAGAAATTGCAGAGGTATAATTTCCTTCCCCTCATAATAAATCGGTTCAATTGAGGTAAGTCCGACATTCTGCAAAACCTCGAGGTGCTGTAAATAAGCATCCCCAAAGGTCATCCAAAACCTCGCTCTTTTAATCTGTGGGAAATGTTTAACCAAAGACTCGAGTTCTTCATGATACATTAAATACATGTTTCGATCACCCACTTCTGGAAAGGAAAATGATTGCTTCTGAAAAAGGGCAGGTGTTTCCGACCAGTTTCCGTTTTCCCAATGACGGGCTGGAGCAGTGACTTCACGAATATTGATTTCAGGATTAAAATTGGTCGCAAATGGATGACCATGATCTCCACCATTGCAATCAAGAATGTCGAGTGTATCCACCCGATCAAAGTGATGCTTGATCAACCAAGCGGTAAACACATTGGTGACTCCAGGATCAAAACCGGATCCAAGCAATGCCATTAATCCTGCCTCCACGAAACGGTTTTGGTATTCCCATTGCCAACGGTATTCAAATTTTGCTTCATCCCGAGGTTCATAATTTGCCGTATCAAGGTAAGAAACACCTGCCTTTAAGCATGCGTCCATTAGGGCAAGATCCTGGTAAGGCAGGGCGAGGTTAACCAAAAGGTCGGGTTTCACCTTATCTAACAGCCTAACTGTCTGATCCACTTCATCGGCATCTACCTCGGCGGTCTTAATCTGTACCCCCAATCTTTCCTTTACAGATTTGGCAATTTTCAAGCATGAAGATTCTCGCCGACTCGCCAATGTAATCGAAGAAAAAACCTCAGGTAATTGAGCCATCTTATGAACGGCTACAGAACTGACTCCTCCCGCTCCTATAACTAATACTTTTGACATTCTTTTTTCTTTCTCAATCTGATTCGTAATATGTATACCCTTGTAAACTTTCACGATAGGTGGATACCAACTCCTTCAATTCGTCCAAAGTTGCACCGTGTTCTTTTACCGCGTCCTCGGCCCTAGCCTTAAAACGTTCGAGCAACCGCTTGGGCTCATACTCAACATAGCTTAGCACTTGGGCGACCGTGTCGCCCTCGACTTCATCTAAAATTTCAAAGTCTCCGGAATTCTTAAGTCGAATCGTGACTACATTGGTATCCCCAAAAAGATTATGCAAGTCCCCCAGGGTCTCCTGATAGGCACCGACAAAAAATGCACCTAAGTAATACTCCTCATCCTCGTTGAGGCTGTGAAGAGGAAGGCAGTCCGCCACGCCGTCTGCCACCACAAAACGATCTATCCGACCATCGCTATCACAAGTCACATCACAAAGAACAGCATTACGGTCGGGTTTTTCATGCAATCGAGTAATAGGTATAATTGGATGCAATTGGTCAATTGCCCAAACATCGGGCAAGCTTTGGAAAAGGGAAAAGTTGCAATGATAAATGTCTGCCATTCCTTGTACCCGAAGATTTAATTCATCACTCCACTCCATTTCATCCAAGTCATCCATCATCTTACGAATTTGGCCCAGAGTTTTTTGGTGAGCTCTTTCTGCTCGTGCCAATACGGGCAAGGACAAACGCCCCCTGCGGAACAAGGCACGCAATTCATCTCGGTAATAAGTCGCTTCGTTTAATGATTCCAAGAGGCTTTCACGTTCTAGTGAATCGGAAATTTCAATCAACGATCTCAAAAGAGGGTGATCGTCTTTTTCCGCTAAAATAATTTCGTCTCTTTCATAACTGGTGCTCTCTAGGACGCTAAAAATTAGCATGGAAGATTGGGCAACACATGCTCGACCGCTTTCGGTCACAATACAAGGATGGGAAACTCCCGCATCATTCATTTCAAAACAAACTGTCTCTACTAAACTGTAACAATACTCTTCCAAAGAGTAATTAATGGAGTTGGCACTAGAGGAATTCTCCCCTGTGTAATCAACGCCCAATCCCCCTCCCAAATCTAGAAATTTAAGATTAGCTCCAAGCTTAGCAATCTCGATAAATAGCCGGCTGGCTTCCTGTGCGAACTTGCGGATTTCAACCATGTTAGGAACCTGACTCCCTAGGTGAGAATGTTGCAAAACCAAACAATCAAGAAGATCTTCTTTTCGCAGAGTTTCTACGACTTCCATAACTTGGGCAATGGAAAGTCCAAAGGACGAACGGTCTCCGCTAGTTGCCGCCCAATTGCCACTTACGACATTTGCCAGTTTAACCCGGACACCCAAAGTTGGTGGAATACCTAGCTTTTTAGAAACTTCAATAATCAGCCTCAATTCGCGCACACTTTCCATGACAATCACGGTACGCATTCCCAACTTGGTTGATAAAAGGGCTAGGCGGATAAATTCCGAGTCCTTATATCCGTTACAAATAATCAAGCCTTGAGGATGAATGTTTTGAGATAGTGCAATCAGCAATTCTGCCTTTGAACCTACTTCTAAACCAAAATAAAACTCTTCTCCATATTCTGAGACTCTTTCCACAACATGAGCCTGCTGATTAACCTTGATAGGAAATACCCCACGGTAATCACCTTGATAACTCACTTGTTCGATTGCTTTCCTAAACCCCTCATTAATGGCCCGAATACGATGTTCCAAAAAATTGGAAACACGAAGAAGAACGGGAGTTTGAATGCCTCGGCGTTCAAGTTTTTGGATCACTTCTGCTAAGTCAACCGGGCTTGCATCTGTACTTAAAGGATCGTGCAGGCAAACATTCCCATTTGTTAGTACACCAATTAATCCATCTCCCCAACGGGAAATTCCATATGCGTCGTTTTCCATTAAAAAAATGCCATAAGCCTTGTTGGTTTAGAAAAGGAAAAATGGTCGGGACGGAGAGATTCGAACTCTCGGCCTCCTGCTCCCAAAGCAGGCGCGCTAACCAGACTACGCTACGTCCCGTATCAAAAAAAATTTAAAATGAACTATTTTTTCTCACTTGGCAAAACCAATCCTTCTATTCATTCAAATTGTTTGGAGTAGAAATAATGTTGGCAAAACGCATCAACGCATCATGATATGATGATACGTTTATGAAAGACTTCTCCAGCACCCGACCCCAAGAACAAGACCTCAGGGACTTGCTCAGCAAACGCATTCTTATTCTCGATGGAGCAATGGGTACCATGATTCAGCAGGAAAAACTGGAAGAAGTCGATTTCCGAGGAGAATTATTTAAGGAACACGAAAGTGAATTGAAGGGTAATAACGATTTGCTTAGCCTAACTCGTCCCGATGTCATTCGAAACATCCACCAGTCTTATTTCGCGGCGGGGAGCGATCTTGTGGAGACCAATACTTTTAGTGCCACAAGCATTGCTATGGCAGACTACCACTTAGAAGATGTGGTGCATGATTTAAATGTAGCATCTGCCCGCCTTGCCCGAGAGGCTGCAGATGAAGCGATGCTTTTAGACCCCTCCCGTCCACGTTTTGTTGCAGGTGCTATCGGACCAACCAATCGGACAGGTTCACTTTCACCAGATGTGAATGATCCAGCCCTTCGCAATGTGACTTTTGATCAACTTGTAGAAGCATACCACGCTCAGATCGTCGCCCTTGTTGAAGGCGGGGTCGATGTGCTAATGCCTGAAACTACCTTTGACACTCTCAACCTAAAAGCAGCCATTTTCGCTTTGGAACATTTCTTCGATTCAAGTGGCAAAAGGCTACCGGTCATTCTTTCTATTACTATAACCGACGCATCTGGGCGTACTCTATCTGGTCAAACCACAGAAGCATGTTGGAACTCCATCGCTCATGCCAGGCCTTTGGGAGTAGGATTAAATTGTGCATTGGGCGCCGACGCAATGCGACCCTACCTGCAAGCACTTTCACAAAACGCAGATTGTTTTGTACATTGTTACCCCAATGCGGGACTACCTAATCCATTGGCCCCAACTGGTTATGACGAAAAACCGGCTGACACTGCTGGCTCCCTCTTTACCTTTGCAGATGAAGGGTTGTTAAATATGGCGGGGGGATGCTGTGGTACTACTCCCGACCACATTCATGCAATCGCCGAAAAAATGGCTGAAGCCGCTCCCAGAAACCTTGCCCAAGTTGAGCCCGCAATGCGACTAAGCGGCTTGGAGCCTTTTCAGATAAAGGGACAATCTAAATCGCTGATCATGGTTGGCGAACGAACGAATGTTACCGGTTCACCAAAGTTTCGAAAATTAATCGAAGCTGGAGATTATGATTCCGCCCTTAAAGTTGCTAAGCAACAGGTGGAGAATGGAGCAAATATTATAGATGTAAATTTTGACGCTGCTTTGCTTGATGGGGAGAAATGCATGACAAAATTTTTGAATCTCGTTGTTTCTGAGCCCGATATTTCCCGGGTTCCCATCATGATTGACAGTTCGAAATGGTCGGTAATTGAGGCTGGACTTAAAGTCATCCAAGGAAAGTGCATCATCAACTCAATTAGCCTTAAAGAAGGTGAAGACACCTTCAAGAAACACGCCCGTCTGGCCATGCGCTATGGTGCTGCGGTCGTGGTTATGGCCTTCGATGAAAAAGGACAGGCTGCAACCCTTGATGAAAAGGTACGCATTTGCGAAAGGGCTTACAAAATCTTAGTTAATGGGGTTGGGTTTCCCGCATGGGATATTATATTTGATCCCAATGTTCTCACATTGGCAACAGGCATGGATGAACACAATACCTATGGGATCGATTTCATAGAAGCATTGCGAGAAATTAAGAAACGTTGCCCACATGCCCGTACCAGCGGGGGAATTAGTAATGTTTCTTTTTCCTTTCGTGGAAACAATCATGTTCGCGAAGCCATGCATGCCTGCTTTCTCTACCACAGCTGCCAAGCTGGCTTAGATATGGGGATAGTCAATGCGGGCATGCTTGCAGTCTACGATGAAATTGAACCGGAATTGCGCGATCGTGTCGAAGCGGTGGTTTTAAACAAATCAGCCGGAGCAGGAGAGGAATTATTAGAACATGCAGAGCGCATCAAGGATTTAAATGAAAACCGAAAATCCGAAGGTCCCGACCTATCCTGGCGTGAAAAATCAGTTTCAGAACGATTAACTTATTCTTTAGTCAAAGGCATTGGCGATTATGCCGAAGTGGATGCTGAAGAAGCCCGTCAAGAATTGGGGCGCCCTTTAGATGTGATCGAAGGCCCTTTAATGGATGGGATGAAAGTAGTGGGCGACCTCTTTGGAGATGGAAAGATGTTCCTTCCTCAAGTTGTTAAAAGTGCGAGGGTCATGAAAAAAGCGGTAGCTTACCTCGAGCCCTTCATGGAAGATGAAAAGGACGGTTCCGAATCCAAAAAGCGTGGAACTATGGTTATTGCTACGGTTAAAGGAGATGTTCACGACATTGGCAAAAATATCGTTGGGGTGGTTCTCGCCTGCAACAATTGGGATGTGATTGATTTAGGAGTGATGGTTTCCTGCGACAAGATACTCGATTCAGTTGCTGAACATGGTGCTGATGTTCTTGGATTGAGTGGTCTAATTACTCCATCACTCGATGAAATGATCCACAATGCTAAAGAAATGGAAAGGCTTGGATTAAAAATCCCCTTGCTAATTGGTGGTGCAACAACCAGCCGTGCTCACACTGCGATCAAGATCACTCAGCATTATTCAGCACCGGTTATACAAGTTCCCGACGCATCCCTGGTGGTGAATGTATGCAACGATGTTTTGCACCCTAAAAAGTCAAAGGCTTACATCGAAGCATTAGAGACCGAACAGACCCGAATGCGCGAACAGCATGAAGCCCAGGGCGAACGTCCGCTTCTCAAACTGGATGAAGCTCGTTCCAAAGGATTGTCTTTTGACTGGGAAAAACAGGAAATCTCCGAACCTTTGGCAGATAATCTAGGCACTCACCACCTAACTCCTAACTTAGAGGAGGTTTTAGAGTTTTTTGACTGGTCTCCGTTTTTCTGGGCTTGGGAATTGAAAGGTACTTATCCTCAAATCTTCGACAAAAAAAATACCGGTGAAGAAGCACGGAAATTATATGACCATGCCCAGGAACTACTGGAGGATATCATCGGGAATAAAAGATTTACCTGCCAGGCAATGGTGGGAATATGGCCTGCTCATTCATTGAAAGATGATGTGGAATTATTCACGGATTTGTCCAAGAAAAAATCCTTAGGAGCTTTCAGGTTTGTTCGTCGACAACAAGTCTTGCCCAATCAATCACAATTCTGCCTTTCGGACTTTGTAGCCCCCAAGGATTCGAAGCGCATGGATTACCTCGGAGCTTTTGCAGTAAGTGCTGGAGACGAGGTTGATCAAATGGCCGAAAAATACAAAGAGGATAATGACGATTACACATCTATTCTCATTAAATCACTTGGAGATCGTTTCGCTGAGGCCACGGCTGAATATGCACACAAAACAGTTCGGGACCTTTGGGGTTTTGGGAAAACCGAAGGCCTTTCTAACAAGGAATTAATTGCGGAAAAGTACCGTGGAATCCGTCCGGCCGCTGGTTATCCCTGCCAACCTGATCACACGGAAAAGGATTTAATTTGGGATCTCTTAGATGTAGAAAAGCACATCGGTCTTGAACTTACCGAATCTCGGGCCATGTATCCTGGCTGCTCTGTATCTGGCCTCTATTTTTCTCACCCAGAGGCTAAATATTTTAATGTTGGAAGCTTAGGAAGAGACCAAGTGGAGGACTACGCGGAACGCAAAGGTTGGACCTTTGAACAAGCGGTAAAATGGTTACGCCCCAATCTCGGATTCGACGCCTAAACCATAAACTCTCAATTGATCCACAAAGGTTCGCCCTTTGGCATTGCAGGGCTGCCTAGGAAAAAGTATAAATTCTGCGCTATGAAGGAAATGTCTCCCGTCGAGGAAATCCGCCATTCCGCCGCTCACGTACTTGCCACTGCGGTACTTCGGTTGTACCCCGATACCCAGTTGGATATCGGACCGCCCACTGATTCAGGCTTTTATTACGACTTTGACTCCGAGGTCCCGTTTACTCCCGAAATCCTTCTGGAGATCGAGGATGAGATGAAAAAGGTAATCAAAGAAAACCAACGCTTTGAACGGTTGGAAGTGAGCCGCGAGGAAGCGGTTTCTATGATTAAAGAAATGGGACAACCCACGTATAAGTTAGGGCGATTGGATGACATACCCGCCGGCGAAACTATTTCATTTTACCGCAACGGTGAATTTCTAGATCTTTGTGCGGGTAGCCATGTTTCTTACACCAAAAAAATCAAGGCTTTCAAATTGCTAAACATTGCCGGTTCTTACCACCGTGGAGACTCTTCTCAAAAACAACTTCAAAGAATTTACGGTACTGCCTTTGCAAGCAAAGATGAACTTTCCCAGTACCTTCAACGCATCGAAGAAGCCAAACTCCGGGATCACCGGGTAGTGGGTAAAGACCTTGGACTTTTTCATATCGACGAACAAGTCGGGCAAGGATTAGTACTTTGGAAACCAAACGGTGCGATTATTCGTCAGGAATTAGAGGGCTTCATAACCGAGCAACTTAATCTTCAAGGCTACTCCCAAGTCTACACTCCACATATTGGAAAACTTGACCTCTACCGAACATCTGGTCACTTTCCCTACTATCAGGATTCTCAATATCCTCCAATTATACATCGAGAATGCCTCGAAGAATTAGCTGAGGAGGGATGTACCTGTTCAGAGCTCTCCAATAAGTTGGAAAAAGGAGAAATTGACGGGTACCTGCTCAAGCCGATGAATTGTCCGATGCACATTCGTATCTTCAAATCGGAACAGCATTCCTATCGCGATTTACCCGTACGCCTTGCAGAATTTGGAACGGTATACCGTTGGGAACAATCTGGAGAATTAAACGGTATGACTCGTGTGCGTGGATTCACTCAGGATGACGCTCATTTATTTATTCGAGAAGATCAATTACAGGATGAAATCCAAGGCTGTTTAAGCTTGGTCAAATTGGTATTTTCTACCCTCGGCATGAATGACTACCGGGTGCGGGTAAGCCTGCGGGATCCCGAATCTGACAAGTATGTCGGTGCCCCCGAAGCATGGGATAAGGCGGAAACCGCACTTCGACAAGCAGTCAAGACTTTGGGTGTGGATTATGAGGAAGAGCTCGGAGAGGCAGCTTTTTACGGACCCAAGATCGATTTCGTAGTCAAAGATGTCATTGGGCGAGAATGGCAACTTGGCACCGTTCAGGTGGACTACAATTTACCCGAGCGATTCGATCTTTCCTATGTGGGTAAAGACAATCAAAATCATCGCCCAGTTATGATCCATCGAGCTCCGTTTGGATCAATGGAACGATTTTGCGGTGTATTAATCGAACATTTTGGTGGAAATTTCCCAACTTGGCTCGCACCAGAACAAGTACGTCTTCTTCCAATGAATGACGACCTAATCCCTTATGCCGAATCCTGTCTTGAAAAACTTAAAGCAAAGGGAGTCAGAGCAAGCATAGATGGCCAGTCTGCAAAATTGGGTGCAAAAATCCGAAAAGCGGAAACTGACAAGATTCCACACATGTTAATTTTGGGGAAGAGGGAGGCTGAAGAAGGCAAGGTATCGTTGCGCTCACGAAGCAATCCTGATTTTGATGGCCCGCTCATGATGGATGAAATCGTAACCTTAATCACCTCAGAGATTAGCTCTAAGTCTCTTCCAAAAACGCGCACTTCCACCAACTAAACACTGATTATTATGGGCATGAGAAATTTGTCCGACCGGCAAACAATCGATAGAAAAATAAGGATGGGCCTCTTGTTCCAATCATCAATCATCAATCGATTTATCACCCTGCCCTTTTTGATCGTGATACATGCCTATCGTTTATTTTCTCCTGTTAAACAGCTTATTCTAGGTCCATACGCGTGCTGCCGTTTTCATCCGACTTGTTCTGAATACGCGCTCGAGTGCTTTCGTTCCCTGCCTTTGCATCTTGCAGTTTTTCGTTCTCTTTCAAGAATTTTCCGTTGTAACCCTTTGCATCCAGGAGGATACGATCCTGTATTTCCAGAATCTACGGAAGAGAGCCTACCACCTTCATGATCGCACTGCAACAGACGGGACCAGCACATTGCACTCAGACGGACGATCTAAGTCCTTATTTACACAGCTTGGTTCTCAAAGCACGCAGCATCAATCGGTCTGTATTTTCATCGATTTCATACAAGACTTCGTTTTCCGACCCCTTAGCTCTTCTCGAATCTCTAAACCAACCAAACTCTCCCCACGCTTATTTCGAGAAATCAACAGATGAATTTTCAATCGCCTGTGGAGATTATATTGCCTGTGAGCAGTTTCATGGGAAAAACCGGTTCCAATATGCCAAAAAGTGGGCAGATTCACTTTTATCAACCGTGGAACGGGCGGGAGATGCACCTATTGCAGGCACGGGTCCCACACTTTTTTTAAACGCTTCTTTTGAGGCTGGCCAAAATCCTTCTGGCCTTCCCTCTCTCCAAGTCTTTCTACCTGGCTGGCAGGTCGTGAATCAAGGAGGTAAACACTTTGTGGTCCTAAACACAGAAATCCACCCCCATTCGGACCCTCAACTATTACAAAAACAATTAAGCCAACGATTAGATGCAATGGTCGGATTAAAATTCGATCAATTCCAGCAACCAGTTGCAAATCGCACTAGTCTTGGAGCTTCCAAAGAAAATTTCAATTACCTGGAAGGTGTAAGCCAAGCACTTAAGGAAATTAAATCAGGCAAGGTTTCCAAAATCGTTCTCGCTCGACAATTAACTTTTGAACTTACTTCCAAACTTTCTCCCTTCTCGATCGTCCATGCCTTACGTGACCGCTTCCCGGACTGCCACACCTTTTCTCTTTCCGCACCCGATCAAGGAGTTTGGGTCGGAGCTAGCCCCGAAACCTTAGTCCGTCTTCGAGGAAATTTACTCAAAACCGAAGCTTTGGCTGGATCGGCTCCACGCGGTCCATCAGCAGGGAAAGATGCTCACTGGGGAGAAACCCTACTTGCCCGGGAAAAGGAGGTCCTTGAACACCAACTTGTCATAGACAGCATCCGTCGCCGTCTTTCTTCTGTTGGGACAACCCATTTAAAACAAGGACTCCCCCGCCTCTTACGACTGACGAATCTCCAACATGTCCGCACACCAGTAGAAGGCATCATTCCCGATGGACTCCATCCTTTTGAAGTTCTTGAAGCCCTACACCCTACTCCTGCTATGGGGGGCTCGCCCCGTCCATCCGCTCTTGCCAAGTTGGCTGAGATTGAAGGAAGCCCCCGGGGATGGTATTCCGGAGTTGCAGGCTGGATGGATGCTCGTGGTAGGTCTGAATTCATTGTGCCCATTCGGTGTGGACGCATACTCCAAGATTCTCTCACCCTTTATGCTGGAGCGGGAATTGTTGAAGGATCAATTCCGGAGCAGGAAAAGAATGAAACAGATTGGAAATTACAAGCCATGCTTGAAGTCATCACTGGAAGCCCTAACCTTCCGGTATAGATGATCGATACATCCGAGCAAACTGCCCGGGCCAACTTTCTTTGGGGACGAGCAACAGCCCAAGGGCTGGCTGACTTGGGCGTGGAACAAGTATTTTTTTCTCCCGGATCCAGGTCCACTCCCCTTGTGGTAAGTTGTGAAAGAGAAGCCAGGCTTTCCTGCCTTCCTGTACTTGACGAACGAACCGCTGCCTTTCTTGCACTTGGCCATGCCCGAAGAACTCAGGTGCCAGTAGCTTTGGTCTGCACATCTGGATCGGCTCCAGCCAACTGGTATCCAGCCGTAACCGAGGCCAGTTATTCCGGGATTCCCTTGCTACTGCTCTCAGCAGACCGACCGCCTGAACTCCAGGAATGTGGGGCTGGTCAGACCATTAATCAAATCAACCTTTTTGGGTCTTTCGTTCGTTTCTTTCATTCCCTCCCAGTTCCTAGATCCGAACAAGATGACATTAAGATTCTCCAAGCAATCCTAGCTAAGGCTTACTTGGAGGCCACCAGTCAATCACCCGGACCGGTGCATCTTAACTTTCCTTTTTGCGAACCTCTTTGGCCCACCAAGGAAGTTCCAAGTAAAATTGCACCTTTGGTCAAAACAGAGGCTTCACCCCGAACGGCTGATCATCCCAAAAACTTTGCCGGTAATGTTTCAGCCGCAATTCGAAACAGTGTTCGTCCAATTATCATAGCAGGAATGAATTGCCCGCTGAATGCACTTCAGAGCTTTACCACTCTTCCAATTCTTTGCGATTCCTTGAGCCCTCTAAGGGAAAACGAACATCCCGCCCGTATCTTACGCTACGAAAATTTATTGCGTTGTCCGGAATTCTCAGGTTCCTCAACCCCGGATCTGTTTCTCGTCCTTGGTCCTTTACCAACCTCTAAAACCCTTAGGGCATGGATGGATCAAAGCGGAGCAAAGCGAGTGGTCATCGAACCAAGCGGTCAAAAGGTGGACCCACTCAGTAGTAGAGGTGAGCAACACACGATGAGATTTGAAGATCTAGCTGACATTGAATTTCCCACAGCCGAAAAGGACTGGCTGGATAAATGGATAACCGGGGATGCAACAGTGGAAAAAAATATCACTAAGGAATTTTTAGATCTTTCCTTTTTTGAAGAACCAAAAGTTACTCGCCTACTTTCGGAAAATTTACCCCAAAACTCTCATCTTTATGTGGCCAACAGTATGCCAATTCGCGACCTTGAATGGTTTTGGAAACCTGGAAACCGAGGAAGAAAACTGCACGGTGCACGAGGTGTAAATGGAATAGATGGAACTTTGGGCACCGCCATGGGCATTGCTCACCTCAGCAAAAAACCTGTTTATTTGCTCAGCGGAGAACTTGCTTTTTTACACGACTCTAACGCTTTGCTCTGTGCTTCCGATATACAAGGCTCATTAACTGTGTTTGTTATAAACAACCAAGGAGGTGGAATCTTTGAGAACTTAGCCGTCTCCTCACTGTCAGAATTTGAAAAATGTTTTGCCGCTCCCCAGAATTGTGATTTTTTCAGACTTTGTCAGGCCCATGGAGTGGAGTATCATTTATGCAAAAGCGAAGAAGAATTGGTCTCATGGATGGCACACCCGCACAAACTTGGTATACGAGTAATAGAGATACAAACCGATCGGAAACAGGACAGAGACATTCGGGCACGGTTGCTCTCCATCGGGCCAAGTTCTTAACTCATTTCAAATGCCTGAACTTGCCGAGGTTGCCTATGCATCTACCCGCTGGAAGACAGGAATAAACCAGCGAATTCAGGATGTTATCGTTCATCCAAAATCCAGGGTCTACCGGGAACATGATCGTTCGTCCTTTATCGAAGAACTTTTTGGCACCATCCTCCGAACCTCCCAAACTCACGGCAAACAAATGCTGTTTAGTTTTTCTGGTAATCGTTGGCTAGGGTTGCACCTTGGCATGACTGGATGGCTTCATTCAGAATCCAAAAGCTATTCTCCAACGAAACACGATGCATTAGTCTTAACTCAATCCAAGCAAAAGCTCGTCTTTCGAGATCCTCGGCAATTTGGTCGATTACGCCTTCACATCGGAAAAGAACTACCTGCCTGGTGGACCGAACAACCCATATCTATGCTCAAGCCATCCTTCGATAAAAAGATTATAAAGGATGCCCTTGTCAGGCATAAGAAAAGACCAATTAAAGCCCTCCTTCTTGACCAACGCTACTTCCCTGGTATGGGAAATTGGATGGCAGATGAAGTTCTTTGGCGTGCCTGTATTCATCCAGCTTGCAGAAGTGGAGAAATTAAAAAGCCTTTATGTGATATTCTTTTCCAGAAGATTCTATTTGTCGCCCGCGGAGCGATGAAGTCAGTTGGTATACACGGAGGAGACCCACCAAAAGGCTGGCTATTTCATCATCGATGGAAAGATGGAGGGATTTGTCCGAAATCTAAAAACCTTTTGGTCAGGGAACAGATTGGCGGCCGGACGAGTTGCTGGTCTCCCGCCCGTCAGTCCATGGAGCTAGCCAAATAAGTTTTTGCCTGTTGGCAATCTTTACGAATTTGAGCCTTTAATTCGTTCACTCCCGAAAACTTTTTTTCCGACCGTATAAAAACGTCCAAGGACATGGATAAATTAGTCCCTGCTTTCCAAATTGAAGAATTTGGAGATTCCAAGCAATGCACCTCGAGGATAGGTTCACCAACATCTACTTCGACCGTTGGGCGCAATCCGTAATTTGCCACTGCTGGCAACACTTGCCCTGAGTTTAATTCCTGCACCCGGCCAGCATAAACCCCTAAAGGAGGTTGAGCCTCCGGACTCCACGGTAAGTTAAGCGTGGGAAAGCCAATCTTTCCACCTAATGCCTTTCCTTGCTGGACTGTTCCTAAAACCGAATAGTTTCGACCCAACATTTTTTTTACTTTCTGCATCTTAGCAGATGCCAAAGCTTCGCGAATACGAGAGCTGCTAATTGTAATATCCTCAAAAATTAAAGAATCAGCCACGCTCACCCTAAGCCCGTCCTCTTCTCCATAGCTTGCTAAAGATTCTGAATCGCCCGATCGATTCTTTCCAAAACGAAAGTTTTTCCCCACGCAAACTGCCCGAAGATTAGGAATTCGAGCTTGTAAAAAAGGTAAGAAATCAACTGCTTCCACCCCTGCTAATTCCTGATCAAAAGGTTGTAAAATAACCGCTGACATACCGGATTGGATCAATTGTTCAGCCTTACCACTCGGACTCATCAACAAAGAAGGTTCTTTGCCTGGCCTTAAAAAAGCAGCGGGATGTGCAGGAAAAGTCAGGGCAGCAGCTGCAGCGCCCTGACATTGATCTGCAGTCTGAATAACTAAGTCTAAAACGGCTTGATGCCCACGATGGACCCCATCAAACATCCCAAGAGCCAAGCACACATCGCCTTCCCATTCCTGGCCGAATCGAGCAATCGATTCATAAACTTTTTTCATGCTTAAAAAACGTGAGAAGGAACAGCTTCGCGAACGGGGATCAGGTGGTTATGAAATTCCCCCAAGGGTACTTCATTAATTTCCTCAAGAGTCAGGGAATTGGCTATATCAAACTGATCGATTTTAGTTCTGCGCAAAGCTTTCAGGTGTGCACCGCAATCCAATCGCTGTCCCAAATCATGAACGATAGTGCGAACATATGTCCCCTTGCTACAATCCATAAAAAAATCTCCGGTCGGGGAAGTCCAACTTTTGAGAGTTAATTCATTGATGCGTATAAACCGGGGTTCACGCTCTACTATTTTTCCTTTACGAGCCATCTTGTAGAGTGGGACACCGCCAATTTTTTTTGCGGAAAACATGGGGGGAGTTTGGTACTGATCACCCAAAAAGCTCTCCATCTCTTTGATCAATCTTTCCTGAGTTATATCTTCATTAACTGGTTTTTCCGCAATTACTTCTCCATCAGCATCCTGGCTGTCGGTCTCCACACCCAAGTGGAAAGTGCCTTCGTATGCCTTGTCCAAGCTAATTAAGAACTGGGAAACCTTAGTGGCTTTACCGATGAGCATGATCAATAAACCGGTGGCCAAAGGATCGAGGGTCCCAGCATGTCCGATCTTTTTCATCCTTAATTTTCGGCGCAATCGATCGACCACATCATGGGAGGTGATCCCCTGAGGTTTATCAACCAAAAGAATGCCCTCAAACTCCATATCTTGACGATTATTCATAAAACATCCCCCTGCTCTACCGATTGTAAATGCTTACCGATCTCTTCAACTAATCGGTCGTACAATTGATCCAAAGTTCCGGAAAGATTAAACCCAGCAGCACAAGCATGACCTCCGCCATCAAATTTCTTGGCAAGTAAATCTACTCGAAACTTAGAATCTTTAGCCCGGAAACTTCCCTTAATATTGCCCGCTCTCTCTTCAACAAGAACTCCGATATCAACCCCTTCTAGAGAGCGTGCATAATCCACAAAGTTTTCGGCATCTTCCGGCTTAGTCCCAGTCTCCTGGTAGAAATTATCCTTAATACTGCCAACACACACCCGATCTCCAAATTCCATACGAAAACTTGCTAGAAATCGTTGGAGCAATTGGATACGCCCGGGTTTTTCTTTCTCATAAAGTTCATGAGCAATTCCAGAAGGACTTGCCCCTCTCTCGCACAGCATGCGACAAACTTCGAAAACCGACGCATTGGTTCCTGCATAACAAAACTGTCCGGTGTCTGTACAAATCCCAAGGTACAGAGCCTCCGCAGTTACCTTGTCGACCTCATATCCGGAATCGAAAAAGAATTTTGAAAGAATTTCTCCCGTTGCTGAAGCATCACTGAGTATAAAATTCTCTTTCCCGTACAGGGTATTGGAAACATGATGATCAATATTTAAATCAACTTGGGGAAATCGTTTCAGCAAAATTTCTCCGACCCGGGCATGATCAGCACAATCCACGGTGATAATTTGATAATCCCCATCGGGAACTTGTTCAGGTGAGCAAAAAGGGGTATCACCTACAAATTTCAAAAGCGTACGGGGAATGGGATCATGATTAACCGCACGAACATTTTTACCAAGAGAAAGCAGGACCCGGGTCATCGCAACTTGAGAACCAATGCAGTCACCATCGGGACGGCGATGACCAAGCACCAAAATAGGTAGATCTCTTAATTGGCAAATTGCTTGGGCAAAGGAGGCGGATTGATCGAGGAATAGACTCATGAATTTAGCAAAAATTAAAACCCTAACAGAAAGGCATGAAGAGGAAAAGCATGGAACTTAATCACTCAGGAAGTAAAAAACCTTCCGGGTCCACATTTCTGGCTTTTATAAGTTCCTCATCAATTCCTAGCCCTTTTAGAATCAATTCTCCAGAAACTGATTGGTAGGAAAAACCAGGCAGCAAACGACCCAATGTTCCATGCCTGTGTCCAGGTTGTATGGTGTCTCCCTCGTTTTCATTTGGCAAATTCAAGGCAATCAATCCATTAAGAGGACTGGCCAATCCTGTTACCCGACAAGATGATTTGCCCTCCTTAATGGTTTCCTTTTTCAGTACCTCCCATTCACCGGTTTTAGATTCAAGTACCGTTCGGTTGTTTAAAAGAGGAAACCAAGGGAACCACTGCTCGTACCACACAAATGAACTTTTTTCTATTAGTAATCCTTCACAATTCAAAAGGTTTGTTTCTCTTAATCTTATCCAGTTTGTGTAGATAACGCGATGGCCTTCACTAAAATGCTTAATGACTGCCCGTACCCTTTTCGCCCACTCATTCGCAGGATTTGGTAATTCGATGATTGGATCCCGAATTGCTTCAATAAAAGAATCCCATTTAATTTCCAAACCGTTTTGGTTAATCAAAAATATACCGGATCTTTTTCGGAAAATTTGCCTACATAATTGGGACTTCATTTCTTCATGTGAAGGCATTCTTTGATTAAAGGACAGTCGCCCAAGCTCCAAAACCTCTTGCCTGACTGATTCTGAATTTGCCTGCCTAAAACTTATTGGACTCCCCACCCGTACCGACATGCGGTAAGGAAAGAAACGGGGAAACTTCCAGAAAAAACTTCCTCCGGACCGGCTAAAAACCGACCCCCAAACCCCATCAAGGTAGACAGGTAGGATGGGAACTTTTCCGTACTTTGCCAAGAGCACTGAACCTCGCTTGAAGCCTAGGGTAACTCCGACTCGGGAAATTCCCCCTTCGGCAAATAAGCACAAGGGAACTCCCCTACCCAAGCGTTCAATTGATTGACGAAAGGAGGCAAGCGATTTGCTCGAAGAGATAGTTAGGGTTTCGGTTAGGCGAAAAACCCATTTAAGAATACGGGAATTGGCCAAATTAGCGTGTGCAAGGTAGCGAACTTTCCGAGGAAACGCAGCTCCTATAAAGACTGGGTCGGCATAGGATAAATGATTACTGACCAATAAAACGCCTCCCCGTTCCGGGAAATTTTCCATACCCTCGATTTTAATTCGATAGAAGATACGTAGAAACAGATGGAACCAGACACGAAGAAAATCTTCAAATAAACAAATAAAAGAGACTAAAGCGACAAAGCCGAGTGGAACGATGAGAACAAACATTTCCTCTTTTGCAGTCATTCCAAAAACATTGGAAAACAAGGCATGAGTCCCGATTAGGGAGATTCCACCCAATTGGGTAAGCAGGTTGGATGCGGCAAGGATTTTCCCGCGTTCTTGCTCCCCCGCACGATCCTGCAAATATCCGTTCAAGGGGACAAAAAATAATGCTCCAAAAAAACCAAGGGAGATGCAAAGGAGCTCAAAAATACCTCCAGGTGCAGTAGCTTGGTACAACCCTACTAAACTTAGCGTCATACCAATCGCTCCGATCGGACATAAACCGAGCTCAATTCTTCCACGATTTAAATAAGCACAAAACAAACAACCAACCATGATGCCCATTCCCATAAGTAAAAACCAATATCCGTAAAGACTCCCCATTCCGACCTTCCCCACGGTAACCTCTCCAGAAAGTTTGACTAACAAAAGGTAAAAAAAGCCACCCACTGCCCAAAAACAGGCATCCCCCAAGGCCGCCCACTTTATGCCTGGACGCTTTAAAAGATCGACCAGATCACCAAGATGAGAATACAAAATTTGCGGGTGGAAAGGTCGGGTCTTTAAAACCTTGGTTTCAGGAGTTGGCAGATAAACCAACCACGAAAAAAGGGCGAGTCCGGCAATTAACAAGGTGATAGCCTGGGCGGTTGCCCAACCGCCAAGACCAACAACCCAGCGATCAAAAAGAACGGCACCAGAGAAAGCACCAACTAGTATACCCACAATGGTAAGCATCTCCATCCACCCAACCGCTTTGCCAAGTTGTTCATAGCCCACCATTTCTTTAAGAATGCCTTTCTTAGCGGGTGACAAAAAGCTGGACTGGGTGGAGAGGAAAAAAAAGCCAACCATACAAATAGCAAGGCTTTGGAAACTGGTTCCCGCAGCCAAAATACCTAACCCGATCAATTGAGCCAACAGGCTGACTCCAATTACCCTTTTTTTAGAAAATCGATCCGCAGTCCAACCGGCTAAAGGAGCAAAGATGATAAATGGAAGAATAAGGAGAAAAGAAACTTGTTGGTTCACCAAGTCCATACTTTCCTTGCCAACATGATAGGCTGCGAGTACAGGCAAAAATGCTTTCACCGCGTTATCATTGAACGCCCCGATCGTTTGGGAGACCAGCAAGGGAATGGTCCGGCGAAAAGCAGGCATGGTGTTAGGCATAATGTTATATTTTGACCTGCTTCGAATCCATGGCGATTTCATTCGCCCCCCTACCATTTGATGGTTGCCAGGCAATTTTACTTTAAAACTAACTTCAGAAATGAAATCCATTTACATTTTATACCTTTTTTTTAATGGGCTCTGCCTTTTGGCCTTCAGGCAAGCAGCCAAATATTCTCACTATTTTTTTCGGATTATAATACCTTTGTCACCAATTCCATATGCACCCCGATCCGAGCAGATGTACTTACAGGCAAACACAATCATTTAAATGGTCAGTTAGCCAATGGCCAAACCTTTGACTGAACTCAGCAAACCTTCCCTAAACTTTTTTTAAATGGGAGACTATCAAACCGCTACGCACGGTTCAAACGAGTCGGAAAAAAAATTAAAAAATATTTTCAGCTGCACGGGCTAGATCAAAATCCAATTCAGTGACCTTGCCCCCAGCATCATGGGTATTTAAAGCAAGTTCCACTCGGTTGTAGCAATTAAAAATTTCGGGATGATGGTTTCGATTTTCGGCTTCATAAGACAAACGGACCAAAAAGGCCATCGCCTCTGGAAAATCATTGAACTTATATATTTTGTGCAATTTATTATCCTCATAAGTCCATCCCAGAAGACCTTTTAAGGATTCGGTAATTTGTACCTCGTTCATGGGATTAATCATCGGTTGAAATCGTTAGTCCAAGCTTTCCTCGTTGTCAATCGGTCCTGAACCCGTTGAGATAGGATTTTCCAATTTCCATGCTTGAACTCACGCCCGAAGAAAAAAACAACCTTCCCCGACATGTCGCTCTGATTATGGACGGCAATGGTCGCTGGGCCCGTTCTAGAAAGATGCCCAGATTATTCGGTCATCGAAACGGGGTGGAAAATGTTCGGGCCGTTGTTAATGCCGCCAAAGAAGTGGGCGTTCCTTACATTACGCTTTATGCGTTTAGTACCGAGAATCAAAACCGTCCCAAGGATGAAAAATCCGGCTTAATGAAACTCCTTGAGGAATTTCTTAAAAAAGAATTTCGATCAATGATGGAAGATGGTATCCGACTGCGGGCAATTGGGGATCTTTCCGGCCTACCAGGTTTTGCCCGCAAAATAGTGGAAGACACCATCGATGAAACTCGCGACAATGACCGTTGGAACCTCACTCTCGCTTTAAACTATGGTAGCCGCCAGGAGGTTCTCCAGGCGATTTCCAAGTATGGTCAAGATAACCCTGCATCCGACCATATTCCTACTTGGGAAGAATTTTCCCCTTATCTAGAAACCTCTGATCTTCCTGACCCAGACTTGATCATTCGTACGTCAGGAGAATTTCGCCTGAGTAATTTCCTCCTTCTGCAAGCAGCTTATGCGGAGATTTTCGTATCCCCCTTACACTGGCCCGATTTTGGTAGAGATGCTTTTATCCAAGCACTATCAAACTATGCCCAACGAGAACGCAGGTTTGGAAAAACCAGCGAGCAAATACAACAACCTGCCCAACCATTAGCCTCATCATGATCTTGCGTACTATTGCCACCGTAATCCTATGGGGACTGCTCGGAATTATTGTCTATGGACTAAAAGAACCCGGAGCAATGTGGATCCTGAACCTTTGTGCAACTCTCACTTTATTCGAAGTTTACACAATCCTTGGAAGAATTGGTTTTGCCGCTAATCGTATAACCGGACTAGTTACCGGGGCATGCATGATTCCTATCGCTTTTTATTTCCCAGGTGCGGGCATTGATGCACTCGCGGTTGGGGCATTATTCTCCTCCGCGGCCTGTGTAGTTTTCCCGCAAGATCAACGCGGACTCTATGTAAAGCGCTTATTGCCCACCTTTTTCGGTTTATTATTCGTCACTTTTCTACTTCACTATTTTGTAAGAATTTTGCGGATCGTCGAGTCTCCAGCTGATCCCCAAGCACTCGGATTTGGTCTCTTTTTCTGTTTATGGATTGTGTTCGTTGCGAAATTTAGTGATATCGGTGCCCTGCTAGTTGGAAAAACTATTGGCCGTACGAAAATGGCACCATCGATCAGCCCGGGTAAAACGGTGGAAGGCTTACTTGGAGGATTGGGGGCCTCTGCAGGAATTGGAGCTTTGATTCCATGGCTGGCGGAGAATCACCTTTCCCATCTTTTTGATTTTGGCACCTGGTCTCTCGATCCCTCACAAGGAGCGTGCTGGGGATTGGTCATAGGACTCGTGTCGGTCATTGGAGATTTGATTGCATCTGTATTGAAACGACTCGCAGGCATGAAAGATTCCGGTGGGTCCATTCCTGGGATTGGTGGATTACTCGACCTTACGGATAGCTTGATCCTGTCCGCCCCAGCCGGATATTTTATCATATTATTGATCCATCCATGAGCTTCCCAAGGAAGCTTATATTATTAGGAGCCACTGGCTCGATCGGTAAAAGTTCACTGCGGGTAATCCGCAAACACCCGGATAAGCTAAAACTGATCGGCATATCGGCATACCAAAAAGCAGATGAACTCGCTTCCATTGCCCGAGAATTTGGAGTGCAGAAAGTTCATTTACATCAGCCACCCGCTTCTCCGCCTGCACTTCCATCTGGATCTAAATTGTCCACTGGGGCTCATGCTCTTACTGAACTTGCAGGCTGGGACGAGTCAGATGTTGTATTGGTTGCCGTAGTTGGTGCGGCCGGACTTGCCCCCACCCTTGCAGCACTTGAAGCCGGCAAGGATGTGGTCTTGGCAAACAAAGAATCTTTAGTGGTAGGAGGCGAACTAGTCATGGAGACCGCCCGTCGAACCGGAGCCCGTATTTTACCTGCAGACAGTGAACATAATGCGGTTTTTCAATGTTTGCAGGGACAACCTGAACAAGCCTTGGATTCCCTGGCCCTGACCGCATCTGGCGGACCTTTCCGGGACTGGCCAATCGAAGACTTAAATAAGGCAACTCCAGAACAAGCCATGCGTCACCCCAATTGGGACATGGGCCCAAAAATTACGGTAGATTCAGCAACCATGGCCAACAAGGGCCTTGAATTAATTGAAGCAAAATGGCTTTTTGATCTCCCTCCAGAGAAGCTCCATGTTCTGATTCATCCGCCAAGTATTGTTCATGCAATTGTTCGTTTTTCGGATGGTTGTAGCTTCGCCCAAATGTCCCCCCCATGCATGACCTTTGCCCTACAAAACGCACTACTCTTCCCAGAACGTTTTTCCGGGGTCGAGCAGGGGTTGGACCTTTCCTCTGCTATGGAACTTTCTTTTTCGCCACCCGACTTGGACCGTTACCCCTGCCTCAGTTTGGCGAGGCATTCTTTGGAACAAGGTGGATGTGCTCCTTTAGTGTACAATGCAGCCAACGAAATGGCAGTAGATGCCTTTCTCTCGAATCGAATTGGCTTTGGCAAGATTTCCCGCATGATTGAAATTACTTTGAACCACTTCGATTACCGTTCAGTTCACGCACTTGAGGACTTACTTGCCCTCGACCAAGAAGCCCGATCCCTTACCGAGCAAGCGATTTCTCAGGTCGCTTAGTCTCATCCCTCTTTCTTTTTAGTCATGACCATGCTCTTCGACATTGCTTTTTTGTTTATTGCCCTCTTTGCCCTGGGTTTCACTATTTTCATTCACGAACTCGGACATTTTTTAGCTGCCCGCCAGCGTGGGCTGACCATCACCCGCTTTTCCATTGGCTTTGGACCCAAGCTCTTTGGATGGACCCGTAATGGTGTAGAATATCGGTTGTCTGCCATTCCTTTCGGGGGCTATGTCGCCCTCCCGCAGTTGTCGGATATGGGGAGATTAGAGGGTAATGAAGAGCAACGGAGGCAGGACTCCCAAGATCCAGTAGAACGCCCATCTGCCTGGGATGATTTTGATGAGGATGAGGATGAGGCACCTAAAGATGAACCGATGCCCAAGATCACATACACTGACAAGATGATCGTTTCGGTAATGGGGGCAGTTTTCAATGTTTTGCTCGCATTCACTCTATCCTCTGTCTTGTGGTTTTTCGGGTACGATGTCACTGATGCACAGTTGACCAACAAGATTGGTTATGTTGCAGATACTGTGGAACGCTGGAATCCTCTCGTGGAAGAAGGTGAAGAGGTCACCTCACCTGCTAAGAAAGCTGGCCTTTTGCCTGGTGACGAAATTTTGACCGTTGATGGATCCCTCGTTGATGACTTCATGGACATTCAAAACCGGATCATTACCGGCAAGCAACAAACGGCACAAGGCAGAAGACTTCTCAATTTATCGGTTTCAAGAAACGGCAAGGAAGAAAAATTTGAAATCTACCCCGAAGTCTGGGGTCCGGAAGAAATGAGGGTAATTGGGATCGGTCCAAAAGAAACTTTTTTCATAGGGGAATTATCACCAGGCATGCCTGCTGTAGAAGCTGGTCTTCAAGTTGGAGACCAACTGGTATCCATGAATGGAGAAGTGATTCATTCCTTTGCTCAGCTCGTTTACATGTTGGAAAAAACGGATAATAACAAAAGCATTTCCTTAGTTGTCTGCCAAGGTGGTGAAGGAGGTCCAGAACGAACCGTTGAATTACTTCCGGTTGAAAAAGAAATTATGGTTGGCGGAGCTCCTAGCATTCGTCGATTAATCGGATTTCGTCCAGAGTTCAAAATTGTTACCACCTACCCAAATCCCCTTAGCTTAATTTATAGCAGAGTAAAAGACATGTACCTAACCCTTAGCGGACTGGTCAGCCCCGCATCTGATGTAAAACTCCGTAACATGAGTGGACCAGTGGGTATTGTGAATCACCTGAGTGTGTTTGCGAAGATCGGCTTTAAGAAACTTCTTTGGTTCGTTGTTTTTATTAATGTGAACCTAGCCATTCTCAACCTTTTGCCCATTCCGGTTTTAGATGGTGGACACATGCTATTTGCCACAATTGAAAAGTTGCGGGGCAAACCGTTGCCCCTCGCATTCCTTGAACGAGCCCAGGTTCTCTTTGTGGCTTTGCTCTTCTCCTTTATGCTCTATGTCACCTTTTTTGACATGCAGCGCATTCTTCCCTTCTAAAGGAAAACCTTTTCACTTTTGGTAATGGGTCCGATATCTCCCTATTGCGTATCCAGGTTTCATTCTACCCGGCGTACCACCAGGGAGGTAAAAATAGGCGAATTAACCCTCGGAGGGAAACAACCTGTCCGGGTACAATCGATGACCACTACCGACACCATGGATATCCGGGCTACCGCCCGTCAGTCCATTGAGCTGGCGGAAGCCGGATGTGAGATCGTACGTATAACCGCTCCTAATTTAAGGGCGGCCGAAGCACTCAAAGAAATATCAAGGGAGGTAAGGGCGGCAAAAATTGAGGTTCCCCTGGTTGCCGATATTCATTTCATGCCTCAAGCGGCAATGGAGGCAGCAAAATATGTAGAGAAAGTCCGAGTAAACCCAGGCAACTACGCAGACCGTAAAAAGTTTCAAATTCGAGAATATTCCGAATCCCAATACCAAGAAGAGCTAGATCGTCTGCACGATACCTTCACTCCCCTGGTCTTACGATGCAAAGAACTAGGGCGAGCCATGCGCATTGGAACAAATCATGGATCCCTTTCCGACCGTATTATGAATCGTTTTGGGGATTCTCCCCGTGGTATGGCCGAATCTGCCCTAGAATTTTTACGCATCGCCCGCTCTCATCAATACCATGAGATGGTATTGTCAATGAAATCGAGTAACCCAAAAATCATGATTGAGGCGTACCGCTTAGTGGTATCCTTAATGAATAAAGAAGGTATGGATTATCCCCTTCACCTCGGGGTAACCGAAGCCGGAGATGGAGAAGATGCACGTATTAAGAGTGCCATTGGCATAGGTTCTTTGCTACTGGATGGATTGGGAGATACAGTTCGGGTTTCTTTAACTGAAGATCCGGTTGCGGAAATCCCAGTAGCTCAAGATCTTGCACAGCGGGCACACCTTTGTTGGGAATCAAAAGATCAAAAATTACCCGACCCTATTGATTTTATAGACCCCTATCTCTACCGGCGTCGGCCCTGCCCCTCGATATCGCTTAATTCAAAAACCTTGAAGGTAGGAGAAAAATCTCCACCCTGTGTTTTAGTATCCACCCCTCATCGACTGGATAAAGTGGAAGAAATCATTGGGGAAACAGCCCGTTCTCAATCCGCAGCCAAGGACGCCCCGATCGAAGGACTAATCGTTTCACTTGAGAATTCGTCCTCTCTTCCTAATTTAGAAATTTTGCGCGACTCTCTCTTTGGGGCGGTTTCCGTAATTGTTATCGATGACCTGAGAGAAGATCCCTGCACTGAGCTTCCTCCAATAAAGCATTCCTCCCCTCCCCTGCTTTGGCATGCCACAGCAATAGGAACGGACGAGTCAGAGATCGCAAGGTTCCTCGCTCATTGTGAATCAGCTGGCCATCACCCCTGCATTTCTCTACCTGGAGCCACTCTTTCCACAGGAATTGAACTTCTACTAAACGCTGCATCCAGCCCCCCCGTTATCACCCTGCAAACAATTGCACCGTGGAATAACCCAGTGGCGGCTTACCGAGCCTTAGCTTGTGCCTTGGAGACGGCAGATCTATCCCTTCCCCTTTGGATACGTAATTCCGACTCTTTCAGGTTAGTAGAGGGTGACGATTTCTTTTCTGCTAGATTGCTCGATTCATCAATCCTTTCTGGCTCCCTGCTCTGTGATGGAATTGGGGATATTCTCTCTATTGAACACACGGGGGATCTCGATCGTAACCGGGCCCTTGCCTACAACTTATTACAAGGAGCTAGAGCACGGGTATCCAAAACTGAATTTATCGCTTGTCCGAGTTGTGGACGTACTTTATTCGACCTACAAAGCACTACTCAACAAGTCAAGCAAGCAACCGGTCACCTTAAGGGAGTTACCATTGCGGTGATGGGCTGCATCGTAAACGGGCCCGGCGAAATGGCTGATGCTGACTTTGGCTATGTTGGATCAGGACCGGGGAAAATCGATCTATATGTGGGTAAGAAAAAGGTAAAATCCGCCATCCCGGAAAAGGAGGCGGTTGACCGATTGGTCGATCTCATACAAGAAGAAGGAAAATGGATCGAACCCTAACCAACCAAACGCCCAACCTGTCCTCTGCAGATTCTGAACTGCACCTACGCATACTTGCCGGACACAAAGCCGTACTCGACCAAGTCGACTACTTTCGGGCAAATTTTGGGCTTACTCAGAGCCGTTGGAAAGGAGATGGTACTCGTGTTACCGAGGTTGATGAAACCATATCTGTTCAGCTATTTTCCGCACTGGAAATACAATTTCCTGCTGATGACTATTGTTCTGAGGAATCGGTGGAAACTCCGGAACCCATACCTCTGAAAGGTGAATTCGCTTGGATTCTTGATCCCGTTGACGGAACAAACAACTACGCAGTCGGAGTACCCGAATGTGGGATTTCGCTGGGCTTACTCCGAAACGGATTACCCGTTTATGGATTTATTTACGATTATGGGAGAGACAACTTGTTACAGGGCGGCCCCCAGTTTGGGGCTATCGAAGGAGACCGCCCCGTGCATGCTGCCCAGTCCTTGGTTAATGAAAAGCTTACCTTTTGCATGCATTTCCCCATACCCATTGAAGAATTAAACGCCCTAAACGAAGCCTTGCAGGTATGGCGGATTCGCTGCCCGGGATCTGCCGCCGTCGGCTTGGCTAATGTGGCAACAGGTAGGCTAGACGGTTGTTTGGAATTTCGGGCTAAGCCATGGGACTGTGCAGCGGGTTATGCCATCTGTGAAGGAGCCGGTGCCCGTTTCCACTTTATTCGGGATCCTGCCTTTCCCATGAAAAGTTTTAGTCCGGCAATGAGACCATGCCCTTTTCGAGTTGGTTCTCAAATTTTTCATCAAGAGGTATGCCAAGCACTTAAATTAGCTGACAACAAAGCTTGATTCCCCTTGACCGAGAGCCCTACCTTCGGTTTTATTTCAACCTTTCCTCAAGCGGGCATAGTTTAGGGGTAAAACCCCAGCCTTCCAAGCTGGTGTCGAGGGTTCGATTCCCTCTGCCCGCACCATTTTATCATCTTTGTTAATCTAGCCTTCAATCAAACTAAGTTCTAGTTGCTAGGCGTACACTTTCCTGAATCATAGCTTGATGGGTAAGAATTCTTTTCTCTAAAGATGCTTCCGAGGGAGTTTCAATAGTGAAATTTCTTATTCCGTGATTTTGAAAAAGATAAAGGGCTTCCGGAACACCCTCTTTGGGTGGATGGCTAACCCGGGGCCTGATAATTCCATTTTTTGCGTTTTTTCCATCGATTCTTTTTCTTGTATCCAAAGGGAGGAATTTTTTTCCGGCTTGAAGAATTTGATTTGTCCAGCGGTCAGGTCTTCCTCCTCGGTATGGTTCGTAGATGTAAATACCATTGGCATCGAAATCTTCGTGCAAATTCAATGAAAGAAAAAAGGATAAACCTTCAATCCGTTTCAAAATTTGTTCGGTCAGCGGATGAAACACATCCCCCCAGATTCGGTTAAGATCCTCCCCATTTTCATCTAGTCGAGAATTATGTACAAAGCCCCACGGGTTAAGGCATGGATAGAACAAAACCGGAAAATTTTGAAGAAGACCATGGTTTTTCTCTGCCCATTCAAGTAGAGCCCAACAAGGTGCAGGTTCATCACCATGAATCCCAGCAGATATGTAAAGACATGGCTTCTCCCTAGATAGTAAACCATTAGTTACCTCAAAAAAAGGTAAGGACTTTGGGGTACTCACTTTCCCTACCCGCAAAGGTGTTTTTTTGGACAATGCTCGCCATTTACGAATCAAGGCAGAATAGTCATGAGCTGAGCAATTTCTTGGCATAGAAGTGTTTTCCTAAATCAAGTTCTATACAGTGCCAAGGTTTGAAGTTGATGAGGGATTGACCCAAGGGAAACATTCGAGTTCATTTAGGAATGATTCGTTTTTGGACTAGTAGTATTCTATTTTCCTTTTTGGTGTCTTGTAGTGGTAGTGGAGTAACCGTGACCAAGAGCGAAACAGTGGAATATCTTTCCCGAGCTTTTACTAAGTCTAAAAAATGGTTTCGGTCAACGGATGGAGAAACCATCTCAGAGGATGGACCACCCCCGCCATCGCCTTTTCAGCCGTCAGGTAGGCAAGTTATTCAAAAAAGGTCCGATGATAAATTAGTCAACCGAATGTCCAGAAATGATTATAATCGTGCAATTAAAAGACTCGAGAGCTCGATATCTGAATTAGAAAAAAAACAAGGCAAAAATAATATGGAAATCGGAGAGACATACTTTACCTTGGGGTCGATGCACCAAATTCAAGGAAATTCAAAACAGGCAAAAGTTGCATTTCAACAGGCACTATCCATCTTTTCGTCTTGGTTAGGCTCGGAACATCCAAGAGTTTGGAAATTAAAGACCAGGATTTCTAATTTAAATTAAAGACTTGTTTATCTTTTAAGCAAAAGATCCTTCAAGCTCTTTAGATTAAAAGGGCTTGGAGAGTTCAAATCAGGTAGGACCAAATCGGCCTCGGAAAAATCGTGCATGGCTGCGAACTCACTTGGGGTTGCAAGACAAGTCATACCAGCCCTTTTGGCAGACTGCAGACCGTGGTGTGTATCCTCAATAACGACACAGGATTCTGGATGAACGCCAACTTTTTGAGCGACCAGTAAATAAATATCCGGAGCAGGTTTATGCTTTGGTGTCGACTCCCCGCCACACAAACAAGCAAGTGATTGAAGAAAGGCTTCCCCCAAAGCTGCCTGCACAACTTTTTGGGCAGCCCACCCAACGCAGGCAGTTCCTATAGCAATCGGAATTCCAGAATCTTGTACTTCTTTGAACAACCTTTGAATTCCTGGTCTTATGCGAAGCTGTCCCGCAGTTAAATCGTGAGTAATTAATTCAACATAAAGCTCAGTTTTACGGGCATAAAGTCTTTGTTTACTCTGCTCATATTTATTTTCGGGTAAATTTAGCCATGAAAAGATTTCACGAAATTTATTTCCCCCCATCGTTTGCAACCGATGAGCATAGTCTTGCTTGCTCCATCTGGTATCTACCCCCAACTCCTTAAATAATTCATTGTAGGCAAGTCGGTGGTAGTTTTCCGTTTCCACAATGGTACCATCCAGATCAGATATGACTAATTCCAACTCCATATTTTGTTTACTCAGATTGATTAGATCCCTGGTGGCATAGCTGACAAAATCGTTCAAAGCGATTTTGTCTAGCAGGGTCAGGCTTCGCAGAAGGATCAACTTGGGTCACTATGTTTACAACTTCTCCAGAAATTTCTCCCACAGTTCTTGAGGTATGACCAGCTATCGCAAGTATAGCCGCACCCATCGCAGAGTTTGGGTATTCTGGAATAAGAATAGATCTTTGTAACATTTCTGCACGTATTTGAAGGCCCATTTTGCTTTTAGCTGCTCCTCCAGTGGCAAAAATAAACGGGCCGACTTCAGCTCCAAGCTTCTCCAAAAGTTGGTAAACCATTAGTTCCACAAAAGCCAAGCCTTCCAAACAACCGATAAAAAATTCACTTTCTCCAACAGCTCCGCTTACACCAAATGGCTTAAAGTGAGGATCAGTAAAAGGAAGACGCTCTCCCTTACGAATAGATGGATAAAAAAGAGGGGGCTTGGTGGGAAAGGTGGTAATTTGATTTTCTAAAGTTTGTAATCGTTTGCCAAAACGATCCTTCAAAATTTCACCGCCAGCATTAGAAGCACCCCCTGGTAGCCAAGATCCATCTGGATGACGATGGCAATAGATTCGACCCAACCGATCGAATAATCGGTTTTTTGAAAGGCCTTTGACTGCAAGAGTGGTCCCTATCGTGGTCGACCATTCACCAATCCGACCCGCACCGGAGGCATAAAAGGCAGCATTTGAGTCTGTAGCCCCACTAACCAACAAACAAGAACCGCTCAAGCCCCACCTCTGCTTGTGAACCAGTGAGATCTCGCCGATTAATTGTCCTGGTGCTACAATAGAAGGCAAGTTAATGGATGGTAGATCTTCCAACCAGTCTTTGGTCTCCAAGTCTACTCCTGTTTTCATCGCATTAGTAAAATCTGTAGGAATCTCGATCAATCCGGATACCCAAACATTTAAAAAATCAGTAGCATGAAGAAAGCGCACATTATCTGGTAAACGGAGTCGTCGTTGCATCCATAAGATCTTCGGTAATGCGAAGGTGGGCGAACATTCTCCGCCGAAAAGACTTCGACATTCCTCAGCCTCATCTATTGCACGAACATCGTTGTGTAAAAATGCATGCCCAAGTGGATGTCCTTCTTGATTGACTGGCAAGACTGTACCCGATGTGGAATCAATCGCCACAGATAAGACTCTCCGATGATGAGGAACTGAAAAAAGTTCATCGAAGGCATCTTCTAAGCAACTGATCCAATCAAGTGCATCCTGCTCTGATTCCCCAGCTTTTGATGAACGGTTCAAACAGGGCAACGAACGGGAGACTTCAACTATTACAGACCCATCTTCCCGAATCAAAACACACCGAATTCCTCCCGTCCCTAAATCAATTCCCAAATAAGCCACTGCACATAATCTTATAGAATAAACCAAATTGGCAACATCAACTCGTTTTTAATTTTATCACTACAAGGAAAATTAAAAATCTCATTATGTAATATTAAGATCGTTCGCAGGGTATTAAAATTTAATTTCATTACTCTAATTAAAACTCTTTACTCGAGAGGAAATTATTCAAAAAAAGATTTTTACTTTAAGTCCCAAGGGTCCTGAGCAGTACTTCACCTAGAAGCCCAAGTTTTTCGTACCCCTCAGCAATTATCCCTATGTAGTCAGGAAAATCAGCCATATTGCATTTTAACCTTGCTATCTAGTATATTTATTGTTTTAGTTTAATATAAAGCTTTATGAAAAAAATTATTCGAAAAGATTTTGAACTCGGTGATGTAGTGGTCGAAAGAAATACTGGAACTGGAAGGAAACGAGTCGGTGAGATTGTTTTCATAACAGAAGGGAAAAGACCAAAACTAAAACTCGTAGAATTAACTCCCAGAAGTTTGAGTCCAAAATTTAGCGGCAACTTTGGAAAGTTGCGTCTCTTTTCCGCACAACATGAAAAGTGCAGAAAATTAAAAGTTCTCAATATTCGAAACAGGAAAATATTCCAGTTAGGGGATGTAATAAGGCATCGCAGAAATGGTTCTTTTAGATTTGGAATTATTGTTGGATTCCATCACCCAGATGGTCTCTACAGTGATTCGTGGGAAAAGGGTTACAACGGCAAAGACATCATTGAATGTGTGGAAATTATCGGAAGGTCTGGCTTACCCCGTAAACGAGATGCTGCAGGCAAAGTAAAGAAATTTGAAATCGGACCTGCTCATGCCAAACTTTGCGAAATTCTACCGATGGACCAAAATGGCGGAATTCGCATAAAGGACTATTACTTATTTTTAAATCAATAGAATTTTAAATTTTTAACCTTCTTCATCTTTAAAACTAAAACTCTACCTAACCGAAAAAATTTTTCGATTGGTGGTTATATATATCCTCTCGAAAAATAGTTGGGTAAACATTGCCTCTGTTTGGATATGGCACAGAATGAACAGGATGCGAATCGGCATATTTTGTTTTCGAAACGATCTGCGACTGCACGATAACCGAGCACTCTTAACAGCCCTAGATGCTTGTGACAGACTTCACTTAGTTTATGTATTTGAGGACAGACTGTGGCGAGAATCTGCTCCCCATAGAATATCAACACATCGGGCAAGGTTCATACTAGAATCGTTGCAATGCCTAATAGAACAAATCAATAACTTGGGTGGCGGACTAGACATTATTTATGGAAATATCGAGATTTCCATTCCACATCTCATGGATAAACACGGTGCTGAAGCCTGCTTCCTTTCTAAGGAAAGTGCATGGGAGGAAACTAAGACTGAAGAAGCACTTTCAAAAGTCGTACCAACAACCCTGACTAGTAATGCGACTCTAGTCCACCCTGATGACCTGCCATTCGTGCTTAGTGACTTACCGGAAACCTTTACTCAGTTCCGGAAAAAAGTGGAAAAAAAGTGGATCGTGCGACCGTGTATGGCACCGCCAAAGAGTCTGAATAGTTGCGACAGCACTCATGCTAACCTACCTACCCTATCAGATTTGGGCTTTTTCAATAATACTTTGGACGCAAGAAGTTATTTCACATTCAAGGGAGGATCATTATCTGGACAAAATCGCATCAAGAATTGGCTATGGGACAAACAGTGTTTAAGCACTTATAAGCTTACTCGAAATGAAATGACTGGGGCTGATTTCTCTTCGCGTCTTTCAGCTTGGCTATCGACGGGCTGTTTGTCTCCACGGGAAATCTACGAGGAAATAAAAAAATATGAAATTCAACATGGAGCAAATGAAAGTACCTACTGGTTAATTTTTGAATTATTATGGCGTGATTTTTTCCATTTTCTCGCCCGGGTACACGGACCCAAGATTTTCCAAAGTCGTGGAATTCACCCGGGAAGAGAGAAGAGATTAGAACCAGACGATGCAGAAGAACGATTCCATAAATGGAAAAATGGAAGAACTAATAATCCGTTTGTAAATGCGAACATGAATGAACTTCGAGTAACTGGATGGATGAGCAATCGAGGTAGACAAAATGTGGCCTCTTACTTAATTAACAACCTCGAACTTGACTGGCGTAAAGGAGCACAATGGTTTGAAGAGCAACTTATTGATTACGACCCATGCAGTAATTATGGAAACTGGCTTTATCTCTCAGGCTACGGGAATGATCCCCGACCGGGTCGATACTTCAATGTAAAAAAGCAAGCAGCTACTTATGACCCACAAGGGAAGTATACAAATATGTGGAGCTAGGTTTACCAGTTCCTTATTAGTTGATCCCAATAGGTTTCAAGCGTTTCACTGTCTGGAAAGGACTTAGATACAATGGCTTCTTTACTTAATGCATCGTGGTAATGGAAAATTATCTTTTTTTCGCCATTTAATTTTTTGAAAAGAAAAACTTGTGATTTATTCACACAAACGGAATTTCCCTTTTCGTCCACTCCTGCCATGATAACTTTAAGTTTGGTTTCTGGTTTTTCCAAAAACGACCCCATGAAAATGCCTGCTAAAAAAACCAACAAAGCACCGGCCAAAAGATTATTCTTCAATTTCATAATTTTATAAGTTCGATCTGCTGATATTTATCTAACATAAATTCAAACAATTGGATAAGAGTAAGAGTTTTTCAAGAATATCCTCAAAGTTTAGGTTTTCTTAATCTTGCAATGAACAAACTCTTTAGCATGGATTGATTCACTCCAGTGATTTCAAAACTTGTCACCCAGTCACTAAAAACAAATTCCTTTCTAACAGATTGGACTACTGAGTTGTGCAATTGGATCCAAAATCAAAAAGACTTAGTCTACTGGTCGGGCAACACCTTCTCTGGTAAACCGTTTAATCCAAGGTCGTTAAAACTGCATTGCTTACAAAAAAACATATCTCCTATGGGATGGTTGGATCAAGAAGGTAAACTTTTAGTTTATGGAGAAATTGTAAAGAAGCCTAACAGTAATCGGTTAAATTTTTGCCGCATCATTGTCAGACCTAATCAAAGGGATAAAGGTTATGGAAAAAAATTCTGTAAGTCATTAATTGAAATAAGCCAAAAATCAGGAAATTATAGAAGTATAAGGCTCAATGTTTTGTCTATCAATAAACCTGCAATTTATTGTTATTCTAGTTTAGGATTTGAAATTATTGGTACATTACCAAATGCTCGTAGAATCGATAACAAAAGCCACGACTTAATGATTATGTCTTTAAATTTCCCCCTGCCTAAAGAATGAAAAAAGTAAGTGGTGGATTAGTATTGTACCGAAGAAATTCTAACAAAGATAAAATTTATTGTTTAGTAGCTCACCCTGGTGGGCCTTTTTTTAAGGATAAGGACGAAGGATGGTGGAGTATACCCAAAGGTGAACCCGAGCCAGATGAAGATATTTTTTCGGCAGCCCGGCGCGAATTCGAGGAAGAAACAGGAATGGCTCCCAGTGGCCCTTTTTTAGATCTTGGCTCAATTATCCAAAATAACGGAAAAGAAGTTTTTGCCTGGGCTTTTGAAGGCGATTGGCCAGATGATCGCCTACCCGTCTGTAATGAAATTACTATGGAATACCCAAAGGGGTCTGGTAAAACTTGGACATTCCCAGAAATTGACCGCGTCGAACTATTGCCACTGTGCGATGCCAAGAAAAAACTTAGTAAACAGCAAGCTGAGTTACTCGACCGATTAGCAAAACGTGCTCATAAACCCCATAGGGGAGACCTAAGCTAAGATTGCAATCCCTCAATTAAATTTTTATAAAGAGATATTATGCCTACCTTAGACCACTCAGCTGATCGTTTATCTCCTAAGCTTTGGATTGTTGGATTAATTATTCTTGTTGGGTTTAGCCGTCATCTTCCACTTGACTACCCTAGTCTCTTTAACTTTTCTCCCACCTTGGCAATTTTCATGTTTTGTGGAGCATACATGAAAGGTTTTTTCTCGTGGGTAGCTCCAATTGTGGCGATTTTCCTTAGTGATTTATTCTTGAGTTCCTCTTATGGGATAAACTTCCTTGAACCCTTCATGCTAGCTACTCTTGCCAGTTATATAGCCATATGGATATTGGGTAGAAAACTCGGAAATAATAAAAGTGCTTATTCCTGGACTGCCGGGGCTGTCGGGTCTGCCATTATCTTTCATGTGGTCACCTGTGCTTTTGCTTGGATAATTAACCCTGCCTACATTAAGAACTTTTCTGGTCTTATCCAAGCGACTGTACTTGGCGAACCCGGATACGCCCCAGCCTATTTATTCCTTCGGAATTCTATTCTTAGCACGGTATTCTTTGGCCTTTGTTTTCGGTGGATTAAGAACACAGTTTTTTCGGAAAGCCTCACTCTCAAAGCTTCCACACCTGCCACTCAGCGCTTAGAGACCTAGCTAGGAGGATCGTTGCCTACGGGCTTCAAAGAGGCAAACCCCAGTGGCGACAGATACATTCAAACATGCAACCGTCCCACTCATTGGGATATAAATCAATTCGTCGCAGTGTTTGGCTGTCAATCGACGTATTCCAGTTTCTTCTGCACCCACAATCAATCCACACGGTCCACTCATGGTGGAATCATAAAGAGATGTGGTCGCCTGATCACTGGTGCCTATCAGGCGAATACCCCGCTCGGTCAGCTTCTCCATATAACGAGCCAAATTCCCAACTCTGGTAATAAGGAGTCTTTCCACCGCACCGCAAGCAACATGTCTAACTACATCTGTTAAACCAGCCGAACGGTCGCTTGGCAAAACAACCAAGTTAACACCCACACCATCTGCCGAACGCAAACAAGCCCCTAAATTCCTAGGGTCCTGCACTTGGTCGAGTAGAAGAATAAAAGGATCTTCCTTCAAGGCATCAAGCCTCTCCAAAGACTCTTCTTCGCCTAAGGTAGATACTGGTGCGTCAGGATTTGCATGAGTCCGTCTGCCCAAGGATTTAGAATACCTGCGCTTCACCTAAAAAAAATGATGAAGACAAAAAGCTATCGAGCTATTCGTGAAAGTCAGTCCCTTTAACCGTAGCATTAACATAGCTTTTTCGAATACAAAAATCTCCAAATCTTTCTTCGGGGTCACGATTAGCAGCAAAATCTTCAAGCACGGGTCGCAACTCATCAACAATTTCTTCGTGAGTAATCGCCGGACGGTACAACTTATTCAAACGGGTACCATCAAGACCAGCGCCAAGGTATAAATTGTATTTCCCTGGTGCTTTACCAACCAAACCAATTTCGCCAAGATATGGACGGCCACATCCGTTGGGACAACCCGTTGATCGTATAGCTATTGATTCCCCACGTAGGCCTAGACGATCAATAATCGACTCAAGTTCGTCGACCAATTGGGGTAAGTAGCGTTCACTCTCTGCAAGAGCTAAACTACATGTGGGCAAAGCAGTACATGCAATTGAATTAAGCCGAATACCAGACAACTGCTCAGGTAGTGTCATTCCGTGATCACTGAGAATCCCAACCAGTTTTTCCTTATCTTCTGCAGATACGCGGGCAATGATTACATTTTGATTGGCGGTGAGGCGAAATTGACAAGGGATTTCTTCAGCAATTTTCCGCAGTGCTACACGTCCACGACTGCCCTCTTCGTTTTTTAGACGTCCCCCTTCAACAAATAGGCCATATGCCCATTTCCCATCTGAATCCTCCGTCCATCCATACCTATCAGTAGTGGAATCAAAATTAAATTCTCGAGACTCTTGCAACTCCCAACCAAGACGCCGGTTCAACTCTTCAAGCATCCAATCCGCACCACGATCCTCAACCGTATACTTCATCCGTGCATGTCTTCGGTCTGTACGGTCACCAAAATCGCGTTGTATTTTAACGACCTCTTCTGCAACTTGAACCACCTGATCTGGAGAGCAAAAACCAATCACATCAGCGAGCCTTGGATAAGTGGTGGTTTTGCCATGAGTCATGCCCAAGCCACCACCTACCAAAACATTGTAACCTACAACCTTTTCGCCATCAGGTATTCCAACAAAACCAAGGCAGTTGGAAAAAACATCCACATCATTTCTGGGGGGTAATGCCACAGCAATTTTAAATTTCCTAGGCAAGTATGTCTTTCCATAGATTGGTTCTTCACTTTCTTCGCCAATTCCTCCCTGTTTTTCTCCATCCAGCCAAATCTCAGCATAGGAAGAAGTTTGAGGAGTCAAATGATCATGAAGACTTTGAGCAACATCGAGTGCTTGCTGGTGAAGTGATGATTCAAAGGGGTTGGCAGGAGACATTACATTACGATTCACATCACCACAAGCGGCCAAGGTATCAAGCAGGGTATCATTGATTTCCTTCATCGTTTGCTTGAGGTTACGCTTAAGCACACCGTAGAGTTGAAAAGCCTGACGAGTCGTCAGCTTCAAAGTACTTTCACCAAATTTATCGGCTAGTTTATCAATACCAATCCATTGACTGGGAGTACAAACCCCTCCTGGAACACGTACGCGAATCATAAATGAAAATGCTTTTTCCTTCTTTTCCTTAATCAAGGAAGCCCTTACATCACGGTCGTCCTGCATGTAGGTACCATGAAACTTAGTCAACTGAGCATCCTCTGCCGAAATGGACCCGGTGGAGTCGTCGGATAAGCTTTCCGAGATTGTTCCTCTCAAAAAGTTACTTCGTTCCTTGATGCCTTCGTTGGCGGATAATTTCTTGGGTTTGTTTGGATCGGAGATCATAGTGTATGATATATTTCTAAGGATTTTATAAAGTGTGGCAAGTAATGCATTTTAAAATCAATTAAATGGGTGCAGCGTCTAAAGTTAAACCTGGATTAAAGTTTAGTCCACCTCGCAAATTAGACCACAATCCGTTTGGGTCAAGATGTGCAGCATGAGCTATCATGGCAGCGTTATCACCAGTATGCCTCTTTTCAGCAGCCAAAAAAATCAAATTTCTTTCCTGACAGATTTTGCCAAGTCGATCCCTCAAGTTCTCGTTATTAGCTACCCCTCCTGATAAGCCAAAACTACGGTATCTTTTCTTCTCTAAAAACCTAAGGCACTTTTGACCCAATTGATCCATAGCAGCTTCTTGATACGAAGCACATAAGTCGGAGTGGTTCCGCTCAACCTCGACCTCACTCATTTTTTGTAAGGTGTAAAGCAGGCTTGTTTTAAGTCCTGAAAAACTAAAGTCATGATCTTCTTTGGATTTAAAAGCTCGTGGGAAAGAATAAGCTGTTGGATTTCCGTTCTTTGCCATTTGCTCAAGTTCCGCTCCACCAGGATATGAAATGCCAAGAAGTTTCGCACCTTTATCTAATGCTTCCCCTGCAGCATCGTCTTTTGTTCTTCCAATGACAGTAATCGATCGGTCCTCGGTAATTTCAAACAAGAGAGTATTCCCACCAGAAACTAATAATCCAAGATGTGGAAGGTGATCAGTCCATCGACTGGCTTGATCATTCGATCTCATAAATGGGGAATAAGCATGCCCCCTCAAATGATTAACGCCGTACACCGGTATGTGCCAAAGCATCCCCAAAGTCTTGGCAATAGTCAGACCAACACCGAGGCAACCAATTAACCCTGGACCACAAGTAACGGCAATTTTAGAAATTTTAGTAGGCAATTTAAATTCATGATCCAATTGATCAAGCAATGGGAAAAAGTTATCCAAATGTTGACGAACAGCTAAATCGGGCACGACTCCACCGTACTCTGCATGCTTGATGACTTGTGAGTGTATCCATTCATTTACAACACCGTGCTGAGGACAAAATAAAGAAAGAGCGGATTCATCACAGGAACTTTCAATTCCCAAAATCATTACATTGCTGGCTTGAGTTTCACGCCAAACAAGGTACCCAAAAGCTATGTGCCCGACAACGCCAAAGCTTTCAAAAATAACGTCAAATTCCTTTATTGATAGATTGAATGGGCGAAAACAAATGCCTTATGACGAATTTTTAGAGTGGGTATTATACGACACACAAATTGGATATTATCAAAATTCTAGATGTAGGGTAGGGAAATTTAAACACAATGATTTTTATACTTCTTCCAACCTCGGCGGCGTATGGGGAAGTTTGATTGTTGAAGCTTGCACAAACTTACTGGGCGAAAATGACCCTGGTTTATTTACATTTGTTGAAATCGGGGCAGAGCCTGGGTCTTCTACTTTAGATGGCATTGAGAATCCCTTTGAACAGGTAAGAGTGATTCGTTTAGGAGATACATTTAATGTCCCTAAACATGCAATTATTTACAGCAATGAGTTGCTTGATGCTCAACCATTTAAGCGATTTCGCTACCATCAAGAAGCAGAAGACTGGCTCGAGATTTTCGTAGCTTTAAAAGGGGACGAGTTTAAGGAAATAGATCTGGAAAGAAAAGGACCTCTTCCTTTCCCTCCCCCCCACTATCCGACAGAGGGATACCTTATTGATTGGCCATGTGGATCATTATCCATGATGCAAAAAATTTTATATCCGCCATCCTGGAAAGGAGTTTTTCTAACCTTTGATTACGGACTGGATCTAAACATTCTCATGCAAGATCGACCAGATGGTACAGCAAGAGGATACTACCGTCAAAAGATGAATAGCAAGTTACTCGACCATCCTGGAGAACAAGACCTTACTTGTCATTTGTGCTGGGATATTTTGGAACACTGCTTGAAAGAAAATGGATTTAATCCTGCAATTCGTATGAGCCAAGAATCTTTTTTGTTAAAATATTCAACCTCTTCTATTCAGCGTATTTTCAGGGAAAGCGAAGGACCAATGGACGCCAACATGCTTGCATTAAGGGAGCTGATACATCCAGCCCATTTAGGTCATGGATTACAGGGACTAGCAAGCACCCGATTTTAAAGGCAAACCCTTTTCTTGCATTAGGGCAAATGGTGTTCTGGCTTAAATCCTTGTGGACGACCTACTTCAAAAAGCTCTCGAATTGTTCCTTCATCCCAAACTGATGCAAAAATTGCAAACTCGTCGATAGATCCTCTAAGAGAAAGTTTAGGGTTACGGTCGGGGAATGCCTGGAAGTGTCCCAATAAACCTTTTTTCAAAGAGATTGAATTAGCCTGGTTTATTTTCTCACGACTAAATGAACGCCCGTTGATAAAATGATTTACCCATTTTTTCTCCGCATCAAAGCTCGTAGCTAAATGAACCCACTTTCCAAGACGATCCGGAGGGAAAGCCACGGCAGATTCATAGGTTTCTATTAAATTGGATGTTTTAACTTCAAGCACAAGCTTACCGGAGGAGTTCACAGACCATCCAACCGCACCGTCTAAATGAGGTTTTGAAAAAACCAAAGGTGCGCCATCGGCCCCCAATCCATTGAGCCGCACCCAGGCTACTAATGTAGCCTGTCTCAGGGACTTATTAAGATTTAAGCAGACCCGGTCATTATCTTGGGCAAATTCCAAGGCACCTTTGCCAGGCCAGCGACCCTCTGTCCAATTACATCCAATTACCGCACCGTCTCCGGCTCCGTTGGCCCGATTTGTTTCGTCCCTTACAACCCGAGACCAAGAATCATGTCCATCAAAGCCATAGTAAAGCAATGTATTAGGGTCCGCTGCTAATTCTTTACTTTTTTTCATCCAAGCGGATCTTCGCCTGTGCGCGTTTTCCAAAGAGCGAAAAGCTAAGTCAGCGGTTCCAAGGAAATTCCCAGAAGGCATATCTAATGGAGTTGAAATCCCAAAGGAATCTAAATAAATCGCCTCGCCCGCTGATAGCTCATTAAACACTTCATTCCCCTCAAAATCGACGCCCTTGTACTGAACCTTACCTCTGTAAACAAAAACCTCAGCCGAACCCTCTGGATGGACGGCGACCCCGAAATCTGTACCCAAATCGACTACCCGACCCATTGGAAGATCAACGCTAAAACCAATTGCTACTTTAGGAACATGGGCCCGTAGCTTACCTAATTTTATAGATACAGCATTGTCATTAATGAGCTCAGCATCTGCCGGGCCTTCCAGTATCGCAGTAGCTCCTTGCATAAACTCCAATTGGGCCATCCCCCTTTCTATTTCGAAAACACCGGGCTCAAGTGCAGAGCCAAGCTCTGGGCGATTATTCGTATTCGAAGACCACTGCAATCCCACGGATTTAGTAAGCACGGCGACAGGAGAAGCTCGATCTGGTCTATAAAAATTTTGGTATTCTGGTACGGAAGAACTCTTTTGATCGACAACTCCACTTGGATCATTCCCGCTAAAAGAACTTAAGGAAAGATTCGAGTAAAGATATACTCCGACAACCAATACCGCAGCCATTGGTAGCCATGGCTGAATAAAATTAATAAATTTCACAATTTGGCTACGATTCTCAGGCTCTTCTTTAACAGATAAGCTCTCGTCTGCATAGCTACTCAAGCTCACTGACATATCGACAAAAGAAACATAGATACGGCGAGCCTCGGCAGATTTACTAAGCCAATCTTCCAGGCGTCGTTTCTGCTCGTGAGAAAGGTTCCTCTCAACCAATCGATCGAGCAATTCGTACAACTCGATGATTTCTAAATCGTTTAAGCTCATCAAGGGGTTTCCATGCTGACCTCTAAGCTCACACAATCGTGCAAATTTTTTCTTATTCGCGTCAGGGCCTTGTATGCTCCTTGAATTGTGCGACCGCAGGCTTGAGCTGCAGCCTTTACATTATGTCCAGACTCATAGCGGATTAATACCATCCGGCGATCCCTTTCATTTAATTTTTGTAAACATTTAGAAAGTGCCCGATGTCGATGGTCAAGCTCCTCCTCCATTTCTACACGAGTTTGAGAGATGACCTCAAACACTTCCTCGTTGAAAATAACTTTAGAGGTTGCGTACTTTTTACGGGCGGCACGAACTTTCCAATAAGCAATTTGACAAGCCCATGAATAAAAGTTTGTTCCTGAAGTGTAATCTGAAAACTTCTCACAAATAGTCAGGCTTGCTTCTTGAAGAATATCTTCCGCATCTGAACGAGAAGGCACTAAAGTCATTATATAACTTAACAACTTTCTTTGATGCTTCATCATCAACTGTACCAATTCGGCTGAACGGTCTGGAAGGTTAGAACTCATCAAGAAAATATATGTACGCTATACGGCTATAGAACTGAGTGAAACATTCCTAAAATCAGACATATTGTCGAGAGAACCTTTCTCCAATCTATCCAATCCTCTACGGATAATCTCTTTTCGAGCCTTCTCTAAAGATTTTGATGCCAGTTTGACCTTACGAGATTTTGTTCTACCAGAATTACCTTTATGGAACTCAGTCATACGGTAATAAATTACCCCACTCGGAGATTGAGTCAATCGGTCGGTCAGTCGAACTTCTTGTTTCCTACGACGGCGCAGCCTTTTTACACTGCAAGTCGGATGACTTCCCGAACCAGTTGTATTATCTCGCCCTAAGTCTCCGCCTGCGTCTTTGAGTAATCGATCAATGGTCGGTTCATCCAAGTATTTATTTCGGAGATCGGTACAGATAAAACCTTCTTCATAAATTACTTCCTCCATTGGATCGTCGATCATCATTACTTGATTAGGCGGGCCCAATACATCTCGTAAATCTTTTGAGTACCAATCAGTTGCCTTTTCTACTGCCTTTCTGCGGTTGCATCCGTAAAAATATTTATGAGCCACAAAAATTCGACCCGAGCTAAGTCGGGCTTCCAATAAATATTTAGTGTCATAAATTAGACTAAAGTATTGATCGTAAGAGATTAATAAAGTGGCTTTGTACTTTTGGAAATCATTAATTTTCATCATCATCTATATATCCTTTTGGCGTTATCTGTATAATTGTGGAACAACTAACTCATAGCCCACGACTTAAAACTTTGGACAAATTAAATTTTAAATTCTCGCGAGTTTAGCCTTACCAAGAACTCAATATTCCAGAAAGTGACTTGATACTCGGTAGAATTATTTAATTAATTTGGTAAGCATTCTTTTTAAGTCAGATCCCTGAAAAGGGGAAAAGCCAACTGCAACATCATGTACGATTCCAGCTTGATCAATAACCACTGTGTGGGGCAATCCTTTTACATTAAAGGCATCAAAGGCTGATGAATTTTCATCTAATAAAATTGATAACTCATGCAGGTTATACTGATTAATAAATTCCAATAACTCTTTCACCGAAGCATCTTGATTAACGCTGACAAGTTTTAATTCGGAGGAATTAAATTCTCTGGTTGCCTCTAATAAAAGAGGTAGATTACGGATTGAAGGCCCAGACCAAGTAGCCCAAAACCCAAGCACAACAACTTTTCCTTTTTGTTTAGCTAAGTTAAAGTCTTCACCGCTAAGCATGGGAAGAAACAAATTAGGCGCAGGTGAACCTTCTAATCTTCTCGCACCAATTTTAGTAATTTCTATTGGAGGCATAGGAGAAAGTGCGGATATAGATGCTGATATGATTTCAGCGAGAACTGATGAATTTAACTCCATGCTTAGATGGAGACAATTTTCTCTTATTTCGGAATTCATATTTCGCAAAGCAATAAGGGCAGCTCGAGCCTTGTGTTCCTGAGCAAGAGCGAGTTGAGCCATACCTAAAGAACCTTGATACAATGTGTTTAATCCGTTTGCTGAAGCTTCATCTAAACACTCGATCAAAAATTCTAAAGATATCGATTCTTTCCGAAAAGATACTCCCAAGGCAATTTCGTGAACCCGAGCAAAAGCATTAAACAAGGGGTCCGAGAACTTATCATTACCAACTATTTTTTCACGAAGAGAATCTGGCAATTTGAAATAAAAAGAAATTTGCCGATCATCAGGTAAATTATTGAGCAAAGAAATTTTCTTTTCACTTATATCAAAACTTCCGCCAAGATGATCAGTAGAACGTGAAACCAAGGCATCCATCATTGTTCTGTTTCCATCGAGACTAATATCAACGGACAAATTCATATCCAAAAACAGTTGAGATTCGCTCTGCTCTACTGATTTGTAAAATTTACTAATGGGTAAAATGAATTTTAAAGACTTTTTAGTTAAAACTTCCCCTAAGTTTAAATTTTGAGCTACGCCCGTCGTGAATTCGTCCCGTAGTTGATTTTTGAACCAAGATAAAAAAAGAGGCAAATCCATCGGTTTATCAGCAATTATATTGATGGATAAAAAAAGATCAGAAAAAGATAACTGATTAGAATTATTAGAATCAGCCAACGCATCTATTCCTTTCATCATAGCAGTAAAATGAGTAAAATCATCTTCTCTCAAGCCCATGGCATTAAGAATTTCATCCCCTTGATCTAAATCACGAACAAAATTGTCTGCCAATTGACTCATCTGCGGATACTTATTCTTTAGCCACATTGAAACCCCGCTGCTCTCAATTGATCTTGCATCAATGGATAAAAGAAAATCCAAATCAGAATTAGCAAATCCAGGCTTTTTAAAATAAGTAATGCAAACTAAGGGTATCCAAATTAACCGAAAGTTGCTCAACAACCCAAGACACTTTGCGAATTTAACAAACATGCTTGAACCGATAAACATTTGTTACCCGAGCAGAAAAGCCCACAGATTGGTAGAGTCGATTGGCAACATCACGACTTGGACGAGAAGTTAGATCAATCGTCAATACACCCATTTTTTGTGCTTCCTTTAATGCATGCATGGTGAGTAATTTACCAACTCCTTTTCCTCGCGCTGTTGTGTCTACAACTACATCCTCCACCCACCCGCGCAATCCTGTGGGTATAGGAAAGGTTACGAGACTCAGCATGCCAAGGACTTGCTCCTTGTCTTCTGCAAAATAGAGGTGAGTGGACTCAGCATTAAGAAGGGATGTGAATTCTGCCTTAGTCAAAAGCTTAGCTGATTGAGAAAGCTGAGGAATCAGATTATTAATTTCTCGCAAGTCTTTTTCGGTTTGTTCGGAAACTTTTCTTATCCTGATCATTTGATTAGTAAGGTAGCTTAGGAGTTACTTCCTACCAATAAAAAACCCTGCTCATCCTGCTAAATTCTTTGCTATTGCTTAAATGCATACAATCATTCAATGTAAAGGCTAATTATGCCCGGACAATTGGAGGTTTTGAATGCTCAAACGTTAACTCGTAAAAAGTGACTTCAAACTACCGAAATGAGTCTCGTGCACTTCAATGTTATCAATAAATAAAGACAATCAGTATTATGGAAATCTATGTGGGAAACCTTCCTTGGTCCGTTAGCGATCAAGAATTATCAGAAATCTTTAATGAACATGGAACCGTCGATCGCGCATCCGTTATCGTAGAACGTCCTTCCGGACGATCCAAAGGTTTTGGGTTTGTTACCATGAATAACGATGACGAAGCCAATCAAGCCATTGAGGCATTGAATGGTACCGACATGAATGGACGCCCCTTAAAGGTTAACGAAGCACGTCCTAAGGAATAGTGTTTTTTTGCCTTGGGAGGATTACCCAAGGCAATTTTTTCCCATTACGGTTAGCATTATTTTTTAAACTTAGACATTGCTTGCCATACGGTTTTCCTTAAGAAAACCGATCATGTCACAAATCAAAGATCTTTCATTTCTAGAAAGCGTCAATAAAAGTTTTAATCTGGCTGCAGAAGCCATGGACTTGCCCAAAGGGCTAGCAAGACAAATACGCACCTGCAACGCAGTTTGCGAGATGAAGTTTGGTGTAGAACTAAACGGCGGATACGAAATTTTCACTGGTTGGCGAGCCACTCACAGTGAGCATGCCCTTCCTGCTAAAGGGGGCATACGGTACGCACCCTTTGCTGACCAACAAGAAGTCGAGGCATTGGCTGCGTTGATGACCTACAAATGTTCGATTGTAAATGTTCCTTTTGCTGGATCAAAAGGTGCACTTAGCATCGACCCTAAAAAATATTCGTTAGAAGAATTGGAACACATTACTCGCCGATTTGCTCAAGAATTAGACAAACGGGGCTTGCTTGGCCCCGGAATCAATGTTCCAGCTCCCGACATGGGCACAGGCCAACGCATGATGTCCTGGATTGCGGATGAATACCAAAAGCTTCACCCCAACGAAATCAATGCTCGTGCTTGTGTAACAGGAAAACCAGTGCACTGTGGCGGTGTTCAGGGTCGAATAGAGGCAACCGGCAGAGGTGTACAATACGGAATTCAGGAATTCTTCCGACACCCAGATGACCTTAAAAGTGCTAATTTGGAAGGCAATTTAGAGGGAAAAAAAATTATCGTACAAGGGTTAGGCAATGTTGGTTATCATGCAGCCAAATTTCTAGAGGAGGAAGATGGAGCCCTTATTGTTGGAATAATCGAACGCGACGGAGCCTTAGTTTGCGAAGAAGGACTTTCAACTGAGGCTGTTTATCAATATAAATTAGAACACGGGAAACTTGAAGGGTTTGCCAGTGGGAGATATATGAAAAAAGGCAAGGAAGCTCTTGAGCTACCATGTGACATATTAATCCCAGCCGCCCTTGAAGGTGTAATATCAAAAGAAAATGCTCCCCGAATCCAGGCTCGAGTAATTGCTGAAGCTGCGAATGGGCCAGTTACTTTTGACGGAGATAAAATTCTTCGGGAAAAAGGGATTTTTATCATTCCAGATACCTACTTGAATGCAGGTGGGGTTACCGTTTCCTACTTTGAATGGCTAAAGAATTTATCCCATGTCAGATTTGGTAGAATGGACCGAAGATTTGTCGAGGCTCAAGGAGCTAAAATTGTAAGATTAATCGAGTCGGGCATAGATAAACCCCTTGATCCAAAGGCCAAGGCCGATTTGCTAAAGGGTCCCGATGAACTTACTCTTGTCCGTTCAGGCTTAGAAGATACGATGTGCGAAGGCTACCAAGAAATTAAGGAAATACATAGCTCAAACCCAAAAATCAAAGACCGCAGAACAGCAGCTTTTGCTTTGGCTATTCGAAAAATAGCCGACATTTACGACAGCATGTACTTGTAATTACTTCTTTGTAAGTTTGGGGTAATATTTAAGCGGACTGTACCTCCCAACCCTTCCGATAAGATTTGGTAAGCAAATTATTAACATCCTTACGATTAGAAGCCCCCAGTTCTCGGTCCCAAGAGAATTCTCCCCCCGCCAAGATGGCAACATTTCCTAATAAAATTAGTTCGGTTATCTCATAGCCGAAATCAAAACCGGCCAGTGTTGATTTTGGTTCTCCCCTACGAATTGCTCGAACGAGTTCATCCTTTAATCCAGAATCACCCCTACCATTTCGCCCAAGTACACCGCTGAAAGGTTTGATTTGATGTGGTTTCATCCACTTATTCTCTATATAAACTTCCCACTTGGACCCGTAAATTGAAGGCGAATATAAAGTCCCCTTCGAGCCTCGAATCAAACATCCACTCGTTGATGGCTCTCGTCCCTTAAAGAATTCGAGATTCGGAAAATTCTTTCCGCCAGTAACTGTTTTACTGAGATGGCCAATTTTGCCTTCATACCAATGCATAGGAATTGTTTGGCCTTTATCTTGTCCAGAAAATTCGTACTTCACAATTGCCCAAGAAGGATAGGTCTCGGAGTTTACCGGGCCACGAAGCAAACATTCAACTTTTTCAGGTTTCTGGAGTCCACAGCCTAAAACCGGCAAATTGAATAGGTGAATCCCCGAGTCACCCAAAGCACCAGTGCCAAAAGATTGCCATCCTCTCCAATTATAAGGCTGATAAAGTGGATGGTATGAACGATCTTCAGCGGGGCCCAAGAATGCATCCCAGTTCAAACCATTTGGAATAGAAAACTTTTCGCTAGGTCGTTTTGTATGTTGGGCAGATTGAGGCCAAATAGGACGATTAGTCCATACATGGACATCCAAAATTTTGCCCAAGCCTTCAGCTTGCAAAAACTCTACTCCCTGTCGAAAAAGATCAGAAGTACTGCCTTGTAAACCCAGTTGCGTGCAAATTTGCTTTTTGCGGGCAGCAATTTGTAACTGGCGTGCTTCCCAAACGGTATGCGCCATGGGTGTTTGTAGAAAAAGATGTATTCCCAAGTCTAAGGCTAACTGAGCCGAATGTGCATGAACATGATCAGGAGCACTTATACTTAGTAAATCAATCTTGCCTCCCAAGTGAGCAAACATTTCTCTATAATCATCAAATTTTGCAATTTGGGAACGACCACGCCGTGCGTATTTAATTTTTTTTTCTGAAATATCACATACTGCGATTACATCGCCATGTCTGGCCAAATGTTGAAAATCACTTCCGCCCTTCCCTCCCACCCCGATGGCCGCGATTTGAAACCGTTCGTTAGATCCCTTTGCCCTTTGAGGCAAATATGAAAATGGTAAGATTGAACCGATAGATCGCAGAAAAGGTCTTCTTTTCATCGTATCAAATTTGGGTTAATTATTGTAAATGGTGAAATGTTATACTTCTTTAGCGACCAGTTAATTTTCAATAGGAGAAGTAAGTCCAATCACCTGAATTGCATCTGCTATAACATATCCCTCAGTATTTTCATTACTTAAGCAAACAAAATACTGCTCTCCTTTCTTAAAATTAAAGGACCCCAAAGAGAACCAAAGATCTCCAATCGTTTGGGGTTTTCTTTGATCAACCAATATTTTGGCAATTCCGTCATCGTGTTTAACTTCATACTTCAAATTACCAGCCCGATTACCAAAAGATGCATACGAGACTTTGATTTCGTGTAATCCATCTGTTGGTGCAACAAATGGGAACATTGCTTTGCGCAATCCCTTGCCACCATTTCCATCATGATAGTAAGATTCACCCACAAAGGGCCGAAGCGAACTACTTTCCGTCCATTCACCTTCAAATTCAACCGTAGTTCCATCCACCACCACTCCACTTAAAGTATTTGGCGGAATACCGACTCCCTTGTTTTTTCTATTTTGTATCTTAGATTTTAAAACTTGCCCATCTGCCAACAAGCGTTTGCACAATTGATCATAGGGGAGATCATGTAGAGAAATCCCCCCATCAATCGCCAAAGCAGCAGCCGTAGCAGCAGATTGACCAAGAATCATAAACACTGGTTCCATACGGACTGAACCAAAGGCAACATGTGACGCAGACAGACAGTTAGTCACCAATAAATTCTCGCACTCTTTTTTTTGCGGCAACAAAGTGTCGAAAGATATTTTAAAGGGCTTTTTGACCTCAACTTGAAAATCTCCTTCATTTAACACATATGATTTCCCATTCTCATCTTTAGCAACATAGCGTTGAACATTATGAGAATCCATGGTGTAAGAGCTCATACCTACAGCTCTTAGCGTTTTTTTCCTGCCCGTAACCTCATGCTCAGTCATAATGAAATTACCGATCATTCTCCTAGCTTCTCGAATGTAGAGTTGCTCCGGCCAATGACCATTGTCTTCAAACTCGTCTCTTGCTAAACCCCATTGATTCATCTCATCACGAATTTCTTGAGGAACTCTAGGATCATTGCTTAGAAAATAGAAATATCCCTTCAAGTAATTTTCGTGCTCACTGATTATTTGACTTCTCTCTTCGTAAGTTCCCTCAGGATACCTGTAGTTCATGCCGATATTATCCGTACTAAAAGAGCCATAGTTATTGGTGTCCGTTTTAGCATTGGGTATTGGATCAAAATGAGAAAATACATGCCTAGATCCGCGGATTAAAGTTCTTAACAGCAACTCGTACTTAGATGGATCATAGGAACTTGGCCGAGCGAAGGGCACACGATTTTCTTCAACCTGTGTTAAACATAGCCGAAAGTTGTAAGCTTGAATTTTATCATCACCGGTGCCATCCCTTTCAGGCTTCCAACTACTAATACCCTGAAGAAGACCACTCGCAGAGTCACCAGGAACATTGAAAGGATCGATACGATAAAAAAATTGATTCTTCTTTGCTGCAGAGATTTGTACCCCGTTAAGCGTTTCTCCATAACGATCGTTCCCTTCACGCCCTACAATATAACTGATTCCTGCAGCCGCCATCAAATCACCTTCGTAAGTACAATCGATAAAAACTTTTGCTTCATAGCGATTACCTGACACTGAAGTGATAGAGACTATTTTCCCGCTCTTCATCTCAACACCATTTGGTCTTTCCAACCATTCGTCCCGGAAAACTTTGATTTTATTTTCGGTGATCCAAGATTCAAATATCTGCTCAGCAACCTTGGGTTCAAAAACCCACATTGTACGCCTGTCTCCATCAATCGCAGGGGATCCCTGCCCGCGATTTCCATAATCCTCTAGTTTTTGCCACCTCCAAGCGTCGGGGCTTTGATAATGTCTCCACACACGATGATAAAACTCGCGAGTTATTCCACCAATGACCTCTTTTTTCCCGGTATCGGACCAGCCAAGACCATTGCTCGACAAACCGCCCAATCTTCGGGCGGGGGAAACAATAACCACCGACTTGCCCATTCTTTTTGCTTGAACAGCAGAGACAATTGCCGATGAAGTACCTCCATAAATGACTATATCCGATTCAAAAACTTCGGCAGAAAGGCAACTTTGATTGAGCATACAAAACCCAGTCAAAATTAATTTTAAAAAACCAACTTTAAGATAAATTCTCACAAGCTAATTAGTAGTCCTTCAATTCTTTTTTTTAAATTACTCAAGAAGATTGTAAATAGCGCTATTCAAACTCGAATAGGTGAAGGAATATTTTTTATCTTCTAAAATAGTTGAAGTGACGCGACGACTTTGCAAAGCAAGCTCTGGAGCGGACCCCAATAAAAAACAGCCGATCCTTACTCCAAATGATGGTGCAGGTAAGCCCAGTCCTAGAGGAGCAAAGTGATTCCTCAAAACTCTCATAAAATCTTTGTTTTTGAGGGGTAATGGAGATGCCAGATTGACGGGTCCGGTTATATCTTTCTCTTCCAATAGAAATCGGCTGATGCCAACCCAATCATCCTCGTGTAACCAGCTCATCCATTGCTTGCCAGATCCCTGTTTTCCTCCAAGTCCAAATGAAGTCAGCTTTTTGAGTAGAGGAAAGGCACCGCTAGAACGGCCAAGAATAAAGCTTATGCGCATCGCGACTTTGCGGACGTTTGGATTATTGAACTTAAAAAGCTCATCTTCCCAGGCTACTGTTACTTCTTCTAAAAAACCGGATTTTGTGATTGGAGAACTTTCATCGTGAGCTTCTTCATCTCCAACACATTGGCCATATAGTGCCATCGAACTAGCATTCAACCAAACAGTTGGAGGTTTTATACAATGGTTCAAAGCCTCACCAAGGACACGGGTCGACTTGATACGGGAATCTAGAATTTCCTGACGATTCGAAGGTGAATGACGACAATCGATAGATCGACCAGTTAAATTAATCAATGCCCGAGACTCTTCAAGCTCTTCAATCCAATCGCCTGCAGATTCACCATCCCACTTGACTAAGCGTCCTAGAACACCTGTTTGGGAAATATTTCGGGAAAGCAGGACAACATCATATCCATCATTTAAAAAAGATTGTGCAAGTAATTGGCCAAGAAACCCTGTACCACCAGCAATAATTATTCTAGGCAGGGGCACTAAATCTTTCATGTCCTAATTACTTAATGCTAGGACTAAAGTTGGCAACCCGCAATCGGAGTAGCCAAGCACTCGGAAAATTATTTTAAGACAATATTGCGGAAATATACCTTCATGGAAGGACCTTGGTGAACTTGAAAGGCAAGCAATCCATCCTCACGCCTTTGTTCTTTGTCCTCATCGATTAATTCACACATTTTTTGACCGTTAATGTAGTGCTCAAAGCGAAAACCTTCTGCGACGATTCGGTACTTATTCCAATCTTTCTTCTTAACCGCTAAACCGAGCTTGGAAGTATCTCCAATTTTCTCAGTATTTTTGACTAACTTTCCAGATTTATCCCGACTTAGGGTGGTCCGATCTCCCCGCATGCAAAGTATTCCCCGAAATGCCTCGCCGTAGCAAATGCCCGAATATTTATCACCAGACTCAAAATCTGCCTGATATCCACCAATTCGCCAGCCATCATGGTTTCCAGGTTTTATAAAACTTCGGTACTGAATCCCACTGTTACCAGAATCAATTTTACACTCCAAAGTGAGATCAAAATCTTTGAGACTTCCCCCTTTCCAAATCAGAAAAGTATTCCCCTTAGTTGGGTTTTCTACAGTATTCACTCCAACGATAGCCCCCTCTTCCACGCTCCAATGAAGGGGGTTACCATCCCAGCCATCCAAGGTTTTGCCATCGAAAAGTGATTGTTCTGCAAGCAGCGTGAAAGGAAGAAGAAAGGATACGAAAAAAGAGAAGATAGATTTCATAAATAAATTAGTTTCTATCATCCCATGAAAACGAATTGATTCAAGGAAAAGTTGACCATTGAACAATTTTACTTCGGTATCGTCTCAATGATAGATCAATAAGATGATCGAGGTTAAGGGTCTTAAATTGCACTACGGCGACTTTGTTGCGTTGAATCAGTTGACCTTCTCGGTTAACCCTGGGTCCATCTACGGTCTGATCGGCCCAAATGGTGCAGGCAAAACTAGTGCTATCAAGGCAATCGCCACTTTACTTGAACCGACCTTTGGAGATATTTTGGTTGAAGGAATTTCTGCACTGCATCAACCAGAACGGGTACGGGGCGTACTCGGTTACATGCCTGACTTTCCTCCTATCTATGAAAATTTAAAAGTGTGGGAATTTTGCGACCTTTTTGCTCAGGCTTATGGCCTTAGTGGTGAAGAAAAACAGGCAAAGGTTTTGCAAAGCCTCCATGCAACAGGTTTGAAGGAACAGATGCATGACCTGTGTAAAACTCTGTCACGGGGAATGCGCCAGCGGGCATTGCTTGCCAAGACCTTGGTGCACGATCCCTCCGTTCTTTTATTGGACGAACCCGCGGCCAACCTCGACCCGAAGTCGCGCATCGATTTGCGTAATATCCTCAAAAAATTGGCAGGCGAAGGGAAGACCATTCTTATTTCCTCTCATATACTGTCTGAAATTGAGGACACTTGCGATAGCCTTGGTTTCATGCGGGATGGAAGTATGGCCCTATCCGGAACCTTAGATGAAATTTCGAGGCAGAAAGATAGAGCGGTTCATCTCAAAATTCACCTACTCGAACCCTACCCTGCCCTACGAGAAGTCATCTCCAAGATCCCCAGCCTTTCGCAATTTGAAGAAACAGCAACATGCAAGACCAAGTTTCGTGTTTCCCTGGATGGTGGAGAAAAGGAAGCCACCCAGGCACTCGCAAAATTAGTGGAAACTGGTATTCCCGTCTCAGAATTTATCTGTCAAAAGCCAAGGGTTGAAGAATTATTTCTCGAACTCGAATCCGCATCCAAAGAGAGGGGGGAAAGTTGAATCCTTTAATTCGCCGAGGAATCCGGGAACGACTGCGCCCAAAGAACCTCGTTGCCTCCGGTCTCTTTTCCATCATTGCGTGCGCCACTCTTTATCTGGCCTCCTTCTTTGACGGCATGCAGCAAGTCATTCCCGCGAACGAATCGGAGTCTGGCCTGCCCGAGCTTATATCCATGCCAGTCAACGGTGCCCGGGAAGCCTTTACAGTGCTGCTTGTATTGCAGGGATTCTTCCTAATGTTTCTGGGTACAGGAAGAGTGGCATCGGTAACGGCGGAGGAAAAAGAAGCGGGCTTGCTTGACTACCAGAGAATGACTCCAATGAACCCGTTTTCGAAGATTCTAGGGTATTTATTCGGTCTGCCAGCCCGCGAGTATTTCATGTTCCTTTTGACCCTGCCATTTCTTCTGCACTGCATGGTGGTCGGTAAGATTCCATTGCTTAACCTTTTACAGCTGTACGCAGTTTTTTTCTGCTCAGTCATTCTTTACCATCTTACCGCCCATGTTATCGGACTGGTCGTCCCCAAGCCCCGGGCAGCTTCATGGGTAGCCCGCCTTGCCGTGCTCGGACTGTATGTTTTTCTTCCCGTGCTCGGACAAGCAGGTATTTCCTTCCTTTCTTTTCTTACAATACTGCCCACTTATTTCGGTAAGATTGTTCCCCACCTTCTGGCCGAAGGCACCAACATCCTTGGACCTTTTGAAAGACAAGTCGTGGCTTTTTGGCAGGAAATTCCCTTTTTCACCTACCAGGTTTCTCCAACCACTTTTACCTTTGTTATGCAAGGATTGATCCTTCTTGCTCTCTTTGCCACAGCTTACCGAAAATGGCGGCTCGATTCCCTGCCCGCTTTCTCCAAGCCTATGGGAATAGGCCTGTTTGGCATTTTGCAAATTCTTTTGCTCGGTTCGCTCTGGCCATTTTTCTCACAGGGTGAAGCCAGTGGACTGCTAGGCCAGAGCTTACAGCTTGATCCAACAAAGGTCGGACTTCCCGATCAGTTAAAAAATGACTCACTGCCCTCTATCTCCATGATCGTGGTTCAATCAACCTTCTTCCTCCTAAACCTCGCATCTCTTTTATTATTAATCAATGTATGTTGCCCGGATCCGCACCGTCAACTCAAGGGCAGACAACGTTCGGGAAGGCTGGGAATGAACCGCGTACCTGTGCTTGCAGACGAAGCACCTGGAGGCTTGTTTGTCGGTGCGTTGGTCTGTATCTCCACCGTGGTTTATGCAGTACTACACTTGCTAGCGGTAAGTTCCGAAACCGTGCAGTCGGTTGCACCTTCTGCCCAATCAGTCCTTCTGCCTGGCCTGGTCTTACTTTTTACCGCACTTGCTTTGCGGGCAGCACGGGAACAATGGTTTAATTTAGGATTTTGGGGTTTTGTAGGTTTGCTTTGGCTGACACCCATGCTTGCTTGCCTCGTTCTAGCAGTGGCTGATTTCCTGGGGAATTCCCAGCTTATGCTAAACATAGCCTCTCTTTCTCCCCTCACATTCTTTCCCCAGCTGATGGTTTTTCTCGCTCCCAATATATTTCCCGAGCCAAATCCATTGATCAATCTTTCCACATCCATCAAGATTGGAGTCATTACCAGCGCACTACTTGCCACCTTTCTTTCCATCACTCTTTTTCGTACATTAAAGAAATAATGTTCTCATCTATCCATAACCTCCGCATCTTGGGAAACATTGAGGGGGTATCCTATTTAATTCTGCTTGGTATTGCCATGCCCCTCAAATATTGGTGGGGAATCCCTCTGGCCGTGAAAGTTGCAGGGATGGCCCACGGCATTCTCTTTGTCGCTTATTGCCTTTTGCTCGCTACCTGCATGAAAAAACATGCCTGGTCTTTTCTCTTCGGCCTTTACCTTTTCGTTGCGACTTTAATTCCCTTTGGCACTTTTATAACCGATCGAAAGCTTAAGGAATTCTCTAGAAATTAGACAAGTAAACTGGAAATAGTTCCGGTACTGTCAGCAAATCGATCAAGCTCAAGACCCATTGCTTTAGCTTGCGTGAGCCATAAATTGGCCAAAGGCTCTCCACCATCTGGTGTTTTGAAAGTTCCATTAACTTTTTTTACCAATCCTGATTTAGCTGAAACATTTAAGTGCTTTCCGGTAATAAATCTCCCACCACCTGAACCAGCTATCAAGATAGGCAAAGCACTGTATTGGTGAGTCGACCCATCCCCCAAACCTGATCCATAGGTAAATAAAATATTATCAAGTAAGGTCTTCCCATTAGCTTCTTCTATCCGATTCATCTTCTCACAAAGATAAGCAAATTGCTCCATGTAGAAGTGATCCACCTTAATCAGGTCCTCAACAAATTTCCCTTGATTATGGGACATCATATGATGGCTCTTAGGTTTATCGAATAAGCTTTCAAATAAATAGGGAGTGTCCCATCTTTCAGGCCCCACCATGAAGGTGGCCACGTTGGTCAACCCGCTTTGCAAGGAGGCAACCATCAGGTCACCCATCAATCGAATATACTCCCCCCTTGGCATTTTACCGTCCATCGGAATGTCAAGATCGACCTTGCTTAACTCATTTCTCATCCCATCCAATCGTAAAATCTGCTGCTCTATCGTACGGATGGATTCAAAATATTCACCAAATTTCTGCTGATCAGAATAGCCAAGGTCTTTTCTCAAGGACCGGGCATCATCAAGAACCAAGTCAGTAATGTTCTTATAGGCACTGCGTTCATCCGATTTAAAAAGCCTACGATAGGCTAGCAATGGATCCCGCATCGAGGGAGCCACATGCTCCGTCCCATACCAAGAAATATTATCAAACTGAATCGATTCCTTGTTATCATTGTGACTATTACAGCTAAATTCAAGAGTCTTAAAAGGAGTATCTTTACCAATTTCATCTGCAAGAATATGATCTAAACTACGTGCCTGAGGGTAAGGCGTATGCTTGAGACTAAACGGACTGGCACTGGAAAGAAAACAGGAAGCACACTGTGCATGCACATCCGTACCCGGCTGAAAAGTACGATCCAATCCCGTGATCAAAGTAACCTTATCCTTCAGCCCATCCAAGGGTTTCATGGTTGGAGTCAACTTTAGATCATGAAGACCGACTCCCAGATTCGAACGAGTACTTTCTGCATCAAAATTATCATTATTAAAGTTTCTTTGCACTGAACTCTGTCCCTCGCCTGGAAAGAAAGTCTTCCGAACCACCCCGATGGGCACATAATAAAAAGCCGCACGCTGAGGGATTTTATAATTCTTGCTACCAACCGCCAAGCTTTCCATCCATGGCAGAGCAAGGGCGGAGGTTCCCAGTCCGCGAAGAAAAGTACGGCGGCCAATATTTTTCATCGTTTTCATATTTTCAAAATTTACTTTTTATAGTTAAGGCAAGTTTAACACTTGGCCCGCGGAATGGTTTCGACTTAACAACTGCGTGGATCAAAGACTTCATCGAATAATTTTCTCCCTCTACACTTTCCACGATCTCATCGAGTGCCAGAGAGTCAGAGGGATTAAGTTCACGACCGAGTCCAAAGGCAAGAAGGTGACCCGCAAGCCCACGAACAAAGCGGTTTTTTTCTTTAAGAATGGCATCCTTAAATTCAATTATATTAGAAAATTTATGGCTTCGGAAAAGAGTTCCACTTGCATCCACCTCCCGCCCATTATGGTATTTTTCCCGCCAACGCCCGACCGGGTCAAAATTCTCCAAGGCAAAACCCAACGGATCAAGTTTTTCATGACATCCAGCACAATCAGCCCGTTCCCGATGATCTGCAAACCGCTCACGTAAAGTCAGGCTGTCATCCACCTCCTTTTCTTCCGGAAGTGGTGGAACTTCTGCAGGAGGAGGTGGTGGTGGTGAATTAAAAATAACCCCCGCAACCCAGGCACCCCGGGTAATCGGTTTCGTTTCTAAAGGACCTGAGGTCATCGTCATCACCGCCCCATTGGTAATCAAACCACCATGCCTGCGGTCCTTCACTGACTGCCTTGTAAATCGAATGGTTACCGGGCCACCAAGCTTTCCATTGGGTGCGTCCCCATACCATTTGCTCAGCCGTGCAGAACGAAAGGTATAATTTGAATCAATCAGCTCAAGAACAGAACGATCTTCGATCAAGACCGTTTCAAAAAGTAGGAGCGGCTCCATCATCATGTCCATGGTCGTTCGGTAAAGAGGTGGACCATAATAAAAATCTCGGTACTTCTTCTCATCGGGCACCGCCGATATAATCCGGTCCAACTGCAACCATTGAGTAGGAAACGAATCACAAAACCTTTTAAGTTTTTCATCCGTAAGCATTCGGTCAACTTGTTTAGTCAATTGCTCGTCCTGGCTAAGGGTAGCCTCCATTGCCACATCGAGTAACTGATCATCCGGCACACTTCCCCAAAGGAAAAAGGACAGGCGGGATGCTAAATCCAGGTTTTGCCTAGACTCCGACTCCCTACTTTCTTCCCCTCCCCGGTCATAGAGATAAAGAAAGCGAGGGGAAGCGAGAATTGCGGAAAAGACATCTTTCATGGCATCGCCCATTTCCATACCTTTATTCATTTCCTGCTCTGCGAATGAATAATATTTGCTAAAAGTTTTATCATCAACCGGAGCCCGAAAAGCTCTCTTGAGCAGGTGTTGCAGTCGCGATTTTAATTCATCCATCTGATTAATTCCCCGCTTGGATTTCTCAAAATATTGTGTCCATACCCCTACATTTTTTGGATTAAACGAAGGGCTCTTAACTATACTCTGACTTAACCGGAAGAAATCTTCCATTAACAGTGGGGAAAGAGAAAGGTGATCTCCTTGGGTATCATAACCATTCTCCGCCCGCAGGTCCTGAGGAAATGGAGCCACGCCGTCCATCCTTGGTTCAATGAGACCAGACTTCCCTAGCGGTCGACTACTCACCATCATCTTAGCCGGCATTTTACCGGATGCCGGTTTAAAGTATCCTGACCGATCACGCATCATTTTTTCAGGCAAGGGAAAGACCTCCACCTTCAACTCAAGCAAATCCTTCACTGCATTGGCGTATTGAAATCTTGTCATTCTGCGAATAGGGGCTTTAACCAAATCCTTCTCCGATCCGGAAACGGATTCTGCTAAAAGCTTTTTTAACTCGGCGACAATCATTTTTCGCTCGGTATTGTCAATAGGCTGATTTCCTTCAGGTGGCATCTCACCAAAGTCGATCACTTCCATTATCGTCTGCAGCAGTTCCGGATCGCCTTTTAGGTCTTTTCCTTCTGTAAAAGAGATCAAATTAACCTCCCCCTTAACTTTGCCCTTCATACCATGACACTCGATGCAATAGGATTCAAATGAGCCCTCAATCGAAAATTCTTTTTTAGCTAAAACCGACTGACTCAAAAAACATAAAACCAGGACCATTCTCAGAAAAAGCTCGGGAGCGAGATACACATTTGGGAATCGGAAAGTCACAATTTTTTATTCCTGATTAGAAAAAAAGCTTAGACAAGGTTTAAAGAAGCTTTTTGAGAAAATTTTTCACGGAAGAAAAAGTCTGCTTTGTTGGATTGTAAAAATTAAGCAATTCCTCAATCTATGTCTCATGTTCTCCTTGGGTCAGCTACCGCTTAAATCCAATCTTTTCCTGTCACCTCTTGCAGGCTACACCAACCTGCCATTCCGTTTGGTCATCCGCGAAATTGGCGGGGTTGATCTTTGCACCACAGATCTTGTAAACGCCCGATCCCTCATTGAACAGAACCCCAAAGCACTCAAATTAATTGAAACGAATAAGCAGGATAACCCCCTGTCCGTTCAATTATTTGGTGGCGTCAAAGAGGAAATGAGAGATGCCGCGGTGATGCTTGTTGAAAAAGGGATCGATTCCATCGATGTCAACATGGGCTGCCCCGTACCAAAGGTTACCAAAACCGGAGGCGGAGCCAGTATGATGACGGAGCTGCCCAAAACTCAGGAATTGATTCGGGCAATGACCGATGCCGTCGATGTTCCGATCACGGCCAAGATGCGACTCGGATGGGATGGTGAAAACCTTACTGCTCCCGATCTCGCCCGGGCTTTGGAAGATGCGGGCGTGGCTGCCATATTTGTACATGGTCGAACCCGCGCCCAGGGATTTGATGGAGTTGTGAACCTGGAGGGCATCCGTAGGGTTGTGGAGGCAGTAGATAAAATTCCGGTAATAGGAAATGGAGACGTGACCACACCACAAGCCGCTAAGCATATGATTGATCACACGAGTTGCCATGGCATCTCAGCTGGGCGTGGGGCTTTTTATAATCCCTGGATTTTTCTCCACACCCAGAAATATTTAGAAACAGGAGTCCTTCCTGCTGATCCTAGCTTTGATGAACGAATACGGGTCATGCGTAGGCATTACGATCTGATGGTAGAAGTATTTGGCGAGGATCGTGGATCTCTCCAGTTTCGTAAAGTTGCTCCGTGGTATTCGAAGCGATTTGGCCCAGTCAAGCCATTCAATAACGCCGTGGTCAGGATCAGTTCAAGGTCAGACTTCGAGAGGGTTTTAACCGATTACTTGGAGTGGAGAAAGAAATTCACCGATGACTCAGGGGAACTGCTTGATCGCTATCAAATGCCTCCGATGATTGCCTCTTTCATGGAAGAGGAAGTCGCACACCAAGCGAAGCAGAGAAAAGAAATTGCTGTACCCAAAGGACCCATAGAAGTCTGGTAAGAAGAAAGTGCTAGGCACGATTCCAGGGCATTTTAGCTATAATCATTCCCATTCCACAGGTATCCGTAACCCCTGCAAAAACCAAGCCTGCACCGACAAAGGCTGATAATCCATAGCCAGCTGGATTGTAGAAATGTCCGACCACCGATCCGATGACGATCAAAGCACCTGAGGCGATCCGCACCTGTCTTTCCAATGACAT
>ERZ887849.213-NODE-213-length-64546-cov-13.903832_pt1 | contig 64546 bp, 66 predicted proteins | sample MGYA00521267_ERZ887849 | MGnify/ENA primary metagenome ERZ887849 (study PRJEB32303, sample SAMEA104408601) | aquatic metagenome | biome: Brackish water; feature: Pelagic; material: water | place: Baltic Sea | collected 2014-06-06T16:11:00 | depth 2,863 m ... | reverse complement strand
TAAATTCTATTTGGGAACTGTCTGGAAGTGATTTGCAAATATCAACCAGTTTACGGGCAGGTACCGTAATTTCACCGTCGATGGCACCGGCCTCCACCTCAACGCGACCAATCAGCTCTACCTCTAAATCTGTGCCGGTCAGTGACAGCTGTGTACCTTCAAGGCTGAGTAAAACATTACTCAAGATGGGAAGTGTTTGCCGCCTCTCTACCACCCCCGCAACCAAGTTAAGGGGTTTTATTAAAGCTTCACGGGATATGCTGAACTTCATGGTCAAACTGCTCCAAAAGAAAAGCGCCTAAAACACTACAAACCCAAAGGATCAGGTCGTCAGTAAACGCAGTAAATTTTTGTAGTCTTCGCGAATATCCGATGTTGTTTCGCGAAGCTCCTTTATCTTACGACAAGCGTGCAGCACTGTCGTGTGGTCTCTGCCCCCAAAAGAGTCACCTATTTCGGGTAAGCTGTGGTTCGTCAACTCCTTTGAGAGCGCCATTGCAACCTGGCGTGGGCGAGCGATCGAGCGACTCCGGCGCTTTGACATAAGCTCTGCCAGCTTAATTTTGTAATACTCAGCAACAATACGTTTAATATTATCGAGACTCACTTGCTTATCTTGCAGCGCCAGCAAGTCCTTCAAGCTCTCCTTTATTAGGTCTATATCAAAGGGGCGGCCTGTAAAATTAGCACTGGCAATTACTCGCTTCAATGCGCCTTCAAGTTCGCGAACGTTAGACCGAATGCGTTGAGCAATAAAAAACGCCGCATCGTGGGGCAAAGTAATACCGGATTGCTCCGCTTTTTTCATCAAAATCGCAACACGGGTTTCTAGCTCCGGAGGCTCCACTGCCACCGTCAGCCCCCAACCAAACCGTGACTTTAAACGCTCTTCTAGGCCAGTAAGTTCTTTAGGGTAACGATCGCAGGTTAAAATCATCTGCTGGCCCCCTTCCAAGAGCGCATTAAACGTGTGGAAGAACTCCTCTTGAGACCGGTCTTTATTCGCGAAAAACTGGATATCATCGATGAGCAACGCATCGACAGAGCGGTAATATCGCTTGAAATCATTAATCGCATTGAGCTGCAGCGCCTTCACCATATCAGCAACAAAGCGCTCGGAGTGCAAATACACGATCCGCGCGTCGGGTTTCTTCCGACGCAGGGAGTTGCCCACAGCATGCATTAAATGGGTTTTACCTAGGCCGACACCACCGTAAAGAAATAGGGGGTTATAAGAGTCTCCTGGGTTGTCGGCCACTTGTTGGGCTGCGGCCAACGCCAACTGGTTACTCTTGCCCTCTACAAAGGAACGAAAAGTATAACCCTCGACTAAATTATGCTGATGGCTGGGAACCGTTTGACTTGCTGGTGCTCGATGTGGCGAGGAAAAGCTCTCATTCACAACGTGGATAGCGGGCGCAACGGCGGGCTGCGGCGCGCGTGAAACCGCGGCGTTGACAATAACAGGCGCACTGTTTGTGGTTGGAGGCGCAGCGGGAGCACCACCCACAATAATGGTAACGTCTGTGGTTTGAGCACCCGACTCCGCAAGCACTTCAGCAATTAAGACTGCGTATCGCTCCTCAACAAAGTCGCGAATAAACCGATTCGGTGCTGCGAGAGTAACACCACCCTCACTTGCGTTGGCCTGCAGCGGTTTAATCCAGGTATTAAACTGCTGTGGTGGCAACTCATCTTCAAGGCGACCCAGGCACCACTGCCAAGAATCAGTACTCATTGCTCTTAGGGACACACATTACTCCGAAAACAGCTGCCCACCCTATTGAGTACACAGCGACCGAGACACTGCGAATCTGACGCAGCTTTTGTTATAAGTAGTTATGCACAGCCATGGCGTTCAATTTGCACCAAATACACACCCTCGAGACCAACATCGGGTCAAAAACGCTTATTAGTGCCGAAAATCTATCGCTTAGGGGACTAGTTATCCACAAAAAAACCACCCGCGCAAACGGTTTTTTAAACAACAAAATCAACGGCTTATAACTTTTTTTGCGCTTATACTGTCTGGCAACCAAAAGCAACCCTCTGAATAACAACGTGCTGTTTATAACCTGTGGCTAACTTTGCTTTATTAGAAACAAAACCCCGGCAAAATACCGCCTATATTTCTAGGTCAGACTATATTTTAGGGGTTGCTGGGTTGGTGATTACTCACTCCTAGTAACAACAACTTTTTTTGCTGTACCTTAACGCTGTGTACCCCGGGGTCTTAAAGCTTGCCCCGGTGCCAGCGTCAACGTATACTCCGCGCCCTTTCAACTACCGACTCAGGCAGACAGCCATGAAGCGCACATTCCAACCCAGCGTGTTAAAACGCAAACGCACCCACGGCTTCCGATCTCGAATGGCGACCAAAAGTGGTCGACAAGTTATTGCTCGCCGCCGCGCGCGCGGACGTAAAAAGCTAGCCTGTTAATTACGTGTTTACGCCACGAGTTAGCTAGATTCAAAACGGCCACCTCTGTGAACGAGGATACCCAGGCCTTCCCCCGCAAAGCACGGCTTTTGTGTGGATCAGATTACAAAACTGTTTTTGACACCTGCGATCTAAAAGCAGGGTCTAGGCACGCCCTTTTGCTGTCGATCCCTAACGCAAGCCATTCCAGGCTAGGATTAATCATAGCGAAGAAGAACGTGCGCTTCGCGGTTCAACGCAATCGCATAAAACGCGTAACCCGGGAGTTTTTTCGCAACAACCCCCTTAACAACCCTCGAGACGTAATATTCCTAGCAAAAAGAAATTTGGGCGAACTGAATAACGAAGAACTAAGGGCTCTGCTCACAACGCTGTGGCAAAAACTCGATGGCGCACAACCGCGAGCACACAGCCAATGAAGCTCGATATCATCGGCAAACTCAATGCGGTGTTAACCTACACCGCTATAAAGTTCATACACCTGTACAGATTAACCCTCAGCCCCTGGATAGGGCGGAGTTGTCGGTTTGAACCCACGTGTTCGCACTATACTGAAGAGGCCATCACACGCCATGGCATCTTAAAGGGCGGGTGGTTAGGCTTACGAAGGCTAGGCCGCTGTCATCCATGGTGCGAAGGCGGGTATGATCCCGTGCCCTTTGACTAAAATGCTATATAAACGCAGACAGCCCGAGCCGGCTGTCATCATGAACTAACCCAGAAGAAACCATGGACATACAACGCTACTTACTCATCGCTGCCGCCGCCGCACTTTCTTTTATGCTCCTCACTGAGTGGAGTGCGTTTAAGGAACAGCGTGTTGTGAATACGCTAGACGACAGATCTCGAATTGCTGATACCTTTGACGATAGTGCAACGAGTGCCCAAAGCACGGTATCAGCGGCTAGTGATGCCCCTGTTGTCAGTGACGCGCCAGCAGACTCCGACGACGTCCCGACTGTTTTGCCTACCTTGAGCGCTAAAAATAATGTCGCATCGAGAGCCAGCAACAGAAATAACTTTATCGTTATTAGTAATGACGTTCTCAACGTTGTTGTCGACTTGCGCGGTGGGGACATTGTTGAAACGTCCCTTATAAAATATCCGGCGCGCATTGAAGACCCCAACACCCCACTGATGCTTTTAGAGCGAAACGAAGAACGGACTTATGTTATGCAGTCGGGCTTGGTCGGCCCAGACGGTATTGACACGAATGGCAGAGCGGTTTACGTCGCTGAAAGACCGACATACGCCGCAACCACCTCTCCTACAACTATCGTATTAACAGCCAAAGATACTCCGAACGGCGTGTCTGTGGAGAAACACTTCACCGTATCCCCGGACAGTTACATCATAGACATTAGCTACCACATTGTTAACAACACAACAGCGCCATGGCAATCGATTCCCTTTGCACAACTCAAGCGCGATAGCTCTGCACCCCCAAATGCAGACACCAGTGGTTTTGGGATGCAACCTTTTTTAGGCGCCGCCACAACAACCCCAGAAAACCGCTATGAGAAGTTCACTTTTTCCGATATCGCGGAAGACCCATGGAAAATTCAACAGACCGGCGGATGGATAGCCATGTTGCAGCATTACTTCACCGCTGCCTTAGTACCCAACGCCGAAGAAACCCACACCTATTCCACCCGAAAGACCCGAGACGGCTTTAACATTGCCGGGTTTACCAGCACACCGCTGCGCATTGCCCCGGGACAATCGGACACCTGGTCAACACAGTTTTATGCCGGCCCAAAAGACCAATACACCCTAGCGGCCCTGGCACCACATTTAGAGCTCGTTGTTGATTACGGTTGGCTTTGGTGGATTGGCAAACCGCTGTTCTGGTTACTCACACAAATACAGGCCGTCGTGATCAATTGGGGCGTGGCCATTATTTTGCTCACTCTATTAATAAAGACCGCCTTCTTTAAGCTGTCGGCCGCCAGCTATCGCTCTATGGCAAAAATGCGAAAAGTACAACCGAAAATGGTTGCCATTCGAGAGCAGCATGCGAGTGACAAACAAAAACAATCCCAAGCCATGATGGAGTTGTACAAGAAAGAAAAAATCAACCCAATGGGGGGCTGTCTGCCCATCTTAGTGCAAATGCCGGTATTTATTGCGTTGTATTGGGTGCTTATGGAGTCGGTAGAACTTCGACAAGCACCTTTTGCGCTATGGATTAAAGACCTCGCCGTGATGGACCCTTACTTTGTGCTCCCCCTCATGATGGGTGCGTCCATGTTTTTCATGCAAAAACTGAATCCGCCACCCCCTGACCCCATGCAAGCTAAGCTTATGCAGTGGCTACCGGTGGTGTTTACTTTCTTTTTCCTTTGGTTTCCTGCGGGCCTTGTTTTGTACTGGGTGGTCAACAACCTACTATCGATGGCCCAGCAATATTACATCACCCGACAAATAGAACGGGAGCCCAGCTAATACACCACTACGCCCATAACCCCCAGTAACATGGCATCCCAAGAAACAATAGCCGCTGTCGCCACCGCTGCTGGTCAAGGGGGTATTGGTATTGTTCGGCTATCGGGCGCAGAAGCCGTGCAGATAGCATTACTCATTACGCAACGCACAAACATTAATGACCGTTTTGCACATTACGCCAAGTTCTTTGACCCCCACGGCAACACGATTGATGATGGCCTTGTTATCGGCTTTATAGGGCCAAAGTCTTTTACGGGTGAAGATTGTGTCGAGCTACAAGGCCATGGCGGCCCGGTTGTTTTAAGTCTACTACTACAACGATGCTTAGAGCTGGGAGCGCGTCATGCAAACCCGGGAGAGTTCTCTGAAAGGGCCTTTCTCAATGGCCGTATAGATCTCGTTCAAGCCGAAGCGATCGCAGACTTAATTGCGGCTGACTCCACCATTGCAGCACAACAAGCACAGGCCAGTATTAGCGGCGTGTTTTCTGCATCCATTCATCAAATAATCCACGATATCACCCGTCTGCGCGTATTTGTCGAGGCAGCCCTTGATTTTCCCGAAGAAGAAATTGACTTCATTTCCGAAGGTAATGTTGATCAAAAAATCGATCTTATTCAGGACCAACTCACGACCCTGATCAAACAGGCACGAGAGGGCGCAATTTTACAAGGCGGTGCAACCCTTGTCTTATCAGGAAAACCCAATGTTGGAAAAAGCAGCTTGCTCAACGCTTTATCAGGGGAAGACATCGCTATCGTCACTGATATCCCAGGAACGACCCGAGACCTATTGAAACAAACCGTGGTGATTGAGGGCGTACCCTTTGAAGTTGTCGACACAGCTGGGCTAAGGGTTAGTAATGATCCTGTTGAAATTGAAGGCGTGCGGCGTGCCGAGGGTGCCATTGAACGGGCTGATATTTTGTTAGAAGTCATAGACGACAGCTCAGAGGACAAAGTCTTTAACAGTACTGCCGGTGCCATCAGGGTGATTAACAAAATTGATTTAACCCATAGGCCGCCGGGCCCTTTTAATCACGAAGGCACCATGGGTATTGCTCTATCGGTACATACGGGACAGGGCATCGATGCTCTCAAGCAAAGCCTTCTTGAAAAGCTCGGTATAACGGCAGGCACCGAAAATCGGTTTAGTGCCAGGGAGCGACACCTGCGCGCCCTGCAAGAAGGCTTAACAACGCTAACCGATGCAAAACAGCGATTCCTTGCAGCCCGTGCTGGGGAACTTCTTGCTGAAGACTTGAAAAAAACCCATGACGTATTAGGTTCTATCACCGGCATACTCTCCAGTGACGACCTGCTGGGCGAAATTTTCTCAAGTTTCTGTATTGGCAAATAGCGTTTTTAATTTCCGGTTGCCGATTTCCTAAAAAAACCAAGCAAAGCGCGTTATACACAACCCATCCCACGGCTATCCACAGAAAGACTAGTGGTTTGTTGGTCTTAAAACCCCAAGGTTAGAACGCGTGTGCCTAAAAACAGTCGTTTTGCGTTTTCTTGTGAGCAACTGTCCAATAAACCTGTGGACATTAATAGACCAATTTTGACTCACTCAGTGGGCTTTTTATTATCCACCAGTCGCACACCGGATATACCGACGAAAAATGTGCGTTCACCGACACCTTATACCGCCATCAATATCAGTGACTGCCTGCATATGAGGCGCTTTTCCACAGTTTTAGACGTCCCTAATAACAACAGCATTAAAGTAACTTACTTACTCATTATCTAATTTTATTATTAAGTTCTTAAGGTCTTAAATGTGAGTAACTTTTGAGGCCTAGTAAGCTCACAAATAAAACAGCGGCATAGAGATATCGGTATAACGACCACTTTACTCTGGTGTTAGGGGTTCTATACTCCTCAGTCGACAAATGACAGAGCAACGCAGCTTGACAGCTTTAATTCAACAATATGACGTGATTGTCGTTGGCGGCGGACACGCCGGCACCGAAGCTGCGCTTGCTGCAGCGCGCACTGGTGTAAAAACGCTATTGTTAACCCATGCGATTGACACCTTGGGCCAAATGTCCTGCAACCCAGCCATTGGTGGGATTGGCAAAAGTCATTTAGTCAGAGAAATTGACGCCCTTGGCGGTGTCATGGCCCGTGCTGCTGATCATGCGGGCATTCAATTTAGAGTGTTAAATCGCCGTAAAGGGCCTGCGGTGAGAGCAACCCGTGCCCAATCAGATCGTGTGCTTTACAGAAACTTCATTAGAACGGCGCTTTTGAACCAGCCTAATCTCGATATTTTTCAAGACTCGGTGGAAGATCTAACCTTAGAGGGCCATCGCATATCAGGGGCGGTGACTCGCAATGGACTCAAGTTTCAAGGGCATACCGTTGTTTTAACGGCCGGAACTTTCTTACGGGGGCAGCTGCATACCGGCATGTCCCAACATGAAGGTGGACGAGCCGGTGACGCTGCTTCAATCAGCCTCGCAGATCGCTTGCGGGAGCTATGCCCCCGAGTGGGTCGATTAAAGACGGGTACGCCGCCCAGAATTGATTCGAGAACCATTGATTTTTCTGTGATGCAGGAACAATGGGGTGACGAGCCACGACCTGTAATGGCGCTCTATGGTGATCGGGGTGATCATCCGCAACAAACCTGCTGCTGGATGACTGAAACCAATACCCAAACGCATGACATTATTCGCCAAGGTCTTGATCGGTCGCCGCTATTTTCTGGTGTTATCGAAGGAAACGGACCGCGTTATTGCCCTAGCATCGAAGATAAAATCCACCGTTTTGCGGATAAAGATTCCCATCAAATATTTTTAGAGCCGGAAGGGTTAACGACGACAGAGCTTTATCCCAATGGCATATCGACTAGCTTGCCTTTCGATGTGCAGCTAGAACTTGTGCGCTCGATAAAAGGCATGCGTTCTGCGCACATTACCCGCCCTGGTTATGCGATTGAGTATGACTATTTTGATCCCAGAGACTTACAACACACGTTGGAAACCCGAGAGATCGAGGGTCTATTTTTTGCGGGCCAAATAAACGGGACGACGGGTTACGAGGAAGCCGCCGCGCAAGGTTTACTGGCCGGCTTAAATGCAGCTCGTAAAGCCTCTGATCAATCAACTTGGGAACCCGGCCGTGACGAAGCGTACTTGGGGGTTTTAGTTGATGATCTTGTGACTTTGGGAACCCAGGAACCCTACCGAATGTTTACCTCTCGAGCCGAGTACCGACTGCTATTGAGGGAAGATAATGCTGATTTAAGGCTCACTGAAACGGGTCGAGGCTTGGGCCTTGTTGGTGACGAACAATGGGATACGTTCACAACACGGAAGGCTTCAATTAATCAGGAGCTGCAGCGACTTGAGAGCACCTATATTCAACCGGGCTCGGCTCAGGCCGAGCAGCTGACGACAAAAATAAAGAATCCGCTGGTACGTGAGTACTCACTAGCAGATTTATTGCGACGACCCGAGCTCGAATTTCAAGATGTCGCAACGCTATCTGGAGAGCCCTATGTGTCCACCGAGCATGCCGCAGAGCAAGTGACTACTCAAATTAAGTATGCCGGTTATATTGAGCGGCAAGCTCAAGATATTGCCAAGTTGCACCGACAAGAGTCGCTAGTCATTCCCGATGACATTGACTTCGCAAATGTCAGGGGGCTGTCCAACGAAATCCAACAAAAGCTGACCGCTTCTAGACCTTCAACAATTGCCAGAGCGGGACGCATTTCTGGCGTAACACCTGCTGCACTGTCGCTGTTGCTGGTCTATATAAAACGCAAGGACGGGATGAAAAAAGCCGCTAATGGGTGACGCAGTAGCGCTTCGCTTAGAGCAAGAATTAGGACAGCTTGAATTTACCTTAACCAACGCAAAACGCGCTGATCTTGTGGCTTATATAGAGCTGATCAGTCATTGGAATCGCGCCTATAATTTAACCGCTGTGCGGGATCCTCTAGCGATGGTGACCCGCCACGTTGTAGACAGTTTAGCTATTGCGACTTTGCTGCCATCGGTCACGGTCTTAGATGTTGGTACTGGTCCGGGTTTACCCGGTATACCTTTAGCGGTTGCCCTACCTGAGCAAAAATTTCATTTATTAGATAGCAACGGCAAAAAAACCCGCTTCTTGTTCCAGGTCAAAAACCAGCTAAGCCTCTCTAATATTGAAATAAAAGAAACACGCGTTGAAAGTTTTGAAGTTGAACAGGGTTATGATTGCGTTATCAGCCGGGCGTTTGCGAGCCTGCGTTCAATGGTGAAGTCCTGTCATCACCTGCTATCAGAGCGGGGACGCCTTTTCGCGATGAAGTCAACGGGCGTGCATGCAGAACTTAGCGAGGTTGCTGATTTAGCAGACCTCGTCGCTTTACGAGAAATCAAAGTTCCTGGCCTCCGAGAGACAAGGTATCTTGTTGAACTCGCCGTTCGTCATTGAACGGGCCGAATCATAGGGTGTTGATATGAAAATTGTAGCGGTAGCCAACCAAAAAGGCGGCGTCGGCAAAACCACTACCAGCGTTAATCTAGCGGCGAGTCTGGCCGCTATGGGTAGGCGCGTGCTACTGATTGATCTCGATCCACAAGGCAATGCCACCATGTCATCGGGTGTCGACAAACATGAAGTTGAGGCGACGGCTTATGATTTGCTGGTAGACCAGCGGCCTATAAACGACGTGATTGTGCCTGCGGCGAGTAATGGGTTTTGGTTGGTGCCAGCAAACAGAAACCTTACCGCCGCAGAAATCGAACTGTTGAACGTACAAAAAAGAGAGCGGCGCTTAGCCGATGCGCTTGCCTCTGCCGACGGGTTTGACTGGGTTCTTATCGACTGCCCCCCATCATTGAGCATGTTAACGGTAAATGCTTTTGTTGCCGCTAAGTCAGTGATTATCACTATGCAGTGCGAATATTTTGCCCTGGAGGGCCTATCAGCGTTGCTCAAGACAATCCGTCGGATCGCTGATACGGTAAACCCAACGCTTGAAATAGAGGGGATTTTACGCACTATGTATGACCCCAGAAATTCACTGACGGGCGAGGTGTCGTCCCAGCTGCACAAACATTTTGGTGACTTGGTTTATCGTACGGTTATTCCACGAAATGTCCGCCTTGCTGAGGCACCGAGTCATGGCTTGCCAGCGTTGCAGTACGATCGCTACTCCTCGGGTGCCCGTGCTTACGCTGCACTGGCAGGAGAGTTTGTAAAAAAACAAAAGCAAACAACAGGCTGACTATCAGAGCTAATGATGCGAAAAAAAGCGACAGGGAGTAATCATTGAGTAGCAGAACCAAACGCGGAAAACTGGGGAAGGATCTCGATGTGCTATTGGGCGTCGCAGACACGCCTAGAGCACACCAAAACACCTCTGATGAACCCAGCGCTGGCCGGGAGGGGGTAACGGTAGGTGCCGAAACTGCGGGGCTGCAGTTCTTGCCCTTGGAAATGCTTCGACCGGGTAAATACCAACCTAGGCAGGACTTTGATGAAGCCCTGCTGCGTGAGTTAGCCGATAGCATCCAGTCACAGGGGGTGCTTCAGCCTATTGTGGTTCGAGCGATATCTGATGGTCAGTGGGAGATTATTGCCGGTGAGCGCCGATGGCGAGCAAGTCAGTTGGCGGGCATCGAGAAAATACCCGCGCTGATTAGGGATGTGAGTGACGAAGCCACAATAGCGATGGCTCTGATTGAAAATATCCAGCGCGAGAACTTAAACGCGATCGAAGAGGCTGAGGCGCTGCGCCGGTTGCAAACAGAATTCGCTCTAAGCCAACAGCAAGTTGCTGAACGTGTTGGTAAGTCTAGGCCTGTCATTGCCAACCTGATGAGGTTGCTGGTGCTCGAGCCCGTCGTAAAAGCCATGTTAGAAGCGGGTGATCTCAACACTGGGCATGGCAAGGTTTTGTTAGGCTTAGAGGGCAGCGCCCAGATAAAAGCCGCTAAAAAGGTGGTGAGGGGTCAGCTGTCTGTCCGTCAAACTGAAAGCTTGGTTAAGTCTGTTTTGGGGCTAACCTCGAAGCCAACTAAGCCAGACACCGCAACAAACCCGGATGTCCTAAGACTGGAGCGAGAGCTGTCTGGTCGGCTGGGGTCTTCAGTAACGATTACTCAGGGCAAAGGCCAGCAGGGCAAGCTGGTTATTGCTTATTCCTCATTTGATGAGCTAGATGGCATTCTTGGCCGGATTCATTAGTAAACAACAAGTTGAAGGCCATAGGCCTTTCGACTAGACTTGCGCCCGCGCTGCCTCGGGGACGGTTGAGCCTTGGACAAAGTTAGGCCTCAGGGTCCAATGGCGACAGTTCGCCAACAGCTGATATTGGCTTTGGTCTATAGCGCGTTGTGCTTGGCGGTTTGTATAACAGCGTTTGGTTTGATTGATGGCTGGGAGGCGGCGACAGCGGCCTTCATAGGCGGCATGATAATCCTGGTTCCCAGTGGTTGGTTGGCACATAAAGTGGCCTCTGCACGGGGACCTCATTACGCCATGGCATCGGCAATGGTTAAATTTGCGTTGTGTGGTTTGGGTTTTGCGCTTTTATTTGTGCTGAAACCAGAAATTCACGCTGTTGCCGTATTTGCTGGAGCGGCGACAGTATTATTGGCGTTACCGATCATCACTGGGGTGGTGCAGCACAAAAGCGCGTGAAACCCTAATTAAAGGACAAGAAACGGTCAAACATGGCAGCTAACGGACACGAACAGACGGTATCTGAGTACATCGTCCACCATCTTACCAACCTAACGTATGGCAAATTGCCAGCCGGGTTTGTACGTGACGATGGCACAGTGGTGACAGATGTCGGGCTTTGGACAACGGCTCACGGTGGAGATGAGATCGCCGCTATGGGGTTCAATGCCATTCATGTTGACTCAATGATTTGGTCTGTAGGCTTGGGCATCCTATTTTGTTGGTTGTTCAGAGCCGTCGCCAAGAAAGCATCGGCAGACACGCCTTCAGGTTTGGTGAATTTTGTTGAAATGATCGTAGAGTTTGTCGATAACACCGTTAAAGACACTTTTCACGGCCGTAATCCGCTGATTGCGCCTTTGGCTCTAACGATTTTTGTTTGGGTGTTTTTAATGAACCTGATGGACCTTATTCCCGTCGACTTGGTACCGGAAGGTCTTAAGCTTGCCGGGATCGAGTACCAAAAAATTGTGCCCTCCACTGACCCAAACATTACCATGGGCATGGCGATTGGCGTGTTTGTGCTCATGCTGTATTACTCTATTAAGGTTAAGGGTTTTGGTTTTGTCAAAGAGCTAAGCCTCAACCCCTTTAACCATCCGCTGTTTATACCGGTCAACTTGTTCATGGAAGTTGTTGGGTTGCTTGCCAAGCCTTTTTCCTTAGGTCTTCGATTGTTCGGGAATATGTATGCCGGGGAAATGATCTTCATTTTGATAGCGGCGCTATTTAGCGTTGGTGTGATGTGGATTCTGCCAGCCGCACTGCTTCAAGTGGGTTGGGCCATCTTCCATATTCTGGTGATTACCCTACAAGCGTTTATTTTTATGGTTCTGACCATTGTGTATTTGAGCATGGCTCACGAAGAGCACTGATAAGTTTTTTTAAACTAAGTAAAGCTAGATCTAACAGGAGATAACCATGGAAATGATTTATGTTGCCGCAGCCATTATGATGGGTTTAGGCGGAATGGGCGCCGCCATCGGCGTAGGCATTTTGGGCGGGAAGCTTATTGAGGGCTCTGCACGACAGCCAGAGTTGGCGCCTAAACTACAGGGTACTTTCTTCCTGGGTGCAGGCCTGGTCGACGCAATCCCCATCATTGGTGTTGGAATTGCCATGTACCTGATCTTTGTTGTTGCGGGTTAAGAGTCGTCCCATGCGTTTGCCGGTATCTAAGGTACCGGTTCCCCCGGTGACAACAGGAGCACATCGTGAACATTAACTTAACGCTTTTTGGCCAATTGATAGCTTTTGTGGCTTTTGTGGCGTTCTGCATGCGTTTTGTCTGGCCGCCCATAGTGTCTGCTATGGCAGAGCGTCAACAAAAGATCTCTGACGGCCTCGCCGCTGCAGATCGCGCCAGTCATGATCTTGAGTTGGCGCAGAAGCGCGCTACCGAAGAAATGGCCGATGCCAAACGCGAGGCGGCGGGCATTATTGATGCCGCTAACAAGCGCGCAGCGACTTTAATTGATGAAGCTAAAGTTGCTGCAGTAGCAGAAGCTGATCGTGTCAAGGCCGCTGCGGCTGCTGAAGTAGAGCAGGAGCGTGCCCGAGCTCAGGAACAATTAATGAGCCAGGTAAGCAGCCTTGCTTTGGCGGGTGCTGAAAAAGTTTTGGGCAGTGAAATTGATGCAGCGAAACACGCGGAGCTCTTGAAGAGCTTAACGGCGGATCGCTAGTCATGATTGAACCCAGAACATTGGCGAGACCCTACGCGCGTGCCGCCTTTGAGTTTAGTCGCAATGCGGGAACACTCGATGCCTGGGCGGAAGCCATAAATGTTGCCGCTGCGGTCAGCTCGGAACCTGCAATGCGCGCTGTTTTAGGGGATCCAGCAAAAACAGCGGACCAGCGTGTTGACGCGTTGGCCACCGTGCTGGGCGATGCATTGAGTAAAGAAGTGCGTGGCTTCTTGGGAATCATGGCGACCAATGGCCGCCTGGAATTGATCGATGAAACCGCGTCCTTATTTGCAGAGTTAAAAGCGGCGCAAGAAGCGTCGGTTGATGTGTTGGTCACTTCCGCTTTTGCGGTGAGCGATGAAGCACTTAACGAGATTTCTGAAGCCATGGCGCGACATTTTGAGCGGACGGTTTCTATAACTTCAGAGACAGACTCGGCCTTGTTGGGCGGAGCTGTCATTCGGGCCGGTGATGTAGTTATCGATGGCTCGGTTCGCGGCCGGCTTAATAAACTCGCCGGCACGTTGACACCCTGACAGAGGAATAGGTCATGCAACAACTTAACCCTTCGGAAATTAGCGACATCATTCGACAGCGAATTGATCAGCTTGACGTTTCGTCGCAAGCAACCAACGAAGGTACGATAGTCTCGGTAACCGATGGCATTATCCGCATTCACGGCCTTAATGAGGTTCAGTACGGAGAAATGATCGAGTTCCAGGGCGGTATTTTTGGTCTCGCACTGAACTTGGAGCGTGACTCTGTGGGCGCCGTTATTCTGGGCGATTACAAACAGCTTGCTGAAGGGCAAACCTGTCGTTGTACCGGCCGAATTTTAGAAGTTCCTGTTGGTCCTGCGCTCCAGGGGCGCGTTGTTGATGCCCTGGGGAACCCCATCGATGGTCGCGGCACTATTGATACAGACGAAACCGATGCTATTGAGAAGATTGCGCCTGGAGTCATCGCGCGTCAGTCGGTTGATCAGCCGGTACAAATTGGGCTTAAGGCCATCGATGCGATGGTGCCCATCGGTCGCGGCCAACGCGAGTTAATTATTGGCGATCGTCAGGTGGGTAAAACTGCCATTGCCGTCGATGCCATCATTAACCAAAAAGGCACGGGCATTAAGTGCGTGTATGTTGCTGTGGGACAGAAAGCGTCGTCAGTGGCTGCTGTTGTTCGGAAGCTTGAAGAGCACGGCGCAATGGACCATACGATTGTTGTTGCGGCTAACGCCTCTGATCCAGCGGCCATGCAGTTCTTGGCGCCCTTTGCTGGCTGTACCATGGGTGAGTATTACAGGGATCGCGGTGAAGACGCCCTAATTATTTATGATGATCTGTCTAAGCAGGCAGTGGCTTATCGTCAAATCTCCCTGTTGTTGCGTCGCCCACCTGGGCGTGAGGCCTATCCTGGAGACGTCTTTTATTTGCACTCGCGACTCTTAGAGCGTGCAGCGAGGGTCAATGCCGATTACGTAGAAAAGTTTACTAATGGCGCAATTAAAGGTCAGACAGGGTCATTAACGGCGCTACCTGTTATTGAGACTCAAGCGGGTGACGTTTCAGCGTTTGTACCGACTAACGTTATTTCGATTACCGATGGTCAGATTTTCCTAGAAGCCGATATGTTCAATGCGGGTGTACGCCCAGCGATGAATGCGGGTATTTCCGTTTCCAGGGTGGGTGGTGCTGCACAGTCCAAAATCGTGAAAAAACTGTCGGGTGGTATTCGAACGGCGTTAGCCCAGTACCGTGAACTCGCTGCTTTTTCTCAGTTTGCCTCAGACCTTGACGATGCCACAAAAGCGCAGCTCGATCATGGAGAGCGCGTGACTGAGCTCATGAAGCAGAAGCAATATGCACCACTGTCGGTCGCTGAAATGGGCGTCTTGCTTTACGCCGCCAACGAGAATCAGTTGGGTGATGTATCGGTCGATAAGATCGGCGATTTCGAAACCGCACTTTTGGCTTATATGCATGCTGAGCATGGGGCACTCATGACCGAGATTGCTTCTGATGGTAATTGGAACGGCGATCGCGAAACGGCGTTTAAGTCTGCTATCGAAGCCTTTAAGTCAACTCAGGCCTGGTAATCGGTTATGGCTGCTGGCAAGGAAATCCGCACCAAGATCTCGAGCATTCAAAGTACTCAGAAGATCACGAGTGCCATGGAGATGGTAGCGGCGAGTAAAATGCGTCGTGCCCAAGACCGCATGGAACTCGGCAAGCCTTATGCGTGTCGCATTCGTGATGTTGTTGGTCACATTGCTAACGCGGTACCTGAATATCGCCACGCCTATATGCAGCAGCGCGAAGTGAAGCGCGTTGGCTACATCATTGTTTCCACTGACCGGGGTCTTTGTGGCGGCTTGAATATTAATTTATTTAAGGCTGCTATTGCGGGTATGCGCCCGCAAAATGAGGCGGGGATCGAGGTTGATCTTTGCTTGATTGGTGCAAAATCACTGGCCTTCTTTAAGAGCGTGGGGGGCAATGTGGTTGCGAGCGTCCGGGATGTGGGTGAAGAACCTACGGTGGACCAGTTAATCGGTGGCGTTAAGCAAATGCTAGATGCTTATGTGCAGGGGCGCATTGATACCCTTTACTTGGTGAGCAACGAGTTCGTGAATACCATGACTCAAAGCCCTCAAGTTGAGCAGCTTTTACCTCTTAAGCCCACAGAAGATGCTGGTTTGTCCCACCACTGGGACTATGTTTATGAACCCGATGCCAGAGAGTTATTAGACGCGCTATTGGTTCGATACGTTGAGTCACTGGTGTACCAGGCAGTGGTCGAAAACGGTGCCTGTGAGCAAGCTGCGCGGATGGTGGCCATGAAGAGCGCTAGTGATAATGCGGGCGATCTAATTGATGAGCTTCAGTTGGTCTACAACAAAGCGCGTCAAGCAGCGATTACCCAAGAGCTGGCGGAGATTGTCAGCGGTGCAGCGGCCATTGGCTAAAACACCGTATTTATATTGAGTTAACAGGTGGCGCACCAGCGGCCACACAGCGAAAGAAACAGAGGACTGGAAGATGAGTAGTGGAAAAGTCGTACAGGTGATTGGCGCGGTTATTGATGTTGAATTTCCCCGCGACAACGTGCCCCGGGTTTACGATGCACTGTCCGTCAGTGAGAAAGGCTTGACGCTTGAGGTGCAGCAGCAGCTAGGAGACGGCATCGTTCGAGCCATTGCAATGGGGTCTTCCGAAGGCATTAGCCGGGGTTTATCGGTTGAGAATACGGGAGCGCCGATCTCTGTACCTGTGGGTGTCGAAACTCTAGGCCGCATTATGGACGTTTTGGGTAATCCTATTGATGAGAAAGGGCCCATTGGAGAGCAACACCGCAGTGCAATCCACAGAGCCGCTCCTGCCTATGATGAACTGGCCGCCTCTGAAGAAGTGCTGGAAACCGGCATCAAAGTGATTGATTTGGTTTGTCCTTTCGCAAAGGGCGGGAAGGTCGGTCTATTCGGTGGTGCTGGTGTTGGCAAGACCGTCAACATGATGGAGTTGATCAACAATATTGCGACCGAGCACTCAGGCTTATCTGTTTTCGCCGGTGTCGGAGAGCGAACTCGAGAAGGCAATGACTTCTACTACGAAATGCAGGAGTCGGGGGTTGTTAACGTCGAAAATATGGACCAGTCAAAAGTGGCAATGGTCTACGGTCAAATGAACGAGCCGCCCGGAAACCGACTTCGTGTTGCCCTAACGGGTTTGACGATGGCAGAAAAGTTTCGAGACGAAGGCCGCGATGTGTTGTTGTTTGTCGATAATATTTATCGTTACACCTTGGCGGGAACAGAGGTCTCGGCGTTGTTGGGCCGTATGCCTTCAGCTGTGGGCTATCAACCCACCCTCGCTGAGGAAATGGGCGTGTTGCAAGAGCGCATTACGTCGACAAAAACAGGATCTATTACTTCCATACAAGCGGTTTATGTTCCGGCCGATGACCTCACGGACCCATCACCCGCAACGACCTTTGCACACTTGGATTCTACCGTTGTACTGAGCAGAGATATTGCCGCTAAAGGCATTTATCCTGCGGTTGACCCTCTTGATTCTACTTCGCGTCAGTTAGATCCACTGGTTATTGGCACCGAGCATTACGAAGTGGCCCGGGGCGTGCAGTCCGTTTTGCAGCGCTACAAAGAGCTGAAAGATATTATTGCGATTTTGGGCATGGACGAATTGTCTGAAGAGGACAAGTTGACCGTGTCACGCGCACGAAAAATAGAGCGCTTTTTATCTCAGCCTTTCCATGTCGCTGAGATTTTCACAGGATCTCCGGGTATTTATGTGTCCTTAAAAGACACGATTGCCGGGTTCAAGGGCATTCTAGCGGGTGAGTACGACCACCTTCCAGAGCAGGCCTTTTACATGGTGGGCTCCATTGAGCAAGCCGTGGAAAGAGCTGAGAAGCTTTAAGCTCGCGGGGTAGTACGTTATGGCAATGACAATTCACTGTGACATTGTATCTGCTGAGGCTCAAATATATTCGGGCTTAGTAGAGCTGCTCGTTGCCACGGGTTCTGAAGGTGAGCTGGGCATTTGTTACGGTCATGCGCCTTTATTGACGGCACTGGTTCCCGGACCTGTTCGGTTGGTCGAGCAAGGTGGTGAGGAACAGGTCTTCTACGCGTCGGGTGGTTTTTTGGAAGTGCAGCGAGACGTGGTGACAATTTTGGCGGACACCGCGCTACGAGCGGCAGATGTGGACGAAGCCGCTGCCGAGGAATCTCGAAAAGCCGCCGAAGACGCACTGGCCAATCAGAGCGGTGAGCTGGATTACGGCCGAGCTTCGGCCCAACTTGCCGAAGCTTCGGCACAGTTGGCGACTCTGCGAAAACTGAAAGCCCGGGCCGGGCGCGGCTAACCCGTCAAGTAAGAAAGCCGCCTTTTGGGCGGTTTTTTTTGGCCTCCAAATTAAGAGTTCATTGCTAGACTACGAGTTTTAGGCGGGGGTATGACTTTGACTGCTGCACATAAAAACCTCGAAGTTATTATATTGGCTGCGGGTCGTGGAACACGCATGCGCTCTTCAAGGCCAAAAGTATTGCACCCCTTAGCGGGTAAATACTTAATTCAGCATGTCATTGATACGGCCCAAGCACTTAATCCAACCCAAATTCATGTGGTGGTGGGGCATGGTGCCGATGCAGTTGAACAGGCTTTGGCTGGTCAAAACCTAAATTTTCATCAACAAACCGAGCAGCTAGGGACGGGTCACGCGGTGGCTTGTGCGCTGCCTGGGTGTGCATCGAACTCTGCTGTCTTGGTGCTCTTTGGTGATGTGCCCCTCGTCGCCGCGTCAACCCTCAAGACCTTAATCGCCGGATCTCAGGATAATCCCAGTATGTTGGCTGCCCGTCTTGATGATCCACAGGGCTACGGGCGTGTATTGCGTAGCGAGCAAGGTCATTTTCTCGCGGTGGTCGAGCAGGCTGATGCCAATGAGACGCAAGCGTTGATCAACGAGGTTAATACGGGAGTCTTAGCAGCCCCTGTCGAACAATTGTCAGCGCTGCTTAATCTCGTGGGTAATGACAATGCACAGGGCGAATACTATTTACCTGATGCCCTGGGTTTGGCGCAGCAGCAAGGTATTGCTGTGGCTGTAGCCGTGACCGATGATCCTCTCGAAATGTACGGCATTAACGATCGCCTACAACTGCAGACACTCGAACGCGCCTTGCAATGCCGTCGGGCCGATGCATTGATGAGCGCGGGTGTGGCGGTGGCTGATCGGCAGCGCATTGATATTCGAGGTGAGTTGGCGTGTGGCACTGACGTTGAGATCGATATCAACGTTGTTTTTGAAGGTCAAGTAAGCCTCGGTGATGGCGTTAGAGTTGGCGCACATTGTGTGTTGAAAGATGTTGTCATCGGCTCAGGGACCGACATCCAGCCTTTTTGTCATCTTGAAGGAGCCGTTGTCGGCGAGCGTTGTCACATTGGCCCGTATGCCAGGCTGCGACCGGGAAGTATTTTGTCTGAGACAGCGAAAGTAGGAAATTTTGTTGAAACTAAAAACACCACTTTAGGTGTGGGTAGCAAAGCAAACCATCTCGCGTATCTGGGTGACACCCATGTAGGGGCTCAAAGCAATATTGGCGCTGGCACCATAACGTGTAACTACGATGGCGTGAATAAGCACCCCACTATATTGGGTGACTCGGTTTTCGTAGGTTCTAACAGTACTTTAGTGGCACCCATAAATTTGTCAGACGGCGCTTTTGTGGCAGCCGGATCGGTAGTGACTGACGACGTTCCAGAGAGTGAATTGGCGGTGGGTCGGGCGCACCAAAGAAATATTTCAGGTTGGCAGCGTCCCGACATTAAAAAGGATTAACCCATGTGTGGAATAGTCGCCGTTGCTGGTCGGCGTGATGTGTCTGAAATTCTCCTTGAGGGCCTGCGGCGCCTAGAATACCGCGGCTACGATTCCGCGGGGGTGGCTGTGCTCAATGACCAGGGAGACCTTCAGTCTTGTAAGCAGGCCGGTAAAGTGTCGATACTTGAGGATGCCTTGGCAAGCGCACCCGTTGAGGGGGTAACCGGCATTGCCCACACTCGTTGGGCGACCCATGGTGTGCCCAACACAGAAAACGCCCACCCTCACATTAGCGGCAACCGCATCGCCTTAGTGCACAACGGCATTATAGAAAACCACCAATCATTGCGTGAATCTTTAATCGCTCAGGGAGTAACTTTCACCTCAGATACCGACACTGAGGTGATTGTTCATTTAGTCAATGTTGAAATGCAGCACGAGCCCTCTTTGTTAAAAGCGGTTCAACAGGTGTTGCCGCGGTTAGAGGGCGCTTACGCACTGGCGGTGTTAGATGCGAACAACCCGGGGCAGTTAGTGGTTGCACGTGCGGGCAGCCCCTTGGTGTTGGGTGTGGGGATGGGCGAGACCTATGCCGGCTCTGACACTTTAGCGCTGCGACCAGTCACGGATCGATTTGTGTATCTTGAAGAGGGTGATATCGCAGAACTTTCTGCCGGTAGCTATACGATTTATGGCCGTGATGGCCATATTGCCGATCGTGAAGTGACGCGGATTGAGTCCAGCGATGACAGTGGTGGCCTGGGTGACTATGACCACTACATGCTTAAGGAAATTCATGAACAGCCCGCTAGGCTTCAAGACACGGTTTCTATTGATTGGCGCAGCGATCACTGCTTCGGCACCAACACCCAAGCGCTATTATCTCAAGTTGAAGCTGTTCAGATTATAGCCTGTGGCACCAGTTACCATGCCGGCCTAATAGCGCGGCACTGGATTGAGAGCGTGGCCGGCCTAAGCTGTCAGGTTGAAGTCGCTTCAGAGTATCGATACCGGCAGTCGGTAACGCTGCCTGGCACCTTAGTGGTTTGTATTTCTCAAAGTGGCGAAACCGCCGATACTCTAGCCGCGTTAAAGCATGCGTCAAATGACCATGTGGTCGCACGATTAGCCCTTTGCAATGTTGACCACTCAGCGATTGTTCGTGCCAGTGACCTCACTATTTTGACCCGAGCTGGCGCTGAAATTGGTGTCGCATCAACCAAGGCATTTACCACACAACTGGCCGCCCTCATGTTACTCGTGGGGAAGCTCGCTGAAATAAAAAAGCGTGCAGATTTTAAACGCGACGAACTCGACGCAGCGCTTGTTTCGTTACCCGCAGCTGTTAAGGCCGTTTTAGCTGCGGAAGAGGCCATAAAAAGTATGGCCATTCATTTTGCGTCCAAACACCATGCGCTGTTTCTTGGTCGAGGCATTAACAATCCTGTCGCGATGGAAGGAGCACTGAAACTCAAAGAGATCTCCTATATTCATGCAGAAGCTTATGCCGCAGGGGAATTGAAGCACGGACCGTTAGCGTTGGTCGACGCGGATATGCCGATTGTGGCGGTGGCCCCTAATAACGACTTGCTGGAAAAACTCCGATCTAATCTGGAAGAGGTTAGAGCTCGCGGTGGTGAGTTGTTTGTGTTTGCCGACGAGGCGTCAGGTTTTGAAGCAGGGCCGGGACTCCACGTACTGCAAATACCGCATTGTGCGGAGTGGTCAGTACCCATCGTTTATTCGGTCGTGCTGCAGCTTCTTGCATACCATGTTGCGATTGTTAAAGGCACCGATGTTGATAAGCCTCGAAATCTTGCTAAGTCGGTGACGGTGGAATAACTCAAAAAACCCTATTAAACGGCGCAGCTGATGGACGCGTTCGCAATTTTGAGCTTTATTTTTGGGCTAGTGGCATTTGTTCGAATAGAAAAACTTATAAAAACCCTAAAAGAAAAAAATATTCTCCAAGAAGATTACAAAGAAGAATAATGTAGTCACCTGAAATGCTCAGTGATTGCAGATGAGATTGCGGCATTGAGTTAAGAGGATAAAGCCATCGAAACACTGGGGTTTATATTTGGAATGGTAGGCATGTCCTTAGGGGCAGCTGGCTTCATATTTGCAGTGGTTTGTTCGGGGAAACTCAACAAAATAACAGCAGCTTTAAAAGAAAAGGGTGTTCTCGAGGCGAAGGACAAAGACCTGTAACTCAGGGCCCGAACATACGGATCCACTGAGACGTTAGAGATGTTGTAGGTTGAGGCCTACCAGAACCCGACAAATAAGCGCCGTAACAACAAAACATTGCGCTTGAATTGGTCTTAAGCTGCGGGAATACTCCAGTTTTCCGCGGTGCGACAAAAAAACGTTGCCTTAGTGAGTATTCTTATTGCAGCAGTCCATTTCGCTTTAAAGATTTCTTACCCCCTGCGGTACGGACAAAGTGTTTTAGGTTTCTGTCTCAATCTAGTGGCGGATGCCCTCCTAGCCATGGGTAGCTATCCCTTAATAAAAGATCGTCGGTCAACCGGTGTTATGTGCGGGGCATGGGGTTACTCCAGTTGCGCGGCGTAACAGGTTTTCTGAATCACGCGCGACCCTTGGGTCTTTCTAAAGGACGGATGGGATAATTACTAAGCGGACTGCGGTGGGGTAGACTTATACCGGTGTCGGTAGGTATTTATGCTGTCCTGTTAGAGAATCGGAGAAGGTTATGGAATTAGGTGCTATTCAGGAATTTATTGATGGGCGGCATAGTGAGCTAGAGGGATGGTTTTTTGGTCCGGATCAGCTGGCTTTCTATGAACTGTGCGCCCTACAAGAGCGCTTACAGATAGCTGGTGATCTCGGCGAAGTAGGTGTTTTCAAGGGTAAAAGTTTAGTTCTTTTGTCATTGCTCAAGCGGGATGCTGAGCGGTTATTGGGCTTTGATCTGTTTGTGGAAGATCATTTGGAGGCGACTCAAAGCGCGTTGTCAGCATTTAATGCCGAAAAAAATGTGGAGTTATTTAAAGGTCTGACCAGTGAGATTTCTTTAGAAAAACTGGATGAGACTATTAGAAGCCCTTTACGTTTTTTGCACATCGATGCAGGACATGAATACCACGAAGTCCTTGAACAATTAGCTATCTTCACGCCTTATCTAGGTGATCAGGCCATTATTGCTATGGACGACTATCAAGACCGAGAGTTTCCTGGCATCGAGGCTGCTGTTCTTGACTTTGCAGAACAGGATAGACCGCGTCGGTTTGTACCATTTTTTGCTGGTGGCAATAAGATGTTTCTCTGTAACGTCACTATGGCACCGATGTTTCAAAGCTCGCTGTTAATTGCACCTAATCTCAAAGACAAATGCCGGCTGACACGAGTCAGGGATTTTAATATTTTGATCATGAGATCTAAGCTGCCAGTATCCTCTGATGAGATTAGCGCTCAGCTGGAGGCGGCGGCCTTCCCCAGGCGTAACCTTGACGGTGTGTCGCTCAATGAGCAAAGCGCACTGTTTTCACAACTCACTTTTGGCTCCGGCTCAAAAGCTTAAATTTTGGGTCTCACTTGAAACTGATTGACCAGCGCCGAAATCCCAAGGGGTTAGACATCACCCACAGACTGCTTTGTATGGGCTGGGATGCGGAATATGTTTAAGAGCGCAACCTTTAAGAGAAACTTTGCCATTGTGACCGCGCTTCTTGCTGGTCTACATTTTATCTTAGAAATCTCCTATACGGTGAGACATGGGCAAACCTTCTTGGGGTTATTCCCAGATCTAATGGCGGATGCCTTGCTGCTCGTTGGGAGCTACTTTCTATTTAAGGACCCCAGGCTGACAGGTGTTATTTGTGGGGCCTGGGGTTTTACGTTTTGCTTGCACTATCGCGCTTGGGCCTGGCGGGCTGAAGGGCTTTCAGTGGGCACATTGAGTGAGGGTGAGCAGGCGGTCATGGTGCTGTTGGCCGTTACGATGGTGAGTTCATTTTTGTGCTTTTTGATTACGTTGGTTATGAATGGGCCCGGAAAGCAAAGCGTCTCAGCGCCGTAATACCTGATCGGGCCAAGGGCGTCTGTGTCGACGGCTCATACAGATTAAAGCGCGTTCTAACCTTGAAGCGATGGACGCATGCATAGAGCGAAATATGGGTTGCTGTCCGCTGCCAGCGCCTGTCGAGCCCCGCGCTGCCGACTAAAGCCTCATCTGGGGTGCTGCAGGCTCTTTAGTAAGCCTGTGTGCACCCCGACCAGCTAGCCTCCCAGCTTTAGCTGGGGTTTGCGGCCTTATAAGCACGGATTGCCTGATTGAACTGCTCGGCAAGCTGCTCCTCCATGGCTACTGATTCGTTGTAATCTGCAGTAGCCGCTTCATATTTTGGTGCTGCACCTGGGTTCCCCTCCGCAACAGAGGCTTTAAGCTCGGCCATGGTATCGTCTTGGCAAGCTCGAAATTCAGCGGCGGCAGCTTGGAAGGCCTTAACGCCCTGCTGACCTTCAATCATCTCTTCCATAGTGGACGAGCTACCGTCGGGGATTGTGGGCATGGTGGGCAGTTCACAATCAGCGGCCAGTGCTTGGCCTGCAAAGATAGTGAATAAAAGAGCGATCGAGGTGGTCATTATTTTCATCGTTAAGTTTCCGTTATTAAAGGTCTGGGGTTATTGGAGTCAAATCTGTCGGAGTTGCAGATTGGGCATATCGCCACCTGCTGCCAATGCTCTAATAATTTCTTCGCCTTGCTCTCGTGAGTTAATACCCACAATTTGCACGCGATACAGCAGTTCACCAGAGCGATACTCAACCGCTACTTTGGCCGCATAACCGGCGTCTTCTATTTGCTGAGCTTTGTTGTCCGCATCGACTCCCTGAGCATAGGTGTCGACATAGATAAACCAGCCACCCACATCTTGATTAGTGTTGTCAGGGGCTTTGGTATCGGTAACTGTTGGCGACGTTGCGGGTGGCATGGCTTTATCGAGTGGGGGTTTGGCTTGCGCGGTTGATGAGCGATTAGAAACTGAGGTTGCTGAGGATTTTCCGATCCATAGAGCCTCTAAATTGTAGGTGGCTTCAAGTTCAGCGGCGGTGCTTTGTGCCTCCGCCTTCGTGTCAAAGCCTACAGCGCGAACGCGGTATAGGGTACGCCCCCCAATTTCAACGCTTTGAGTTATAGCATTGTATCCTTCACTCTGAAGTTTTTGAGCCCAATTTTCTGCTGTCTCACGGCGCGAGTAGGCTGTGACATTGGCAAACCAAAGACCTTGGCCGCTGCTTTCTAACGCTCGGGGGGCAGTGGGTTTATCTGTTGCAGCAACTTCAGCGGCAGAAGGTGATGTATCGGGTGTGGATTGTGGTATTTGGGTTATTTGCTGATCCTGTAAGGGTTCGGATTTGCGTGCTTCCGCGAGCCGCGTGGCTTGTGCAGCCATCTTTTCGGCGTTTTCGAGCTCAACCTGCAGGGATTGTATGGTGTCATTGGCCGCAGAGTAGTCCCCCTTCAGTGTTGTGAGCTGCAAAGTTAGGGCCTGATTCTCAGCCTCAAGGACGGCTTCGTCGCCAGCATCAAGATTATTCGAAGGTGCGGGTGTTGCTTGTTGGTCTTCAAGTTCAATAATACGGTTTTGTAGCGAAGAGCGCTCTGAAATTGCGCCCCAGCCACCAATAAGCAGCAGAGCCACCGCAGCTATCCCTGCGATGGTTGGCCATAGCGGCAGTTTGCCTGTGGTGGTTGTACCGACAATGTGGTGATCGGTTAGTAAATCCATGGAAGAGAATTCTGAACTGTTGCTTCTGCCAAACGGATCTGATGCCGCCGACATGGGTGCTGGTTCAGTTTCGGGTTCTTCTGACGGTTCTGTTGGAGGCGCAGACATTGACGCCGTTAGCGGCGCTGGGTCGTCGCCCTGGTGGGGCGCGGGGGTTTCCGGGGAAGTGGTGATATCACCCCCTGCAAACCAGTCATCCGTCGAACTTCCTTGGGTTTCAGTTCGATCGGGGCTTGTGCCTAACTCTGCACTGTCAGATTCAGAGGTGAGCCAGCCAGAGTCGTCAATGGCGGGTCGTTGTGAAGGTTGTGGGGCGTCGGAATTCTCTTCTGAAGCCATGAGCCAGTCAGCCCCATCATCACCCCCCCACTCTTCTGGGGGCGTCATAACGCGACGTTTATCGTTTTCGTCATGCTCATCCATTACTTAAATTGCCCCTATTTCTCTCAGTTCAGCCACACGACCACTAGCTTTCACTCGATGAAGCCATGAGTACCTGCTATTTTCTATGATTTTCACGAGTTCTGCGACGAAAACAAGTCTAAAGTTGCCTCAAACTATAAGAAGTTGCCAGTGTAAAACGCGGTTACCCGTGTGTTTTCCGGTAGAATTAGGCAATGGATGTTTCCGATATTCTCACCGACCTCAATGTGGCGCAACGCGAAGCTGTGGCTGCGGAGTCGGGCAACTTACTCGTGCTAGCCGGAGCCGGTTCTGGCAAGACGCGTGTTCTGGTGCATCGAATGGCGTGGCTCATTCGGGCGGAGGGCGTTTCACCCCATGCTTTACTGTCGGTAACCTTTACGAATAAAGCCGCGCGAGAAATGCGTAGCCGTATTGAAACAATGTTAGGTGTTTCGACCCAGGGAATGTGGGTGGGAACCTTTCATGGCTTGGCTCATAGGCTGCTCAAACAACACTGGCAAGAAGCTCAACTGCCACAGAACTTCCAGATACTCGATAGCGACGACCAGCTGCGTCTGGTCAAGCGGGTGTGTCGGGAATTGAATTTAGACGAGGCACAATGGCCTCCGAGGCAGGCCCAGTGGTATATCAATGGGCAAAAAGACGAGGGTTTACGTGCCTGCCATATAGATCCACCTTTTGGTGATTTATATGCGAAAACGATGTTGCGGGTGTACAGCGCTTACGAAGAAGCTTGTCAGCGCGGTGGATTGGTTGATTTCGCTGAGTTGCTGTTACGCGCCCATGAGCTTTGGCTGAAGTCCCCCGAGACTCTGCTGCACTATCAGCGTCGATTTCGCACTATATTGGTGGATGAATTTCAGGATACAAACACGATTCAATACGCTTGGCTTCGCGTTTTGGCGGGCCAAACTATACCGGTCGTGGCTGTTGGAGACGACGACCAGTCAATTTACGGGTGGCGTGGCGCGAAGATAGAGAACATTCATCGCTTTGGTGAAGACTTCAGCCCTGCAGAGACGATTCGCCTGGAGCAGAATTACCGCTCAACCCAAACGATCCTCAAAGCTGCGAATGGTCTGATCAGTCACAATTTTGGGCGCCTGGGTAAAGAGCTTTGGACAGCCGGAGATCCCGGGGACCCGATCAGTTTATATGCCGGGTTTAACGAGCAGGACGAGGCTAGGTTTATTGTCGAGCGCATTGAAGGCTGGGTGGACGAAGGGAATACACGGCGCTCCAGCGCTATTTTATATCGCTCTAATGCGCAGTCTCGAGTACTGGAAGAAGCCTTGATCCGGGCACAAATTCCGTACCGCATCTACGGCGGTCAACGCTTTTATGAGCGTTTGGAAATTCGGAACGCTCTGGCCTACATGCGACTTCTCATAAGGCGCAGTGATGACACGGCACTAGAACGCGTGCTCAATTTGCCGCCTCGGGGTATTGGCAATAAAACGGTAGAGCAGCTGCGTGATCTGGCACGAGCCCGGCAAGTTCCGTTGTGGCAAGCCATTGTTATTGCCCAAGACGAGCAGCTTTTTACATCTCGGGCGCTCAAAGCGTTGTCGGGGTTTACGGCTCTCGTGGACGAGCTAGATTCTTTCACTTTGGAGTTACCCTTAGAGGAGCTTACTGAACATGTGGTGGCGCGTTCTGGCTTGGTGGAGTACCACCGTGCCGAGAAAGGAGAGCGGGGTCAGGCCCGGGTAGAAAACTTAGAGGAGCTGGTGTCTGCGGCGAAAACCTTTGTTCCCGATGACGCCGACGCACCCACATTGCAGCAATTTCTTGACAGTGCCGCACTGGATGCTGGTGATGCTCAGGCCGATCCTCATGAAGATAGTGTTCAGCTTATGACCTTGCACTCGGCCAAAGGGCTCGAGTTCCCCCTGGTCTTTCTCGCCGGTATGGAGGAGAACCTGTTCCCGCACCGTATGTCACTGGACGAGCCCGGCCGGCTGGAGGAAGAGCGACGACTCTGCTACGTGGGAATTACACGCGCCATGGAAAAGTTGGTGCTTACTTATGCGGAAAGTCGCCGATTACATGGATCTGAGTCTTACAATATCGCGTCACGGTTTGTACGCGAACTGCCGGCTGAGCTGTTAAACGAGGTTCGATTGGGTGCGACCGTATCACGTCCTTTTTCGTCGTTATCGCCCACTCCAAGTGCGGCGCATCTCGATAGTGGTGTGAGCTTGGGGCAGCGGGTTATGCATCAGGTGTTTGGAGAGGGTGTTGTGACAAACTTTGAGGGCGGCGGGTCTAATGCTCGTGTCGAAGTCAGTTTTGCTGAGGGGTCGAAATGGTTGGTATTACAATATGCCAATCTGCAGCCTCTCTAACTACACTGAAAGTGGCCACCACGATTCCAATAATAGGCAAAGGAGCGGTGTATGTTTGAAAGGCGATTTCTGCCTGTGGTTGTCATCTTTTTGGTGTCAGCTCTGGTCTTAGTGGTGGGCTTATGGGCGGTCGATAGCCGCGATCAAAGCCGTCCTTTGCCGGCGGTTGATAGCCTGAGTGATACGCCAGATTACCGCTGGAAGCTCGTCACTACCTGGCCAAAAAATCTTCCTGGCCTGGGTGCTGCGCCTGAAAATTTTGCGCGTTACGTTAATGAAATGAGTGGAGGGCGTCTCGAGGTTCGGGTTTTTGGTGCCGGGGAAATAGTGCCGGCCTTTGAGGTTTTTGACGCGGTCTCTCAGGGTGCAGCCGAGGTTGGACACGGGGCGAGCTACTATTGGAAAGGTAAAATTCCAGCCGCGGTTTTCTTTACGGCGGTGCCTTTTGGTATGACCGCTCAAGAGATGAATGGCTGGCTGCACTACGGTGGTGGGCTGGAATTGTGGCAGGAGCTGTACGCGCCTTTTGGCGTTATACCCTTTGCAGGCGGCAGTACAGGGGTGCAAATGGCGGGCTGGTTCAATAGAGAGTTGCGCAGTGCTAAAGATTTGTCAGGGTTGAAGATGCGTATCCCTGGGCTTGCCGGGGAGGTTTTTGATGCCGCCGGAGGTACTGCGGTGCGTATTGCCGGAGGCGAAGTTTATACCTCTATGCAAACCGGGGTGATCGATGCGGTTGAATGGGTAGGCCCCTATAACGACCGAACGCTTGGCCTGAATGAGGTCGCAGAATTTTACTATTACCCGGGTTGGCACGAGCCCGGTGCGATGCTTGAATTTACGGTAAATGCTGCGGCGTTTACGCAGCTACCCCGTGATTTGCAGGCTATTGTCCGATATGCGGCCCGAGCGGCTAATCAGGATATGCTGGATGAGTTTACCGCCCGCAATAATGAGTCGCTGCAACAACTGCTTGCCGCCGGTACCCAGTTGCGGCCCTTGCCCGAAGATATATTGAGTTTGTTGTACGAAAAATCGGTAGAGGCGATGGCCAATTTGCGGACCAGCGATGAAATGGCAGAAAAGATAGCGATATCCTATGACGCGTTCTCAAATAACGTCAGGGCGTACCACGAAATTTCTGAGCGTGCCTACCTCAACGCTCGGGATAAGGTATTGCCCTCAGTCATGCCAGAAAACTTTCAGGCTGAGCCTGGGCGCTGAATCGCCCGGGTTCGCTTATCCCCCCCAATGGCGACATAAATAAAAGTGCCTTCGGTCACTTTTATGGGTTCGCCGTCTTGGCGAGAGTTAATCCAAACTTCCACAATCACCCGCACCGAACTGCGACCGACCTCCAAAATATCTGAGTAGCAGCTGACAACGGCACCGACATGGACCGGTGTCAGAAATACCATACCTTCCACCGCGACAGTGGCGACTCTCCCTCCTGCCACTTCACAGGCGGTCACGTAGCCGGCTAAGTCCATTTGTGACATTAGCCAGCCCCCAAAAATATCTCCGTGGGGGTTAGTGTCTGCAGGCATGGCAACCGCTTGGAGGCTGAGTTCGCCTTGAGGGGTGGGATTCATATCCAGATCAGTCATGTCTTTGCCTGTTGTTGTCGTGATAGCGCGAATGGGTGATTACTTAAGTATGAATACGGCAGTTTGGGCCGTTTAGGGTCATTAGCCAGAGCGGAAGACACCTGGCAGCCAAGTTACCAGATCTGGGACGCTCCAAAGGAGAGCCAACAGGCCTATTTGGAGCACTACAAAGGGAATGACCCCTTTATAGATGGACCCTGTTGTTAAGGTCGGCGGTGCCACGCCGCGTAGATAAAAAAGCGCAAAGCCGAAGGGAGGGGTCAAAAAAGACGTCTGGAGATTAACCGCCAACATGATGCCAAACCAGATGGGATCAAAGCCCATGGCAAGCAAGATAGGGCCCACAATAGGCACCACGACAAAAGTGATCTCGATAAAATCGAGTATAAAGCCCAAAAGAAAAATGACGAGCATGACCAATAGCATGGCGCCCTGGGGCCCTAGGTTCATATGATCAAAGAAACCCTGCACCAACTCTTCCCCACCAAAGCCGCGAAAAACCAAGGTAAAAACAGCTGCTCCTATGAGTATTAGAAAGACCATGCTGGTGACGCGCATCGTCGATAGACCGATTTCGTGGAGTTTCATCCAACTCATTTGTCTGCGCTGTAATGCCAAAAGCAGCGCCCCAACCGCACCGACACCCGCGGCTTCGGTGGGGGTCGCCGCACCCAAAAGGATAGAGCCTAAAACCAGCGCGATCAGTATAAAGGGCGGTAGTAGAGCGCTAAATAACTCTGGGAGCGACGCGCCTTCAGCGGCAATGGCAGGCGCCAGCTGAGGTCTAATCCGGGCTACGAGTAAGATCCATAACAAATAAAAGGCCACCAATATCAGACCTGGAATCAGGGCTCCCACAAAAAGGTCTCCCACCGAAACGGTGGCGGTATTCACAACGCCCAAATCCAATTGGGCGCGTTGATAAGCGCTGGCAATCACGTCACCCAATAAAACCAAAGCGATCGATGGCGGTATGATTTGACCCAGTGTGCCGGTGGCACAGATCGTACCTGCTGCGAGGGCCGGGCTGTATCCGGCGCGCAGCATAGAAGGCAGTGATAGCAGCCCCATTGTGACAACGGTCGCGCCCACAATGCCGGTACTCGCAGCCAGCAGTGCGCCAACAATTACCACCGCAATTCCTAGACCCCCAGGTCGGCTACCTAGCAGTTGCGCCATATTGTTGAGTAAATCCTCGGCGATTTTGGCGCGCTCAAGGATATTGCCCATTAAAATAAACAAAGGAACGGCAATCAGTGTTTCGTTGCCGATAGTGCCAAAGATTCGGGCGGGAATAGCGGCCAAGTAGCTGGCATCAAAGGTCCCCATAATCGTGCCGATGGCTGCAAATAGGAGGCCTACCCCGGCCAAGGTCAGGGCGACCGGAAATCCCGCCAAAAGCACAAGGCAAACCGCCAGAAACATGAGAGCGGGTATTTCAATCACGATGAGATACCTCGCTAACGAGGGTTTTCAGCGCTTTGATAATTTCTGATAACGCCTGGAGTGCTAGCAGCATAGCCATGACGGGTAGTAAGGTTTTTAAAATAAAAACAGCCGGTATGCCCCCGGGCTCAGGGGAAGTTTCTCGAGCGACCCAGGATTCGACCACATAGTCCTGGCTGGCAAAACCCACCAAAGCGCACAGCGGCAGCGTGAAAATAACGTGCCCCAGAGCATCGATCCAAGCCCTAGCTCTGGCGCTAAACTGTTGATATAGAACATCAACCCGGACGTGCCCACCCATTTGTAGTGTGCAGGAAGCGCCCAGCATAAAGAGCGTCCCGTGAAGATAGATCACACTCTCCTGTGCCGCGATAGCGCCAACGCCAAAACCATAACGCAGTACCACCACGAGCACGGTTAATAGGGCCATTAGCAAGGGCAGCCACCCAATAATGTGTGACAATCTTTGTGACAGCCCATCGAGTAGTCGGACTGATGAAATTAAAACGGCCACTTCTTATTCCTTATAGGCTTTTTCAGGGCGGTACACAGGTTATCATTGTCTCATCACAGACATCAGGGAGGCCCAATCGTGCTAACAGTCCTTTCCCCGGCTAAGACGCTCGACTACGAGACACCACCTCGCACACGCAAGGCGACACAGCCCCACTTTATTGAACGTGCTGCCCAGCTTGTTGACGATGCTAGAGACCTATCGCCAGACGCTCTGCAAAAACTCATGGGCGTTAGTGAGAACATTGCGCTATTGAACCATGAGCGGTTCATGAACTGGCATCCCGACTTTAACCTCGATAATGCCAAACAGGCTGTTCTGGCCTTCAAGGGTGATGTTTATACAGGCCTCGATGCCAGCACCCTTGATACTAAGGCGCTCACTTTCGCCCAAAAGCATTTACGAATTCTTTCGGGTTTGTATGGGTTGCTCCGTCCACTAGACCTGATGCAGCCCTATCGTTTAGAAATGGGCCTTAAGTTTGCTAACCGTGGCGGCCGTAATTTGTACGAGTTTTGGGGGGAAGAGATTACGCAGTTGCTCGACACCGCGATCGATAAAAGCGGCAGCATGGTGCTTGTTAATTTGGCGTCGAACGAGTACTTCAAAGCGGTAAAGCCACGCCAACTTCAAGCCGAAGTTATAACTCCGGTCTTTAAAGACCTGAAAAATGGTGATTATAAAATTATCAGTTTTTTTGCCAAGAAGGCTCGAGGCGTCATGGCACGTTACATTGTTGAAGAGCAATTGAATGAACCCGAGGGGCTGAAGGCATTTTGTGGCGCGGGCTATTATTACAGCCCTGAGCAGTCAACCGCTGGCAATTGGGTCTTTTTGCGTGACAAAGTGCCAGCGACTGATGCCGCCTAGGGCGAGTTTTTGGCTTACAAAGCGCCCTCTTTGAAGGGCAGTAACTTGGTGGCCTCCGCCTTATAAGATTTAACCTGTTCTATGTCTCGGGCGCAAAAATCTTTAATGGCCGGCTGAAATCCGGGTTCGGCAATCCAATGGTGGGAGCGCGTTAATGTGGGCTCAAAGCCACGCTGGATCTTGTGTTCCCCTTGGGCACCGGGGTCCAGCCGTTGAATGCCCTGTTGAATACAGTACTCGATGCCTTGATAGTAGCAGGCCTCAAAATGTAGGCCGTCGTACTCTCTGAGGCAGCCCCAATATCGCCCGTAAAGGGTGTCAGATGATTGAAAAAATAAAGCAGCGGCTACCGGCTGCTCATTGAGAAACGCTAGCACCATGACCGGAGCAGCACCTAACTTAGGACAAAGCTCGGTAAAAAACTCCCTCGACAAATAGCCGCCATGACCACTGCGTTTTGCATAGGTTGTTTGGTAGCAGTAGTGAAAAAAAGACCAGTCCTCAGGCAGAATATCTAAACCGACACGGGTGACCAGGGATAGCCCCTGATTCGTAACATGTTCTCGCTCTTTTCGGAGATTCTTGCGTTTACGACTACTAAAGAGCTGAAGAAAGTCGTCGAAACTTTTATAACCTCGGTTGATCCAATGAAATTGGCAGGTGGCCCGGTCGACCAAATTAAGATTGTCATCGGCATCGTGTAAATCTGAGGTAGAAAATAAGATGTGCCAGCTCGAGAGACCTTGTTCGCCGCAAAACCCTTGAACGGCCTGACAAAATAGCGATTTAGCGGCTGTGACCTCTGGGTTAAACCAAATCTTGGGACCGCTGGCTGGTGTGAAGGGTGCAGCGGACACTAGCTTGGGGTAATACGTCAGGCCACTGCGTTGCCAAGCATCAGCCCAGGCCCAGTCGAACACATATTCGCCGTAGGAGTGATTTTTTATAAACCCTGGGGCTGCACCTACGACGGTGGATCCTTCCCGCAGCACCATATGATGGGGTGCCCACCCACTCTCTGCGGTGGTACAGCCGGTATCTTCCAGCCCTAATAAAAAGTCATGACGAAGAAAGGGGTAATCACCACCGAACCAGTGATCCCAATCTAAGGCAGAAATATCCCTGATGCTGCGGTAAATATCGAGTTGCATGATGTCGCCAGAGCCCGTGTGTCAGAGAGGTGATACGTGCCCAGCAACAAAGTGTCCCACAATACCTAACAGCATAATGAGACCAATCCATTTACTTTGGTTGAAAGCCTTAAAGCAGGCTTGCTCTTCTCGGTCACGAATTAACCACTGGTGCCAGCAAAAAAGCAGCGCGATACATAACACGGCTAAGTAGAACGGCCAGGTAAAGCTGAACGCAGCGCCGGTTTTTAGGAAACAGGCCAGCGCACCGATTTGCATGACGGCTATGAGCCTTCGATCCAGGTGTCCAAACAGTATCGCCGTAGATTTTATGCCAATGGCAAGGTCGTCCTCTCGATCTACCATGGCGTACTGGGTGTCATAGACCACAGTCCACAGTAAGTTTCCTAAAAATAACCACCATAACGCCGTCGGCAAAGTGTTGGTGACTGCGGCAAACGCCATAGGAATAGACCACGAAAACGCAGCTCCCAAAACAAACTGCGGTAAGTGCGTAAACCGCTTCATGTAGGGATAGAGCATCGCCAGGACGACACCGACTACGGATAATTTCACCGTCAATGCATTGGTTGACAGCACTAATGCCAGCGCCGTTAAGAGCAGTACCAAGAGCAGCACAAACGCCTCGGTTGCAGACACCAAGCCGGTGACCAGCGGTCGATCACGGGTCCGTGCTACGTGACCATCGAGCTTGCGGTCGGCGAGGTCGTTGGCAACACAGCCCGCGGCCCGCATGACGACAATACCCACCGCAAAGATGCACAGTATTTTTAAATCTGGCCACCCTTCGCTGGCAATAAGCAGTGCCCAGGTAGTGGGTGCCGCCAGCAGCCACGTCCCAATGGGTTTGTGAAAGCGCATGAGTCGCCAGAGTCCCTGCAGCTTACTGTCTGAGCTGGGGGACTCGGGCTGCGCTATCGGACTTTGAGTCTTAGAGGTCATAGTGCGGTGTCAAAAAAGTCTACGGTGAGGCGTAGTGTAACCTGTTCAGACTCGGGCAAAGGCTTGGCGTTCACCGGTCCAACGGTCAACAAGCAGCGCGCAGCGGTCTGGGTAGTGCTCTATCAGTTGCTCTGCTGCCTCCGCCACCTGATCTAGCAATATTTCATGGGCGGGCAACTGTGCCACGCGAAATGAGGTAAGGCCAGTTTGGCGTGTGCCCAGAAGTTCTCCGGGCCCCCGGAAAAGCAGATCTTGTTCCGCGATGTAAAAGCCATCATTGCTTCGCCGCATAACCTCCAAGCGCTCGCGCCCCCTTTGGCTCAAAGGGGCTTGGTACAAAAGAACACAGTGGCTCGCAACGGCGCCTCGCCCCACCCGGCCTCGTAGTTGATGTAGCTGAGCGAGCCCCAGACGTTCTGGGTTTTCAATAATCATAAGGCTGGCATTGGGGACATCAACGCCCACTTCGATTACCGTCGTGGCCACCAACAGTTCGATATTTCCGGACTTAAATGCCGCCATCATGGCTTCTTTTTCCGCGGGCGGTAAGCGTCCATGAATTAGGCCAATGCGCAAATTAGGTAGCTGGGTTTGTAACAATTCCGCTGTGGCTTCCGCGGCCCTGGCGTCGAGATTTTCAGATTCTTCAATCAAGGTGCATACCCAATAGGCTTGCCGACCCTCACTGCACGCGGCCCCGACACGCTGTATCACTCGATCCCTGCGCTGACTATCAAGAAGTGTGGTTTGAACCGGTGTGCGCCCAGGCGGTAGCTCATCAATCACCGAACAATCGAGGTCTGCATAGGCCACCATGGAGAGGGTCCGGGGAATGGGTGTGGCGGTAAGAACCAGTTGGTGAGGGAGCGCCTCCCCCGAGGCTTTTTCGGTTAGGGCTAATCTCTGATGGACACCAAAGCGGTGCTGCTCATCGACAATCACCAGCGCAAGGGAGGCGAAGTTAACCCCCTCCTGAAACAATGCATGGGTGCCGACAACCAGCCCTACAGCCCCATCACTAATTTCTTGTAACACCTCGGTGCGTGCTCGACCTTTTATCCTTCCACTCAACCAAGCAATACGAACATTGAAGGGCTCTAACCATTGCTTAAAGGTTTGTAAGTGCTGCTCCCCCAAAAGCTCAGTGGGTGCCATTAAGGCCACCTGTTGGCCGGCTTCAATAGCCGTGATGCAGGCCATGGCGGCAACAAATGTTTTACCTGATCCAACGTCCCCCTGAATCAGTCTCAGCATGGGGCTGGATAATCTCATGTCATGGGCTATTTCTTGGATCACTCTTTGCTGAGCGGCAGTAGGCTGGAACGGCAGGTCGGCGAGGAACGGCCCACCTATCGATTGATCGCTTTTCATGGCCACTGCCAGACAGGCTTTTTCTTGTGCCCTGAGCATTTGTAAGGACAAATTATGGGCGACCAGTTCTTCCAGTGCCAATCTCAGCTGTGCTGGATGCTGCCACTCTCGAATGCTTTCTACTGGTGCATTGGGCGGTGGGCGGTGCAGAAACTCAATGGCATCAGCCAGTGCAAAGGGAGAGTCAGCCACGCCCTGCAACAAGTCTTCAGGGCAATTTTTTTTGAGAATGGTCAATGCTTGTTCGGTCAGTTTCCGCCAAAGCCCCTGGCCCAAGCCCTCGACGGTTGGGTAAATGGGTGTCAGGGCGGCTTCCAGTAAGATGCTTGCATCCTCAAGGCGGTATTCAGGATGAACCATGTCGAGACCGGCACCGGACCGACGGGCTTGCCCAAATAAAGCGATAGGAAGCCCCGGCTTCATTTGTTGCGCCTGCGCGCGGCGAAAGTGGAAAAATCTTACGGTAAGTACACCGGTACCATCTTCTATTTTGGCGATCAGTGTCGGCCTTCGACCGGGTACGATACTGGCTAAGCGTATAGATCCCTGTACCACCGCATCCACGCCATCCTGCAGGCTGCCAATGGTTGTTACCTGGGTGCGGTCTTGGTACCGCAATGGAAAGTGGTAAAGAATATCTTCGACACAAAACAGGCCCAACTCTTCGAGTCGCTGCTGAAGTTTGGGGCCAACACCGCGTAAAGTGCCGATGGATGCCCCCAGAGAGTTGGCTGGGGTTGAGGTCATTAAAAAAGATTCATCTGTTTGCGATCACACAATAGCCTAAGTGAAAGGGCATAATAGAGTCATCATAGTCTGTGAGAGAAGTTTCGGTGAGTTCACCACATGTTTTGATGGTTGGTTGCGGCGATCTTGGCATACGCCTTGGGAAACAGCTTGCGGCTGAGGGCTGGCGAGTGAGTGCCGTGCGGCGACGTGTTGACCCGCTTCCCGACAATTTCAATGCCATTACCGGTGATTATACGCAGCGCGCTGACCTGACGGGCCTTATCGATTTACAGCCCGATTATGTGGTGTTCACCCCCCTGCCGACGGCGAGAGATTCTGCTGGATATTATCAAGGTTATGCGGCTCCCGTAGCACAGATGGCGGAACTGGGGCTGTTGTCATCGCTTAAAGGGGGCGTTTTGGTGTCGTCTACCCGCGTGTACGCGCAGGCCGGTGGAGACTGGGTCGATGAAAGTTCTCCCCTTACCCAAACAGACCCCCTGGCAGCCAGCATTATAGAAGCAGAGCGTCAATTTCTGGCCGTGTGCCCGGGTGCGACAGTGCTGCGGGCGTCAGGTATTTACGGTGAGTGGCCGGGCATGTTGATTCAGCGATTGCAAAAAGGTCTTTGTAGCCCGGATCCTGAGCGTATTAGCAACCGAATTCATCGGGATGATCTCGCTGGAATTATGGCATTTTGCTTGCGTCGTCTTGAACAAGGGGAAACCAATGACCCGGTTTATATCGCGAGTGATCAACGCCCATCACAAGTAGGGGAGGTTGAAGCCTGGTTGATCAAGCGGCTTGGTCTTTCTGCCATGAAAGGTGTCGCCACCAGCCGTCTCGCTAATCGTCGGTGCAGTAGTCAGCTTTTGCGCAGTGCGGGTTATCGTTTTAGTTATCCCGACTATCAAACAGGGTTTTCTGCACTAATGGCCCAGCACCTACCCTAGAACCTGAACACGCCTCACAGGCTTAAAGACTGAGGATAGCCTCAATTTCTACCGCAACGCCCTTAGGCAGCGCTGCAACTTCAACGCAGGCTCGCGCCGGATAGGGTTCGTCGAAGTGTTGCTCCATGATCCCATTTACGGTGGCAAAGTTACCGAGATCGGTGAGAGAAATGTTGATTTTTACGGCGTCGTTCAGCTGGCCGCCAGCGGCCTCAGCAATCGCCGAAAGGTTGGCAAACACCTGTTGCGTTTCTGCTTCTATCCCACCACTGACACAGGTCATAGTGTTTGGGTCGAGAGGGATCTGCCCTGAAATCCAGACCGTGTTACCCACTTTAATCGCCTGTGAATAAGGCCCGATGGCTGCAGGTGCGGCTTCAGTGGAAATGACGGCTCTGTTGGACATGGAGATTTTTCCTCGTTAGGACTTTGACAGGGTAGGCGTTAGCGTCGGCTGATACGGATAACGCGCCTTACGCCCTCAACCGTTCTTAGCCGCTTCATGATGCGTGCAAGGTGGATACGGCTACGCACCTGAAGTTCGATATCGACATAGGTGTATTGGGCATCTTTATCGGTGGTTGAAATGCGATCAATATTCATGCCGACGGTGCTTAGTCTTGTGGCAACAACGGCAATGATGCCACGTCGGTTCTCAGATTCTAGTCGCAGCCCGACCGAATAAAGGCCCTCCGCTTCTTCATCCCATCTGAGGTTCATCATTCGCTCGGGATGCTCGCGCATTTCCAACAAATTTCTGCAGTCCTCGCGATGAACTACCAAGCCTTTTTCAGGGCTTAGATACCCGCCAATAGGGTCACCCGGTAAAGCACAGCAGCACTTGGCGTAGGTGACAATGAAGCCTTCTGTACCTCGAATGGCCACGGCCTCACTGCGCTCGGGGTCGACCGGCCCAGCAGTGGCACCCGCGATACGACTCGCAACAATTTGGGGCAGTAAATTCCCCAGTGCAATATCGATAAACAAGGTATCGAGGTCTGGACTGCCCAATTTTTTGAGTGTGGGTTCTAACAGTTCGCCCATAAAGTCATCAATTCTGACGCCATGAGCGATAAGGGCTTTGTTGAGCAGGTTTCGGCCTAACTCAATCGAGTCCTCTCTGCGTTGGTCTTTCAAAAAGTGCCGAATATGTGTCCGTGCTCTTGCGGTGACCACGTAATTAAACCAATCAGGATTCGGTCTTCCGTTGGGCGAGGTAATGATTTCAATGGTTTGCCCGCTTTCAAGAGGCTCGGAAAGGGGCGCGAGACGCCGATTTATTCGACAGGCCACGCAGGCATTGCCAATGTCGGTATGCACCGCATAGGCGGCATCGACAGCGGTGGCGCCTCGCGGTAGTTCCATAATGTCTCCGCGGGGCGTAAAGACATAAACTTCATCGGGAAAGAGGTCCATTTTGACACTTTCAATGAATTCCATCGGGTTGCCGGCCCGCTGCTGCATTTCCAAAAGCCCTTGCACCCACTCTCTTGCTCGTGTGTGGGAAGCGCTCACTGACCCGTTGTCTGACTTATAAAGCCAGTGGGCTGCGATGCCGTTGTTGGCCATGTCCTCCATTTCGCCCGTGCGAATTTGTATCTCTATCGGTATACCGTGCATCCCTTTTAATACCGTGTGTAACGATTGGTAGCCGTTTGCCTTAGGGATAGCAATATAGTCAGTAAATTCTCCGGGAACGGGTTTGTAAAGGCTATGGACCGCTCCAAGGACGCGATAGCAATCATCGACAGACTCAACAATGATTCGAAATGCGAAAATATCCATGATTTCGGAAAACGATTTCCGCTTTGCCTTCATTTTCGAATAAATACTGTAGAGGTGCTTCTCTCGCCCGATAACACGGCATTCAAGCTCATCTCGGGATAAAGCTGTTTTAATCTGGTTGCGCACCTGATTAATGAGGGACTTGCGATTGCCGCCGGCACTGCGAATTGCTGCATCAATACGGCGTGCTCGCATAGGATATAAAGCTTTAAACGCTAAGTCTTCTAGCTCCATACGAACCGAGTTCATACCCAGGCGTAGTGCAATGGGCGCGTATATGTCGAGGGTCTCCCCGGCGATGCGCTTGATTTTTTCTCGACTGAGTACGCCTAAAGTTCGCATGTTGTGCAGCCGATCGGCGAGCTTTACGAGAATCACTCGGATATCACGGGCCATGGCTAACGCCATTTTTTGGAAGTTTTCGGCCTGCTTGTGTTCGAGGCTGTCGAACTCTATGTGGGTTAGTTTACTCACCCCGTCTACGAGTTCTGCCACTTCTGCACCGAACTGGGCGCCAATATCTTCCTTGGTAACACCGGTATCTTCGATGGTGTCGTGCAGCAGGGCGGCCATAAGGCTTTGGTGGTCCATGTGCATTTCTGCAAGAACACCAGCGACCGCTAGAGGATGGGTGACGTAAGGCTCACCGCTGCGTCGTACTTGGCCGTAGTGAGCCTGTTCAGCGAAGAAGTAGGCGCGCTTCACGAGCAATACTTGCGTATCGTGAAGATAGGAATTGATCTGACGTTCAAAGCTTGCGAAGGAACGGTCGGCGTTGCCGCCAACCTTTGGCTGCGCACTGGCGGCGGTTTTTAACCGCAGCCGTGACCTAGCATCTGTGATAGAGCTACTAAGGACCTGGAAAGTACCGGCAACCAAAGGTCTCTATTACCGGGAGCTTAGTAAACGGGTGTTTCGAAGCTTGCTGCCAGCTCTTCTTCAGCTTCGATTTCGGTTTCGCGTGCGATAAGCTCAGGCGTCACCTTGCCTTCCGCAATTTCGCGCAAAGCAATGACTGTAGGCTTGTCTGATTCTTCATCGACAAGTGGGTCCTTTCCTTGAGTGGCGATTTGACGAGCCCGTTTTGCCGCGAGCATAACCAGCTCAAAACGGTTGTCCACGTTGTCTAAACAATCTTCTACAGTGATGCGTGCCATGGGTGAAGCGCTCTCCGGTTAACGTCGCACAAATGCGAAACAGTCCACCAGTATACCCCACTAAGGCCAGTAACGGACTATGGTAAAAATCACCTCAGCGATCGGTTAGGGCTCTGAGAATCGTGGTTAGATTCTTCGATTGATAATCGAGAGTGAGCCTAAGGCTGTCAGTAATTGTGGTGAGCTCAGCAAGTGCACGATCAAAGTCGTCGTTGAGGACTAAATAATCGGCATCTGACCAGTGGGCCATTTCGCTTTGTGCTTCGTCCATGCGTCGCTTAATGGTGTCGAGGTCATCCTGCCCCCGTTTTGTGAGCCGACTTTCTAGGTCCGAGATTGAGGGTGGTAATACAAAAATACAGCAGCTTTCCGGGCACACGGCTTTAACTTGTCGGGCCCCCTGCCAATCAATTTCTAAAATCACGTCATTGCCTGCTGCTCTGAGCTGCGCGACTTGGGCTTTGGCTGTTCCATAAAAGTGACCAAACACTTCTGCCCACTCAAAGAACTCTCCAGACTCCCGGGCGGCAAGAAAGGCTTCCTTGGAGATAAAATGGTAATTGACGCCATCAACCTCTCCTGGCCGCATAGGACGCGTTGTATGGGACACGGAAACACCCAGGTTTTTCCTGCGCTCAATCAGTGCGCGTACTAGGGAGGTCTTACCTGCCCCGCTGGGCGCGGATACGGTTAGTAAGTTGCCCGTTGGTGGATGCTCTGCCAAGCCTCAGTACCTCCTTTACTCAATGTTTTGAATTTGTTCCCGCATTTGTTCGATGAGCACCTTGAACTCTACAGCAGTCTGCGTCGTTAATAGTGAAGCCGACTTTGAGGCCAAAGTGTTGGCTTCACGGTTGAGCTCCTGCATCAAAAAATCAAGACGGCGGCCACAAGGCTGGGTGCCCTCTATCGCGACCTCTATTGCCATGAGGTGCGCGTCAAGTCTATCCAGTTCTTCATCGACATCGGTTTTCTGGGCGCTGTAAACCAGCTCTTCCTCCAGCCTTTTGCCGTCGGGTTCCACAGACAACTGTTGTATTCGGCTCAGTAGCCGCTGTCGATTGGCCTCTTGAAGGTCGGGTAGCGCCGTTCGGAAGTCTGCTAGATAGTGCTTAAAGGCCTCGCACCGACTTAAGATAAGGCTTTTCAGTTTACTGCCTTCTTCTTCTCTGCTGGCGACCAATGCGCTAAGCGCCTGTGCTAGCGCGTCTGTGCCTGCCTCGACCCACACAGCTTCGGCGGTAGTTTCTCCAGAGATAACGCCGGGGGCCAATAGCAATGCGAGTTGATCAGGGGGTGCAGCGTCGGGGAATTGTTCGCCAAGCTGATTCATTACGGTATGTAATTCATCGAGGCGCCCTTGGTCTAGCCGCAACGACCCGCCCTGTTTTGAGAGGTCAGTTCGTACCGAGACGTCTACTTTGCCTCGGGTGATTAATTTTGCAATCTTTTGACGCCAGGATACTTCCTGTGATCGAAGTATTTCAGGGCAACGAAACTGCACATCGAGATAACGATTGTTGACCGATCTCATTTCTATTGTGACCGATGCCGAGTCAGTTGTTACAATGGCCCGCGAAAAGCCAGTCATGCTTTGTGTCAACTTGCTACCTCCCTGTTGTTCCTGTGCCGTTATCAGTGACGCTGCGTCCTGAGTTTAACAGTTAGGGCCGCCGTGGCGCTGCCAATGACACTTCCACCCTCTCAAAGGAGTTTGTTCTATGTCGGTTACGTTGGATCGCCCAAGCGGTAGAGCGCTTGATGAGCTGAGAGCAATAACCTTTGAACGTAATTTTACTTGTCATGCGGAGGGCTCGGTCCTGGTGTCGTTTGGACAAACTCGAGTGCTTTGTACGGCTTCATTAACTCCGGGAGTACCGGGGTTTTTGCGAGGTAAAGGTCAGGGATGGCTGACGGCAGAGTATGGAATGCTGCCCAGATCCACAGGCAGCCGAATGAGCAGAGAGGCCAGTCGAGGCAAGCAGTCTGGGCGCACCGTTGAAATTCAGCGGCTAATTGGGCGATCGCTGCGGGCCGCGATTGATTTAAAGGCGCTAGGTGAAAATACGCTGACTTTAGACTGTGATGTCATTCAGGCCGATGGCGGTACCCGGACAGCGTCTATTTCGGGAGCCTGCGTAGCCGTTGTTGACGCCCTGAATACGCTACAACGCAAGCAAGCCTTACAGTCTGATCCGCTGAAGTTTTTAATTGGTGCGGTTTCGGTGGGCGTTTGGAAAGGCCAAGCTGTACTAGATCTTGATTATGCTGAGGATTCGACCGCGGACACGGATATGAATGTCGTGGTTGCAGAAGGTGGAGGCCTGATCGAGGTACAGGGCACCGCTGAAGGCGCCGCGTTTGAAAGAGCCGAACTAAACAACATGCTTGGCCTGGCTGTTGCAGGTGGTCAGATTATTATCAACAAGCAGCGTGAGGCGCTGTCGGTTTAAAGCTCGAGGTCGTACTCGATGATGACGGGTGCATGGCTTGAAAATGCATCGTCGGTATTGATCACAGCACTCATAACTCGCCCCTCCAAGGACGAAGATGTGATGTGTGTGTCTGAGCGTAGTGCACCGCCATCATCTCCTTCGGGCCACCAGGTAAAGTCTTCAGAGCCTGTATTTAGGCTTCTGAAAGCGTCGCAATAGCCGTTCTGATACAACTCTTGAAGCCAGGCCTGCTCGATGCTAGAAAATCCTGGAATATCAATTCGGTTACCCGCCTCTTCGGCATCGATCGGCGCCCCGATTAACTCCCAACCGCCGCAGAAGATAAAGTCCCTGCGTTTATTTTTGATTTTCTGCAGGTGCAGGCCTAGTTGCTCCAAAAATTTCAATTTAGTGTTCATAGCCTCGTCATTGGCCAGGCCACTTGGCATCAGTAACGACCCTACACTGACATTGGGATAGTCGGCCTGAATGTACAGGCCGCGGCTGTCAAAATCAGCGAAGCCCAGGCCCGTCATAATCGCTTTTGGAAGCTTTTTACAGTAAATGGCGACGCCATTACGTTTCGGATTATCAAAGTCGTCAAGGAAGTAGGGGCTGTAGTTCTGGGGGAAATACACGTCTTCTTTTAAGGTATATTCAGAACAACGCGTATCCTGCAGGCACACGATGTCGGCGTCTTCCTCGTGGAGCCAGTCAAAAAGGCCGGCTTTCTGTGCCTGCTCTAGGCCTTCAACTACTAAACTGACGACTTTCATTGCTAGTCCTGTATAAACAACGCCAGTATCATAGGGCAAGGTAAAGCCACCTGCCATCACGACCGTAGAGAAATGTGAGATTGTCAGATTTTAATTGCCCAATAACCCAACGAAGAATACCGCTATGAGCAACGCAGCGCATACCGCCACACGTAAGGCGTTTATTGAATTGGCTATCCGCTGTCAGGTCTTACGGTTTGGCGAATTTGAGTTGAAATCTGGCCGTGTGAGCCCATACTTTTTTAATGCCGGAGGGTTTTCCGGCGGCCAAGCTTTGGCGGAGCTAGGGCGGTGCTATGCCAATACACTGGTCGCGTTTGACTTAATTCCCACGGTCTTATTTGGGCCCGCCTACAAAGGTATTCCGCTGGTGACCGCGACAGCGATGGCCCTCGCGAGCCATCATGGTCTGGATGTGCCCTACAGCTTTAACCGTAAGGAACCCAAAAATCATGGAGAGGGCGGCTTGCTGGTGGGTGCGCCGCTGAAGGACGATGTGGTTATCGTTGATGATGTGATCACTGCGGGAACCGCCATAAGAGAAGCGATTACGCTCATCCGAGATGCTGGTGCTCAACCTTCTGGGGTTGTCATTGGTCTGGATCGCTGCGAATGTGGATCGGGCACTCGCTCTGCGGTCGAAGAGGTCCGCGATGAGCTTGGGCTGAGGGTTGCTAGCGTCATAACGATGCATGACATCATTGAATGGCTTGAGTCCACTCAGGATCTGAGCCAATATCTTGAGCCTATGCAACGTTATCGAGATCGTTATGGGGTTTAGCCCCCGCTTAATTGGTGCCCTTTTCACGGCATTGTGTGCGATAGCTGCTCATCAGGTTGCGGCTGAAAACTTGTATCGCTACCGGGCCGACAACGGGGTTTTGGTGGTGGATTTTCACGTCCCCGTTGAGTACGCCGACAACGGCTATGAAGTTTTAGATGCCAATGGCCTGGTGGTCTCTGTCGTTCCCAGGGCGATGACATCAGAAGAGCGTGCGAATGTGGCACTTTCTCGCGAGCTTGAGGAGGATGCCAAGTCAGAACAGCAGCGTCTACAAAACTGGGATGAGTCGCTGCTTCTACGCTACTCGACTATCGCCGATATTGAAGACGCCAGAGACCGATCTCTGAGCGATTTAAAAATTCGGGTTTCTATTCTTAAGTCCAATCGCAGAAGCTTGCGGCAGCAAGAAGAGAACGCCCAAGCCCGGGTTGCCGCGACAGAGCGTTCCGGTGTAGAACCGCAACCCGTCGACCTTGAGAATATTAAGCTGCTTAAACGAGAGATCGAGAGTACCGACGATAAAATTACGACGCGCGCGACTCAAATTACTGAAATGATTGCGCTTTATGAGCGTGATATCGACCGCTTTGAGCAGTTGCAAGATGTTGTTCGATTACGCCACCAACTGGAAACACCGCCCCAGTAGGTTGGTTAACCCGGTACTGGCCGCATCAGGTTAGTGGCTAGCAATGCCCATTGCGTGTCCCAGCCTTGTATCGGCGAGCGTTTAAACCCACTGCGAACAAACTGTGAAATTCTGCCTTCAGCGGCGGCGAGTATCAAGCTAGCGCTGTCGGCGAGCAATAGGGTTGGCCGCAGCTGCTCTTTGACTTCAGCCTCCCTCAATGTTGTGCGCAGTTGGGTTTCGATGCGATCAAAGAGCTGCGCAACACGAAGATGCAGCCTTTCCGACTCCCCTTGCAGGGCTTCTCCATGGAGAATGCGGGTAATGCCCGGGTTGCGCTCACAAAACCCGAGCAACAACTCTAGGATTCGATAGCAGCAATCGAGGCTATTTTGTTTATCTTCCGTGATGCGGCTGATTCGCGTGAACAAGGTCGCCTCTACGAACTCAATCAGCGCCTCAAACATTTTCGTTTTAGAGGGAAAGTGCCGATAAAGGGCCGCTTCCGACACCCCGACCTCTTTGGCGAGCCTAGCCGTGGTAATACGAGTATCTGGGCCTTGCTCAAGCATCGCGGCCAATGCCTGCAAGATTTGATCTCGGCGTCCTAATTTTGAGTTTGCCATGGACGGTAAATCCAGCGGAAGTCACTTTCATGCTAGCTATAGACGGGGGCTAGTGCAATTTTTAATGGCCCTCAGGGCTAAATATTATGGTGCACTAGTATTTATTGCTAATCAGAGTACCAATACCTTCATCGGTAAAAATCTCTAGGAGCGCAGCATGGGGCACACGACCATCAATAATATGAGCACTTGTGACGCCATGTTTTACCGCATCGAGGGCGCAGCGTATTTTTGGCAGCATCCCGCCCTTAACCACGCCATCAGAAATCAGCCGGTCGACTTCTTCAGTGGACAGGCCTGTTAAAACGTCGCCTTTCTGATCGAGCAGCCCAGCTACATTGGTCAAGAGCATGAGTTTTTCCGCATGCAGTACTTCAGCTATTTTTCCAGCGACTAAATCGGCGTTTATATTGTAAGTTTTACCATCGGCACCGCCGGCAATCGGTGCAATGACGGGTATAAAGTCACTATCGCCTAGCATTTTTAGAACCTGTATATCGACGGACGTTACCTCGCCGACTAAACCAATATCGCGAAGGTCCTCTCCTGCGCTATCGAGCTGCAGCTTCTGGGCCTTTAACAGCTCGCCGTCTTTACCGGTTAAACCCACTGCTCTGCCACCATTTCGATGAATGCAGTCCACAATTTCTTTATTGACGCTGGCTCCCAGCACCATCTCAACGACATTCATCGTGGGTGCATCTGTAACGCGCATGCCCTCCACAAATTCACTTTTTATTTGTAGCCGGTCTAAAAGCGCACCAATCTGGGGTCCCCCACCGTGAACAATGACAGGATTCATGCCCACCAGCTTCATTAGAACAACGTCTCGGGCAAAGGTTTCAAAGAGCTGAGGATCAACCATGGCATTACCGCCGAACTTGATAACAATCGTCCGTCCAGTAAAACGCTGTATGTAAGGTAGCGACTCGGTTAAGACGCGGGCAACTTGTGTCGCGTCGTCACGGTTCAGAGACATGGGATTTTACTCTACGTGTGAATGGGTTAGAAAAGTCCGAAGCATCATATCAGAAGGGCAAATCGAGGCCAGGTTCTGCCTCGGTGATAGCTTTACGTAAAACCCCTTTGATTCGCTCAAGGCTGGCGTCGTCGTTGCCCTCAAACCGCAAGGACAGTGCCGATTCCGTGGTGGAGTTGTGCACGAGGCCCCAGCCATCGGCAGAATCAATGCGGAGACCATCCAGTGTGGTGATTCGAGCTCCCGAGACACCGGCCTCGGTCAACTTATAGAGTCGATCTCCGTCGCTGTCATGTGTTAATTTTGGTCTTCAAACTGCGACAGTTTTTGACGACACCGCTCGATTAAAAGCTTGGCCAAGTTTTGCTTCGTGGTTAAGGGCATGACGTCGTGCCCGGTATCATCCAGCCAAGTCACCCCATTGATGTCGCTGTTAAAACCTATGTCGGCCTGGCTAACATCATTGGCAATCACGACATCAAGCTGCTTTGTTAAACGTTTGCCTTCTGCATACTCTAGGAGTTGCTCGGTTTCGGCCGCAAACCCCACAACCAAAGACGGTCGATGGGCTGATCCGGCCACCTCAGTAATAATATCTGGATTACGAACAAGATTTAAAGTCAGCGTGTTGCCGACTTTCTTTATCTTTTGTGGTGCGTTGAATTCTGCTCGGTAGTCTGCAACCGCAGCGCTGCCCACAAATAGATCTGTGGGTTTTTGAATCTGGTCTATGCAGACTTCATGCATTTGTAGCGCGGTCTCTACGTTGATACGTGTGACGCCTTTGGGGGTGTCGAGCATGACAGGTCCGCTGATCAAAATAGTCTCCGCTCCGGCTTCAGCGGCGGCTTGGGCCAGTGCAAAGCCCATTTTTCCCGAGCTGTGATTCGATATGTAGCGAACGGGATCCATCGGTTCCCGGGTAGGCCCCGCCGTTATAATAGCGCGCTTGCCTTCCAACGCTCTGGTCGGGAAGTGGGCGCTGATTTCAGCGCTGATTGTTTCGGGTTCTGTTAGCCTTCCGGCACCGACGTCACCACAAGCTTGTTCACCTGCATCCGGTCCAATAATTTTTACGCCGCGTTCTTTTAGGGTCTGAATGTTGGCGGTTGTCGCTGCGTTATTCCACATGTGTTGGTTCATGGCAGGGGCCACAAACAGGGGCGCAGGGGTCGCTAAGGCGGCTGTTGTGAGCAGATCATCTGCTCGTCCTGCAGCGAGCCGGGCCACCGTATCGGCTGTTGCGGGGGCCACGAGGAAGATATCAGCCCATCGCGCCAATTCGATATGCCCCATGCCCATTTCCGCTGTTTCATCAAGAAGCTCGGTGTGGACTGGATACCCAGATAACGATTGCAGCGTGAGTGGCGTGACGAAGGCCTGTGCACCTCGGGATAAAATGATGCGCACTGATGCACCATCACCCCGGAGTAGGCGTATTAATTCGGCGATTTTGTAGGCGGCAATGCCGCCTGTGACACCGATGATGATGTTCCGACTGTGAAGGTGTCCCATTAGATAGCGCTAACCCAGAAAATACCCTGAACACTAGCACTTGGAGCGCTTTTTGGACACATTTAGCATTTCACGGTCCGGCAACAGGTTTGAAAGCAGCTGCCTTCGTAGCGACGCCGATTTGTTGGCGGCGGCTCTCGGGCTGCCGGCGGGAGCCGCTGCTGCTGAGGTCGCCCATTACCTAAGTCAGCACCGTGGATCTTTGCGTGAGGGCGTTGCCTCGTTACTCAATAGCGACAAGCCTATTGCCGGGGTCGGGGGGCAGCGACGCCGCCAGCTTAGCTGTGCGCTTTTATTGGCAACACGGCTCGCCGAAGAGCAGCTATTTGACCGAGCGACACTAATAACCCCCCGCTGCTGCTATGACTATTTGCGGCACCATTATCAGTTGGAGCATAGAGAGGTGTTTACCTGTTTTTTTCTGAATACTCAGCGGCAGTTACTGGCGTGTCGTGATATGTTTTTGGGCACGCTGCATACTGCGCCGGTCTATCCTAGAGAAATCGCTGCTATGGCGCTGAAATTGAGCGCCTCAGCCATTATTGTTGCCCATAACCACCCTTCTGGGTCTTTTACCCCTAGTGATGCAGACATTCGACTGACCGAGCGGCTGAGTCGCGCTCTCGAGCTGCTCGATATAGACCTGCTTGACCATTTAATTGTGGGGCAAGGGGGGTTTTTGTCGATGGCCTCTGAGGGTTTGGCAAGGTTTCGCTGACTAAGGCTTGCGGTAATGTCGGGGTTTTGGTATGTTGCGCACCCTTTTTTCAGTGTCCTGCGACGGGTTTAACCATGTCTCGAGTCTGTCAAGTTACCGGTAAGCGTCCGGTAACCGGTAACAACGTGTCTCACGCTAAGAACCGAACACGTCGTCGTTTCCTCCCCAATCTGCACAATCATAGGTTTTGGGTGGAGTCCGAGAAGCGTTTCGTTTCTCTTCGTATATCCCCAAAAGGGATGCGTATCATTGACAAGCGCGGAATCGATACCGTGCTTGGCGAGTTGCGTGCCCGTGGTGAAAAAGTTTAAAGGAGAATTGATATGCGTGAAAAAATTCGCATGAACTCAACGGCGGGTACCGGCCACTTTTACACGACCGACAAAAACAAGCGTACGATGCCCGAGAAGCTGGAAATGAAAAAGTTTGACCCAGTGGCTAGGCAACACGTTATTTATAAGGAAGGCAAGATCAAATAGATTTTGCGGCTTTCTTTGAAATTACCCCGGTGCTGGACAGTCCCGGGGTTTTTTGTGTCTGATGATTTATGCCTGAACTGCCGGAAGTAGAAACGACGCGCCGGGGGATAGACCCCCATGCGGTTGATCGGTGCATTGAGCGGGTTGTTGTCCGCAATCCTAAACTGCGTTGGCCTATCGAAGACACGCTCCCCACCCTCGCTGCAGGGCAGAGAATTCGAGGCACCCGACGGCGTGCAAAATATCTGTTAATCGACCTCGATCGCCATACGCTGATGGTGCACCTTGGTATGTCGGGTTCCTTGCGGATCATGCCGGCATCAACTCCGCCCCTGTTCCATGACCATGTTGATATTGTCCTTAGCGACGGCAATTGCCTTCGGTATAACGACCCCCGCCGTTTTGGAAGTTTGCACCTACTGACCTCTGATGATCACGCGCTGTTACGACATTTAGGGCCTGAGCCCTTATCCAATGACTTCGATGGGGCCTGGTTGTACCAGGCCGCGAGGGGCAGAAAGGCGGCGGTGAAACAGTTTTTAATGGACGGGCGAATTGTGGTGGGTGTTGGCAATATATACGCCAACGAAGCGCTGTTTATGGCGGGAATCCGGCCAACACGTAGTGCAGGTAAGATTAGTTTAGAGCGCTACCAGCGCTTGGCCGAGGCAGTGAAAGTGCTGTTGGCGGCGGCTATTGAGCAGGGTGGCACGACCCTCAGAGATTTTGTCGGTGGTGACGGGAAACCCGGTTATTTTGCACAAAAACTACGCGTTTATGGTCGTGGCGGTCAGTTGTGCCGGGTCTGTGCTGGCCGACTGCAGGACATTAGGCTGGGCAACCGCAGCTCGGTGTTTTGCGCGAACTGTCAGCGCTAGCGGGCGAATTTCTTCTTTAGAGCTTCCGCCACGTTAGGCGCCACAAATGGCGTGATATCACCGCCCATAGAGGCAATCTCCCGAACTAGGGAGGACGAGATATAAGCAAGGTTTTCTGAAGGAGTCAGGAACACGCTTTCAAAATCAGGCTTCAAGGCTCGATTCATGTTGGCAAGTTGGTATTCGTATTCAAAGTCGGCGACCGCTCGCAACCCCCGCAACACACAATGAGACCCCTGTTCGGTCACAAGGTCAGTCAAGAGCCCAGTAAAACTGCAGACCTCCACGTTATTAATATGACTTAAAGCTTCGCGGGTTAGCGTTGTGCGCGCTTCTAAATCAAAGAGCGGCTGCTTCTTTTCGCTTTGCGCTATCGCAATGACCACACGATCAAAAAGCTTCCCAGCCCGCTCGACCAAATCAATATGGCCTTTGGTGATGGGGTCGAAGGTTCCCGGGTAAACAATAGTTTGTGTGCGCATAACTGCGGATTCTCAGCCATAACCGCGATGAATGTACACAACGGGCCGCCTACAGACAAACATTATCCACGATCGCTAATAACTGATAACGAACGTTTCCGGCCACCTTATCCCGAATTACCTCTAAAGAAGCTGGTATGGGAGGGGGAGCCTGATTGCGCTCCATTTCAAGGTAAATTCTCGCGTCGTTAGCCAGTAACCCTTCGCGCACTAGATGCTCTAATGCGATACCCCCTAAATCCGATGAGTAGGGAGGGTCAATAAAAACAACGTCAAAGGGTGCACCCTGCCACTGTAGTGCATTGCCACATACCACGGTTGCGCGCTGGTGGGCATTTAACTGGCTTAGGTGACTTCGGACCGCCTCTGCTGCTGCAGCGGCATTGTCGACAAAGGTGCAGTGGCTTGCGCCTCTGGAGAGAGCTTCTAGGCCCAGCGCGCCGCTGCCGGCAAAAAGATCGAGGCACCGGGCGCCATGAATGTGGTTTGTGAGCCAGTTAAAAAGCGTTTCTCTAACCCTGTCTGGAGTGGGTCTCAGGTTAGCAACTTCACCGGGGAAGTTAAGCTTCAGGCCGCGCCACTCACCACCAATAATGCGCAGTCGACCTGCACCGTGCCTAATTGCCTCTTTGCGCATGTCTGCTTCCTCGACGCAGTGCTACCATGTTGGGCTGTGGGCTGGGCCCAACCATCAACTGTCTGTCAAAACTGTAATGAGCACGTTGCCATGAAATTCTTTGGGCGCAAAGAAAAACCTGAGAAGCCAACCGAACGGCAAACGCTGGACGCGACAAGCACCGGTCTAGCCGAAGCAGTCTCCACCGATGATGCCGGTTTGTACTCCCGTTTCCGCCGCGGCTTGAGTCGCACTGGCGGTCACTTTTCCAGTGGACTTGGGTCGCTTTTTTTGGGGCGCAAGGCGATTGACGACGATGTCTTGGAGGCCTTAGAAGAGCAGCTGTTAAGGGCGGATGTGGGCATGGAGGCGACCCAGCGCATCGTTTCCGCCATTACTGAGCGAATTTCTCGTAAAGAGCTCTCCGACGGTGCCGCCGTTATGGCGGCCACAAAAACGGCGCTGCTTGATATTTTAGGCCCTTGCGAGCAACCTCTGGCAACTGACGCTCAGAAGCCTTTCGTGATACTGGTGGTGGGGGTCAACGGCGCTGGAAAAACCACCACCATTGGTAAACTTGCCCACCGCTTCAAAGCACAGGGTAAGCAGGTCATGTTGGCTGCCGGCGACACATTTCGAGCAGCTGCGGTTGAGCAGCTTCAAGCCTGGGGCGAGCGTAATGAAGTGCCCGTGATCGCTCAGCACACCGGCGCCGACAGTGCTTCGGTGTTGTTTGACGCGCTGCAGGCCGCGCATTCGAGGGGGGCGGATATCCTGATCGCAGACACGGCTGGCAGGCTCCAGAATAAAAGTCATTTGATGGATGAGCTGGAAAAAGTGGTCAGGGTTATGCAGAAGATTGATCCTCAGGCGCCCCACGAGACGCTGCTAGTACTAGACGCGGGCACTGGCCAAAATGCGGTGTCACAGGCTGAAGAATTTGACAAGACTGTGGGTGTGAGTGGTATTGCACTTAGCAAGCTAGATGGCACTGCCAGAGGGGGTGTAATTTTTGCGATCGCTCAGAAATTGGCACGACCTATTCGATTCGTGGGTATGGGCGAGGGCGTGACAGATCTTCAGCCCTTTGATGCCCGTGTGTTCGTGGATGCATTATTTGATAGTGAGTCACTGTAGCTCGTGATTGAATTTAACCGAGTGAGTAAGCGCTACGCGGACCATGATGCTCTGCGGGATATTTCGCTCACTATCGGTACCGGTGAAATGGTATTTCTCACCGGCCATTCGGGGGCTGGTAAGACAACGTTTTTGCGCCTGCTTATGCTGCTTGAGCGTGCCTCTATGGGCACACTGCGTGTTGACGGTCGAGATACAGCGCGTATTAAAGGTCGAAATATTGGCCGATATCGGGGTGAATTCGGCATTGTATTTCAAGATCATCAGCTGCTTTACGACAGGTCAGTTCTTGAAAATGTAGCCCTACCCCTGGAAATAGCCGGTTTCCGTCCCCGTGATGTTCAGCGTAGAACCCGGGCTGCGCTCGATAAGGTTGGGCTTTTGGGGCGAGAGAAAGCCAATCCAGCGGTTTTGTCCGGTGGAGAGCAGCAACGAGTGGGTATTGCGCGAGCCGTGGTTGCAAGGCCCCGATTTTTGATTGCCGATGAACCTACAGGTAACCTCGATCCACAGCTGTCGGCAGAGATCATGGGGTTATTCGAGGCGTTTAATCGCGTTGGCGTAACCGTTATCGTTGCGAGTCATGATCTCGCTTTAATTTCTAGACTACGCCACCGAATTGTCACGTTAAAAACCGGTAGGCTCGTGGCAGGAGCCGGACTATGAATAGGCCTGCGGCGGGGCTTGGCATTGCCCCTAGGCGCACCGTGGTTTCATGGGTACATCACCATCGGCAGGCAGCGTCTAGCAGTTTACTGCGTGCCCTAAGAGTACCGGTAGCGACAGGCCTGACGTGGCTCGTGGTGGGAATCGCACTGGCGCTGCCGGCCTCGCTGCTGGTGATTTTACAAAACATTGAGGCGGTGACCAGCGACATGCGCTCGCCGGCGCGTTTTTCTGTGTTGCTCGAATCGGGTACCTCTTTGAACAGCGCTCAAGATATTCTAAGTCGCGTTGAGAGCCGGGTTGATGTGCGTGATGTGACGCTCATCCCCCAAGATCAAGCGCTGGCAAGGTTTGCTGCTGATACCGGGTTGGTGGGGTTGCTGGATTCTATTCCGGACAATCCCTTGCCCCATACGCTGCTGGTTAACCCCTTGGCGAGTGTTGAATCGGAAGGTTTGTCAGAGCTAGCCCAAGGATTAAAGGCTGTGCGGGGTGTTGATCAAGTGGTGTTTGATACGCTTTGGCAGGCTCGGTTAGCCGGCGTACTGCAAGCAGGTAGACGGCTCGTGATGGGGATTGGCTTGCTCATGATGATGGGAGCTGTTCTTATTTTGGCCAATACGATTCGCCTTGCTATCGATGCCCGCCGGGATGAAATTGTTGTGATTAAATTGATTGGTGCGAATAACGCTTACGCGCGTCGTCCTTTTTTGTATACCGGATTGTGGTCAGGTTTTGGCGGCGGGTTACTGGGCGCCATTATGGTCGGCGCTTTTTTCATCTACTTATCTGAGCCGGTTAATCAGCTGCTACAGCTTTACAACAGTGATCGGCGTTTTACCGGGCTGGGGATCATGGGTGTTTTGAATATGATGTTTCTCGGCGGGACTCTAGGGTTGCTCAGCGCCTGGCATGCTGCAACGAGTCAGCTTAGAGAGCTTGAGCCCCGATAGCTTTTCATTCTCCACGGTTAGTGAACTTTTCCTTGATTAGCACTCTCTAACGCAGAGTGCTAAAATAAGGTATCGAGTGGAGGAGGATAACGATATGTCCGAATCAGGAAAAACAGTAGCCATGGGTCACGGGGCGGTCATGTTGATGACCCCTGGGGCTAATTTGCCGGCCTACGTTCAGGCGGTGAGCGGAATACCGATCCTGTCTGTTGAGCGTGAACGAGCACTGGCGGAAAAATTGTATTATGAGGAATGTGTTGACTCTGCGAGAGAGTTAGTACTTGCTCACCTGCGTTTTGTTGTACACATTGCGCGCAGCTACTCAGGTTATGGGCTGGCCGAAGCAGACCTTATTCAAGAGGGTAATGTGGGCCTTATGAAAGCGGTAAAGCGCTTTGATCCGAACAAAGGCGTGCGCCTTGTTTCCTTCGCTGTGCACTGGATTAAAGCAGAAATGCATGAGTTTATTTTACGTAACTGGCGCATTGTCAAAGTAGCAACGACTAAGGCCCAGCGTAAATTGTTCTTCAACTTGCGCAGCGCAAAGAAGTCTCTGGGCTGGTTGAGTGCGGAAGAGACCCGGGCGATCGCCGCAGATTTAGGCGTTGATGAGGCTGAAGTTCAACGTATGGAAGGCCGCCTATCAAGTCGTGATATCGCCTTCGACCTTCCTACTGATGCCGATGACGAAGACGCCTGGCAATCACCACAGGCGTACTTAGACGACATATCGACTGATCCAGCCCGCTGTATCGAGGCCGAAGATTCTGCTCGAGACGGTGAAGATAGATTGCGCTCCGCGATCGGCAGTTTAGATGAGCGAAGTCGCAATATTGTGACTCAGCGCTGGTTGGCTGAACAAAAAGCCACGTTGCATGAATTGGCCGCTGAATACGGTGTGTCGGCTGAGCGGATTCGCCAGCTGGAAGTCAATGCAATGAAAAAGCTTAAAAACTCACTCGTTATCTGAGTTTCGAAAGGTGGTGGGTGAAGCGCCTCGTTGGCCAAGATCTATGGCTGCGTTATTGGGCTTTCTGGGTGTAGCAGCCGGCGCGTTTGGTGCACACGGGCTACGTAATTTGGTGACGCCCGAGCAGATGAGCACCTGGGAGACGGCGGCGGATTATCAGCTTTTGCATGCCATCGCGCTGCTTGCGGTATCGGCTTGGCAACAGAGTATCCATTCATCCCGACTTCAATTCTGGCTGTTGCTGGCCAGCGGGTTGATGGTCACGGGTGTGCTCCTGTTCTCGGGTTCCCTTTATCTGCTTGTGTTAACCAGCATCAGCGCCTTTGGGCCGGTGACGCCGGTGGGCGGGGTCGCTTTACTGGCGTCGTGGCTAATACTGTTTGGGTGTGCGATGGCCAAGGTCAGTAACGTGGCAACGCCGCCGTCCTCATGAAAGACCTCAATCGACCTATTCGCAGCTTTGTTTTACGGGCGGGTAGAATGACAGCAGGCCAAGAACGGGGCTGGTCGGTTGGTTTCCCTCGATTTGGTCTAACCGCGTCTGCGGGACGGCTGAATTGGGAGTCAGATTGGGAGGCTCAGGGCCGACGAATTGTCGAGATCGGTTTTGGGATGGGTGATTCACTGCTGACTATGGCAGAGACTGCGCCCGTCGATCGATTTTTAGGTATCGAGGTGCATACCCCAGGTGTTGGCCGCTTACTCGGCCAGGCTTTGGAGCGGGATATAGCCAATATTCGCGTTTATGCTGAAGACGCTATGGTTGTATTTGAAGAGTGCATTCCCAAGGGCTCGGTAGACATTCTGCAAATCTTTTTTCCTGACCCTTGGCACAAGAAGCGCCATCATAAGCGTCGACTGATACAACCTGCTTTTATTGCCAAGGCGTCAGCGCTGCTCGCTCCGGGTGGGCGGATTCATTTAGCGACTGACTGGATGCCCTATGCTGAGGACATGTTAACGGTCTTGCAGGCTGAGCCGACCTTGCGCAATACGGCAGAGACGGGTGACTACGTTCCCCGCCCATCCTGGCGTCCCGAGACGAAATTTGAGCGCCGTGGTACGAAACTGGGCCATGGCGTACGTGACCTACTCTTTGAGAAGCTGGGCGCCTAGCACTTCTTCTGGGTCATCCATGAAGCTGGCCACCACATCGTTTAAAAATCTAAATCCATGGGTCGTCGTCGCGATGACTTCACGGTCATCCGACATTAGGCCCCTCGCCACAAGTTGGTCGATGTGCGGCTTCACAACGGCTAATTCGAGGCCAGTGTGCGCCTTAAAAAGTGATGCGGGTACGCCCTCTTTAAGACGAAGCGCGTTTAACATAAATTCTATGGGTAGCTCCGAATTTGGCAGTTCCTGATAGTGAGGCTTAGCGCCTTCGGAGACACCGGCAAGATAATCTCGAGGTGATCGGCTTCGACGAGTGCGAACAACCGAGCCATCACCCCCAGTGATCTTTCCATGGGCACCCGCACCAATGCCTATGTAATCTCCAAAAGTCCAATAGTTAAGATTGTGTTGGGAACGCTGCTGCGGGCCGGCCCATGCCGATACCTCATACTGGGTAAGGCCAGAGGCGTTGAATCGGGCTTCTCCCGCATCCTGAATATCTGTGAGAATGTCGTCGTGAGGGAGTGTCGGCGGTCGTGACCAAAAGGTGGTGTTGGGCTCAATGGTCAATTGGTACCAGGAAACATGCCCGCGGGAGGCGTCGATGGCCCGGTCTAAATCTTCAAGAGCCGCCCCCACCGTTTGGTTCGGCAAGCCGTGCATAATATCGAGATTAAAACGGTTGAAATGGCTTTTTGCCAAATGAATGGCCTGCATCGCTTGAGCCTTGTCATGAACCCGCCCTAGAGCTACAAGTTGTGGGTCAGCAAAGGATTGAATGCCTAAGCTGAGGCGGTTAACACCGGCACTCCGGTACGCAGCAAATCTTTTGGCCTCAGCACTACCGGGATTGGCTTCCATGGTAATTTCAACCCCTGAGCCAATACCCCAGAGCTGGTCAATGCCTTTAAGCAGCCGAGCGATACTGGGGCCGCTGAATAAGCTCGGTGTTCCTCCGCCCAAAAAGACCGAGAAAAGAGGCCTTGAGGGGGCTTTAAGGCGCTGTTGTCGCAGGTCGGTCAGTAACGCATCGATATAGCCGTCCTCTAGATGGCTATCGAACTGTTCATGAGAATTAAAATCGCAGTAGGGACACTTTCGCTCACACCAAGGTAGGTGAACGTAAAGGGCTAATGGAATCAGATTAGTGTTCAAGTTTTTGGCGTAGTATTCGCACGGCTTGGCCACGATGACTCAGTGCTTGCTTCTCTGCGCGGCTAAGTTGTGCAGCGGTTCGGCCCGATTCGTCTACCTGAAATAAGGGGTCATAACCAAACCCCGATGTTCCTGAGGGCAATTTTGCAATGTGGCCATGCCAGTAACCCTCAGCAATGATGGGCGTTGGGTCATTGGCGCTCGCTACTTTAACCAGCACACACACGAACCAGGCCTTGCGGTCTTGTCCGTGCAGGGGAAGCATTTCCTGCAAAAGCTTTTCATTGTTTTGCGTATCGCCCTGACCAGAAAACCGTGCTGAGTGAATACCCGGGGCACCACCCAGAGCCGGAACCACTAGACCGGAATCGTCTGCTAAGGCCGGTAGGCCCGTATGAAGCGCGGCATTGCGGGCCTTTTTTAGCGCATTTTCGATGAAGGTCAGACCATCTTCTTCCGCCTCGGGTACGGCAAAGTCGCTTTGGGGTTGCAACTTAAGGCCTGTGTCTAACATGGCTGCCTGTAGCTCTTTGAGCTTTCCCAGGTTGCCACTGGCGAGCACAGTTATGTTGTTACTGCCGGTCACCGGATCACCCTTCGGTTTGTTTCCACAGTTGAGTCTTAAACTTGTAATGGTAGGTTTGGTCACTACCTTCGGGCCGGAAGTCAAATTCAAAGAAACGCCACTCGCGGTCAATGAACTCGAAGTCTGCGATGTAGTAGGTCGCGTTATTTTCGCGAATCTCTTTAAACTCTAATGTGTCACCGCGAATGAGGTCCCAGGTTTCGCCCTTTATTAGCATGGGCCGACCCGCAGTTTCGCCCGCGTCGACATCTCTTACGGACAAGGTGAGGATGGCCTTAAAATCACCCCGGGCTATACCGTACTCTGCGGCAATCTCGGGGGATAAGAACGTTGTATAGACGACACTGCGATGGAGCTCGAAGCGGTCGAAACGCTCGGATTGCTGTGCCTGAGCCCCCATCGACATTAACGAGAGCGCCATAAACAAAACAAGGCTTAGTCGCATGCTCTGATCCTAAAAATTGCGGTTGAGCCAAAGAGGTTGGGAAGCCACTGCTTAAACAGAGCGGCTACAGGCCCCGACACGATATCCCGATCCATAATGGCGATATTAAGGTCTGAGCACAAAGCCTCAAAATCCTTAACCGTGCAGAAATGAATATTGGGCGTGTTATACCAATGGTAGGGCAAATCTTTCGATACTGGCATCCGCCCATTTAGGCCAAGATGCAAGCGACACCGCCAGTGGCCGAAGTTAGGAAATGTGACAATGGCTTCGCGTCCAATTCGAACCATGTCCTGCAACACCTTATCGGGCCTGTGAAGGACCTGCAGAGCATGGGCTAGAATCACAATGTCAAAGCTACTCTTGGGAAAATTGCTCAGGCCCTGATCCATATCTTGTTGCAAGATATCAACCCCACGCTGCGTGGCGGCAATAAGGTTTTCCGGGTCAAGTTCGAGTCCCATGCCCTGCACGCGACGCGTTTCTTGCAGTCGATTCAGGAAGGCGCCATCACCACAGCCCAAATCTAATACGCGACTTCCCTCGGGTATCCAAGATTCAATTTGTGTGAGGTCGTAGCGCATTAGATCACCACCTGCTGCATCCAGGCGGTAAAAAGCCCTGTATAGCGGGGTTCGTCAAGTAAAAACGCATCGTGCCCGGCGTCCGTTTCAATTTCAGCGTAGCTGACAGGCCGCCCTGAAGCGAGCAATGCATCGACCAACTCTCTGGAACGGGCCGGGGAGAAGCGCCAGTCACTGGAGAAAGCGGTGATTAGCATGCGGCAGGTTGTCGCCGCCATAGCGTCGCTGAGTGAGTCATCAAAATCGGCAGCGATATCAAAGCGGTCCAAGGCGCGTGTCATTAACAGGTAGGTATTGGCGTCGAAGCGGGTAGAAAACTGCTTACCTTGGTAGCGAAGATAGCTTTCTACTTGAAATACCATTTCTCCGGCGTTGATCGCGTCTGAGGGCATCTCCCGGGTATCTCGACCAAAGCGATCGCTCATGCCGTCTGCCGACATGTAAGTGAGGTGCCCTACCATCCGAGCCAGAGATAGGCCCCGGGTGGGCGTCACGGTTTCTTGCTGGTAATAGCCGGCTAGCCAATCTGGATCTGAAAGTATGGCCTGGCGGGCGATTTCGTTGAATGCAATATTTTGGGCCGTGAGTTTGGGGGCTGCTGCGAGTGCGACACAGTTGCGCACGCGCTCCGGATAATGCACCGCCCAGTGAATGGCTTGCATGCCGCCCAGACTGCCGCCAACGACCGCGGCCCAGCTGTCAATGCCCAACCTATCAGCCAGCATGGCTTGCGTGGTGACCCAATCATTGACGCTGACCTGTGGGAAGTTAGGCCCCCAAGGCTGCTGAGTCTCAGGGTTCATTGTGTTGGGGCCCGAACTGCCGTCACAACCCCCAATATTGTTGAGTGACACCACAAAAAAACGGTTTGTATCAATCGCTTTTCCGGGGCCGACATGCAGGTCCCACCAACCCGGTTTTGGATCGGAGTGGTTGTAGCGACCAGCGGCGTGGTGATTACCGCTGAGCGCATGGCAAATTAATACGGCATTACTGCGCTGAGAATTTAACTGGCCGTAAGTCTCCGTGATGAGCTCAAAGCCCGCCAGCGTTTGTCCCGAGGCGAGGGCTAGATTTTCGGAGAAAACCTCTCGTATCGGTGTTACAAGGCCAACTTCTTCAGCGCCAGACACCTGCTAGATTCCTATCACCAGCTGCAGGGGAAGACCTGCTGCTGTGGCCATATGACCCAGGGCTATTTGAATGATATTGATCGCAATGAAAATAACGATGGGGGAAAAGTCGAGCCCACCCATTGCCGGCAACATGGAGCGCACGGGTGACATAATCGGCTCGACGATTTGATAGGTTAGCAGAACCGCCGGGTGCCGGGTTCCTGGGGCTACCCAGCTGATAACGATCATTACGACGAGGGCAATGAGATAGGTGTTAATCACTAAACCTATGACACCTAGCAGGCTCCAAATCAGTAATGACGTAACACCGGGAAGTGCAAATCCAGACAGCGTGAGCTTAGCGACAATGGCTAAGACCTGTACCGCCACTGCCAATACCAGTACCGCGGGATCAAAGCGCCCAGCATTGGGTATAGCGCGATGCATGAGGCGTAACGGGGGGTTGGTGACGCGCACAACAAATTGTGAAATTGGATTGTAAAAATCGGCCCGTGCCAGCTGCAGCATGCCTCTCAACACCGTTAGGATCAGATAAAACGACGCCGCTGTTTCTAGCAGGTATCGTGCAATTTCATTGAGTGCCGCCATCGTTAACCAAACTCCTTAGCCATTTCTTGGGCGCGGTCTAGGCACGCCTGCATACCCCGGTCTACCAGCGCGGCAAGGTTATCCTGATTGAAGCTGTTCAGGGCACGCTCGGTTGTTCCTCCTGGGCTGGTCACATTACGGCGTAATTCAGTCACGGGATCAGAGCTCTGGGTCGCTAGTTTGGCAGCGCCTAGGGCTGTTTGTAGTGTGAGCTGACTCGCCGTTTCGTGGTCTAGCCCCATTTTTTCGCCCGCCGCGATCATGGCTTCCATGAAGGCAAAAAAATACGCAGGGCCGCTGCCTGAAATGGCGGTGACGCAATCAATATGATGTTCTTCTTCAAGCCAGACCGTCGTGCCGACTACACCCATGACGGCCTGAATCCCAGCGCGTTGATGGGCGGTGACCTCGGGGCTGGCGAACAGACCCGAGGCTCCAGCGCCGACGAGCGCCGGGGTATTGGGCATGCAGCGTACGACGGGCAACGCAGCGTTAGTCAGCTGTTTTTTTAAGCCATCGACACTGATGCCTGCTGCCACCGACATCACGACGGCTTTTGAAGAGAGGTGTTCTTTAATGCCTTCGGTTGCGGCATGCATGTATTGCGGTTTTACCGCCAGAATGACGAGCTCTGAATTTTGAAACCTTGGCCCAGGCTGCCCTCCAACCTCGCCTACGCCTAGGGTTTGAAGCTTGGTTTGCGCAGCCTCACTGGGGTCGACAGCACACAGCCGCTCGGGAGCATAGCCTGCGTTTAGCAGTCCGCCGATGATTGCGGAAGCCATATTTCCAGCGCCTACGAAGCCAATTGTCTCAGGCAGTTGCGTCATGTCCAAGGTCTTGTCCCTGTTTGATCTACCAATCTCTGGAGTATACCGCGACGCTGAGTCTCCCGGGGTGTTGAGCAGGTCATTCAGCGCGCTCCAAAAATATCGGTGCCCACGCGGACTAAAGTAGACCCCTCAACGACAGCGGCCTCGAGGTCGCCAGACATACCCATAGACAAAGTGTCCGCCTGGGGGTGCTGTTTTTGCAGTTGGAGCAGCAGCCCTTGGAGCTTGCTGAAAGACCTGCGCTGTTCTGGGTAGTCCGCTGTTGCTGCCGGAATGGCCATTAAACCCCTTAGACGTAACTTGGGAAGTTTGACTATTTGCTCTGCGAGGTTGGGTAGTTCTGAAGAGGCAACCCCCGATTTGCTGGGTTCATCTGAAAGCTTTACTTGCACGCAAATATTGAGCGGTGGTAGATGTTCTGGCCGCTGGTCGCTGAGCCGCTGGGCAATTTTTAAGCGGTCTATGCTGTGAACCCAGGCCATTGTTTGCGCCAAACCACGGGTTTTATTGGACTGGATAGGCCCTATAAAGTGCCATTCAATGCTTAAATCCGCTAGCCGCCGCGCTTTTTCTTCGGCTTCCTGGGCATAGTTTTCTCCAAAGGCGCGCTGCCCGGCATTCCAGGCGGCTCGGATCAAGCTGTCGGGTTTTGTTTTGCTGACGGCCAGAAGTGCGACGGAACCTGCATCTCGATTCGCAAGTTTTTCAGCAGCGCTTATGCGCTGCCTGATACTGTGTAAATTGGTCGCTACATTTATTTCTTCCATACTGACATCATAGCGCGGTTGATGGGTTTACAGTGTTATCTCTCAGGGGGCAGTTCATGGATATTACGGAGTTGTTAGCATTCAGTGCCAAGCAAGGGGCTTCTGATTTGCACCTATCTTCGGGCCTTCCCCCTATGATCCGCGTCGATGGTGATGTTCGACGAATCAATATACCGCCGCTAGAACATGCGCAGGTTCACGACCTGGTCTACGACGTCATGAATGATCGGCAGCGCAAAGACTTTGAGGAGTTTCTGGAAACCGATTTCTCCTTCGAGGTGCCCGGTGTCGGACGATTCAGGGTCAATGCCTTTAACCATAATCGGGGTGCAGCGGCGGTTTTTAGGACGGTACCCACCAAGGTCGCCTCTATGGAGGAGCTTGGCCTAGGCGAAGTTTTTAAAGAAATTGCGCTCCTTCCTCGGGGCCTTATTTTGGTGACCGGGCCCACGGGTTCCGGTAAGTCCACAACACTCGCGGCTATGGTCGATTTTATTAATGACAATCGTTACGACCATATTTTAACCATTGAAGACCCGATAGAATTTGTACACGAGTCAAAGCGATGTCTTGTTAATCAACGTGAAGTTCATCGCGATACTCTGGGGTTTTCGGAGGCACTTAGATCGGCCCTGCGTGAGGATCCTGATATTATTTTGGTGGGTGAAATGCGTGATCTTGAAACCATTCGCCTTGCCCTGACGGCGGCTGAGACAGGCCACTTGGTACTGGGCACTCTACACACGACCTCTGCAGCCAAAACGATAGACCGCATTATCGATGTATTTCCCTCGGCAGAAAAATCTGTCGTGCGTTCCATGCTTGCCGAATCACTGCAGGCCGTGGTGTCGCAAATTTTATTGAAACGTAACGGTGGTGGGCGTGTAGCCGCTCACGAGATTATGCGCGGTACTGCGGCTATCCGAAATTTGATTCGAGAGGACAAAGTTGCGCAAATGTACTCCGCTATACAGTCGGGTCAAGCACATGGCATGCAAACCATGGACTGGGCACTGCAGCATCTGGTTGAGAAGAAAATTGTTAGCCTTGGGGTGGCACGTGAGAAAGCGCGTCAGCCCGACCTAATCGTTTAAATCGATACCAACAACCTTGGAGCACTAACCCAGCATGGAAGACATTCTCAAGGTCATCGTCGAGCAGAGAGCTTCCGACGGCTTCGTGTTAGTGGATGCACCTATCACGATTAAAGTTGATGGCAATTTCGTGCAGATTAATAAACGTCACCAAACTGAGGACGAAGTGCGTGAGCTCATCATGTCGACCATGAGCCCTGCCCAGCGCAGTAGCTTTGCACTGCAGCATGAAGCCAATTACGCCATTACTCACCCTAAATATGGACGCTTTAGAGCGAGCGCTTTTGTACAGCGTGGTTTGCCGGGTTTAGTTCTACGTAGGATAAGCTCAGAAATTCCTAGCTTTTCTGAGCTGGAATTACCTGAAGTTATTTCGAAGCTGGCCATGCTCAAGCGTGGCCTGGTTATCTTTGTGGGCGGTACTGGAACCGGTAAATCAACATCGCTAGCCGCTATGCTAGATCATAGAAATACCAACAGTCACGGACACATCGTGACCGTTGAGGACCCTATTGAGTATCTCCATCAGCACAAAGGCTGTTTAGTTACACAGCGGGAAGTAGGTCTCGATACCGAGTCTTATGAAGTGGCGCTAACCAATACCTTGCGCCAAGCGCCCGATGTCATAATGATTGGTGAGATCCGTACAGCTCGCACAATGGAGGCGGCCCTGGCCTTTGCTGAGACAGGCCACCTCTGTTTATGCACCCTGCACGCTAACAACGCAAATCAGGCACTGGATCGCATACAAAGCTTTTTCCCTCCTGAGCAGCATAATCAGGTCTGGATGGATTTATCACTCAATTTAAGGGCGATGGTGGCTCAACAGCTATTACCGCGACAGGACGGCCAGGGCCGTGTTCCCATTGTTGAAGTCTTATTGGCCAGTGCACTGGTGCAAGACCACATTCGTAAAGGCGAAGTGCATCTGATCAAGGATGTGA